>Ga0157284_10000066_pt1 | contig 14824 bp, 16 predicted proteins | sample NitcycUS059202B1_FD_108392 | JGI IMG/M metagenome (GOLD analysis project Ga0157284, IMG submission 108392) | Soil microbial communities from Arlington Agricultural Research Station in Wisconsin, USA - Nitrogen cycling UWRJ-S059-202B-1 | ecosystem: Environmental > Terrestrial > Soil >... | reverse complement strand
GGCAGTGATCCGCAGCAGATAAGCGCACAACTTGCCGCCGCCGGACTGGCCCTGACTTCGGCGTCGAACACCTTGCTGAATCATGAAATGACCAACCTTCACCATGAAGTAAGCCGTACCATTTCGGAGATGCTGGCGATTATTGTGGCGACCATTATTGCCGGGGCGCTGATTTCGTGGCGCATGACCCGTCAGCTGACACTGCCGCTGCGCCGCACGCTGCAAACCGCCGAGCGTATCGCCGCCGGGGATTTATCAACCCACGCCTCCAGCCATAGCTTTGACGAAGTCGGACAGTTGAGCCGCGCTATCGAAACCATGAACCAGAACCTGCACGGCATCATTGGCAATATCCGCGAAGGGGTGAGGCAGGTGACACGCGCTTCAGGCGAGATCGCTGCGGGCAATATTGACCTGTCGGCGCGCACCGAAGAACAGGCTGCCGCACTAGGGCAAACGGCGGCAAGCATGGAGCAACTGACATCAACGGTGAAACAGAATGCCGACAATGCCACTCAGGCCAGCCAGCTGGCATCTGATGCGGCCAGCACTGCCGCACGCGGTGGCCAACTGGTGGCGGATGTCGTCGGTGTCATGAAGGAAATTACCGTCAGCTCGAAACAGATTTCGGAAATCACCACCGTCATCAACAGCATCGCTTTCCAGACCAACATTCTGGCACTGAATGCGGCGGTCGAAGCGGCGAGGGCGGGTGAGCAAGGGCGCGGATTCGCCGTCGTCGCCAGTGAAGTGCGCAGCCTTGCGCAGCGCAGTGGTCAGGCGGCGAAAGAGATTGAAGGGCTGATCGGTAAATCGGTCGCCAACGTCAACAACGGCTCGCAACTGGTGGCGAAAGCCGGTGACACGATGGAAGAGATTGTCGGTTCCGTGCGTCACGTGACGCAAATCATTCATGAGATTGCCTCAGCTTCTGACGAGCAAAGCCGCGGCATCAGCCAGATTGCGCTGGCGGTGGCAGAAATGGATACCGTCACGCAACAAAACTCCGCGCTGGTTCAGCAGTCAGCCAGTGCGGCGGCCTCGCTCGATGAACAGGCGGTGAATCTGGAACGTACGGTGTCGGTATTCCGTCTGAGTAACGAAGCTCTGTAATCTTTATTCAGTACGGCAAACCAGGAACGAAAAAAAACCGCCGGAGTGAGAGCTCCGGCGGTTTTTCATGACGTTAAATCACAGTATCAGACGACATTACTTCGCAGGCTGAGTCAGCACGTTGTTGTACTGCCACAGGCGGTTGAAGTTGGTGTCGTTCAGATTACGCTGTTGTTTCTCATCTTTCGGCACGTTGCCTGCAAACGGCTGGCCGGAGAACACGGATGCGCCCCATGGGTTCATCTGGTCATAGCTGTTGTCGAAGCTGCTGTCGCGGATAACCAGCTGGCTGCTCGCGCCCTCAGCATCCCACGCACGACCCATTTTCGCTTTTGCTGCCTGCTCGAAACCACGGTCACCGGTCAGATTACTGTCGATCACCAGGAAGCCGTATGGTGCGGCGGCTGGCGTATTTGGAGCAAAGACGGATGCCTGTTTCACGCCACGGCTGCTGACAGTGTGGAATTCAACGTGATCGAACACCGCATTGGCGCGACCAAACACGTAATCCACATCACCGACAATCAGGCTGTTATGCACATAAACGCGGCTGTAACGGCTGTTGTCAGTCTGGTTGTGGATATTGGCGGTGTTAGCCATAAAGGTATTCTGACGGCCAATCAGACGCACGTTATCCAGAATGATGTTATCCCCGTCGGTACGCAGTGCCACAGCGGAGTGATCGCCGCCATCAACGGTATCCAGCAGAGAGTTACCAATGGTCAGATTCTGCAATTGCAGGCTGCTGCTCTGTGACCAGACAGTCGCGGTACAACCAGTGCCGATGGTATCAGTGGTCAGCGTTGCGCAGTTCTGGAACATATAGAACGCACGGTCACCTGGCAGGAACTGACCGGCAGGGCTGACGGTTGAACGGTAAACGGCTGGCGCGGCAGACGCTTCCAGGCCTTGTGCCAGGGTGACATCAGCGGAGCTGTTACCGGCACCGAACAGGGTGATTGGCGGTGCGCCGGCAGGAATGTAGACCGCGCCGTTATAGGTGCCCGGCAGAATTTTAATGAAGATACGTTCGCCGTGGTTACGCACTGCCAGCGCGGCATTGACTGCCTGCTGAACGTTAGAGTAAGCCGCGCCGTCGGTGCCTAACTGCGGGCCGACCACGAAGTCGGTTTTTGCACCGTCAGTGCTTGCCAGTTTAGGGAACCAGCCCTGCTGCTGAACCTGCATAGAAGGGCCGCCAAAGGCCAGATAATTTTTCGCTGTAAAGTTGGCCGCTTCGTCCGCAGATAACACGGGCAGTGACGCGGTGCCCGGAGCAACCTGGCTGGATAAGCCTTGATGGCTGCTGCTACATGCCGCCAGGATCAGGCTGGCAGACAACATAGCGCACGCGCGCGACAGGGTGGAAATTTTCACTGTGACTGACTCCTTGATGAAGAAGATTGTTCTTTTTTTCAATGTTGCGGTCATCGCCGCAATAAAAAAACGGTGGCCAGTAAAACTGACCACCTTTTCTGCGTCTTTTATACCACAGGAATCAGCTGTATATCACTGTCAGTGATGCTTTGCCGAGAGTATGGAAATGCACATTGAAGCCAAGATATGCACCGGAGGAATTTTCATCCACTTCCAGCGTTTCTGTATCGATGGCGTAAACGGTGAAATGATAGTGATGGTGTTCGCGCTGCGGAGGTGCTGCGCCGCCATAACCGGCTTTGCCGAAGTCTGTGCGGGTCTGAACGGCACCGGCAGGTAAACCGCCTTTCCCGGAGCCTGCGCCTTGCGGCAATTCGGTGACGTCAGCCGGAATATTCGCCACGCCCCAGTGCCACCAGCCGGAGCCTGTCGGTGCATCGGGGTCATAAACGGTTATCACAAAACTTTTGGTGCCTTCCGGGGCGCCGGACCAGGCCAGATGCGGCGACAGGTTGTCGCCGTTGTAGCCCATGCCGTTAAAAACCTGCGTTTCCGGCATTTTTTCGCCATCGCGCAAATCATTACTGGTCAGTGTAAATGCCATAAAATCCTCATTTTTTGGTGAAGGGGTATCCGCAGATTACTTGCTGATTTCAGCCCCGCCCAGCATTTTCAGCAGGGCCTGCGCGACGGCTTTGGAAGAGGCCGGATTCTGGCCGGTGATAAGCTTACCGTCGGTGATGGCATAAGGACGCCAGTCAGCGGCTTTGCTGTAATCGCCGCCGTTTTTCTTCAGCTCATCTTCGACCAGGAAGGGGACGATGTGGGTCAGGCCGACGGCGTCTTCTTCGCTGTTACTAAAACCAGTCACGCGTTTGTCTTTGACCAGCGGCGTACCATCAATCAGCACATTGCGCAGAACGCCCGGTGCATGACAAACGGCAGAAACCGGTTTGTCTGCCTTCCAGAACGCCTCGATCAGCGCAATGGAATGGGCATCTTCTGCCAGATCCCACAACGGCCCGTGGCCGCCGGGATAGAAAACTGCATCAAAGTCATCAGCGCTGACGTCACTGAGTTTCACGGTATTTGCCAGCGCCTGTCTGGCTTTCTCATCCTGGTGAAAACGTGCCGTGGTTTCCGTCTGGGCATCCGGCTCAGAACTTTTTGGATCCAGCGGCGGTTGCCCGCCTTTGGGAGAGGCCAGCGTCAGTTCAGCGCCTGCATCGAGAAATTCATAATAGGGTGCAGTGAACTCTTCCAGCCAGAAGCCGGTTTTCTTGCCGGTTTCGCCGAGCTTATCGTGTGATGTCAATACAATCAGTAATTTCATGTTACCTCCTGTGGACGTCGTCAGCTGAAGTGAGTGAAATCAGTCCTGACCGACACGAACAACCAGTTTGCCAAAGTTTTTACCTTCCAGCAGACCAAAGAATGCCTGCGGCGCGTTCTCTAATCCTTCCACAATGTCTTCGCGGAATTTGATCTTTCCGGCTTCAAACCATTCGCTCATCTGTTTTGCAAACTCAGGATAGCGATGGCCGTAATCATCAAAAATAATAAAGCCCTGCACGCGCATGCGTTTCTTCAGGATAGTCCCGGTCAGCAGCGACAGGCGATCTTGTCCGTCTTTGAGCCCGGTCGCGTTGTACTGTGAAACCAGTCCGCACACCGGAACACGTGCTTTGGTATTAAGCAGCGGCAGCACCGCGTCGAATACCGCGCCACCGACGTTTTCGAAGTACACGTCGATACCGTCCGGACAGGCCGCCTGCAGGCGTTTATCCAGATCCGGTGCGCGGTGATCCAGACATTCATCGAACCCGAAATGCTCAACGGCGTAACGGCATTTTTCCTCGCCGCCCGCGATACCCACCACGCGGCAGCCTTTAATTTTACCAATCTGCCCGACCAGCGAACCGACCGGCCCGGTCGCTGCGGCAACGACCAGCGTTTCGCCCGGTTTAGGTTCGCCGATATCCAGCAGACCCATAAAGGCCGTAAAGCCTGGCATGCCTAAAACGCCGAGCGCGAGGGAAGGTTGTTTGAGCGCAGCGCCTTCCAGTTTCTTCACAGCTTTGGCGTCGGCCACGGAATAGTCCTGCCATCCGGTACTGCCGACCACTAAATCACCGGCTTTGAAATCCGGGCTTTTTGATTCAACAACGCGCGAAACCGCACCACCGGTCATCACTTCACCGATTTGTACCGGTGCGGCGTACGAAGGCGCGTCACTCATCCGTCCGCGCATGTACGGGTCGAGCGACAGCCAGACGGTGCGCAGCAGTAACTGGCCGTCTTTCGCTTGGGGTAACGGGGATTTTTCCAGACGGAAATTATCATCGACAGGTTTGCCGTGAGGACGTGAAGCCAGCACGATGCGGCGGTTTTCAGACTGTAACTGGGGCATAGTCATTCCTTTTCGTTTTCTTATAAGAAAGTTAAAAGCTAACGTAATTGGGAATAAGTATAGGACGCTAAACAGTTTTCGAACCAAGCGCTTTATGCCATGGGTGAATAATTCAGACGCTTTTACCTGGAAATGTGACCATCATCTTTTCCTATGACATCCGCCGGAAAATTCCTTTAAATCTGGAAGTTACGCAGGTATGGTCGTTAAGATTTTTGACCAGTTGCTCCACTTTATCTGCAAGATTAATAAGCATAAAAAAGGGATCCGAATGCGTAAAACTCCTCTGGCACTGAGTGCCATCTTCCTGCTGCTCAGCCTGAATCAGTCTGCTGTCGCTAAAGACACCACGCCTGCACCGCTTTATCCGGGTGTAAATGTCGCGCAACTCGCGCAGCAAGCTCCCATTCACTGGGTGTCCGTCGCTCAGATTGAAAACAGCCTCAACGGCCGCCCGCCGATGGCAGTGGGTTTTGATATTGATGACACAGTGCTGTTCTCCTCGCCGGGCTTTTACCGCGGTCAGGTCGAGTTTTCTCCGGGTAAACAGGATTATCTGAAGAACCCGCAGTTCTGGGAAAAAATGAATAACGGTTGGGATGAATTCAGCATGCCGAAAGAGGTGGCGAAGAGCCTGATTGCCATGCATCTCAAGCGTGGCGACAGCATTTACTTCGTGACGGGACGCAGTGAAACCAAAACTGAGACCGTGACTAAAACCCTGCAGAACGATTTCCAGATCCCGCAGAACAAAGTGAATCCTGTGATTTTCGCCGGTGACAAAGCCGGGCAGAACACCAAAGTCCAGTGGCTGAAAGACAAGCAGATTAAAATGTTTTACGGCGATTCTGACAATGACATCACTGCCGCCCAGTCCGTGAGCGCGAGGGGGATCCGCGTACTGCGCGCCTCCAACTCAAGCTATAAACCATTGCCGCAGGCCGGTGTGTTTGGCGAAGAAGTGATTGTGAATTCAGAGTATTAAGCAGCCCCGTCCTTCGCATGAAAGAAACAGGGCGCTGAACTGCACCCTCCCCGCGAAGGGGAGGGTTGGGGTGGGGTATAAATGGCCTCTCAAACTGACCCTCTTTTTTGCGCCATCTCTAACTCATTGATTTTACTGAATCACGCGAGCTACACAAAAAAGAGGGTATTTCATCCCATAAAGGGATAATCTTTTGCAGTTCAAAGCGTAAACCTGAAAATTCAACAGTTCACTGCCGTACAGGCAGCTTAGAAACATATCAACCGCGGTTGCTGGCGCTGTCTCCATGTTCACTGCCGTACAGGCAGCTTAGAAAAATTGGGCGTAATAATGGCGGGTGTTTGAAATAAGCCCGTCTGCCGACCGGGCTTTGACAGAAGGTGTATTACTTTATCAGTTTGTTGTTGCCCGCTTTCCACTCCTCATAGGTGGCTTCGAGAACCCAAAGGCAAACCGCACCTTTATCAGTACTCAGCAAAGACAGGCGCGTTCTTTGATAAAACGCCTCAATTTCAGCTGCTGATTTATTTATGGGGCCCATACAGACCAGGTCAGTGCCAACCAAATGAGGCCAATCATGGGAATCAATAAACTCAAGTGTCTTCAGCGCACCGGCGGTGTTTGTTGACAGTGCCGACGATAAAGCAGTTTCGACCTCTTGTGATTGCTTTACGTCAGCGATGGCGGCCAGTTTGGGAACTTTATCCAGCCAAAATTGTTCCCCGGCGGTAATCCCCTTTAAAGCGACCGGCCAGTCAATATTTGCTGCCATTGAATTCGTGGTTATGCCCGAGAGTAACAGCAGTACAGCCCATCGTCTCATCGTACTACCTCTAAGGTTCCACCCTCGCTGATCACTCTCCAGCGAGTTGAGGGGGACATAATAATACAACCCTCGGAGGCGAAACCCGCAGGCTTGCCGACGCGTTCGCCATGTATCCGAAACAGAGAACGACCAAATGAGTCCCCTGAGGTTTGTTCCAAAATCACTGTCGCCGGGCCTTTAGAGCGAGAATGTCCCGCGATTCGATAAGTCCCTCGCGGAAGTGGCCCCATGCCTTTGACCTGCTGGCGATCCGGATTATTTTTATTGGTCAGAACACCAGAGTAACCCGTCTCGACCAGTTCATTTCCCTTGTATAATCTGCCTGTACTTTGCTCATATCTCCATGTCATCGCTATTTATCCTTATGCGGTTGCACGACCATTCCAGCTGTCTGAATGAATAATATTTCCATCCACATAGCGCCAGGTGATTTTTCGTAAACCAGTTCGATCATCTCCAGATGGTTGCGTTTCTCGCCGTAAGAAGATTTGATGTCAAACATCATTGGTCCGACCGTAACTATCCTTACGCCTTCCATCAGAACGATGAAATACTCCACTTCCTGGCCAGTATCATTGATACGATAAAATTTAACTTCGGCTGACTGCAGCTTCTGACCTGTGGTCACTGATTTGTAAAGGTAGATGCTGGAAGCGTCGATTTCTTTGCTGAAAAGACAGGGGGCATGTTCACGGGTTGCGGTAGATTTTCCTGTGTAGTTGTCAGTGGTAACAGATACGCCGTGATGCAAGCCGTGGATCTCAATGCTGCCTTCACGGCCTGTTATATCGACAGACCCCGTATTGTTGTGCCTCCGTCGTCCTTTAACCACAAATAAGCTGGAATTGCCATTTCATTTGCCCTCAATTGGATGAAAAAGCAGGCTAGCCATTTAAATAGCAAACATTTGTGTTTTGGCATTCAAATTATTATTTTTCAGAATGTTAGTACAACGGACCGATAAGTAAATCATCGTCAAATTACGCCTACAAACTTAGTTACCTTCAGGTACGCCTCTTTTTATGCTATCGCTAATTCATTGATTTCAAATCACTGAATTATCCATTCAAAAAGAGGATGTTTCTGCCAAAAAAGGGATAACCTTTTGCGGTTTAAAGCGTAAAACTGAAAACCTAACTGTTCATTGCCGTACAGGCAGCCGCTTGCAAATTACTGCAAACCATAAAAACTCCCTGGAAGCAGTATCTCATCTCCACGATTTGCCCATTTTTAATGTGTGGATATCCAGTTATTGTCTGCTCGCTGCGGCAAAATCCGCAGCCGGGCTTAGGAACCTGTGCATAAAGGTGGCACGTTCATCGTGTCGGCGCTTAGTCTCAACTTTATAAAGTAGTTTCAATACTGCATTATGACGTTCTGGTGACTCAGGCGGGGCAGCCTTTTGGCTGGTCGGTAACCTTTGGCCGATTCCTAACCTTGTCTGAGTTACCACCTGCGGGCTTAGGAACTCCGGTGGTAACTATTGTTACCTAAAGGAGAATTTGTGATGGAAATACGTACTAAAGACACATCCCCGGATTCATGGACACTCACCGATCACTGCCGTTTGCTGGCGAATGCACTGGTGAACCCGCAAAACAGAGGTTCGCAGGATCTGCTGTGCATCATGCTGCAAAACGAGCTCGAATACCTTGAAGCGACGTTATCGCAACCCATTCCCGAGCACCGCAAGAATTTGGGGATCCCGATGGACGACGGCTTATTTGATTACGCCGATCTCGAACCTGATGAACTTTGCGATCAGTGCATGGCGCTGAATTTCACCCTGATGACGCTGCATGACAGAAAGATAAAAGAGATCATCACGTATATCTTGTGGGAACGGTTCGAGATGCTGCGCTGCTCGCTGTATGCCTCCGGTGAGGTGATCGCATGAACAAAGACTGGCATCAGGCCGATATTATTGCGGCAATCAAAAAGAAGGGCACTACAATGGCGGCAGTCTCACGCCGCGCCGGTTTAAGCTCTTCAACGCTCTCAAATGCCTTAACCCGCAAATGGCCGAAAGGCGAAAGACTGATCGCTGAGGCGATTGGCGTCAAAGCCGAAACCATCTGGCCGAGCCGGTACACCGAAATTAATTAAAACTGAGAACGGCTCCCTCCCCTGCGAAGGGGAGGACTGGGGTGGGGTATTAAATAAAAATCAATGAGTTGAAGTTTTCTTTGATAAGGTTTTAGCCCTTAAAACTCCCTCCCAGACTCCTCCTTCAAAGGAGCAAAAGCAAAACCTGTCTGCCTGACGGTTTTACTTCACACTGACATCAATGTTGCCAAAGTATTTCTTTGAAAGCTCTTTCACCACGCCGTCTTTTTGCACTTTAGCGATCGCCGTATCCAGCTTCTCTTTCAACTGGGTATCGCCTTTGCGCAGGCCGAACGCGATACCGCTGCCAAGGATTTTGTCATCACGCACGGCGTCGCCGACAAAACCGTAATCTTTACCGTCCGGACGTGACAGGAAACCGCTCTGACCGGCCGGAGCCAGCACTAAAGTCCCGTCCAGACGACCGGAAGACAGATCCAGATACACCTGGCTCTGATCCTGATATGACACAATATCTACGCCTTCAGGTGCCCAGTGTGCCTGCGCATAGCTTTCCTGAATCGAACCCTGCAACACGCCGATATGCTTGCCTTTCAACGACCCGGTAGTTGGCAGCAGGCCGGAATCTTTCTTCGCAATCAGTTTGCTGGGTACGCGGTAAATTACGTTAGTGAAATCAATCGCCTGACGACGTTTTTCTGTCACGTTCATCGCCGAGTTAATCGCATCAAATTTACGCGCCTGCAACGCTGCAATCAGCCCGTCGAAAGAGGTGTCAACCCATTCACATTTCACGCTGGCAGCGGCGCAGACGGCATTGCCCAGATCGATATCAAAACCTTGTAACTCGCCGGTTGCGCTTTTGGATTCAAACGGCGGATATTGCGCTTCCAGACCAAATTTCAGTGTGGAACCGTCCGCCAGCGCGGAGAAAGAGGCCACGGCACAACCTAACAGCAATGCGATTTTCAACTTTTTCATTATTCACAATTCCCCGGCGTGATTTAGATAACGTGATTTAAATAACGTAATTTAAATAAAAACATAGGCTCAGACGCGACACAGGCGGCGGGCGCCTTCGTAAAGTGTGTCGTCATCTTTGGCGAAACTCAGGCGGATAAGCCCGGTGGGTTTGTTATTGCTATAAAAAGCTGAGAGCGGGATGGTGGCAATCTGATGATCGCGGATCAGGCTCAGCACAAATTCGTCGTCGGTCAGCGGGCTGAAATGACTAAAACGCGCCAGCATAAAGAAACTGCCACGGCTTGGCAGTAATTCAAAGCGGGATTCACTGAGCGCTTCGGCCAGCAGATCGCGTTTTTGCTGATAAAAATCCGCCAGACCTAAATAACTTTGCGGATCAGCCAGTGCTTCGGCGAAAGCCACCTGCATCGGCGTATCCGCGGAGAACATCATAAACTGATGCACTTTACGGATTTCACCCATCAGCTCTGCCGGTGCCAGGCAATAGCCCACGCGCCAGCCGGTGACGTGGTAAGTCTTGCCGAACGAGGACACAATTACACTGCGTTCTGCCAGTTGCGGATGGCAGGCCATGCTTTCGTGGCGCTCACCGTCGAACACCACATGTTCATACACTTCATCGGACAAAATCACGATATCTGTATTCCGGGTCAGCGCGGTCAGACGCTCGATATCAAAATCCGTGAAAATTGCTCCGGTCGGGTTGTGCGGACTGTTGATGATGATCATTCGTGTGCGGCTGTTGATGGCGCTGGCAACCTGATCCCAGTCGATGCTGAAATCGTCCATCGACAGGCCGATGGCCACCGGTTTCGCCCCCTGCAGACGGACAATCGGCGCGTAGCTGTCAAACGACGGTTCGAAATAAATGACCTCATCGCCCGGATGTACCAGCGCGCTGATGGCGGAATACAGGCCTTCGCTGGCGCTGGCAACCACGGTCACTTCACTGTCAGCGTCATATTTGCATCCGTACAGGGCGTCGACTTTAGCGGAAAGTGCATGACGTAATGCCGCCACGCCGCTCATCGGCGCGTACTGGTTATGACCTTCGCGCATGGCTTTGGCGACGCTTTCAATCAGCGCCGGCTGACAGGAAAAGTTTGGCGCACCTTGAGATAAATTCAGGGCATTATGCTCGGCGCTGAGCTGGCCGATAACGGTAAAAATAGTGGTGCCGACGTCCGGTAATTTAGACTGCGGCGACATGGCGCTCTTCATAGCATTTCCCCACAAAAAACAGGCCGGGCGGCCATAAGAAGGTAAAAACAGGGTTTGAATGATTAAGCAACAGTTCCCCTGTGCCGACAATGGAAAGTTTGTCATACTCGTTATGATCTGAAGTCATGGCTCTTTCCCGCTCCCAGTGAGGTCGTTGTGAACCTTTTGCCTGAAATGTCTCACCTGAATTTACCGTCACTGAATGTGCTGAAAACCTTTGTGGTTGTAGCGCAGACGCTGAATCTGACCCATGCCGCCTCGCTGCTGCATATCACGCAGGGCGCGGTCAGCCGGCAGATCACCGGGCTTGAGGCCACGCTGGGGTATCCGTTGTTTTTGCGTCAGGCCAGAGGGCTGACGCTGACCCCGCGCGGCGCGCAACTTTTACCGCCGGTACAACAGGCGCTGGCGCTGATGAGCGAAGCCCTGAAACGCGTCGGTTCGCACCCGGACACGCTGCGCATTAAATGCCCGACCTGTTCAATGCGCTGGCTGCTGCCACGTGTTATCCAGCTGCAAAACGATCGGCCGGATATGCAGATTGAGCTGACGGCATCTATCGCGCATGGGGTGGATTTCAGCAGTGAGCATTTTGATGCAGCCGTGGTTTTTGGCCGCCCGCCTGAATCATCGCGGCGCGCACATCATTTGTTTGATGAAGTGCTGACGCCGGTCTGTGTGCCTGATTTCTTACCGCGTCATAAAGGGCAAACTGCGGTGGCGGATCTTGAGGATAAAACGCTGTTGCATCCGACGCGGGATCGCCGCGACTGGCTGTTGTGGCTGCGGGAAGAGGGCGTTCAGGGACTGCCTTCGGCCAAATCCCAACATTTCGATACGCTGGATCTGGCCATTAATTCTGCGTTGCAGGGATATGGCGTGGCGATGGGCGATCTGACGTTAATTGAGGACGATTTGCAGGCGGGGCGTATTGTCGCCCCGTTCCCGCTGTGCGTGGCGAGCGGTGCGTCTTATACGTTGCTGTATCCGGAAAATCCAACGCCCGCACTGAAAGTAGCGATTGATTTTCTCAATGAAGAAGCGCGGCTCAGCCGGGAAAAACTGAGCGCGCTGTTATCGACTTCGCACCGGTTAGTCAGCGCAAACTGATCAGTACAGCGCAACCAGTGCGCTGGCGATGGCGCCGGTCAGTCTGCTCAGTTCTTCTGCCGAAATGATGTACGGAGGCATCAGGTAAATCAGCTTGCCGAACGGACGGATCCACACGCCTTGCGCCACGAAGTGCTTCTGCAACTGCGCCATGTCCACCGGCTGGCGCATCTCTACCACCCCAATTGCGCCCAGCACCCGCACGTCGGCGACGGCAGGATGTTCGGCCAGAGGCTGTAATTCGGCTTTCAGTTGTTTCGCGATATTCAGAACCTGCGCCTGCCAGCGGTTTTTGGCTAACAACCGCAGGCTGGCATTGGCGACCGCACAGGCCAGCGGATTGCCCATAAAGGTCGGGCCATGCATGAAACATCCCGCCTCGCCGTTACTGATCACTTCAGCGACGTGACGCGTGGTTAAAGTGGCGGAAAGCGTCATATAGCCGCCGGTCAGCGCTTTGCCGAGACACAGAATATCCGGCGAAATCCCGGCGTGATCGCAGGCAAACAGCTTGCCGGTACGGCCAAATCCGGTGGCGATTTCATCGGCAATCAACAGCACACCGTATTCGTCGCATAACTTGCGCACGCGTTTGAGATACAACGGATGGTAGATCCGCATTCCGCCTGCGCCCTGAACCACCGGTTCCAGAATGACGGCCGCGATTTTGCTGTGGTGCTCGTCGAGCATTTTGGCGAACGGCGTGATATCCGTTTCATCCCATTCGCCGTCAAAACGGCTTTGCGGCGCATCGGCAAACAGATGCTGCGGCAGATAACCCTGATACAAACTGTGCATCGAATTTTGCGGATCGCACACTGACATCGCGCCAAAGGTATCGCCGTGATAGCCGTTGCGCAGCGTCAGCAAGGTCTGACGTTTTTCACCGCGCGCCTGCCAGTATTGCATCGCCATCTTCAGCGCCACTTCTACGGCTACCGAACCTGAATCTGCCAGAAACACGCATTCCAGCCCGGCCGGGGTCATTTCCACCAGACGGCGCGACAGCGCGATAGCCGACGGATGCGTGATCCCGCCAAACATCACATGTGACATTTTTCCGATTTGTTCAATGGCCGCCTGATTGAGCTGCGGGTGATTGTAACCGTGGATCGCCGCCCACCAGGATGACATACCGTCAACCAGCTGACGGCCATCGGCCAGTTGCAACATCACGCCGGACGCGGATTCCACGGCATACGCGGGCAGCGGTTTGGTCATAGATGTGTACGGATGCCAGATGTGGCGCTGATCGAATTCAATATCGGCGGGGGTCATAAATGAGTCCTGCAGGAGCTAAGTTGTAAACTAAAAAATAATTTTAACGTTGACGGTAAACCAAAACAAATCAAAAATGGTTTACTAATCATAAAACATTAACCCCAAAATCATTCGGGTTGCATCAAGGCAGCCTGAAGGAAGACGGGGGAGCATTATTTGGAGATGTCGTCATGTCCCACTGGACGCTGGAAAAAACTCAGGCACTGTTCGATAAGCCATTCCTGGAGCTGATGTTTGAAGCTCAGCAAATTCACCGCCAGCATTTCGACCCGCGTCAGGTGCAGGTCAGCACCTTGCTGTCGATTAAAACCGGCGCCTGTCCGGAAGACTGTAAATATTGTCCGCAGAGTTCCCGTTACAAGACCGGTCTGGAATCTGAACGTCTGATGCAAGTCGAGCAGGTACTCGAATCTGCCCGTCAGGCGAAAGCCGCCGGTTCGACCCGTTTCTGCATGGGCGCAGCGTGGAAAAACCCGCACGACCGTGACATGCCATACCTGGAGCAAATGGTGCAGGGCGTGAAAGAAATGGGTATGGAAACCTGCATGACGCTGGGTACGCTGAACACCACACAGGCGCAGCGTCTGGCGCACGCTGGTCTGGATTTCTACAACCATAACCTCGATACCTCGCCGGAATTTTACGGCAGCATCATCACCACCCGCAGCTATCAGGAACGTCTGGATACGCTGGCGGAAGTGCGCGGTGCGGGCATTAAAGTCTGTTCCGGCGGAATTGTCGGGCTGGGCGAAACGGTCAAAGATCGCGCCGGTTTGCTGATGCAACTGGCGAACTTGCCGGTACCGCCGGAAAGCGTGCCGATCAACATGCTGGTGAAAGTCAAAGGCACGCCGCTGGCCGATAATGACGATGTGGATCCGTTCGATTTCATCCGCACCATCGCGGTCGCACGCATCATGATGCCGCAATCCTACGTGCGTCTTTCCGCAGGTCGTGAACAGATGAGCGAGCAGACGCAGGCGATGTGCTTTATGGCCGGTGCTAACTCGATTTTCTACGGCTGCAAACTGCTGACCACGCCGAATCCGGCGGAAGATAAAGACTTAATTCTGTTTGGCAAACTGGGGCTGAATCCTCAGTCCTTCGAAACAGAAATGGGTGATAACCAGCAACAGGCCGCGCTGGCCGAACAACTGGTTCATGCTGATACCGATCAGTTCTACAACGCTGCGGTATAACCGGTGAGCTGGCAAACGCGGATTAATGAAGCGGTGGCGGTACGCAAACAGGCGGCGGCATTTCGTGTACGGCAGCCGAATGAGGGCGGCAGTGCGCGTTTTCTGACGCAGGGCGGGCGGCGTTATCTGAATTTTTCCGGTAACGATTATCTCGGCCTGAGTCAGGACGCTGAGGTGATCGCCGCGTGGCAGCAGGGTGCGGCTAAATACGGTGTCGGCAGCGGCGGTTCAGGACACGTCACCGGTTACAG
>Ga0157284_10000065_pt1 | contig 14962 bp, 17 predicted proteins | sample NitcycUS059202B1_FD_108392 | JGI IMG/M metagenome (GOLD analysis project Ga0157284, IMG submission 108392) | Soil microbial communities from Arlington Agricultural Research Station in Wisconsin, USA - Nitrogen cycling UWRJ-S059-202B-1 | ecosystem: Environmental > Terrestrial > Soil >... | reverse complement strand
TGACCGGAGTAGACGCAGCGCAGGTGCGGCTGAACGTGCCGCTGAAAGTGGCTCAGGCTCATGCCGAGCGCCTCGGCGGCCTCTCGGCGGGTCAGCAGGAATGACTCGACGCGGAATCTGCTCGAACGAACGGTCCAAAGGTCGGTTGACGGCTTGTCCTCCTTGAAGCAGCACGTTGTCGACGGAGGGACCCAGCTGAAGCAACACGCCACGACGACCTACTACCGCGCTGTCGATCCGACGCCTTTCGCGGCTGCTCGTCCGGGCACCGTTGCCAGCGTGGCCGTGGGCTGCCTCCTAGCCGTCGGTGGCGGCGCGACCTATTGCGTCGAGCAAGGGATGAACCCGATCGGGGCGGCCCGCGGCCTGATCGCGTCTAGCTCCGAGCCAGGGTCTCCGCCAACGAGCGAACCAAAGCCGGACCCCTACCCCGGTCCCGTCTATACGCCTGAACCTTCGCCAGAAAGCGAAGAAGCGTCCACGCCTGAAGCGACGCCGGAACCGGAACCGGCCCCACAGCCGAAGCCCGATCCGAAGCCTAAGCCGGAACCGGAACCTTCCCCCGAAGAAAGCTTTGAACCCGACGCTGCCTACGCATCGAGCGAAGGCGGAACGGAAGAAACCTATGAAGCGCCAGAAGCAGCACCAGTCGAAAGCTCAGAACCCGCACCTGCTCCGGCTCGACCCGGCCCGCAGTTTGGAGGTCCATGATGAAGGCAGCATCACTTCTTGATTTCCGGCCGATCCGTTCCGCGTTGATCGCGAGCGTGGCAGCGCTCATCGTCTTCCTGGCGCTGCTTTCGCCTCGTCCTGCGAATGCCGGCGAATACACGATCTCCGCCTGCCAGGCAGACGAGGCCGGCTACGTCAGCTCTGCCTTCTCGAACTTCGCCACGCGCGGGATGAAGTGGCGGCGAGCGTGCGACCCACGGGGAAAGGGGCTCCGAGGGCTGGTTACGGCAAATGTCCCGCGTGCTGGTCACGTCGAGAAGGGGGCGCAGTCCGGGTTCATCCTCGAAGCCCCTCCGGGGACGACGTTCTCCCGCTTTCGCTGGTCCGGCCAGGCGCATCGCCGCGACTGCCGCTACGCCCTCCAACTCTTCGCCCAGCGACCCGACGGCTCGCCGATCGCGTTGAAGAACGTTCGCGCCAACCGGGGCTGCCCCCGGCCCGGCACGGCGCAAGCATCGGGGGCGCCGTTTCCGCGCGCCTTTGACCTCGGCAGCGCCACGCGCATCGTCCAGCGCGTCGTCTGTCTCGGCAGCCCGAAACATGAGTTCTGCTCGGCGCGAGGCCAGAACTACATCCGAACCTTCTCGGCCGAAGCAACCGTGGTGGATGGAACGGCGCCCTCGGTCGGAGTCGTTCAGGACTCAGCGTTCACCCAGGGTCAATGGGTGAACGGGAAGCAACGCTTTGGCTACGACGCCTCTGACAACGTCGGCGTCAAGAGCGCGTCTGCGCTCATCAGCGGCGGGGTGCGAGGGACCGAATCCCGATCCTGCGACTACTCGCAGAGAATCCCCTGTCCTGATGGGGGTGGGCCGCTTGTGGTCGATACCGCGGAGGCACCGGAAGGTTCCCAGCCCTTGACGGTGATAGCCGAAGACGCGGCGGGCAACCGCGCCGAGTCCGGGGCCGTCACGGTGCGGATCGACAATGCCGCGCCGGGCACGGTGCCGGTTGGGGTCGGCGGCGGGGAGACCTGGCGCAACGCCAACGACTTCGATGTCGCCTGGGTCAACCCCAGCGAAGGCGATCGGGCTCCGATCACCGAAGCCCATTTCCGGCTGTGCCGCGCGGGCGGTGGCGACTGCGTGAACGGCGACCGGACTGGGGCCGGGATCGCGACGATCGACAACCTTGCAGTTCCAGCGCCGGGCGAGTGGGAGCTACGGCTCTGGCGCGAGGACGCTGCCGGCAACCAGCAAGCCGATAACGCATCCTCGCCCGTTCGGCTTCGCTTCGACCCGGAGCCGCCTCAGCTCGGCTTCGAGAACCCCAGCGCAGAGGATCCGACCCGCCTGTCCGTTCTCGTCACCGACCGCATCTCTGGCCTCGCCGGAGGCGGGATCGAAATCAGCCGCGCGGGGTCGGGGAGCTGGCAGGTTCTGTCGACCTCCCAAGAGGGCGAACGCCTCGTTACCCGCGTCGACGACGCCTCCCTGCCACCTGGCGACTATGAACTGCGGGCCAGCGCCCACGATCAGGCGAACAACCTGGGGAGCACCGATCGTCGCCTCGACGGTCAACCGATGCGGCTGAAGCTGCCGCTGCGAGTCGCGACCGCGATGAAAGCCGGCGTTGTCGAGAAGCGCACCGTCGCCCGCAAAGGGAAGAGGAAAGGCAAGGTCCGGCGGGTCGTACTCGAGCCCCGCGCCAAGGTCTCCTTCGGGCGTAAAGTCCATCTCGGCGGCAGCCTCCTCAACCAGGCCGGGCACGCCCTGAGCGACGCCAATGTCTCGGTCTACTCCCGCCCCAAAGGAGGCGAGGAGCAGCTGGTCGGAACGGTGGCGACCGACTCCAGCGGCCACTTCTCCTACGCGGTCGAGGCCCGCGCCTCGCAGACCTTCCGCTTCGTCTACCCCGGCACGGCGACGATCCTGCCGGTCGAGGGGACCGCGACTCTGCTGGTCAAAGGGACCTCGACCTTCACCGTCAGGCCGAAGCACGTCCTCAACGGCAAGTCGGTCACTTTCAGCGGCCGGGTGAAGGGACGCCCGCTGCCCGAGGCGGGGAAGCTGTTGGAGCTGCAGGTCCGGTTCGCCTCGGGATGGCAGACGTTCCGCACGATTCACACCGAGGCGGACGGCAGCTGGCGAATCCCCTACCTGTTCGACCGCACCTGCGGGGAACCGGCGTTCGATTTCCGCGCCCACCTTGCCGCTGAGGCGGGCTGGCCGTTGGAGACCGGAAACAGCCGCAGGCTGACGGTGCGAGTGAAAGGGCGGCCATGCTAGACCCGCTTAGCTCTATCCATCCCGATCGGAGGAGACTCATATGAGAGCGGTGCTTGACCGACTCACCTACGCCAACGTCGTCGCGACCCTGGCGCTGTTCATCGCGGTGGGAACCGGGGGCGCCTTCGCGGCGTCGAAGATCGTCGGCTCCGACGTCAGGGACCACAGCCTGACGGGAAGGGAGTTCAAGGCGAACTCGATCGGAGGGAAGGCGATCAAGGAGTCCAGACTACGCCCGGTCCCTCGGGCGCAGAACTCGGCCCGCCTCGGGGGCCAGCCGGCCTCCCGCTTCCTCGATAGCTGCCCGCAGGCCTTCGCTCCGACGATCCCGGTCGGGGACGTCTGCGTAGAGACCCAGGCTCGGCCACCTCGGTCATATGGAAGCGCCGTCTCAGACTGCGCCTTGACCGACAACCGGGAACGTGCCGGGCGGCGCTTGCCCACGCATCAAGAGCTGATGGTGGCGCTGGCGCAGCCGCAAATCCAGCTCGCACCAGGAGGGGAGCTGACTAGCGAAGTTTTCCCGTCCACCAGCAAGCCCGGCGCGGTCGACGTTCTCTACGTCACCCAGGAAAACGGCAGCGTCGGCATCACCGAAGACCTCGGCGGCGACAAGAGCTACCGCTGCGTCGCTGATCCCATGAACTGAAAACAACAGCCTCGACGACGAGGAGGAGCCCGATGGTTGATGACCTCCTCCTGCACGGCGGCGACGGGCTGGGCGGTGACAATTCCGCAGTCGAGGTCGCCGGTGCAGGCCAGCCGCCAGTTCGTCTCCTGGTCGCGACGGACCCGCAGCTCCCAATTCCCGCGCTCGCTCAACCTCGCTTCGATCTCGCCGGCAGGGGTCTGGACCGAGACCCGAGTGAAGCGGCCCGGAACGATCTCCCGAAGTGGGCTGTTGTGGTCGAAAGAAGCGTCCATCGTGTCCTCCTGGCTCGTTGACGGCTGTCGCTGAGCCGTCCGGCAGCGGACAGGGAGGCGCGATCGTCAGCGCGGGAGGACCACGGCAGTCGCTTCGAGCGCCTAACTGCCGCTGCCAGGCTCACAGCGACAGACGGCAACGAGCGGGGATGTCTAGCGGGGCTTGCGCGCAGCTGCGAGAAGGTGAGGGGTAACCGCGCGCAACCAAGGAACGGGGCCGACCGATTCCGCGAGCCCGCAAAGAATGCTGGGACCCCGTCGGCGGAGCCACATCTGATCGAAGCCAGGAAGCCAGGCTCCGGGGCCCTCAACCGCGCGAACGCTTCCATCCACAAATCCCGCTCCAGCTAACTCGTCCTGCAGCTCGGACGGGAAATGCATATATGAGGTGGTGAACATGTTCGGGTCACCGGTCGGGTTCGCGTAACAACCGGTTCGTAGAACATCGATCACGATCTTGATCCCCTGTCGCAGGGGAAGGGGCGCCTCGGGAGGACCCGTCGGAATGCCGAAGATCCCGTCGAGCATCGGAGCCAATCGCGACACGCCAGCGGCAACCAATGGGCCCCCGGGACGAAGCACGCGCTCGGCCTCGGCAAGAGCTTGTTCGCGATCGGCACGCTCGGGCAGGTGGTACAGCGGCCCGAGCAAAAGCACGGCATCGGCCTCACCATCGGCCCAGGGAAGGTCGCGCGCATCTCCCAAGGTGGCCGAGGCCGGAGCGGGCCCGTCCGGTCCCGCCTCGCGTGCGCGCTCGACATGATTCGGAATCGGGTCGAGCAAGTGGACCCGGTAACCCGCAGCTGTCAACGAACGTGCATAGGGGCCGGTGCCGCCACCGATATCCAACACGGTAGCCGGGGCGGGCGGCAGATTCGATCTAAGGAGAGCTTCGGTGCGGACGCGCTCCAGACGGAAATAGCCAATTCCGAGCCGCTCGGCCTCGGCACCAGAGGCGTAGTAGGCGCCTATCTCATCGCGAACCAAATCTGCCATGGATGCGAGATGCTAGTTGCGGACCCAGAGTCGAGCTGCTTTGGGGGACGCGGGCAGTCTGTTTGCCTTGCCCAGGCCGTTACCGGATTATCCCGCGGCGTCGAAGTGCTCCGGCACGAACCCGCCCTCAGCGAGCCTCGCCCACCTCGAACCTGCGCCCGCGCCAGATAGCTATCTCAACCCCCGCGTCCAAGGGGAGGCTCATCGAGTCGAATCCCCGACCGGGGTCACGCACGTAACGCTGGTAGGCCGCAAGGTCGGGATCGTCTTTGCCAAGGTCAGCGATGATTAGGGCGTCTGGAGCAAGCCTATCCCTCACGAGCTCAAGCACGGGGATGTACTGGTCGTTGCGGCCGTCCAAGACGAGCAGGTCGACTTGGGGAGGAAGCTCTTGGAGGGTCTCGAGGGCATCGCCGACGCGAATCTCCACGAGATCTGCCAACCCAGCCTTACCGAGGTTCTCCGCTGCCCACTCGGCCTTCTGGGGCAGGATCTCCGTCGTAATCAGCCGGCCGTTCCCAAGGTCCCGCAGGGCAGCCGCCAAGTAGATCGTCGAGATCCCATGTGAAGCACCGAACTCGACCACCGACCCGGCGCGTCGCGCAGTGGCCAGCAGGTAATAGAGGCGGCCGACCTCGGGCGTGATCGACAGGGGAGCGTCGCCGTAGAGCTCGTACCGCTGCGGAGGGCCAAGGCGCTCGCCGACCTCCGCCTCCCGAGCCAACACCCGCTGCTTGGCCTGCACGTCCTCGGTCTCAGCCTGAGCATGAAGCCGATCGAGGAGCTGGGAGACCTGCGGGGCGTCGATCGTCGCGGACATCCGGGCCGGCAGCATACCCCGCCACGGCGATTACCCCTCGGCAGTGGTCTCGATCATGATCCGCAGTCTGACCGTCCTTGCCTCGTCCTGACGATCTCGCTCCCCAATCTTTCAACCGGCCGCCGCTTCGGCGTCGCGAGGGGCTCGCTACTGCGTCGAGGAAGCATGGTCCTACCAAGGATGGACATTAGTCCTAGCTGAACCGTACAGACCAGAAAGGGGCGATAGCCTCTGCAGCCCCTTCGGATATTCCAATCCCTCCAACATCAAACTCCCCCGCCAATGCTCTTGAGTAGAACCCTGCCGATCCCGCTACGGACAAGCGCTTCTTGGGCCGCAATGCTGCTTTGCTTTTTTTCATCGCTACTTCTCACCGCACCCGCAGCTGCAACCGAAGTGCCCACGACCACCGCGGGATTTCAAATTCGTGGCACGAACGACTTCAAGATCACGGTGGTCCGCAACGACCGTGTCTTCGCGATAGTGGCTCACCGTCCGGGCGCCGAAGCCCGCTACATCACCTGGATCGGCGTACAGGCTGGCAACGGGATCGAGGCAAAACTCGGTTCGCTGGGTGAGGTTTCGGTTCGATTTAAGCCTCATGGGCCTCACAGGCGCCTCCCCGACTCACCGGACAGCTGCTACCAGGCGCGCACCCGCGGCGTATTCGTCGGCAAGGTGGACTTCCACGGCGAGGAGGAATTCACCGATGGAGTGGTCAGCCGAGCAAAAGGGGAAGTGATCGTCTCGCGGGGCAACTGCGACACCTTTGATCGCCCCTTCCCGTCTCGCCCAGTGCTGACGAAGGGCCTGGTTCCTACCGAGGTGGGCCTCTTCGCTGTACACAACTCCAAAACCTATGAGGCGAGTTTCGAATGCTCCGAAGGCCCAGGTTCGGACTTGGCCCCGATCGGCGCAACCGATCCCGACCGTCGTTATTTCCAGGCTGGTGTGGCAGAAAAGCGGGGTCGCATCTCTATTTACCGGTCGATTAAAACCGTCAGCGATGAGCCGTCTACCTTCACCTTCAACAACGCCCTGACATCGGCCACCGCCACCCCACCCGTCCCTTTCACCGGGACGGCAGCTCTGGAACGTGATAGCCGAAGAGAAAGGGGGAGCTGGACCGGAACCCTCAGCGCATCGTTCCCCGGTGCCTCAAACGTAGCGCTCGCGGGTCCGACCTTCACCGCGACCATGGACTACTACCGGTACGAAGAACCGTAGTCACTGCTGATGGAGCTACGTGAGTTGCCCCTCTCCGAGCGCCAGAAAAACTTGATCGCCCGCGGGCTTTTGATGGCCATTTTGGGATCGGCCAGAGGTAAGGCTTCGTGCCATCAGTAGTCCCAGAAATAGATGCACCCCTTGGCTGATCCCGGTGATTCGCCGCGGTCCTGTCCGGTATTGGCGAGGGTGGCGTGCCAACAGCCGAAGGTATCTGCCACAACTTCGTAGTCGACTGGGTAACCCGGGCTGCTGCTGTCGCCTACGAAAATGACCGAGCAAATCCACGTGCCATCGCCACGGTTCTCGCAACTGCCTTCTCGTCCTGCCGCTCCGATCACCCCTTGGACCGAGTGGCTCAAGGCGTCTCGCCCTGCTCCTATGACGAGAGCGGGACGTATAGCAAGGATCGCGAGCCCGGCGACAACGGCCAGCGCGATCGCCGCGGCAGAGGCGATGATCGCTTTCCGCCTAGCGCTCATCGCGTCTTCGAGTAGAGCGGATAGCGAGCGCAGTGGCGCGGGCCGAAGTGCCGCTGGGCAAAGACGACGAACCAGCGGACCACCCCGCGGAACTGGCGGCATTCGAGCGGCGCCGGCGGTGGCAAGAGACGCGAAGATCCGGCAACCGGGTTGAGGGGACGCAGGGCATTTATGACTTCGGAGCTCGTGAGCGGTTCGACTTCGAACATCACCCCGATTTCCCCGCGGCCGCTATAGAGGAAGAATTCGTTGCTTTCATGGCAGGTGAGCACGGCGGCTCCACGGAGATGGCGCCAGCAGACCCTTTTGGAGTGACGAGAGGGAGGGAGGAACGGGTCTTCGGTGTGAGGCCTACTAAAGATCGAGAGCGGCGGCGCTCCGCACCCGTCGAACCAGTCGCATCGGCCAAGCGGGCCATAACGGACGATGGCTTGTTCGCTGTCGATTTCGGCACTCGAGAGTGCCATCCCATGAAAATGCCGTCCCAGCCAATACACGGGAAATGGCGCCCTCTCCATGGCGTCGAGGGTCTTGGCGCTTGGCGGCGGGAATTGGTCCCGCGGGTTCGTTGACGCGCCGTAGCCGAACCCGCAACCGCCTAGCAACAGCACCGCCAGGCCGGTCAATAGCGCGGCACACAGGGTCGACCTGTTTCCATTCATCGCTGTCGCCCGGCGTCGATAACGAAGAACACGGGCTCCGGGCATGGGATCGAGCACGATAGCTGGCGGCAGGTGCCTTTACCGCGTCTATGGACGACCAACCGAGGGATGCGCCTCCTGAGCGAGTCGAAAGCGGCTGTCGTTCAGCAGTGGATAGGAAAGGTGATCCCGGGAGGCTGTGCAGGTCGTGGCTCATGCCCGCGCGATCATCGCACCCACCCGGGCACGTCACGCCCGTTGGCTCCAACCCAATCGAGCCAGCCGCCGTCGAGGACGACCCGCGCGAGCTCTTCATATCCGGCCGCCGCCGGGTGGGCTTCGTCGGTTGCGGCGATCTCCTCCCTCCATGTCTCGCTCTGCCGAAGGCGAACAGCCACATCCACGAACGGCATACCCATCTGCGAGCAGAGCCCGGCGAACCGGTCCGAGAGCCCGGAGATTCGATCCATCTGTCGATCGTCGCCTACCGGAGCCGGGCCAACGACCAGCGCCGGCAGACCGGCGGCATCGGACTGTCGGAGGAGCGTGGCGAGGGTCTCCACGGAGTCACCCTGCTCCACGCGAAGGACGCCATCCTCCTCGGTGGTGTCATTCGCCCCCACAGCAAACACCACTTTGGTAGCCACCGGATAAGAGCGCGCTTCCGCCTCGCACTGCCACCGCCGCAGAACATCCTGGGACGTCTCACGGCGGATACCGAGGTTGTAGGCGACCAGCGGAACGCCCCCTGCGTGGGACGCTGCGACGACGCGCCCGACCCAACCCAGGCCCGAGGGGTCGCCGACGCCGAGTGTGTGGGAGTCGCCGAAGAAGAGGACGTGCATTTCACCCGCGCTCAACCTTCTCCCTCCTTCGAGAGCGCCGCGGCCAGTTGAGTCAGTACCAGCGGCTGCATCGAGCCCTGCCCCCAGCTACTGGAGAGGCGACGGACCCGCAGGCGGGCGTTCAGTTGCTCGATCAGGATCGGCGGGTCGCGCCGCACGGTGTCTCCGTGACCCTCGACGTCGCCGTAGGCGAAGCGGAGCATGTGCTGTTCGGACTCCCAGATGCTGAGCGTGCAGTTCCCGGTGGGCGGCCAGCCGGCGGAGACCGCGCTCACTAACCCCGGCGCATGACGTACGAATGACCCGAGCCTCGCCCCCTCTCTCAGGAAGCGCGGCAACGATCGCGACCCGACCCGTCCCAGCGTCAGGGCCGCGAACGGCCCGTCGGCGACCGAGTCTCCGCGACCCGCTAAGGGCTTGGACCCGTAGTGCGAGCCGCGTGTCGAAGCGACCTCGAACAGCGACCACCAGGAATGCCTCGCCTCGGCCGCGAGGCGCTGCGCCGGCGGCTGGTCGAGGAAGCGTTCGAAGTCGGACTCCTGCCGCCAAGCGGTCAGCAGAACCTGGCGTTGTAGGGCCGGGACGCCACCGCCGAAGCCGGCGCTGGCGGCGGAGCCGATGAAAGGCAGCGCCTTGGCGAAGACCGCGTCCGAAGTGGCGGTTAGCTCCCGGCGGGCGGAGCGGCGCCATTGCCATGCCTTCCGGGCCGAGGCGAAGTCGGTTAGGTGGGCGGCAACGAAGGTCCCGCCGCCGCGGCTGTCCGTGTGGAGGAGCATCGTTGCTCGGGTGAAAAGTCAACATTATCCCGTCGATATAGATCGGCTTATCCTGCTGTCGCGGATGGGCAAACCCGAACTACTCCTGACCGGCGGCTGCGGATGTGGATCGTGACGGAACGATCCGTCGGACATGTTGCACATTTGGCTGCCCCAGGCACCGCCGATTTGCAAACCTGACGCCGCATGACGGTGATGGCGGCGAAACTCCTGCTCGCGCCCCTCTGTGTGGTCGGCGTCTCTCTCGCCGGCCGCCGCTGGGGCATGGGCATGGCCGGTGTGCTCGGGGGCCTTCCCGTCGTCGCCGGTCCGATTCTGCTAGTGGAGACTCTGCTCCACGGTCCACCGTTCGGGGCCGGCGCCGCTGCGGGCGCCCTGCTCGCGCTCGCGCCCCTCACCGCCTTCGTGGTGGTCTTCGGTCGAGCTACCGGGCGGCTCGGGCCGATCGCGTGCGCGTTCTGCGGCTGGAGCGCCTTCCTTCTCGGCGTCCTCATCCTCAGCTTTGTCCAGCCGCCGCCCGACCTTTCGCTCATCTTCGTCGGCGCCTGCTTCGCCCTCGGACTGCGACTCCTGCCGCCTGCGGAGGAGGCCGTCGCAGCTGGTGCTGCGCCGCCGCGCTGGGACCTGCCTGCGCGAGCGGGAGCTGCCCTCCTCCTGGTGCTCGGGCTGACTGCGGTTTCCGGTGCCCTCGGCCCCCACCTGAGCGGCCTACTTGCGCCGTTTCCGATCATCACGAGCGTCCTTGCCATCTTCACCTACGCCCATGCCGGCGTCGACCAGGTCGCCCTCCTCCTGCGGAACTTCCTGCTCGGCTTCTACGGATTCGCCGCCTTCTGCTTTGTCCTGGCGATCTCCCTCCCCGATCTTTCAACTGCCGCCGCCTTCGGGGCTGCGACGGCGGCGGCGCTGATCGTGCAGGGCGCGACCCTCGTCTTTGTTCGCGACTGGCGCCGACCCCGCTTGAGCAGGGCAAGGCCCTACCCCTCGGATTTCTCTCGTTTCCCGTAGAAGAGGAGGAAGGCGGGCTGGAATCCATGCCGCTCATAGAAGCGATGGGAATCGACGTTAGCCAGGGCCGTGGTGATCGCCATCTCATCGACCCCTAGCTCCTCGAGCCTCGACCAGGCAGCGTCCAGCAGCCGGGCTCCGATCTCATCGCCCCGGTGTTGTGGCAGGACTGACAGTGTCTGCAGCTCAGCGAGCCGCCCGGTGCGCCAGCCCGCGTATCCAGCTCCTACCGTGACGAGGGCATAGCCCACCGGACCGTCCGGTCCCTCTGCGAGCAGGATGAAGGTCTCATCGTCTGAAAGCCACTGCTCATACCTCTCTCGGCGTCGGGCCCATGATTCGGCGTGCGACCGGGGCGGCGTTCGATCGCCAAGGGATGGGAGGACACCGGCGTGGTGCGCCTGCAGGGCGCCCCAGAGCGGCTCCAGTAGATCGAGATCATCGGCGTCGGTGCTGCAGCGCAGTGTGATTTCAGCCTTCATCGATCTCAACCTCCGCGCCCCACCTAGATCTCTCGCTCAAAGTGATGCGCTGAGATGCGAAGCCCGTTCCGCATGTAGAGCCGATGAGCAGGCGCCCGGTCTGCGGCGACACCCGAGTCGAGGTGAAGCCCCTCACAGCCAAGACGCCGGGCCTCCTCGGCCAGCCAGTCCATAAGCCGTTCGCCGTGACCCGAGCGGCGCGATGTGGGCAGGGTGGAGACGTCGTCAACGTAGAGGTAGTGGCCCCAGGCGAGTGACCTGACCTCGCGGAAGCCCGCTACCGCGAGCGCCTCCGATTCCCGGCCGTCGAAGACGCCGACGATGCGGTAGCCCGCTGGGCGGAGCTCGGCATCGATGAAGTCGACCAGCGCGTCGGCGGTCTCCCATCGGGGCCGCAGCGCCAGCATCGCCGCAGCGGCTTGGACGGTACCTCCCTTTTGGATCTCGCGGACCTCGATCACGCCGGGGCAAGCTATTGGATCATGCGCAACCGAGACGACGGGCGCAATCGAGGTACGGGTGGCCCAACCTCGGCTTGGGACCTATCGACATTCGAGATGGCAATCGAGCAGGTGCCGCACGATCCCGTCTTCGTCATTTGATCCGACGATCACCGTAGCCCTGGCAAGCAAGGTCGGGTGAGCATTTGCCGGCGCGATGCTCCGCGTTGCCGAGGCGAAGAGCCCCAGGTCGTTGAGATGGTCGCCGCAGGCGACCACATCGGCGCCGACCGCACCGCAGGCTGCCAGCAGCGCCGGCACCGCGGCACCCTTCTCTGCCGCAGGGTGCTGGACCTGCAGCTCGGTCCAGCCCGGGCAGTAGTAGTTCTGGGCGCAATAGACGACAGCTTCGCCGCCCACCGCCTCTCGAAGGCTCTCGCTCAGCGCCGCCGCCTCGGTGTCGCGCACGAATCCGACGACTGACGCCACCTCCTCCTGACCGGCCGCACCAAGTAGGTCGTCGCACGCCGCCAGCCGGGGATCGTCGTACGCCGCCTTCTCCTCCACGTACCAGCCGGTGCCCTCGTTCATTCGGGACCCGAAATGGACCCGATCGCGCGAGCCGTCCCACGCGGAGACGACCGGGTCGGAGCCGGTCGCGATGATCGCCTCAACTGCAGCACACGCCGCGAACTTGGACAGGACGTTGCTCGCGAGGTGGCGGCCACTCGCCAACTCGGAGACGAACGCACCGTTGAACTCGATCACCGGCAATTCCAAATGGACCCCTGCGAGCAACGCTCGCATTGCCGGGGTCGCGCGGGAACTGGCGACCGTGAGGCGGATGCCCGCGCTCAGAAGCTTGTTGAGGCCGTCTCTTGCGAACTCGCTGAGCGCTCCGTCAGAGCCCAAGAGCGTCCCGTCCAGGTCACAGATGTAGATCGGCGTCTGGGCGATCTGCACGTCTCATACCGCCTTGGCGGCTGCGACCCGGTCGAGCAGACGGTCCTTCACGTCTGGCCACTCAGAGCGGAGGATGGAGTAGTGGACGCTGTCGCGCCAGCTACCGTCGCGTCGTCGCATCTCGTGGCGGTGCACTCCCTCCTTGCTGGCGCCAAGCCGCTCGATCGCCCGTTGAGAACGCTCGTTGCGGATGTCCGTGCGGAAGGCGACGCGCTCGAGCCCAAGGGTCTCGAAGGCGTGTGCCATCAGCAACAGCTTCGCCTCCGCGTTGCGGCCCGTTCCCCACGCGGTGCGGCTGAGCCAGGTCGAGCCGATCTCAACATGGGCGTTATGAGCATCGAAATCCCAGTAGGAGGTCGAGCCGATCACTGAACCCTCTCCACCATCTAGGACCGCGAACGGGAATCGCCGGTCGGCAACACGATCGGCCAGGGCGTCCTCGATCCATGCCTCGGCTTGAGCGATGTCCGTAGGGCGCGAATAGGGCAGCCACGCAAATACCTCGTCCGAATCAGCGGCAGCGAGGAGGCCCTCAGCATGGTCGAGGCGCAACGGCTCGATCGAGACGAGGTTGCCGCGAAGCTCGACAGGCGCCAGCGGGTGCATGCCGCGGAATCCTCTCAAGAACGCCTTTGACGGCTCGCCGGGAATGCCCGCCCCAGGGGAATGTCCAGGGGAATGGAAGGGGTCGAAAACAGCCTTTTTTTGACCTTCGCTGACTTCCGTTGACCTCCGGGCCGATCCGAGCCGACCGCGCCGCATTCCGCATCAGGAGCGGGAATGCGAGGCCAGGAGCCAAGGATCAGGAGCGGGGCACCTAGGACTCGAACCTAGAATCGCCGGTTTTGGAGACCGGTGCCTTAGCCAGTTTGGCCAGTGCCCCCGGGTAAAAACTTAGCGGCTCCCGACCCCGAAGCGTCGGCTTCTAGCTGTTGCCGCCAAAGGCTTTTCTACCAGCTGCCGCCGAGCGCTCGACGAGGAACTTGTCGAGCTGATCCTGCAGATCGTGCCGGGGCAGCCGCCGGACCCGACTCTATCGTTATGTCCTTCATCCACCCCGTGACCTCCGACTTGGACAGATGGCGAGGAGTCTGCGTACCCCAACGCTGATCGTTGCGTCGTGCCTGGTTCTGGCGGGGATCCTCGCGGCGGGGTTCCGTCTCGACCTAGGCAACTTCGGCAGCAATGTCCTCGCGGAGTTCGCGGGTCTCGTAGCCAGTGTCGTGGTGGCAGTTCTCGTGATCGAGCGCTTAGTCGACCGTGACCGGCACGCTCGCTGGCAACTGGTCGAAGCACAGACGTTAAAGACCCTCCACTTCACCCTTGTCAAGGCCGCGCTGCCGCTATACCTACACCTGCACGACCCGCGGCCCCCCGAGGCGAACCCATACGGCATCTACCAGAGTGAGAGGCTCGACGAGAGGCTGCGAAATCTCGCTGCCGCGCTTTGCGAGCGGGAGGACAGAGGCGTCAAACCCGATCCCTTGAGGCCGGTACTCGAGGCCATGGCCCCCCATGTCAACTTCATCAGGGACAGCGTGATGCAGCGTCTGCTGACGGTTGGAGCCGAACCTGAGCTGGTTAGGCGCCTGGCGCTGCTGGAGTCCAACTTCGAGGATCTCGACTTCAACGCCTGGGTCGATGAAAAGCTCGGTTCGCGCCCCGGTCAGAACGCGCAGCGCCTGGCCAACCTGGTCGAGTCGATGCGCGACGTGGCCACCTACCTGAACTAGTCGGTCTCGACGGCGTCGTCCGGCAAGTTGATTCTCTCCATGATCTTCAGCATCTCGCCAGCGGAGGCACCTGCGAAGACAGGAACCCCCTCGCGCATGTAGGACTGCATCGCCTTGTTCTCATCTCCTGGAAGCTCACGCTCGACGATGAAGATGCCGTGGCCACCCGAGGCGGCCGTGCGGACCAACTCCTGCGGGGGAGGACGGAGGAGCCAGGAGGCGATCGGCTTACCTTCCAGGCTGCAGTCGAGACGGGCGAGCGGGCCGTCTTCCGTCGGCATCGTCGACCATCTCCCGTCGAAGTACGGGTTTCCCCGGAGCCGGTCGTTCAGCGGGGCCGCCTTGGGATCAACCAAGACCACAATCGGAGGCTCACCCGGCTTCATCTGGATTTTCGCGAGCTCGACCGGGATCGCCCCGTCGAGGAACTCCTCGATGCTCCCGAAGGTCGTTTCCTCGTCCGGCGACTCCGGCGAGCTCTCAAGCCGCTGCAGGATCAGCGGGAGGACAAGGTCGACATCGTCCACCTGAAAAACGAGGGATTTATCGACGCGGTCGGGGTCGGGGATGCCCTTGGAGCGGAGTTCGCCATATAGGTCACCATCGATGATCATCACCTTGTTCGTCTGCACTACGACCTGCAGCGCCGTGAGGTACTGGTCGGC
>Ga0157284_10000064_pt1 | contig 15208 bp, 17 predicted proteins | sample NitcycUS059202B1_FD_108392 | JGI IMG/M metagenome (GOLD analysis project Ga0157284, IMG submission 108392) | Soil microbial communities from Arlington Agricultural Research Station in Wisconsin, USA - Nitrogen cycling UWRJ-S059-202B-1 | ecosystem: Environmental > Terrestrial > Soil >... | reverse complement strand
GTCGGCGATCGCGACGCCGAAGCTCTTGATCTCGAAGGGTCTCGCCGGCCCGACGACCATGGAGAAGGGCTGCACGAACGGCTCCTCGGCGCCCCCGCCGGAGACTTCGAAGGAGCCCCCGGTGAGAATGCCGGCGGCGTCGGCGTCGACCAACCCTCCCGTCCTGAGGCGGATCTGCACTCCGGGCTGGACGCCGCTGGCGTCGCCGACGCAGGTATTCACCGAGCCGTCCAGGCTGCAGGTGAAGTTGACGCCGCCGGACTGGACGATCGGTTCAACCGGCGGTATCCCCTCAGGCCAGGTGTACCGGACGGTGAGATCTCCGCTGAGATCACTCGAGCCGGCGTTCTCGATCGCGAGGATCGTCTGTATCAGGTTGCCAGCCGTAACATAGTCGGGGGTCGAGGTTCTGACCGCCAGCGCGGGCTTCGCAGCGGCGGCGCCCGCGCTTGCCGCGAGCAGCGCTACGGCGAGGAGGAGGCTGCAGCAGACCAGAGCGAGGCGGCGCGCGCTCATCGGCTCGCCCTCCGGTCGCTGTGGGCTCGTCGGGCGTGCTTTTTCACGCAGCGGACCTTGCCATGGCGGCGTACCTTCCTCTGGTGGCGGTTGCAGTGAGGCTTGCGGGTCTGCTTGACATTGCCGCTCCCCGACAGCGCCGTGCCCAGGGCCTCCTCGGCGGGGGCCGGCGAGGGTGGCGACTGGCACCCGTCCGCTTCGCAGTGCGGCGCCTCGGGCTCCGCGGCCGCTGCATTCAGGGCGCTGCCCTCGCGAGCGTCGTAGACGTCGACGAGTTCGTCGCCGTCCTCGGGCAGGAGCTGTTGGCGGGTCATCAGGAAGACGTCCTCGCCGCTGGCGCTGGCGTCGGCGAAGACGACGGGGTCGCTTCCCTGGCCGCTGGAGAGGAGGCGCAGGGTGTCGGTGGGGGCGTCGTATTCGTAGACGTCCTGGACCCCGTTCACGTCCTCAGGCACCAGCGCCTCCCGGCTGGAGAAGAAGGCCTGCCCGTCGTCGCTGAGGATGCGGGGACGGAGCGCCATGGCAACCTGGGGGGATCCTGAGGTGACATTGGGTTCGATGGCGATGTCGGAAGTAGCCGACCCGGCCGGACAGGAGGCGCAGCGGAGGGTATGATCCGCGAGGTCGTAAACGTACATCTCGCGGTGATCGTTGGTCACGTTGCCGAGGGAGTCGACACCGTTTACGAAACGACCAACGAACATCATGTATTTGCCGTCGGGGGTAACTCGAGCAGAGTTTTCCAGGGGCAAATTTTTGACGATTAGTTCCCGAGTCCCAGCGTCCCAGACAAACAGGTCGTTTCCACCCGTCCGGTAATAGATCTGGTCACCGCTGTTGCTTGAGCCGAAGAATTCGGCGCCGCCGAAGCTTCCATCGCCCGTGATAGAGGTCAGGTTTCCGTCGTTTTCCGGATCTGCGCTGTCGGTGTAGCGATAGAGGTCGGTGCCGTTCGCCGTGTCTACCGAAAAGAACACGTTACGCCCATCCGGGGTCATCGCCTGAAACCGAACATTGCTCGGGTCCGGCGACAGGCCGGAAGCAGGCTCCGGTTCCGAAACCTGTACAGTGCGGTCGCCGTCGATGCGCATGTAAAGCTGAGCGTTACCGCCGTCCGAGGCTTTGAACAGCATGCGCGAACCATCTGCGGACATCACGGTGCGGTCGAACAGCGTCAGCTCCTCTGAGCCGGTCGGTGGCACACTGCCATCCGGCAGGATGCCGACCAGGCTGAGGATGCCGTCATCCCATTGATAGACGTTGGGAACACCTTTGGCCGCATCGGGGAGATAGCGGGTGGAGGATTCGAAGGCGAGATGGCGGGCATCGGCCGAGATCCCCCAGAGGGCATTGGTGAAGAACTCGAAGAAGGGCGGGTAGTCCACCTGGGTAACGGTGGCGGAGCGGAGCTCGCGGGTGTCAGTGTTCTCTACGTAGATGTTGGTCCGCTCCGGGGTGTCATCGCTGACAGCGGGAAGGTCGTAGGCCCAGAGGACTGCGGAGCGGAGATCGTCGGAGTAGGCCTGGACGCGGGTAGGGACAAAGAGGGTTTGCTGAGCGTCGGGTCGAGGGGTGGGCGTAATGCTATGGGAGAACCACCCCCGGTCGGTGCGGCGAGCGACGTAGACGGACTGGCCGGCCTGGCCGGCGCCGATCGTGTCGCCGAACGGCGTGCGCGAGTTGAAGGCGAAGGCATCGCCGAAGCGCGAGGCGACGGCGCTAGTTCCGTCCGCAACAACATCTCCATTGCCCTTGTCCGCCGGCGAGACCCTCTCGTAATGACGTGCGGGTCCGGCGGAAGGCGCGAGAGCCTGGGTTGTGACGGTGACATCATCCCCCTCGCTGGTACCGAAGGCGTTCTCGGCAACCAGACGGTAGTGGTAGATGGTTTCGGGGGAGAGGTTCTCGAGGAAGCGCCCGATGGCGAAGGTTTTCCCGCCGGAGCCGGCGTCCGCGTTCTCGGCGGCTGGGACGCTGGTGCAGGGGTTGGTCGCGCAGTCGGCGGTGCCGTATTCGAACCAGTAGGTGGTCGGTGAGTTGTTGGGGTTCACCTTGCCGCCGACGCTGACGGTGTAGTCGTCCACCCGGTGCGCTTGGCCGGTTTCCACCTCGGGTGGGGCGGGGTCGGTGTGGAAGGACTCCTCGGAAGAGGCGACCGGATCGTCGAAGCCGTTAGAGGCGACGAGGCGGGCGAAGTAGTCGCGGTTGGGCTGCAGGCCGGTTGCCTCGTCGGAGACCGGTTGGGGGCCGCTGCCCGAGAGCGGCCCCTGGGTCGCGAGGGAGGTCCAGTTGGCGTGGTTGGTGGAGTACTCGAAGTGGTAGGTGGTGTCGGTGCCCTGGGGATCGAGCGTGCCGGTGAAATGGGCGGAGGTGGCGTCGAAGTCGGTGACCGGGTCGATCGTGGGGACGGGCGGAGTGGTTGAGAACAGCGGGCCGAAGGTGCGGATCATTCCGCCGTCGCTGGCGTAGACGGTGCCCGCGCCCGCGTCAACCGCGACGCCCGCAGAGCAGCAGAGGGTCCCCTGGCCGAAGGTCGAGACAGGAGAGGCGCCGGCGTCGTACTCGGTGATGCGGTCGCCCTTGTCGACGTAGATGTGGCCGCTGGCGGGATCGACGGCGACGTCGGTGGCGAAGGGGCCGTCGTCCGAGGGGTCGGCGGGGGTGCCGTTGTCGGGCGCGTAGATCGGGGTGCCGCCGTCGAACTCGGTCGCGCTCTGGCGGCCGAAGATGAGGACCCTGCCGTCGTACTCGTTCTGGACGAAGAGGTAGCCGCCGTCGGAGCTGAAGGCGAGGCCGGAGGGCCCGTCGAGGGCCGAGTCGGCAATCCTGCCGAGATAGGCGCCGGTTGAGTCGAAGATCCAGACCTTGGCATGGCCCTGGTCAGCGACGAACAGGTTGCCGGTGACCGGTTCGACGGCGACCGCAGAGGGATATCCGAAGAAACCAGGGGTGGTTTCGGCGCCGGAGAGGCGCCCGTCGGTGGCCGGTTCGGTGTCGCCGAAGGAGGCGACGAGGGCGCCGCTCGAGTCGAGCGCGTCGACGCGGTTGTTGTCCGAATCGGCGACGTAGATGGTGCCGTCGGAGGCCGTGCCGGAGTTGTCGACGGCGACGTCCTGGGGACTTGAGAGGGTTTCGCCGACCTCGAAGGTCGCGAGGTGGGCGCCACCGGAGTCGTAGCGCTGGACGACGCCCGCGGAGAAGCTGGGCGGGGCGGTGGCGTCGGCGAAGTAGAGATCGCCGCCGCTCTGATCCACGGCGACGCCGGTGAGGCAGCAGAAGCCGCCGCCGGGGACGGTGTCGGGATCGCCGCTGAAGTCTTCGACTCCGTTGAGGTCGCGCGAGGGTTCGTGGTCGTGGCTCTGGAGGGCCACGGCCGCCGAGGCCCCGAGAGTGAGGATGAGGACGAAGAGCGCAAGGAGCGCCTTGGTGCCGACGAACACGTTCGTTGCCTTCAAGTCGTTCTCCTGTCCTCTGCCGGACCGACATCGCCCCCCGCTCCCTGCGGTCCCTGGCTGACGCCGGTCGATTCCAATTTCTCCTCCCCGGTCCCACCGGGGTTGGCCGCAATCCCTCAGTAGCAACGCAGTGCTTCCTTCAGGAATGACAACGCAATCGCGACTATAGACATTTGCGGACTCGTCTGTCAAGCAGCCCGCTCGCGGCAGCTTCTTCGACGGCCTTCTGGTACCCGAGGATTCCGCTTCAGACAGGGGATTCGGAGGACCTGGCGGGGGGGTCTATGGTGGAGGGCAGAAACGCGATGTTACGCGCCGAAAAGGGCAGCTCGACCTTTCCTGAGCGCCATTATGGTGCCGCGGCGATGGTGATGACGCCGTGGGGCTTGGCCGCCGACTTGCGGGAGAGAAAGCTGAGCCCGGGGGCGGGCATCCCGGCGGCCGAGATCGAACGCAGCCAGCGCGAGCGGCTCTACGGAGCGATGGTCGCCTGCGTCGCCGTCGCAGGCTATGACCGCACCTCGGTGGCCGACCTGCTGGAGGTCTCCGGGGTCTCCCGACGGACCTTCTACGAACTCTTTCGCGACAAGGAGGACTGCTTCGTCGCGCACTTGAGGTCGGTGACGGCCCGCGGGATCGCGGTCCGCTCGCCGTGCTCGCGAGAGGGCATCCGCGGAGGATAGAGAGCACTTACCTTAAGGGAGGGGCTTCCTGTCGAGACGGCCTTCGATCCCGTCGAGGACGATCTGCAGCCCGAGCTCGAAACGCTCGAGCGAGGCGCGGGAGCGAAGGTTCTCGGGAAGCGCCGCCAGCTCGGGGGCCTCTTCGAGGTCCTCCGCCCCGATCGCGTCGCCGAGGTCGGCGGGCGAGGAGACCGCCGAGCGCAGCGAGTAACCAAGTATGTAGTCGTTGAGGATGCCCTGCATCGTCCAGCGCTCGTCCGGCTCGAGCGGAAGGCCGCTGAGCGCCTGCGCCGACTGCAGCGCGACCTTCTTCGAGTTCGGCCCGAAGGCGGAGCGGCGGCCGAAGATGGTCACGAGCCACGGGTGGACGACGAAGGTGACGTAGAAGCGCATCGCGGCGGCAGCCATCGCGCTGCGCCAGTGGTTCGGGAGAGGTCCGGGAACCAGCATCTCCTCCACCACCCTCTCGGCCATCGAGTCGAGCAGCTCGTCCTTGCCGGCGAAATGGTCGTAGAGGCTCATCGGGCGGGCGTCGAGCTCGGCGGCGATACGGCGGATCGAGACCGCCTCGAGGCCGTCCCCGTCGGCGAGGCGAATCGCCGCATCGGTGATCGCTTCGGGAGAGAGAGTCGGGCGCCGACGGCCGGCTGACCGCCTCGTCACAGCCCCGCTCCTGGTCGGATTCCTTGCCATCGCCAACGCCTCTTGATACAGTGTATCGGCAGCCAGGAGGGAAGGTATGACCCAGGCGTCATCGCCGCCGATAGAGCCCGATCCCGAGAAGGCAGCCAGCTGCCAGCAGCTTCTCGAGGATCTGCAGGGGCTTCGTTCGAATCAGGATGTGACCTGCCGCCACCTCGGCCTGCGGGAAGTGATCGACCGCGACGGTTGGCCGCCGACATCGGTGCCAGGGCGGGCCGAGCGGGAGCTGCTCGCGGCGCTGCGGGTTCTGCTCGCGAGGGTCGCCGACGCCAACTACGCGGGGCTCCCGACATCCGGCGCCCGCCGCGCCGTCCTGGCGGCTCTCGACGGCGCCCAGCTGACGGCCCGCACCGAGCTCCTCCATGGGGACGGGGGCGATTCGCTGCGGAGATTGATACCCAGCTTCGTCTATCTGGTCGTGCTGCCGCTGGGCGAACGGGAGGCGGCGCTGCGGGCCGCCTCGCAGGTCGGCCGGGAACTTACCGTCGACCGCAACTGAGCGCAGCCTGAATTGGGCAGTAGCGGCCCGGGGGAACTTCTTCTTCGGCAGCGTCTTCGGCGAGAAGCCGCCGTTGAAGGTGAAGACGAGGTTCCCGGCCTCGACCGTCTTCGGCTTTTCCGCCGTGGCACTCCCTACCCGACCATTGCGACCAGCTCCATCACCATCGCCAGCGGACGTCTCTCCTTCGCTTCCATCCCCGCCTCCTCCCAGGGCCGAGCCGGCTTAGGATAGCTTTTGATATCTTCAGGAAAGGTAACACAGTCCTCTCTTCGGATTGCAGGGGACGTGGCAATCGCGAGGGTCGGTTACTTCAGGGATGAGGATTGGTTTCGCCAAGCGCGGTTCGAACTTGCCACCAGGAAGAGTGGCCTTGTCCCCTGAGGTTCGAGACCGGTTCAAGCGCGAGCGGATTGCCCTGGCGGTAGCGGAGGTCGCCCACCGCGTCGGAGCCCACAAGGCGACGGTCAGCCAGATCACAGCCGAGGCAAGGATCGCCCGCAGCACCTTCTACGAGTTGTTTGCGAACCGTGAAGAGGCGGTGGCCTACGCAGCGAGGCTCGCCAACGACAGGCTGCGGGCCCGGATCGACGAGGCCGCCGGCGGCGAGGAGTGGAACGAACGAGCCCGAGCGACCCTCGGATCGGTCTGCGAGGCCGTCTCCGCCCAACCGCGCCTCTATGAGCTGAGCCTCCTCGAAGGCTCGGTCGCCGACGGCGAGTGGGTCCCCTTCGACCCGGCCTTGGTCGACGCCCTCGTCGAGGCGCTCCGGCCTCAACCTCCGGAGCCGGATCACTTCGGGCCCACATCGAGGATCGACAGACTTGTCACCTACGGGATCCTCTATCTGATCGCGGGTCGCCTACGGCGCAGAGACGCCGCTTCCCTTCCGGCCCTGGTCGGCGAACTCGCCGAACTGGCGATGATCCCCTACCTCGACTCAAGCGGTTCAGAGCCGACCTCACCCGAAGACGAGATGACCCTGACGACCCTGGACCTGGAGAGCCAGCGCTAGGGCAGCTCCCCGACTACGGCTCCCAGGCGATCCGCTCCAGAACCTCACGGTCCTTCTCCAATCGCTCTTTGAGACGCACCTGGAATCCCTCGTCGGCACGACGCGTTGCCACGTGTCTGTAGGCGCCGGCTCTGAGCACCTCTGAGATCGACACCTCATCGACTCGGCAGACCAACTCCATCTCAGCCGCCAGATCTGCGGGGAGGCGGACGCTCAGCACCCTCGTCGTCGCGTTGTTCAACTCCATCGCTAGACCGCCTCCATACCAAGAGCCGCCCGTCCCCACGGCACTTCGTTGACCAGGTTCGTGGCCTTGTAGAAGTGCTCGACCGCGCCGCGACGCGGCACCGTCTGGACCAGCTCCACGGCCCCGTTCTCGGCAAGGGCGCGGACGTGGTAGCCGATGTTCGAGATCTTCGGTTCGTTCACGAGGAGCGTGAGCTGCTTCGGGCTCAGCGTCCCCGCGGCTTGGAGGTAGAGCCTCAGCAGCCGTTTGCGCAGCGGATGCCGAAGGACAAAAAGCAGTGCCTCCTCGGGGTTTCTCGGAGACCTTTTCCTGATCGCCATCGTCAGCCTCTCCTCGGGCTCGGCGCGATGATTCCGAACCTGCCGCCGCCGGTCGATGGTCCGGGCGGAATCCACTCGATCCCGCGCAGCAGCGTCTCAGCCCCCACTTCAAGAGCACCAGCCAGCTTGATCAGCGTGTCCGAGCGAGGCAGGCGATTCCCGTTCTCGATCAATCCGATCTCGGTGCGGTGGAGAGAGCAGAGGCCTCCCAGCTCTTCCTGGGAGTAGCCGGCACGGCGGCGGGCCAGGAACAGGTTGTGGCCGATTCGCTTCGCTACCTCCTCGTTTCTCCGTCGCCCGTCCATCAGCATTCCCGGAGGTCGTGGAGCCGGACGGCGGCTCGGGTTGGCCGGATCAGCTCGTCCTCGCCGGGGCGGTGAATCAGGCCGGCGGCGGCCAGGTCCCTCACGGCCCGCTGGATCGCATCGCTGTCCGCGAACTTCCTCGATCCGCCGCCGGTGAGTTCCCGAATCAGCTCGTCCTGGGTGAGTGAGTGCGGATGGAGTTCGAGGATCTGATGAAGCACCACCTGCTGCTCGCGCTGGTCTTCTTCATCGGTAGTGAGGCACCTGGCGGCGCCTGGGCACGTAGATTTCGCATCAGCCATGAGGAGCTCTGCCTCCTTGTGGTCAGGCCCTCGGTCGGCGTGTCCGCGCCGCCGGGGGCCGCTTTGTTTCAGCTGCTTGTCAGTTCTTCCTGCCGGCCAGGTCGTAGCGGCGGGGCCTCTTGTCGATCAGCCTCACTTTCTTTGCCTGCTCGAGGCGGCCGAGGCAGTTGGCGACCGCTCCGGAGGAGCGGTTGATCCCGTGGGCGACCGTGGTCGGGCTGACCGGCAACTGGCCTTTGTGCTTTTTCATGTAGCCGAGGACGAGGCCCTCGAGCTGACCGGGCCGCAGCCGCGCCTGAACCTGCTTGGCCTTCCGTGCTTTCGACCCATTGGCTTTCGATTTCGCCTTGCCGGCTTTCGCGGCCACTTTGGCGCCTTCACGCTTGCCTTGCATGGGAGCTAATCCCTCCTGTGCCGGCCCCGGGGCGCTGGAATCGCCGCCGGGGCGCTTTTCATTTTCGGTCGCGACGCTAGCTCGGTGAACCCCTTAAAGCGAGGGCAATCGCCGCCGATCGCGGGCAATCGCGGCGCTATCTGCCACTAGTGGCAGATAGGCGGAATCGAGTGGGCTCCAAACGACCCCAGAACGGGCCGAGGAACCAGCCGATTTACAGCGACTTCAGAGAAGCCCGGAACGAGACTCGAACTCGTGACCCCTTCCTTACCATGGAAGTGCTCTACCAACTGAGCTATCCGGGCGGGTCGGCTTCCCTGGGGAGCCGTGCGCTCAGGATGATTCTAGACGGTGGCCGGGGATTAGCGGCGGACCCAGGGCATGGCCACCGCTAGTTTCCAGAGGTCCTCGATCTGGCGCAGGACGATCGTCGGCGTCAGGGTCCTGGTGAAGGGGGCTCCTTCCGAGCCGGCGGAAGTGACGAGCCAGCGCTCGCTGCCGAGGGCGACTTCGCCGGCGAGGACGATCGAGCTCTCCTGGACCTCGATCTGGGAGCCGACGACGATCAGCTGATGGAGGATCGGCTTGATCTCCTCCCGCCCCCGCACCGCGGTGGCGTCGGGGGTCAGGAGGCAGGCGTCCTTGGCGAAGCAGCGGGCCGCGCCGTCCAAGTCGCCGCGGCTGATGGAGGCGGCGAGCGCCCGCGTGCTCTCGCGTGGAGTGCGGGCGCCCGCGATTACCGCCATCGGCCTAGATGAACTTCGAGGGCTGGAAGCGGCAGTAGCGGAATTCGAAGTCGAGCACGGTGTTGTTGGCTCGATCCGCCGTCGATTTCAGCCGCAGGACCATCTTCTGGGCCTGGGTCTTTTCGCCGGCCTTGAGCTTGCGGCCGAGCGTTTCGAACAGGGTGACCTCTTCCTTGACGTAGCCGAGCCACTTGGTCAGCCGGGTCGCGTCTTCCGGCGGCTTCGGGACCGCGAGCAGTTCGGTGCGAGTGCGCTTCAGCGCCCGGGCGGCGGCGAAGACTTTCTTGGAAGCGGGCCCGAGCTTCCCTTCCTTGACCAGCTTCCGCACGCCTTTGAGGATCTTTTCGTTGGCTTCGGTGTTGACCTTGCAGATCGGTTCCACTTCGGCTTTGTAGGTTTCCTCCGGTGCCGTCATCGCAAACGACGGCACCGCCGCCAGCAGCGCGGCGAAAACAACCAGCGGCACGATCAACTTCTTCCCAGGCATCACGCCTCCCTATCTCTTTTCGAACCCAGCCGGGGCCATCATAGGTTCCTGATCACCCGGGTCGATGGGCATTCTGGGTATTCGGTTGATCACTTTGCTCCATCCGATCTGTAGCTTCCCCCGGGTGCGCGCCCCGCTCCGGTTGCTCTTTGCCCTCTTCATAACCCCGCTTCTGCTCGCCGGCTGCGGCGGGTCCGAAGACGCCTCGCGCACCGCACCCGCGGCAACGGAGTTCCCCTCGGCGAAAGGGAAGACGATCGCCGACCTGCTCCACGACTCCGGGGCGAAGCCCGCGAAGCTGGTGATCGCGCCGGCAGCGCAGGCATTCGACGTCGGCGAGAACCGCTACTCGTTCGGCGTCTTCACGCTCGGCCAGGAACAGGTCGACGACGCCGACGTCGCCCTCTACTTCGCCAAGGACGCGAAGGGACCGGTGCAGGGACCGCTGCCGGCTCAGGTCACCTCGCTGGAGACGAAGCCCGCCTACCGCGCCCAGGACGCCGGCGCCCCGGGCGAGGCGACGACGGTCTACGTCGTCCCGAAGGTCGACTTCGACCGCAAGGGGCCCTGGCTGGCGATCGCGATGCTGAAGGGGGAGGACGGGCTGGAGGTATCGCGGATCACCGCTACCCCGGTGGTCGGCGAGTTCCCGAAGATCCCCCAGGTCGGCGACAAGGCGCCGGTGATCCACACCCCGACCGCGGCGGACGTCGGCGGCGAGATGGCGAAGATCGACACCCGGGTCCCCCCCGACCAGATGCACGAGGTCGACTTCGCCGACGCCGTCGGCAAGAAACCGATCGTGCTCGTCTTCGCCACTCCCGCGCTCTGCCAGAGCCGGGTCTGCGGCCCGGTCGTCGACGTCGCCCAACAGGTGGCGGACGCGTATGGCGACGAAGCCGACTTCATCCACATGGAGATCTGGACGGACAACGACCCCAGCAAGCCGCCCCGTCCCCAGGTCCAGGCCTACAAGCTCGAAACCGAGCCCTGGGCCTTCCTGATCGACCGCAACGGAATCGTCCGCGACCGCATCGAGGGCGCTTTTGGTGTGTCTGAACTGGAAGAAGCGATGCGGACGATAGTTCCTGGCTAATCGGCCAGGCTGCCGCTAGGCTTCGAACCGTCGGCATAAGGGGCCGACAAGAGGTGCCCGCTGGGAGGCAGGGTCGAAGGTAAAACGACGCTGCAAGGAGCGATATGAAGCATAGGCTGGCAGTCCCTCTTCTCCTGTTACTCGGGATATCCGCGTTGCTCGGATCCCTCGTCACCCCGGCGATGGCCGCCAAGGGCGGTGGGCAGAAGAAGAAGCAGGCGAAGACCAGGACCTTCGAAGTCTGCAAGCACGGCTGCCGCTTCCGGACGATCCAGATGGCGGTCAACGCCGCCGGCTCGTTCAAGGGCAAGAAGAAGAACGCGAAGGTGAAGGCCGTCGTCGCCGTGCGGCCGGGCAAGTACGTCGAAGGCGTCGTCCTCGACGGCACCCTGCGCAAGAAGAGCTTCGACGACCTGACGATCAAGGGGACGAAGAAGGACCGCAAGAAGGTCGTCCTCGAGGGCAAGAACGCGAAGGGTGAGCTAGGCGCCGCCCAGAACGGGATCGAGGCGATCAGCGTCGACGGGCTCGTGCTGGAAAACATGTGGGCCCGCAACTACCAGTCGAACGGGTTCTTCATCCACGCCGCCACCGAAGGCGGCCAGCGCTGCGACGGCTACAAGATGAACAACCTGCTGGCCTCGGCCAACCGCTCCTACGGCCTCTTCGCCAAGTACTGCTACGGCGGCAAGATGACCAACAGCGCCGGCTACCACCACGGCGACTCCGCCTTCTACGTCGGCGAAACGCCCTGCGACAGCAAGAGCTGGTCCAACCACGGCGTCGCGCCGCCGCCCGCGCCCTGCCAGCGGAAGCCGAAATGGACGCTGCTGAAGAACCTCAGCAGCTACGAAAACGTGCTCGGCTACTCGGGGACCAACTCGAAGTACGTGAAGATCGTCGACTCGGCCTTCTACAACAACGGCGCCGGGATCGTTCCCAACACGCTCGACAGCGAGGGCTTCGAGCCGAACGGGTGGAACATCTTCGAACGCAACGACGTGTTCTGGAACAACTACAACTACTTCCTCGCCGGCTCGAAGTTCCACACCGTCTCCGGCGGGCTCGGCCAGGTCGCGGGGGCGACGGTCAACTACCCGACCGGGGTCGGGATCGTCCTCTACGGCGGCGCCAACACCGTGGTCAAGAAGAACAACGTCTTCGGCAACTACAAGTGGGGGATCGCCTCCTTCTCGGGGCCCGGTGAAGTCTTCGTCGCCAACGAGGGCGACGACGCCAAGAACATCAACAACCGGATCGTCGAAAACACGATGGGACGCGAAGGCGCCGACCCGAACGGGGAATTCGACTTCTGGAACGACAACACCGGCGGCGGTAACTGCTGGAGCGGCAACACCGTCGGGGCGACCTTTGCGCCGGGCAACGGCAAAGTGCCGGTGAGCGAGATCTACCCGGGCTGCCCGCAGGCCGAAGTCCTCGCCGACCAGGTCCGCAGCCTCGACATCGAAGCCGGGCTGCAGATCAACCTCGGGGAAGAAAGCGACCCGAAGACGATCCTCGGCTACGCGTCCTCGAACCCGCCGCAGAACCAGGAATGCAGCTGGGTGAGGCGCGTCGCCGCGCACCCGGCATTCGAGAAATTCCAGCCGGTCGAGGTGGCGCCGCAGCCGGGTGAGGTGAGCTGCAAATGAGGCGCGCGAGGAAGTTGCAGGCGCTTGCCGTCGCCGTCTGCGTCGCCGCGGTCGCCCTCTCGGGGGTGACCGCGTCCGCGGCACAGGCGCCGAAGAAGCCGCCGGTGAAGGTGACCGTGAACGACTTCTACTTCGCCCCCACCGCGGTGACGATCCGCAAAGGGCGGGCGGTGAAGTGGGTGTGGTCGTCCTACAACACCTATCCGCACGACGTCCACCTGAAGCAGGGGCCGAAGGCCTTGAAGAACAAGTCCCGCTTCTCGACCACGACGACGGCGGTGACCGACGCTCATTTCCAGCGGACCTTCGAAGTGCCGGGCACCTACAAGTTCATCTGCACGGTGCACCCGTCGGAAATGAAAATGACGGTCACCGTCAAGAAATAGGTCGCGTGGCACCGGACCCGATCGATCGCCGGGGGTTCCTCGCCCTCTCCGGCGGGGCGCTGCTCTGCACGATCGCCGGCCAGGAGGTGGCGACCGACCAGGGGCAGATCGACGTCGAGGGGCTGGCGCGCGAGGTGAAGGTGCCGCCGAAGGTGACGGCGGCGGAGTGGCGGGGCGAGCAGCCGGGGGAACGGCGGCTGGCGGCGCTGCCGAGCGGCGGCCGCACCCGCGAGTACTGGATCGCGGCGGAGCCGGTGCAGTGGGACATCGTCCCCACCCACCGCGACCAGATGATGGCCCAGAAGGTGAAGCAGGGGAAGACGCGGTTCGCCGCCTACGGCTACCGGCTCTACTCCGAAGGCTTCAAAAGTCCGCTGGGGAAGGCGACGGTGCCGGGGCCGCTGATCGAAGCCGAGGTCGGCGACACCGTCGTCGTCCACTTCCGCAACAAGCTCTCGGCGCCGGTGACGATCCACCCGCACGGGATCTTCTACGCAAACGAGATGGACGGCGCCTACAAGGGCAAGTGGACCGACCCCGGCGGCTTCGTGCAGCGGAATCGCACCTTCACCTACGTCTGGGAGGCGCATGAAGGGACCGAAGGCACCTGGCTCTACCACGACCACGGGCCGATGGACCCGCTGCCGGTGTTCAAGGGCCTGTTCGGGCCGCTGGTGATCCGCAAACCGGACGAAGCGCCGGTCAACGCTGAGTTCTTCCTCGCCTTCCACACCTTCGACCCCTCGATCACCGGGCTGAAGGGGACCTACTACTGCGTCAACGGCAAGGCCTACGCCGGCAATACGCCGACCCTGGAAGCGCGGGTCGGGCAGCGGGTGCGCTTCCACGTCTACGGCATCGACAACTTCTTCCACACCTTCCACCTGCACGGCCACCGCTGGGCCGAACCGGACGGGCGCAACGTCGACAACAAAACCTTCGGGCCGGCCGACTCCTTCTCCTTCGAGCTGGTCGAGGACAACCCGGGGCGCTGGTTCTACCACTGCCACGTCTTCCAGCACCTGCATCAGGGGATGAACGGTTGGTACCTCGTCTCCTAGCGGCAGCGGTGTCGCTGACGCTGGCCTTTCCCGCGAGCGCGGCGGCCGTCAACACCCGTGTCTCGATCTTCGACTACGCCTGGTCCCAGCCCCGGGTCCAGGTCGACCTCGGCGAGAAGGTGACCTGGGACTGGCTCGGGCCCGACCTGGCCCACTCGGTGACGGGGATCTCCCCCAACTCCGTCCAGTGGGACTCGGATCCGGGCACCGACGCTCCCGCCCACCGCGCCGGCGACAGTTACACGCTGCAGTTCACCCAGCCGGGTGAGTACTTCTTCCAGTGCAAGCTGCACGCGGCGGTGCGGGGCGAGGTGATCGTCTCCAACGTCCCCGGCAACCCCGACTCCGATCCCGGCCCGCAGCCGCCCCTGAACCTCGACCTGAAGGCGCCGACCTTGGGGTCGATGACGCTGGCGAAGCGACAGACGAAGGGGACCAAGGGGCTCGGGTTCAGCGTTCAGATCAGCGAGCGCGGGACGCTCGACGCCGAGTACTACCGGCTCAACTCGAAGGGGCGGCGCGTCTACAACGGGTTCAAGACCTGGGAGGCGTTCATCGGCGTCAACCACCTGCGCCTGGGCGCGCGGTGGAAGCACTTCCGGGCGCGGCCGGGGCGCTACCTGGCGGTGCTGCGGGCGACCGACGAAGCGGCCAACAAATCGAAGCCGCTGCGCAAGCGCTTCACGATCGCCGGCTAGAGGAGCGTTTGCGGCGGCGTTTGCCGGAGGGTTTGGCGGCGTCGCGGAGGGTGCGTTCGCCGGCTTTCTCGGTCGACTCGCCCATCGTGATCTGGAACATCGCCAGCAGCGCGTCAGAGGCGAGCGGGCGCATCCGGTCCAGCGCCTCGCGCACTTTCGGCCAGTCCTCCTCGGGGCGGCCGGCCTTGTCGAAGGGGCCCCAGATCTCGCGGACGAAGAGCTCGACGAAGGTACGGGCCACTTTCTCGGAGGCGCGGCGCAGCTCCTCGGCGGTTTCGACCGCCGCCTGCGGGGAGACGCCAAGTTGAATCAGGGCCTCGCCGGCGCGCTGCAGGCGGGGGCTGATCACCTCGATCTTGCCGTCGGGCAGCTGGCGCAGGACGCCGAGCTTTTCGCTGCGTCCGATCAGTCGCGGGTCCAGGGTGTCGACGCCCCACGCCGCCGCCAGCTCTGCTTCGTCGAAGATTTCCGGCGTCTCGTCCTCGAAGGGGGCGCGGACGGCGCGGGCGAAGTCGACCATCTCGCGGGAGGAGCCCTCGCTGGTCTCCAGCACGCGGCGGATCGCCTCGAGGTTGAGGCCCTCGGCCTGCATTTCCCGGGTCAGCTCGATCCGCGCGACGTGGTCCTCGTTGTAGTAACCGGTG
>Ga0157284_10000063_pt1 | contig 15296 bp, 14 predicted proteins | sample NitcycUS059202B1_FD_108392 | JGI IMG/M metagenome (GOLD analysis project Ga0157284, IMG submission 108392) | Soil microbial communities from Arlington Agricultural Research Station in Wisconsin, USA - Nitrogen cycling UWRJ-S059-202B-1 | ecosystem: Environmental > Terrestrial > Soil >... | reverse complement strand
CAGCCTGAACCGCCATGCTGGAAAACAAAGCCACAGCCAGGGCGGTGGCGGCAATCATGCGTGAGAACATCGTCGTCATAGCTCATATCCTGATGATTCAATAAGTGAGAGTCACGGTTACCGTGTCGGTGTAAGTGCCCGCAGTGGGTGACGTCGTGAAAGAAAACAACCGGCCATAGACCGGGTAAGTTTGTGTGGTTGAGGGAAAGCTGCTGATGGTCATCGCCTGCGCACCGGTTCCCCAAACTACGGTGCGTGCGGCGTTCTGATACAGCTGATAGGCCAGCGTCGCGGTGGCACCGCTGTTGGCCATATAACGTTGTGCGGCAGAGCCGCCGTGTATGCCGTAATCCATCCCAATCGCCACCGTGGTGCCCGGTGTGCAGGTGACCACCACCGAGCCTGCACCTGAGGTGCTGGTCACATCGACATTGGTGGGAACGGAAGGAAATGAGCCGAAATTGAGGGTGCCGAGATTGGTGGTCGGACTGGACAGTGAGCTGCCGAAAACGCAGCCATTGGTGAGCGTGGCCGTGACGGTAAATGTGGCGGTGGCTGTCGCGGCGCGTGCCGAACTGCACAGCATCAGCGGCAGCAGCATAAACAACAGCTGCGGCACCAGCAGACGGCCAGGCATAAAAACCTCTACCAGGATACGGTGACATTCACCGTATCCTGATAAACACCGGCAGCAGGCGTGGTCTGTGCCGGAACGCGGCCATAGACCGTGCTCCACTGATCTGCACCGTTGCCGGTTCCGCTCACGCCGGTGACATTATCCCAGACCGTGGTACGCGCCGCTGTGGTGTAAAGGTTGTACTGCAAGGTCAGTGCGCTGTTGGTGGTATTAACCATCCTGCGGGCAGTAACGACGCCACTGCTGCCGCCATCCATGACGATTTTATACGTCAGCCCGTTCACGCAATTAACGCGAATCGACCCCGCCAGTTGCGCGCTGGTGGCGTTAACTGCGCTGGTGAGCGACGCATAATTGCCGAAATTCAGCGTACCGAAGCTGGTGCTGCCGGACGTCGTGGTTCCCGCATTGCAGGCAGGCAGCAACGTGGCACTGATGCCAATCGTTGCCGCCTGGCTGAAGGGAATGCGCAACTGCATTGACACCAGCAGGGCAGCCGGCAATAGCAGCAGTACCTTGATGTCCATGATCTTTCCTTCCTTGAAACAAAAGCCAGTCAGAGGCGAAACCGGCTCTGATGGAAAACAGCCTTACCAGGAAAGAGTGGCAACAACGGTATCGTTATAGGTCCCGGCAGCCGGTGTGGTGCTGGTCTGGTCAGCAGGCAGCACACGACCATAAATCGGGATATTTTGCGCAGTGGTGCCCGTCGTCAGAGTAATCGGCGTATTGATGGCGATTTCTGTGGTACGTGCAGTGTCAGAATAGAGACGGTAAGGAATGCTGTTGCCGCTGGATGTCATGGTCCGCAGCCCGCCGGTTGCCGCCAGTCCGCCATTCAGTGACAGCGTCGGTGTCAGCCCGGTGCTACAGGTGATGGTGACGGCACCGGTGCCGTTGGCACCAAATACTGTCCCGTTGATCACGCTGGTCAGATCCGCGTAATTACCAAAGTTCAGGGTACCCCACTGGTTGGTCCCGCCCGTTGATGTGCCGTTACCGACAGTACAACCGGTGCTGATGGTCAGCTGAACGCCTACCTGTCCTGTTAAAGTACCGGCTGCCTGAACACCTGCCGCTAAGATCAGCGTTGCAGCAGCAAGACCGGCCAGTAATAATGATTTTTTTTCGCCCATGATGACTCCCAATAACAGCTTACACAGTTGTGCATTCATGCAACGGCGTTGCATGTGGAAATCCTCTGGTGGTCAATAATTAACGCTAAAAACTGCAAGAAAAGCCGGTAATTAACAGCGTTCGGGACGGGTGTTATGTTTTTCCTTCACAATGGAACGGAACCCTGACCTTATGTGCATGATGGAAACGCTGTTAAGGTTAAATATAAGTTAATAAATTTACCTTAAGGGGATCTTTTCAGCATTCTGGTTAATAAGGATAAAAATTCTATAAATTACAAATTATCCATTTTTTATCCCGTTTATTTTTGTTTTGTATTGTTAATGATTGCGTTAAGGCCACTAAACGATGAGGCTTTTTAACCATTGATTTTGTGGTGATATCGATTTGCTTCTCGCGATAGTTCAACGGAGCTACTGATGTTTTCAGATGATGTGATTGAGGATATGAACCGGCTGGCGCATTTTCTCGCCTTTGATCAGACCTCAGGAAAGGGGCCGGAAGGTGAACCGTCTCTGATGATCCTGCTGGGCAATGCAATTTTGCCGACCGCAGAAGCGGCGTTTCAGGCGCTGGCGCAGGGGCGGATTTCCCGTTTGCTGATTGCCGGGGGGATAGGTCATTCCACCGAATTGCTGTATCAGGCGGTACAGACACAAATGCGCTACCGGCATATTCCGACGTCAGGGCGCAGTGAGGCCGAAGTGCTGAATGATATCGGCGTTCAGTGCTGCGCTGCACCGCAAAAAAAGATTTTGCTGGAAACTGCCTCAGCCAACTGTGGCGACAATGCCTTACAGGCACGGCGGGTGCTGGATCTGGCCGGTGATCGCTCCACGCACATCACGCTGGTGCAGGATCCGCTGATGCAACTGCGTACCGACGCCAGCTTCCGCCACGTCTGGCGCGATCGTCCTGACGTGACATTCCTTAACTGGCCGGTGCTGGTGCCTCAGCTGGAACGTGAAGGCGATGGGCTGCGCTTTGCCGGAGAAGGGCATCACAGCCTGTGGTCGCTGCCACGGTTTGTGTCGCTGCTGCTCGGCGAAATTCCGCGCCTGCGTAATGCGCCGGGCGGTTATGGCCCGCGGGGAGCGGGCTTTATCGCAGAAGTTGATATTCCGGCAGAGATTGAGGAAATTTATGCCCGCCTGAAACCGGTGCTGGAGGCGGATTACGGTGACAGATCCTTCTGACTCCCTGCGGGTACGGGATCGGTTTCATCCTGATGATTCCCGCGCAGCGCCAGCAACACCACCAGCGCGGAAAACAGCGTAATCGCCATCAGACATAACAGTAGCGGATGCAGTGAAGCAGCATAAATCTGCTGAAGCTGCGCCGTGCTGGCCTGCGGAATAAGCTGCTGCGCTACGGCCAGATTACCGGTCGCCAGCCGCTGCGCCGCCTGAGTGATTGCCGGTAAGCTGATCGCCTGGGCACCGATCGCACTTCCCGTAAAATTCGCCGTCAGCGCGCTGTGCGTTAATGCTGAAAGAATGGCACCGACAATCGCCAGCGAAATGCCTTCCCCGGCCACCCGCGTGGTGCTGAAAATCCCGGTCGCCATGCCCGCACGTTCTTTGGGAACGACGCTCACTGACAGTCCATCCATCAGCCCCCACGGCAGGCCGGTGCCGATACCGATCACCACCATCGGCGCGATCATGTCTGTCACATTTTGAGTCAGCACCGCCTGACTTAACCAGCCTAAACCGGCGGCAGCAATCACCAAACCCGATGTGCATAACACGCCCGCGGATACCCAGCGCGTCAGCCACGCCGCCAGAAGGGGAACTACCAGCATCGGCACCGAAAGTGCCATCATCATGAGTCCGGCACGTTCTTCGCTAAGATTTTCTACGCCGATAAACAGCATCGGCAAAATCACCAGCAGCACCACAAAACAGAAACCGGTCGCGAGTGGCAGCGCCTGCACACCGATAAAACGGATATAGCGGAACAGCGATAAATCGAGCATTGGTTTTTTTACCCGCAGCTCAGCAGTGACAAAAATCGCCAGTAACAGCGCCGCACCTGCCAGCAGCAATAGCACCGGCGTGCTGTTCAGGCCAGCCTGCGGTATTTCCATCAGAGCCCAGGTCAGCAGCGCCAGCATAGCGGTGAAGGAGACCGTGCCCGGCCAGTCGATACCCGCCGCCTGCGGATTGCGGGTTTCGCGCATTTTGCTGGCTCCGCTCACCAGCGCCAGCGCGGCAATCACCGTCGCGGAGAAAAATACCGAACGCCAGCCGAAGTGGGCGATCAGCACACCTGCGAGGAACGGACCGAAGGCCAGCCCGATGCCAAAACTGCTGCCCATCAGACTGAAAGCCCGGGTGCGCGCGGCGCCGTCAAATTCCTGTGCCAGAGCCGCCGCGCCACCTGCCAGTGCACCCGCCGCCGCGATGCCCTGTGCGGCACGCAGCAGATCAATCCACAGCAAACTGCTGCTGAAAGCCTGCAATAATGACAGCAGTGCAAACAGCGAAACGCCGCTGACAAACACTTTTTTACGCCCCAGCTCATCAGCCAGCGCGCCGGCCGCCATCAAAAAACAGCCGAAAGTGAGCATGAACGAATTGGTTATCCAGCTCAGCGCCTGCGCGCTGCCGCCAAGTTCGCGGGCAATGGCGGGCGTTGCCACCGCGCCGCTGACAAAATTGAGCGGCAAAATCACTGCCGCCAGACACACGGTAAACAGCACGCGCAGGCTGCCCGTCGAGGGTGTAGTCGATAATTTCATGGCTTCTTCCGATAAATGAGAATAATGGTGATGATAAAATGTCAGTAATATTGCGGAAACAGGGCGTAAGTCCGATGATTGAGGACTAAAACGCTCGAATAAACGGGAGTGGAAAATGGAAAACCTCAACGGCCTGCTGGCCTTCGTCCGTGCAGCGCAGAGTCAGAGTTTTGCCGCGGCCGCGGAGCGCATGGGGATTTCGGCCTCGGCGGTCGGCAAAAGCGTGGCGCGGCTGGAGGAAAAACTCAGCGTGCGCCTGTTCAACCGCAGCACGCGGCGCATTAGCCTGACCGATGAAGGCCAGCTATTTTTCGAACGCTGCCAGCAAATCGTTTCACAACTGGAAGAAGCGGAGCAGGAGCTGGTGAAGATTTCCGCTGTGCCACGCGGGAAATTACGCATTACCGCGCCCGCTATTGGATACCGCATCCTGTTGCCGCATCTGCCGGAATTTCGTCAGCGTTATCCCGATGTTGAACTTGATCTGGATTTCAGCGACCGGATGGTGGATGTCATCGACGAAGGTTTTGATATCGCGATCCGCAGCGGCGAACTGAACAGTTCACAAATGATGTCACGCCGCCTCGGGCCGTTCCGTTTTGCCATTGTGGGCAGTCCGGCGTATTTCACCCGCCATCCTGTGCCGCTAAAGCCTGACGATCTTTATCAGCACGCCTGCCTGCGCTACCGGTTTCCGGGCAACGGACAATGGCAGGAATGGGAGATGACAGGCGTGACGCCCCCTGAGCTGCCGCTGGCACTCAGCAGCAACAATCTGGAATCGATTTTACAGGCGGCATTGCAGGGGCTGGGACTGGCCTATGTGCCGGAATTTATTGTGCGGCCTTATCTTGAGTCCGGTGAACTGGTGGCGGTACTGCATGATTTTCTGAAAGAAGGCGGTAAGTTTTCGGTAGTGTGGCCGAGCAGCCGTCATATGCTGCCGAAAGTGCGGGTATTTATCGATTTTTTGACGGAAAAACAGGTTCTGGGATAACGCACAACGGCATAAAAAAACGGGGCACATGGCCCCGTGAGATTTTTTAAAGCCTGTCAGTAGCGGATCAGATTTGCTTCCACTGTGACCATTCACCGGTAAATTCGGCTTTGCCCGGCTCATTGCCCTGAGTCCAGTAGTTGGCCTGGTAATCTTTACCGTTCAGGCTGACTTTGTCGCCGGTGTTGTACACTTTGCTCGCATCCCAGGTGGCATATTTGCCAGCCGGAGAAGGTGTAGGTTCCGGCTCTGCTGGTTCTACAGGTTCTACAGGTTCTGGTTCAGAAGGCTCCGGCTGACTTGGTTCTGGTTCAACGGGTTCTGGTTCAACAGCCGCATTGCCCAGGACGGTCACGGTGATAGATTTGGAGGTAGATTCCTTACCATGCTCATCGGTGACGACCAGAGAGAAGCTGAAATCAGACTTGCTGACCAGCTCCGGTGCGGTGAAATCAGCACTGACGCTATTGTAAGAGGATAACCCGATAGCGGCAGGCGCAGTCCATTTGTAGGACAACGTGTCGTTGTCGCGGTCGGCAGAACCCGCTGCACTCAGACGTACTTTAGCACCGCTGAACACTTGCAACTGGATTTCACCAGTAGGAGCAGTGTTGCTTTCAACTGGCACTTCATCAGCAGGAACCTGACCCTCGATATTGACCCCTTCGAAATAGAACGGAGACATATCAATGACCTGCTGCTCGATAGCATAGCCAAGACCTTCACGTGCGGCATTGACCAGCAGGCCGTTGTCCTGATCGATAGTCCAGGTAAACAGTGCACCCAGACCTTTTTCAATCACATAACGGCCTTTCTCACGAACGGTACGCGGGGTATCAATCGACATGAAAATGCCGGAATCTTTGTTGTAAAGATAGTCCGCATCAGCCACCTGGTCGGTGTACACCGCAAAGCCGTTACGGCCTGACTTATTTTCCAGATCCAGATAGTTATTCACCAGGTCATACCATTCGGTGGTGCCGCTTTCGAATGTCCCGACGGTGGTTTTGCCTGCATCCGGCGTATAAGTGCCTTCTAAAGGAGAATAACTTTCCAGCACTGCATTCTGCGCGTTACGGGAGTAAGCTGCATAACCGACGTTCATGCGATCAGCCGGGAAGCCTTTTGCCAGCAGGTAATCAATGATGGTGTCGATGCCCCAGCCACCTTCGACCAGTGCATGCAGATTGGTGTGGTGCGACAGTTTTTCAGCCCAAGGTGTGCCGAAGAAGTCATAGGTCATCAGGTTTACGCCGTGCAGACCGGCAGCCAGCAGGGCAGGAACATCGGATTTTTCCAGAATGGCCACGACGGCGGAGCTGGCGATGCTGATTTTCACGTCAGAGCGTCTGATGGCAGCCATCTCTTTTGTGATTTCAGCAATCAGCAGGGCGTAGTTAGCACCATCATTATCATCATACGGGTTGTTATTCCCGGCATTACCTGGGTATTCCCAGTCGATATCCACTTCGCTGAACATCGGGAAACGGGTGAACAGACCGGCAACGCTTTTCGCAAAGATACTGCGACCTTCAGCGGTTTTCGCCATGTTGTGGAAGCCGTTACTTAACGTCCAGCCACCAATACTCATGGAAAGCACCAGATCATGACCGACTGCTTTGGCGCGTTTTTGCAGATCACGCAGGCCGCCGACCAGCCCTTTAACATTGGCCTGGGTGGCTGTTTCAGGAGAAAGCTCAACCCAGCCCGGATTATCCAGGTTGTTGTTAGTCGTGGACGTAAAGTCGCCCCACGGATCCAGGAACGTCGCCTGATGGGTCGTTTTGCCCAACTGAGCGGCAGCTTTCGAGACGGTAAAGGCTTTTTCACCCTGATCGCCTACGATGCCAACAAAGCCGAAGATAATTTTGTCGTAAGCCGTCGGTGGAATATTGGCGAGATCAAAACCACGACCGCGCGCCTCTTTGGCTGCCTGCGGGTTTTGCAAACGATCGTCATATTGTGACCAGTCAGTGTAGTAGCCAAATACTTTAGGTTTGTTTGCTTTGGCATATTTGTTATATACCGGTTTTGTTACGCGGGCAGAGGTATAGCTATATTCTGCAGTTTCTGTGGCGGGAACGAAACCGTCTTGTTTATAAGAACCTTCAGTTAATGGGTCTTGCTTAATAATTTTGCTGGTAGACATAGTGATTTCCTAAAGTTTGATTGAATACATCAACAGCCATTTGCTGCTGGTGGTTATCATCGTGGCGGAAATAAAAACCGGCAAATCACATTGAGATATAAATAAAAGTGACTACGATAAAATTTGTGATTGTTTTTTGGTCGGTGCATGCTGGCTAATTTTATCATTGTCAATAATCACGCTGATGACAAAATTACATATCACAAATTAACCATAAAAAACATTACCATTCAGTATGTTGAGTAACCTGTGGCTGTTAAGTGAGAATTAAGTTGTTTTTGAGTTTTACTTAATAACCCCTCATATATTATGGGTGAATCACATCTTAACTAAAATACCTAATATTAATCCTATTGCCTGTGGAGAAATTAATAAAAGTAGATACGCTTAATCATCAGCAAAGATTACGTGGGGTTTCTCAGATGTTTGAAATAATGGAGGAGGGAAGATGATGGCTGTTTACCTGATAAATAGTGAATATGTTTTTAATGAAAAAACAAAGGAATTTAAAAGACTCCAAAGTGATGTAAATATTAAGCTGACTTCAATGAGAGCACGCTGCCTGAGTTATATAATTGAACATGCTAAAGATGAAGTCATCGAAAAAGAGGCCATCTCACAAGCATTATGGGGAAGCAGAAGTAAATTCACCAGCGACGCCAGCCTCACTCAAACTCTTTATTTAATACGACGTGATCTTAAATTTGCCGGACTTGATGAATTTTTTATTACCGTGCCGAAATCAGGTATCCGTGTCAGTACCTCAGCCACCGTCGAAATCATGGAGGATAAGGCCCCACCTGTCAAAAACATCAGGCCTTGGCTGCTGGCGTTTGGTTTTATCGTCTCAGTGTTGTTGCTCGGTACCGCGTTGTTCCTGACGCTTCAACTTTAACCGTTGTCGGAGGAATACCTTATGTTTACCAATCCTGTGATCAATTCTGTACTGAAAAACGAAGGCGGTTATGTCGACCACCCGAATGACACCGGTGGCCCGACCCATTGGGGCATTACCGAAAAAACCGCCCGCAGCTATGGCTATACCGGGAAAATGATCGACTTCACGAAAGAAGATGCCTACCTGATCCTGGAGAAAAATTACTGGTATCAGCCGGGGTTTGACAAAGTTTATGCCATCGCCCCTGTGCTGGCACTGGAACTGTGCGATACCGGCACCAATATGGGGCCGGCGGTCGGCATTAAATGGTTGCAACGCTGGCTGAATGTGTTTAATCACGAGGAGGCCCACTATGCTGATATCGCGGTTGACGGCAAAATCGGTCCCGGTACGTTAAAGGCGTTGACGCAGTTCATCGAGAAACGCGGTACGGAGGGAGCTGGTGTGCTCGTCACCTCCCTAAATTGTAGTCAGGGGCAACGTTACCTGGAACTGGCTGAAGGGAGAACAGCCAATGAATCATTCGTTTATGGCTGGATGAAGGGGCGCATAAATCTTTAGTGTTTGGCAGAGTCTTTGGGAATGAGTATGCCAATCATAATGCTTATCAATATTAAAGATGGATTTTTCTGACAGTAAAATGCATAAAGAGTTGTATTCTTCATTTCGCAGCAAACTATCCCATTATCTGGAGAGCCAATAATGAATGCGCCACATACAATTAATTTCGATTACAACCTAATTAAGATAATGAATGAAGTCATTGTTTCGGGGAATATTTCTAAGGCAGCAGAGAATCTGAGCCTTACTCCCTCAGCGATAAGTTTGTCGATTAACAAACTCAGGCGGCACCTTGGGGCGGATTTGTTCTACCGTACGGCCACCGGTCTTAAACCGACGGCCACCGCGCTGGATATTCATGACTCTTTTGTTAACGCTATCACTATTATTGAAGACGTTCTTCAGTCGACAAAAACAGAGGGGCCATCCTGTCCAATATTACGCGTGATGTGTCCTGATGTGCTGGAAGATTATTATTTTAACAGGATGTATAAGAACGATTCTGGAAAAGCAGTAAAAGTTGAGTTTTCCAGCACGACGAATATTAAGGATGATGAAATGGTAAAGAGTTTGTTGCATGCGAATATCGATGTGGTCATTTCGCATCATGTCCTGCAACATGAAAAAATTACTTCGGTAAAGATGGATGCCATGGATAACTTCGTTATCTTGTGTGGTGCGAGCAGTTTATTGTCTAATCAAAAGGAACTGGCGTTGCTGCACTATTATGCGTTACCTCACGCAGTCTATAATGACGGTATTTATACTGATTTTACCAACCTTCTTGGCACCTCTCTGACCATTGATGCCCCTTATGCGGGCCTGGTCAAAGTCATTTATCGCTCTTCTTCCATCAACGGTATCATTAGCGCGCTGGAACGCAGTGATATGCTGACGGTCTTGCCTCGTATACTGGCAGACTATTTTATCAGGGAGCGAAACTGTAAGCTAAAGTGCTTTGATTTACCGAAAGAAATTTCTATCAAACAGTCGCCTGTTTACATGCATTACTTGTCCAACAGCAGCAAAAGACGTTATGTACATATGATACTTTCTCAACTGAAGACTGTTGAGGCTGTCTGAACATTGTGGCAAGAAATGCGGTTAACGAGTTTAACGATGAGATATTTTTATTTTTTAATGACAATTTTTTAATAAATACCCTTCGCCGGATGATTAAAATTAATTATTGAGGTGAAGTGATTATTGCTTTGATGCCAACAGGATTATGATTGTCGCAGTTATCTAATTGTACTTAATTAATCTATGAGGTTTTCATCATGATCACTTTTCATGCCAAAGAAGTCGTGTTTATCGAATTTGAATTATTAGTATCAATATTAGTGATGTCTTCATGGGGGGGGGTAGTGCGTTTCATTATGCGCTGCAAAAGTAAACCAACCATTGAGGATATTTATAAATGCTTTGCGCAAGTTGTGGTGTCGTGTTTCACCGGATTTCTGCTAAGTATCGTTTTTATCGAAAAAGATATGAGTTTTAATATGATTTTGCTGACCTCTGGGATGGGAGGCGTACTCGGCGGGCCGCTATTAATGATAGTCGGTGACCGGGTCAAGAAGTTGGCAGAAAACTTTACGTTTGCCCAGCGGTAAACGAATTGAATCAATGGAAGTTTAACACTGAGTAATAAGTGTGCGGACCGGTTCCTGGTGAACCGGTCCGCATTTTTATTTCCATTAACGAAACTTTATAGGCCGAAATTTAATAAATATCATCCTGTTTTTATGATGTTTATGACTTTGTTTTTATTAGCAGTGAGGAGATTAGGCGAATAATCTTTCGATCAACAGGGCAGGGAAGCGTTACAGAGACTCTGGCCGGTGAATGTCATGCAGAAATTACTTTCAGCATTTAACTTCGACTCTATTTATAAGGTTATCCTTATGCGCAGAACTAAAGATAAAGCTCTTTTGCAGCTTATTACACTTTCCTGTCTGATGTCCGGCATGGCACCGGCTCTGGCAGCCGATACGTCAGACCCTTACGTCATCAAAGAAAGTGACCTGATCAAAAAAGAGAACAGCCTGACTCAAAACCCGCTGATGCAGGAAGTGAAGGCTTCTATCCGCACGCTGGATAACGATTCCGTGGATAAAATTGCTCCCGGTCGCAGTGATAACCCGGCTAACGTCAAGCGGGTGGAAAGCATTCTGGGTAGCGATAAGTGGGAATACATCTTCCCGCTGCGTGACCCGAGCTATACCTACACCAAGTTCCTGCAAGCCATCGGCAAGTTCCCGGCTGTATGCGGTACCTACACAGACGGACGTGATTCTGATGCTATTTGCCGCAAAGGCCTTGCCACCATGTTTGCACACTTCGCACAGGAAACGGGCGGTCACGAAAACTGGCGTCCGGAAGCGGAATGGCGTCAGGGGCTGGTTTATCTGCGTGAAATGGGCTGGAAAGAAGGGCAAAAAGGCGGCTACAACGGCGAATGTAATCCGAACGTCTGGCAGGGACAAACCTGGCCGTGCGGTAAAGATGCCGACGGTGATTTTGTCAGCTACTTCGGTCGCGGTGCCAAACAGCTTTCCTACAACTACAACTATGGCCCGTTCTCGGATGCGATGTTTGGCACGGTCAGAACCCTGCTGGATAAACCGGAGCTGGTTGCCGATACCTGGCTGAACCTTGCCAGCGCGGTGTTCTTCTACGTCACGCCGCAGGCACCGAAGCCGAGCATGTTGCATGTGATCGACGGCACCTGGCAGCCGAACGATCGTGATAAAGCCAACGGTCTGGTGCCGGGATTCGGCGTGACCATTCAGATCATTAACGGCGGCGTTGAGTGCGGTGGCGCACAGGAAATTGCCCAGGGCCTGAACCGTATTTCGTATTACAAAAGCGAAGCGGAGTACCTGAAAGTGCCGGTTCCGGCAAATGAAGTACTGGGTTGTAAAAACATGAAGCAGTTCGATGAAGGTGGCGCGGGTGCCTTACCGCAATACTGGGAACAGGACTGGGGATGGTCAGCCGAAACCCCTACTGGCCTGACTTATTCCTGTCAGCTGGTCGGTTACCAGACACCTTACTCTGCGTTCAAAGAGGGCGATTACAAACGTTGCGTGCAGCACTTCTTTAACGTGAAAGTGGTGGATGATGCCGGTAAAGAGGAAGCGGTAACGCCTGCCCCTGAACCGACGCCAGCCCCAGCACCAGCACCGGCTGACGGCAATTCTGCGCCGGTGGCAAAACTCTCCGGCCCGATTGGGGATGTGGAAAGCCAGGCGAATGTGACGCTCAATGCGGCTGAATCTACCGACGCTGACGGCGATAAACTCACCTACAGCTGGTTGCTGTCGAACGGCACCACTCTGGCCGGTAACGATCGTGAGTCGCTGAGTTTTGTTGCACCGGTAGTCACCAGCAAGCAAAGCTTCAACTTCACCCTGACCGTATCAGACAGTAAGAAAAGCAGCGTGGCGACTTATGTTCTGACGGTGACACCGAAAGTATTGCCGCTTCCTGATGAAGGCACCAGCACCGGCTGCGCTGACAACTGGGATGCCGGTAAAGTGTATAACGGCGGAGAAAGTGTTAACTGGAAAGGTAAGGAGTATCTCGCGAATTACTGGACTCAGAACAATGAGCCAGGTAACCCGTCGTTCACTGGCGAATGGTCACAGTGGAAAGAGATCAAAGCCTGTAAGTAACCTGTAAGTCAATGGCAATTCCGGTTTCCGTTCACCGGGGAAAACTAAAATGGGTGCGATGTTTGCGCCCATTTTTTTCATCGCTCAACTGCCGGGTTTACGCGCCCCGTTTATCCAGCCATTTACCCATTTCGGCCAGCGCTTCGTCCAGATTTTCCCGACCAAAACCGATGCGCAGAAAATCTTCCGATACCGTGTTCAGTTCTGACGCGTAGGCCACCGAAGGAATGACCATCACACCGGCTTGTTCAACCAGTTGCGTAGCGAAAGCTTCTGCACCCTCTGCACCGGTATAACGTGGAAATGCCAGCACCCCGGCCTTTGGCACGCTGAGTCTGAACAGGTGCGGGTATTTCTCCAGAAATGCGGTGAGCGATGCGAGCTGACGGCGTGAGCGTTCCATCACCCGTTCGAGTATTGGCGCACGGGCGTTAAGCGCCACGGTGGTAAGAAACTCACCGGGCATCGAGTTGCAGATAGACAGATACTGTTTCATACGCTCCAGTTCCAGCATCCACAATTTATCCTGACACGCCACCCAGCCGATGCGCAGACCCGGTAATCCGTAAGCCTTTGAGGTCACATTCAGGGAGATCCCGCGCTCGTAAACATCGGCCAGTTGCGGCAGACGATCGGCCGGATCAAACTCGGTCAGCCGGTACACTTCGTCTGAAAAGATCCAGATCCCGCGCTCACGGCACAGGTCGATCAGATCGTTGAGTTGCTGACGGCTGATCAGTGCGCCGGTTGGATTATGCGGGAAGTTAATCACCAGCACTTTGGTATTGGCACGCAGTGCATCTCGGACTTTACCGGTATCCAGCGCCCAGTCGTTATCTTCATCGAGCGCCACGCCGGTGACGTCGCACAGCGATAACGGCACACTTTCCAGCGACTGGTAATTAGGGGTGATCACCACGGCGTGATCGCCGGATTTGAGCAGCATCTGGAAACTGGCGTAAATCGCTTCATCGGCACCGGCAAAACTGATGACGTCCTGCGCGGTGATATTTTTATAGGTCGAGGCGATGGCATCGAGCAGCTCGGGTGTTCCGCGCAGCGGCGGGTAATCCAGAACGGTTTGCATGAACGGCGCGCGGTGCTCTTTCCCTGCCAGTTCAAATAACGTATCGAGGCTCATCGATTCCGGATAAGACGACGACAGCGGGAAACGCACGGCGTGCTCGAGACGCGAGAGAAAGCTGATTAAACGAAAATCTTCAGGAAAAGCCATGACATACCTGCGATAAAAAGTCAGAACATCTGAAAATAAAGAGTTTAGCGGCGCTGGCCCTGGGCAAAGCGGCGCTCAAGGCGGCTTTGCAGCAGTTCCAGCACAATTGACATAATCCAGTAAATCGCCGCCGCAGTCGCCAGCATTTCCATATACCGGTACGTACTGCGCCCGTAAGACTGCGCCAGAAAATTCAGTTCCCACAGTCCCATCAGCGAGACTAATGAGGAATCTTTCAGCATCGAAATAAACATCGAACCGGCGGGCGGAATAATAATGCGCAGCGCCTGCGGTGCCGTTACGTGAACGGCCACCGTCCAGCGTGATACGCCCAGCGCCAGCGCCGCTTCCTGCTGACCGCGCGGTACTGAAAGTACGCCGCTGCGGATAGTTTCCGCCAGATACGCGCCGTAGTTCATCGACAACGCAATAATGCCGGAACTGAGCGCGCCGAGCACAATCCCGACCTGTGGCAGTGCCAGATAAATAATCAGCACCTGCACCAGCAGCGGGGTACCGCGAAACAGCGAGGCGTAAAACGTCGCACAACCAAAGGCCAGCGCGTTGTCAGACATTCGCCCGAGCGCGGTAATCAGTCCTATCAGCAGACAGAAAAACATTGAGCAGGCGGTGATCATAATGGTCAGCGCCGCGCCCTGAATGAAGCCGTCCGGCGAAAGACGCAGCCCCAGCAGGAAGGGAAGTTTCTGACCGATCAGGCTCCAGTCCAGCCCCATTTTGCTGAACGCGCCGAGCAGCAGACTGAGTAAAATCAGCCAGGTCAGCCCGGTTTTAAATTTAAACGCGTGTGCGTGGTGCCAGCGCTCCGGGGTTTCCACCTTGGGCTGGCTGTCCGGGATTTGCGGCATCACGGTACCTCGTGCGTAATATCTTCACCCAGCCAGTGCTGAGAGATTTTCGCCAGCGTGCCGTCGTCACGCAGCGATTTAATGGTGTCCGCCACTTTCTTATCCCACTCTGCGTCGCCTTTGTCGGTGGCGACCCAGTTAGGTTCTGCGTACAGTTCGGTGACAATTTTAAACACCGGCGCACGCTTGATACGGGCGTTAGCGGTGGCTAAATCGGATACCACGCCGTCAAGACGAACGTCCGGTCCGAGTGCCAGATTCTGGAACGCCACTTCTTCATCACTTGGAATGACCTGCACGTTATCGAACGGGAAAGCGATCGGCTTGCTGCCGGGGATGACCAGCGTTTTTTGCAGGTAAGTTTCGTAGGAAGAACCGATGCCGACGCCAATCT
>Ga0157284_10000062_pt1 | contig 15338 bp, 18 predicted proteins | sample NitcycUS059202B1_FD_108392 | JGI IMG/M metagenome (GOLD analysis project Ga0157284, IMG submission 108392) | Soil microbial communities from Arlington Agricultural Research Station in Wisconsin, USA - Nitrogen cycling UWRJ-S059-202B-1 | ecosystem: Environmental > Terrestrial > Soil >... | reverse complement strand
GTCACGGCCGTGTGCACAGCCGGGTCCTCGACCTTCCAGAGCCGGTTGACGGTGCCGTCTTCGTCGCGCGCTTCGCCCCAGGGCTGGTCCGGGAGCGTCGGCTCGACCAGCGGCCAGGCGTCCTCGGTCGAGAGCGAGAAGATCGAGGAGAGGTTGTAGCCGGTGGCGCGGGTCAGCTCCAGCCGGTCGAGCAGCGGTCCGGGGTGGGTGCGCTCGTGCGGGCGGACGGTGCCGCTCTCGTAGTCCTCGACCCGGACCCGGCAGAGGATCCCGTTGCGGCTGTAGCTGTTGCCGTCGGGGGCGACGTAGTCCTGGGTCAGCGCCCAGAGCGAGGGCTCGGAGTCCTGGACCAGCGCGCCATCGGAGCGCCAGCTCTCGATCCGCTGTGCCGCCTCCGCGTAGGGATCGCCGCTCGGATCGCTGTCCGGGTCGGCGGGGTCGAACGGTTTCGGCAGGTCGATCGCAACCGCGTTGTAGGGCGAGCGCTCCAGCAGTGCCTTCCGCTGCGTCGCGTCGATCACGTCATAAGGAGGCGCCGCGACGGCATCCAGCGAGCCGACCTTCCCGAGGTCGTAGTGCAGCGCCTTGAAAGGAAGCACCTCCGCCATCGCCCCCAGAACCTACACTTGCCTCTGACGGGGTGTGGCGCAGCCTGGTAGCGCGCCGCCTTTGGGTGGCGGAGGTCCCCGGTTCGAATCCGGGCACCCCGATTCAAATCGCCATCGCGGGCGCTAGGAGCTACGCATGGAAGTGTGAAACTATTTCAGTTGACTTTCGGCCGAGTTCACGCCATGGTGGGAGGCATGAGCCCCTCCGTCACCCTCTCGCCCAATTCCTCTCTCATCGGCGCTAGTCAGATCGCGACGCTGGCCGGAGTGGGCCCTTCCGCCGTCAGCAACTGGCGCAAGCGATTCGAGGACTTCCCGAAGCCAGTGGAGTCGGTGCCCGGCGGGAGGGATCTCTTCAATCTGAAAGAGGTCGAATCATGGCTGAAGAAGCGCGGGAAGCTGAGGGGGGACGGCAATGCCAAACAGCTGCTCTTTCAAGCCGCGGACCTTCTGCGGGGGGAACTGCCTGTCCCCTCGATGACCGAGGTACTGGGAGCGGCTTTCGGGTTGGCGGCGGTGGCGGACAGGCAGGGAAAGCGCCTCGAAAGGAAAGGGAATCTGAGCGCCACGATTGCGATGGTTAAGGCCGTCGACCCGTGCCTGGAGGACGTCTTCCAACCTCTCTTGGCGCTTCGTAAGGAGAACGCAAGGCAGGTCTTCGATCTCATCCTCGCGATTCCCGCGGAGGAGCGAGCGGCCTGCTTTGACTGGCTTCTCAGTCGCCACAACGACCAGCAGCGGGGGTCGGGGCACAGCAGCGGCGAGGCGCAAACCGTGTTGTTGAGCGCGCTGATCGAGGGGTCAACGGGAGTGGTCTACGACCCTGCCGCCGGCACCGGTGGGTTCCTAAAGGCCGCTGCCGCTTCGACGCGGAGCGATCTTCGGATGGTTGGTCAAGAGTTGGACCCAACTACCGCCCGGATCGGCCAGCAGCGGTTCCTTGTGCACGGTCTCGCGGTCTCGATGGCGACTGGAGACACCTTGAGCGATGACAAGTGGCCTGACCTGCGGGCCGATCTCGTGGTTTGTGACCCTCCCTACCAGGTGAAGCGCAGTTGGCCGCCGACGGCCGTCGGCGATCCACGGTGGATCTTCGGAATCCCGCCGAAAGTAACCGATTTCGCTTGGCTCCAACACTCACTTCACCACTTGGCCGAGGGTGGTCGAGCCTACGTCTTTCTCCCCCCCGGATCCCTTTTCCGTTCTGGGCCCGAGCGAGACCTGCGCAGCCGCCTGCTGGCCGGCGGCGTGGTTGAGGCGATCATCAGCCTGCCGGCGGGCAGCTCTCCTCACACCGGCATTCCGCTCGTTCTCTGGATCCTTCGTCGCGCCGAAACCGCTTCCGAGCAGAATCACGTCCTCCTCATCGATCCGTTGGCGACCGCGGGGACGAGCCACGCCGAGTTCGTTGCTGACTCGATTCCCCGCCTCGCCTCCCTGTTGCGTGGGTGGCGGGCCACGGGACGGGTCCCCGAGCAGGACGAGTCGATTGCCGCGACCGTGCCGGTCGAGGATCTACTTGCCGAGGGCGCCAACATGGTTCCCGCTCGGTGGCTTCACCAAGGCCTTCCCGCGGAGCGGCGAGAAGAGGAGGAAGAAGCAGCTGAGCGGGATCTGAGTGCGATCCGCAGAAGCCGTCGAACGCTCCGAACGGAGCTGAACCTGGGAATCCCCCCCGAACCTCTTACGGCGGATTGGACCACCGTCGGCCACCTGATCCGCAACGGAGTCGCCGAGGTCGTGACGGGATCACCGGTCAAGCCGAGCGACTTCTTGTCACACGGCATCAGGATGATTCGCCCACGAGACATCTCCGCTTCGGGTCTGGCAGGCGATACGGCCTTTTATGTGTCTCCGGAGACCGCTTCCAAGATGACGGTGACCGAGGCCGGCGACGTCGTCGTCTCCACGGTAGGGGGGCCGGTCAGGGCCTTCGTCGACCGAGAGGGCGGTCACGTCCTGGCCAGGCCGGCGCAGGCGCTGCGGCTGCGCAAGGGGCTTATGGACCCGGAAGTCGTAGCGGCTTTTCTCACGAGCGAGCGCAACCGGCGGTTCGTCACCGGTTCAGTGATGTCGCGCGTCTCACTGCGGGATCTCGAAATTCCCATCTTGACCGCGGACGATGCGGCTGGGTTGCGAAACACGCTTGAAGCATTGGGAGAGCAGGAGCGGGCGGCACGCGAGCTGGCTGCTTCCGCGCAGGAACTCCGTCAGAAGTTGGTCAGCCTGGTGTCTCCGTCGGAGGCGGAGCAATGAGTCAATCGTCGAGGTCGATCAAGGGGGAGCTGGGCCACGCTGTCGTCGGCGGCATTCGCCAGCATGGTGCAGATGCGGTGGGCTTGGTCCTGATCGGCTTGGCCAGGTTGCTCGTCGGCGTCGCCACGCTGGGAGCCTTGTTGGCGGGCGGAGCTATCGCTGGCTTCGAAATGTCCACTGCCCATTTCGCGATCCTGACCGGAGGGGCGGCATTTCTCAATCTGCTGGCCGTAGGCCGCTCGAAGCCGCCTGAGGGCTAGCGTCTCCGAAATTGATCCCTCCTGCCTTTGCCGGCCCCTCGGATGATCCTTGCCTCAACCGGGTAGGGAAATCTGCAGGCGTCCCCGGGTGAAGGAGGTTGCAGATGGAGAGTTGGGATTTGAAGACGGTCGAGGTGGAGGCGCATCAGCCGCGGATCCTCGCCTCGGCTGACGACGCGCGGACGATCCTTTTGCAGTTGCCGGCCGGCGAGGAGCTGCAGGAGCACGAGGTGCACGAGCGGGCGCGGGTGATCGTCGTCGACGGCGAGGTCGACGTCACTACCGAGAACGGGTCCGACTTCGCCAACGCCAGCGCCGGACACCTCTTCGAATTCGATCCCGGCGAGCGGCGGACCGTCGTCGCCCGCTCCGACGCCCGCCTGCTGATGGTCCTCTCGCCCTGGCCCGGCGACGGCCACCCCGGTGCGATGACGCTGGAGGAGAAGGCCGAAGCGAGAGAGAAAGCCGCCGAACACGCTGCGCAGTAGCGCGCTGGCTACCAGACGACGAGCGAGCGCGGCTTGTCGTGTTCGGCGATGGCTTCGTCCTTAGTCACCAGCTTGACGCCGTGCTCGATGGCGGTTGCGTAGATCAGTCTGTCCGTCGGGTCGCGTGGGAATGAGCTCGGCAGAGCAGCTGCGCTGTCGGCGATTGCGGGAGTAATGCCGATCGTCCGCAACTGGGCGCTGAGATCGTCCAGCCAAGAACGGATCGGCATGTCGATGACGATGCGCTGCCGTTCCACCAGCCAAGCAAGCTCAAACCAGGAGATCCCGGCGATGAGCAACTCATCGGCACTCTTCAAAACGCGGCGCGCTGAGCGGCTTAGCCGGTCCGGTTCCGAGGACCACCAATGGACGGCGTGGGTATCCAGCAGGACGGCTGCCACTAGGACAGGTCCCACATCTCTTCGGTGGATAGGAGGCTCTCCTCGTCCACTGCCGTTTTGGCACGCCCTCGAAACAACCCCTCCAGGGAATGGCCGCCGCGTGGAGGTACCAGCCGAGCCACCGGCTGGCCGTGTCTGGTGATCTCGATCTCCTCGCCCGTGGCGGCCTCGTCCAAGAGGCGTAGAAAGTTTGCCTTCGCAGCGGTTGCAGTCATCGATTTAGCCATATGGCCAGAATAATGGTCATTCCGTCGGAAGAAGAGCTGGGCGAGACCGTTCATCTCCGACCTGAGGGTGGAGAGGCATCAAGTTCTCCCCCTCCCTAGCCGAAAACCCCTTAGAGGTTCCGCAAATTGGAAGAGCTATTTGGCAGCCAGGTGGACGATCCGACCGAGTCGCGGGAGCGGCGGCGGGTCGAGCGTGCCGTGTTCGAAACCGACCGGCAGATGATCGAGGGCGACTTGACGCTGCCGCCGGCCGGCTACCAGAGCCGCTTCTCGGACTCGCTGAACCGCGGCGAGTTCGAATTCGTGCCGCTGACGAACGTGCAGGTCACTTCGCTGGCCGACGGCAAAGTGAGGCAGGTGCCGTTCCTCGTCCTCTCCAAGCGCCAGATCCGGGTCGCTTACCCGGTCGAGCAGTAGGCCTCGCCGTCAGTCCCGCCGCGTCCGGCCCCGGCTCGCGTAGGAGCCGAGGTCGACGATGAAGGCGAGGATGACGATGAACCACTCGAAGCCGGTGACCTCGTTGCTGCTCGCCGACCACATGACGGCATAGGCGAGCGTCGTCCAGGGCAGCAGGAAGAACCCGAGCAGGGGGACGAACCAGCTGTCGAAGGCCCGGCTCAGCAGGTCGGAGAAGAGGAAGATCGCGAACAGGGCCAGCCGCGGCGAGAGGAAGGCGAGCAAAACCACTAGGCAGGCCATGCACAGACGCTACCTTCTACAGAGGAGGCCAAAAAAGGAACAGGCTCATGAACAGACTTGGAAAGCTGATGACGATGATGCACCCGGAGAAGACGAAGATGGTCACCCGGGAGGAGGCGCTGCCCGGGCGCAGCGAGCGCGCCTACGAGGTGCCCGCCACGCACGCGGTGCTCGGCACGCCGCTGGAGCCGCCGTTCCCGGAGGGGATCGAGGTCGCCTACTTCGCGCTCGGCTGCTTCTGGGGGGCGGAGCGGTTGTTCTGGGAACTCGACGGCGTCTACACGACGGCGGTCGGCTACCAGAACGGAACGACCCCGAACCCGACCTACGAGGAGGTCTGCTCGGCGAAGACGGGGCACGCGGAGGCGGTGATGGTCGCCTTTGACCCGCGGGTGGTCTCCTATGCCGACCTGCTGAAGGTCTTCTTCGAGGAGCACGACCCGACCCAGGGCATGCGCCAGGGCAACGACGTCGGCACCCAGTACCGCTCGGGGATCTACTTCGTCAACGACGCCCAGAAGGCGACGGCGGAGATGGCGCGCGAGGCGTACGGACGGTCGCTGCGCGAGGCCGGACGGGAGGAGATCACGACCGAGATCGAGCCCGCCGGGCCCTTCTACTACGCCGAGGATTACCACCAGCAGTACCTGCACAAGGTGCCCAACGGCTACTGCGGGCTGAAAGGCACCGGAGTCGCCTGCAGCATCCCTGCGCCCGCGGCGTAGCGGCGTTTTTCGCCGCGGCGGTGCCCCGCTGGCGCGCCGAATAGCATCCCGGCCTTCGTGGCACCCTCCTTCGGCTCCTACATCGCCGGCTGCCTCGCCCTGATCGGGATCGTCGCGGCCCTCGGCCTCGGCGGCTACTGGCTGCGGCGCTGGATCGTGCCGGAATTCAGCGGCGCCCTGGCGCGGCTCGCCGACGCGACCCTGGCGGTGGCGATGCTCGTCGTCTGCCTCGAGGTCCTCGGCTCGCTCAGCGCGCTCTACTTCGGCTGGATCGTCGTCCTCTGCATCGGGGTCGGGCTCGGCGCGGCCGCGCTGGGGCGCTCGAAAGCGGGCGGGCCCGGGCGCGAGGTGGCGGCGCCGCGGGTGGAGAACGTCGCGCTGCTGATCGCGCTCGGCGTCGCCTCCTGGACCGTCGCCGAGTGGACCTTCCCGACCCAGTCGAGCCTCGACTTCGGCATGTTCGGTGGCGACACCACCTGGTACCACATGCCCTTCTCGGCGTTCATCGCCCAGGAACACTCGACGGTCCATCTCCACTACACCGACCCGTTGCGGCTGGCCGCCTGGTTCTACCCCGCCAGCACCGAGCTGATCAACGCCTCGACGATCGTCCTCTTCAAGAGCGACTGGCTGGCGCCGCTGCAGAATATGATCTGGCTGCCGATCGGGCTGCTCGCCGCCTGGTGCATGGGCCGCCCCTACAAGGTCGGGCCGGCGACCCTGGTCGCGGCGGCGATCGTCCTCGACGCCGGGGTGATGATCGAAACCCAGCCCGGCGAGGCGCGCAACGACATCATGGGCCTCGCCTTCCTGCTCGCCTTCGCCGCCTTCCTGATCAACGGCCACCAGCGGAGGGCGCCCGCGGCGGGGGCGGTCCAGGACGCGCCGGAGCGCGACGCCCCGCTGCTCGACAAGGGCCCGCTGGTGATGGCCGGGATCGCCGCCGGCCTCGCCGCCTCGGTGAAGACGACCTTCCTCGTGCCGGTGGTCGCGATCACGATCGGCGTCATCGTCTTCAGCGGCCGCGGCCGGCGCTGGACCACCGCCTGGGTGATGGGGCTGCCGATGCTGGTCGTCGGCGGCTACTGGTACCTGCGGGCGGCGATCAAGACCGGCGGCAACCCGATCCCGATCACCAAGTTCGGGCCGCTCAACCTGCCGAAGCCCGACCAGATGCCGCTCGACCCGCGGCCGCGCTTCGCCGTCATCGACTACATCACCGACCCGACCATCTACCGGCGCTGGTTCTTCCCCGAGCTCGACAACGCCTTCGGGCCGCTCTGGCCGCTGATCCTGATCATGGCCGTCAGCGCCGCCGTCTACATCGCCTGGCGCTCGCGCAACAAGATCCTGCGGGTGATCGCGGTCGCCTCGCTGCTGACCGCGGTCGTCTACGTCTTCACGCCGCTGACCGCGGCGGGGCAGGAGGGTTCGCCGACCGGGTTCTTCACCAACACCCGCTACCTGGCGCCGGGGCTGGTCCTGGCGATGGCGATGCTGCCGCTGGCGCGGCCGCTGCGGGCGCCCGACAAGCGCGCCTGGCAGACGCTGCTCTTCCTCACCGTGGTCTTCGCGGTCACGGTGGTGACGACGCCGCGCTGGTTCACCTCCTACATCGTCGGCACCGTCTTCCTGACCCTGTGCCTGGTCTGGGCGCCGGCAGCGCTCTCGCTGGCGCGGACGCGCTGGAGCGTCAGTCGCGCCGCGGTGGCGGGCGGGGCGGTGGCGCTGCTGCTGCTGGCCGTTGTGCTGGGGCGGGCCCAGCAGGTCCAGTACGCCGACCAGCACTACGTCAACCCCGACCCGTTCCTCGGCGAAGGCGGGCCGAAGGAGGCCTACGTCTACACCCAGAAGCTGCGCGACCAGCGAATCGGGATCATCGGCTCCAGCCAGATCATCTTCGGCCAGTACGGCTTCTACGGCAACGACGTCAGCAACCACGTCGAGTTCATCGGCGTCAAAGGCCCGCACGGGGCGAACCGGCTACCGACCACCTGCGAGCGCCTGCGCGCACTGATCAACGAGGGCGGCTACGACTACCTGGTGCTGAGCCAGTACACCCAGGACACCGGCCCCTACAACTCCGGCGTCCCCAACCCGTACCAGTTCCCGGTCTTCGCCTGGGTCAAGAACGACCCCGCGGTGAAGTTGGTGGTCAAAGACACCGAAGCCTCGCCGCAGCCCGACTACGTCTTCAAGGTCGAAGGGGAGCTCGACCCGTCGGCGTGCAAGCCGGAAAAGCGCCCGGAAGTCGTCGGCGAAGAACCGCCGGAATAACTCAGGCGTTGCTCGCCGCGAGCGCGTGCTCGCGGATCAGCTCGGCGGAGCGCTGCGGCTGCTCCCACCAGAACATGTGGCCGACGCCCTCGAGCACCTCGAAGCGGGCCTGCGGCATCAGCGAGGCGATCAGCTCGCCGTTGGGGAAGGGGAGGACGCCGTCCTCGGTGCCGTGGACGATCAGCGTCGGCATCGAGATCTCGCCGAGCCGGCCGCTGGTGTCGTGGCCGAAGATCGCCTGGGCCTGCAGTTCGATCGTCGCTTTCGCCGCCGGCACGCTGGTCGCCATCTCGTGGAAGACCACGTAGGTCGACTCGTCGGCGCGAAAGGCGGGGGAGAGGTTGACTTCGTAGCCGGCCCGGATCGCCTTCTCGCGATCGCCCGAGGCCATCCCGGCCACCAGCTTCTGCAGGTTCTCCTCCGGCATCAGCTCCGAGCCGGGCCCTCCGCATTGGGTGCAGCCGAGCGTCAGCGAGCGCAGCTTCCCGGGCTCGGCGAGCGCCAGCTCCTGGGCGATCATCCCGCCCATCGAGATCCCGACCACGTGCGCGCTCTCGATCCCCAGCTCGTCGAGCAACCCCGCCGTGTCCTCGGCCATCTCCACGATCGTGAACGGCCCATCCACCGGCCCCGACAACCCGATCCCCCGGTTGTCGAAGGCGACGACGTCAAAGCTCTCCTCCAAGGCCTCCCGAAAAGGCCGCCCCCAGGCGACGTGCGTCCCACTCATCCCCTGGATCAGCAGTAGCGGCTCCCCCGAGCCAGCCCGCTCGTAATGAAACTCCCGCCTCCCGACCTCAACCGTCGCCATCGCCGAATCCTAAGCGAGCCGCCCAGCCACCGCCTAACCTTGACCCCACTGCCCCCGTAGCTCAGCCGGATAGAGCATCGGACTTCTAATCCGACGGTCGCTGGTTCGAATCCAGCCGGGGGCGCTGCTTGGTCAATCACGCGCCTTTGCACGGGACGTGCAGATCTGTGCAAAGCTTCGGCCATGGCTGCCAACCCAAAGCGCATCAACGTCACTTTGGACGAAGTTCACGCCCGCAAGCTCGCGAGGCTCGCAGATCGGACGCACGTGCAGGAGGGGACTCTCGCGCGGTCGCTGCTCGCGACTGCGCTGGACGACGCAGATCCGGATGCCAGCCGCATCACGGAAATCCTTGACTCGATTCCGGGCGCCTGGGAGCGAACCCAAGAGGGACTCGCCCAAGCGAGGCGCGGGGAAGGGATCCCGCTCGACGAACTGGCCTGAGTGGCACGGGTAATCGTCAGCCCGCAAGCGAAGCGGGACGTGGATAAGGCCATCTCAAGGCTCAACCTTCCCATCGATACCTGGAGTCGGATCGTCCGCTCGCTGCGGGTCCTTGAAACCTTCCCGCTCTCGGGTCCGGAACTAGGAGGAAGATGGGCGCCGGCTCGATTCGTGCTGGGGCCTTGGTCGTGGATGCTCTTGCTCTACAGCTACGACGAGGATTCCGATCAGGTCTTCATCGTTTCAATGCATGACGCTCGTTCGGCCGCGTCACCACGGTCCTTTGATGGCTAGGAAACTTGGTCCCGAAATTGGTCTCCAACTCCAGCGAACTCAGCCGAACTCCTTGGACGTGATCGGCTCTGTCAGGCAGGATTCGGCCTGCTAGACACCTTCCGGCTGAACTTCTAATCCGACGGTCGCTGGTTCGAATCCAGCCGGGGGCGCTGCGATGCTACTCTTTACCTATGGCGCAGAAGGTAAAGGATCAGACCAGGGTTTCCAGTAAGCATCAGGTGACGATTCCGGCGGGCGCATTTCGCACCGCGGGTTTCGCCCCAGGGGACACGCTTAAAGTTGAAGCCGAAGGGGCCGGCCGGGTGGTCTTGACGCGAATCGACGAGTTGCTCGATCGCTATTCCGGCTGCCTTCAGACTGATGGCGATTTGCGGGAGCGAGTGGAAGGACTGCGCGGGGAGTGGCGGTAGTTCTCGACTCCGGCGTCGTAGTCGGCTTTCTCGATCGACAGGATGCTCTTCATGACGCTGCGGACGCGACAGTCCGAGAGCTCGTCCGCGGGCAACGACTGCTGGCCTCAGTGGTCACCTACGCTGAGGTTCTTACCGGGGCTCGTCTTGGGCACCACAACGAGGACGATGTCGCGGGATTCTTCGCTGGGCTTCTTTCCGCAGTCTTACCCGTGGATGTTGCTGTCGCCGATAAGGCGGCCGACCTGCGGTCTCGCTTCAAGTCGCTGCGAATGCCGGACGCCTTGATCCTTGCGACCGCGGAGACCGACCCCGACATCGATCTAATCGTCACCGGAGATCAGCAGCTGACCAGAGTCTCCGGGCTCAGGGTCAGCGTTCGGCTGCTGCATTGAAACAAGACTTTTCGCGGCGTCAAAACTTGGTCCCGAAATTGGTCCCCAACTCCTGCGAACTCCGCCGGACTCCTTGGACGTGATCGGCTCTGTCAGGCAGGATTCGGCCTGCTAGACACCTTCCGGCTGAACTTCTAATCCGACGGTCGCTGGTTCGAATCCAGCCGGGGGCGCTTTTCCGTGAATTCGCGCAATAGGCTCTCCTCGATGCGTCGCGTCGTCTTGTCGATCTTGTGCCTTGTGGGCCTGCTGGCTGGGTGTGGGGAGACCACTGTGGTGCCGGAGGGGGCCGAGAAGTCGGTGGTGGACGTTGTCTCGCGGCAGACCGATTTCCGGCCCACGGACGTCAGCTGCCCGGACGGGGTCGAGGCGGAGGTGGGTGGGACGTTTGAGTGCGAGTTCACGGGGCCGGAGGGGGTGCCTTACGTGGCGCATATGAAGATCCTCAAGGTGGATGGGGAGGAAGTTCTCTTCAACGTGAGGACGCGGCCGGCGCGCTGAGGCGCTCCTTGCCGGGCTATTTGCTGGCCGTTGCGGTGGCGCTGGTGTAGCCGGTTGAGGCGGCGGTGATGGTGTTGGTGAAGCTGCCGGTGGCGGGGGCGGTGTAGGTGAACTGGTTGGCGGTGACGGAGGGGCCGGATTCGGGGATGGCTAGGGGGGAGCCGGTGATGGTGCCGCCGGTGGAGGTGACGGTGACCGTTTTGGCGGCGCCGACGTTTGAGACGGTGTTGCCGACGCTGTCGGTGATCGCGACCTTGGCTTTGACGGTGCCGGAGTTGCCCAGGGTCGTGATCGTGCAGGTGAAGAGGCAGGGGGAGCCGATCGTGCCGGCGCTGCTGGTCAATTCGATCCAGCCGAGGCGGGATGCGGCGCCGGTCGAGACCGTGAGGGCGAGGGAGGAGGGGGTGGAGATGGCGCCGTCGCTGGCGGTGATCGCGGCCGCACCCGCCTTGTTCAGTTTCGTGAAGCCGTTTTTGGAGGAGGCGGGGGTGGCGACGCCGTTGGTGAAGGTGAGTGCGGTGGCGGCGCCGAAGTTGATCGCGGTCCCGGCCGCGTTGACGACCGTCGGCTGGGCGCCGCTGGGGCTGGCGGTCGACCCGGCGAAGGTGATGTTCTTCGAGCCGGTGTAGCCGGTTGCGGTGTTGCCGTAGGTGTCCTGGGCGGTCGTGGTGATGTTGAACCCGGTCGCCGCCACCGGCGTCAGCGTCGAAGAGGTGAGGACGAGGTTCACCGCTGAGGCGGCTGCGACGGTGACCGTAACCGCGGTCGGCGTCGTGATCGCCCCTTCGGTGGCTTTGACGCTGGTGGACCCGCTCTTGTAGAGCTTCATTCCGCCCCCGGCGCCTTCGCTCGCTTTAGCGACGCCGGCGGTGAAGTTGACCGTGGTGGCGCCGCCGAAGGCGACGTCGGCGCCGGTCGAGTCGCTGACGGTCGGGTTCGTCCCGCTCGGGCTGGCGCTGGCGCCGGAGAAGACGAGGCTGTGCGCGCCGGTGTAGGAGGTCGCGGTGTTGCCGTAGGTGTCCTGGGCGGTCGTCGTCAGGTCATCGCGGGTCGCGGCCGGCGGCGCCGCCGAGGCGGCGGAGAGGGCGAATTTGGAAGCCGCGGCGGCGGCGACGGCGATCGTCGGAGGGCTTGGCGTCGTGATCGAGCCCTCGGTGGCGACGATGTTCGCCGAACCGGCCTCGTAGAGTTTCAGCAGCCCGTTTTTGCTTGAGGAAACGGTGGCGACGCCGCTGCTGAAGGTGAGGGCCGTCGCCGAGCCGAAGTTGACCGCGGTGCCGGAGCTGTTGACCACCGTCGGTTTGGTTCCGCCCGGAGCCGCGTTGGCGCCGGAGAAGACGAGCGAGTGGGAGCCGGTATAGGTCGTGACCGTGCTGCCCGCTTCATCCTTGGCGGTGATCGTCAGGTTGCTGGAGCCGCCCGCCGTGATGCTGCTCGCGCTTGCCGCGACCGTGAAGGCGGCCGCCGCCCCGATCGTCACTTTCGCCGCTTTGCCGGTGCTCGTCGCCTGCCAGGTACGCCAGAGGGCGGTCACCGTGTAGGTGTGTTCGCCGACCGGGACGGAGCCGTCGGTGCAGGTCGTGACCGCCGTCGGCGCTGCCTGTTCGGGGCAGTTGCCCGCCGCTTTGCCGCCGTCGCGCGTTACGTAGTAGGTGACCGTCCCTTCGCCGGGGGTGGTCATCGCGCTCCAGGTGAGGGCGACGGTCCCCCCGGCGGCTGGGGTGGCGGCGGTGATCGTCGGCGCCGTCAGTTTCGAGACCGCGGCCGAGGCGTTGCCCGTCCCTTCGGCGGTGAAGTAGGAGAGGGCGCTGGCGACGAGCGCGAGGACAGCCGCCGCGAAGACGGAGCCGGCGACGCCGCTGCAGCGGACGCGCCTCACCCGCGGGCCTCACCGCTGAAGTCGAGGCGGACGGTTGCGCCCTGGCAGGCGTTCTGGTCGACCGGCAGTTCGCGCATCGCCACGCTCGGGGCGGTCGCGGTCGCCGTCGGCAGGCTGGCCGAGCCCCCGGCCGGGACGGGCAGCGGCGCCGCCGGGCTGAGTCCGGCGGGGGTAACGGCGAAGTTGGTGTCCCCGGCGCAGCCTGAAGCCTCCGGGGTGACGGTGACGGTCAAGCTCGTGACTTCGATCGGCGCCGGGTTCGAGTTGACGATCCGCACCGGCAACTGCTGCGCCCGCGCTCCGGGCATCAGCTCCTCCAGCGAGCCCGTCAACGGTTCGACGGTGAATTCCCGCGGCTCGAGCTGTGCCCAGCGGTAGTGCGCCGCCGGCCCATCGAGGCCGCGGCGGTTCAGCGCCCGCACGGCGAAGGAGTGGTCGCCGGTCTTCAGTTCCCTCAGACGGTAGGGCGAAGCGCACCCGTCCCACTCACCGCCGTCGAGCCGGCATTCGAAGCGCCGCCACTGCGGCTGTGGCGTTGGGCCGGGCCCCGGGCCCGGGGCCCCGGTGCCTTGCTCCGGCGGGACGACGTGGAACCGGAACTGGGAATCGGGATCGATGCCCCCGCTGGGCGGCACTTCGATGAAGCGAGGCCGCGGCGGGCGCTGGCCCTGCTGGCGCGGCGGGTGCTTGCCCTTCTTCTTGCCGTGGGGCCGGCTCCGCTCCGAGAGGGTGGTCGCATAGGCGACGCTGCCGAGGCAGGCGACAGCGGCGACCAGGGCGATGAGTGCCCTGGTCGCGCGCTTGCGTCCCATCTCGCGTCGCCCGGTCATCGGGTCGCGGCGAGCTCGCCTAGTTGCTGGAGAGGGCGAGGGTGAGTTCCGCCCCTTGGCAGGCGTTCTGGTTGACGCCCGTGTCGTTCATCGTCAGCGTGCCTTTCGGCGTCACCGCCTGCCCGTTGCCGGAGGGGAAGGTGGCGTTGACGGCTACGGCCGGCATCGAGAAGTCCGGGTTGCCGCCGCTGATCGTGGTGCTGCAGGTCGAGTGACCGGCGTCGACGGTGATCCCGGTCAGGGTGATCGTGCCGACGCGCTGGGCGCCGCTCGAGGGGTTGTCGACCGTGAAGGTGACCTGCGACGAGGCACCCGGGTAGAGGTTCCCGGCGACGGTCCCTTTCAGGGTGACGGCGGAGCTGGTGCCGACTTTGGCGGTGGCGGTGCCAGAGCCGGTGCTCGTGAAGTACGCGTAGGCAGCAGCGGCAATGGCAAGGGCGGAAACACAAGCGAGGCCTACGAGCACTTTCTTGCGACTAATGCGATGCATGGCGATCTCTTTCCTTCTGTGGCGAGCGCTGGGAACGCTCCGGATGCACCTACATCGACAACTCGTCCAATTGACTCAAGTTGTAAATCCGCATTTGCCGATGTGGTGCGCTGCGGAGGTCCGAGTGCGACCGGTGGGAGCGACGCCGGGCGCCGCTCCCACCTCGAGCTGCCGTGCCTACATCGGGTTCGCCGCTAGTGGCGAGCGAAGGGATCGACGTAGAGGTCGTCGACCAGGTACTCGCTCTTCGGGTCCTTCGCGGTGAAGGTGATGCGGGCTACTCGTTCGTCTTCGTCGCCGGTGTCGAGCTTCAGCGAAGGCGTCGGCACCCACTCTTCGAGATCGTCGGAGTGGACGTCGTTGTTCTTCGCCTTGACCACCTTGCGGGTGTTTTCGTAGCTGACCGTGACGCGGATCTTGCCGCCCTTGTCGCCGGTGTTCCGCATCATGAAGCGGAAGTTCGGCGTGGTCTCATCGACGCAGAAGGGCGGGCTGGTGGCCTTGGCGCCGAAGGGCAGGCTTACCGCCGTTTCCTCCTGCAGGCCTTCGTGGGCACGAACGCCCGGCTCCAGGACTAGTTCGGCCCCTCCTTCCAGCGTCCATCCGGTTCCCCCCTCTCCGAGGGCGCCGTCGGGGGCGAGCTGGTAGTAGCCCTTGTCCTTGTAGGGCGTGAAGACCTGCTCCGCGTCCGGATAGGAACAGGCCGCATGGGCCAGGGACGTGAACGCCGTCAGCAGAAAGAGGACGGCAAAGGTTGCCAGGGCGAGGACGCCGAGGCGGCGCTGCGGGTTGACAGTTGACATCAAAACCTCCTGTAGGCATGCGAAAAGGACTCGGTTTTCACCAAGCTGGCGGCTGAGCCGTCTCCCCGAGGGGAGACCTCTGGCTTTGCGTCCCTGCCTCGCGGCAGGTTTGCCCTTTTTCAGCTGACTACAGGGCCCCCTATCGACGGGTTCCGGGCCGACTTAAATCGGTTCGGACAAACGTCTACCGACTTCTGAGGCTGCCAAGAGGACACCTTCTGCGGGAGGCGCAGCCGGGGTCAGGTCTCCGGCCGCGCCTCGCCTGAGAGGTCCTCGGCGATCCGGACCCCGGCCGAGAGCAGCGGCGCGGCGAGGACAAGGCCGATCGTGCCGAAGAGGCAGCCGCCGGCGATCGTCGCGATCAGGACCGCGAGGGGGTGGAGTTTGAGGGCGGCGCCGTAGGCGATCGGCTGGACCAGCTGCTGGAGGACGCCGTTGGCGAGGAGGACGACGAGGGCGAGGGCGGCGGCCTCCTCCGGTCCGGCGCCGCCGAGGGCGATGAGGACGGCGAAGGCGCCTGCGGTCCAGGCTCCCAGG
>Ga0157284_10000061_pt1 | contig 15453 bp, 15 predicted proteins | sample NitcycUS059202B1_FD_108392 | JGI IMG/M metagenome (GOLD analysis project Ga0157284, IMG submission 108392) | Soil microbial communities from Arlington Agricultural Research Station in Wisconsin, USA - Nitrogen cycling UWRJ-S059-202B-1 | ecosystem: Environmental > Terrestrial > Soil >... | reverse complement strand
TCGGTCTTCCTGATCAACGTCCCGATCGGAATCGCGGCGATCGCCGTCACCTACTGGAAGCTGGCCGAGTCGCGCGACCCGAACGCGACGCGAATCGACTGGGGCGGGCTCGTCTCCTTCTCGCTCGGTCTCTTCCTTCTCGTGCTGGCGCTGGTCCGCGGCAACGCCGAGGGCTGGGGCAGCACGACGATCATCTCGCTGTTCGCCGGCGCCGCGGTACTGCTGGCGGCGTTCCTGGTAATCGAGCGCCGGGTCGCGGAGCCGATGCTGCCGCTCGGCTTCTTCCGCCGCCGCGCCTTCACCGGCGTCCAGCTCGCCGCCTTCGCGGTCTCGGGCTCGATGTTCGCGCTGTTCCTCTACCTGACGCTCTACCTGCAGAGCTTCCTCGGGCACTCGCCGGTGGAAGCGGGGCTGCGCTACCTGCCGATCACCGTCGCCTCGTTCATCGTCGCGCCGATGGCCGGGATGGCGCTGGCGAAGGTCAAGGCCCGTTACCTGATGAGCGCCGGCCTGGCGCTGACCGGCCTCGGGCTGCTGCTGATGTCAGGACTGAACCTCGACTCGGAGTGGACCGCGCTGCTGCTCGGGTTCCTGCTGGCCGGCGTCGGCGTCGGCCTGCTGAACCCGGTGATCGCCGACGTGGCGCTGAGCGTGGTGCCGAAGGAGCAGAGCGGGATGGCGGCCGGGATCAACGACACCTTCCGCCAAGTCGGGATCGCGGTCGGGATCGCCGCCTGGGGCGCGATCTTCCTCGGGGCCGGTGCCTCGAAGACGCAGGAGGTCGCGGGCGGTTCGATCGACGGAGAGCAGGCAAGGAACCTGGTCGAGGCAACCTCGTCCGGCGCCCTGCCGCAGGCGGTTGCCGGGTTGCCGGCGGGCGCGCAGGACGCGGCGCGCAACGCTGCGGAACAGGGGTTCATCCACGGGCTGAACGAGATCCTGGTGCTGGGGGCGCTGCTTTCGTTTGCCGGAGCGGTGCTGGCGCTGTGGCTCGTCCGCGAGAGCGACATTGAGCGCGAGACGTTGGTCGATACCGCCTTCGAGGTGGAGGCGGAGCCGGCTCGGGCTTGACGGGGTTCCGAGGGAGGGTTGTGTGCCCCTCCCCCGGAGACCGTCGCGCAGCTGATCGTGTTGCTGGGCGCGGTTGTGGTCTCAGGAGCCTCTGGGAGAGGGGCACCCACCTCCCTTGTGTAGCTAGGGTGCGCGGGGATGAGGCTGCTGACTTTTGATGCTGGAGATGGGGCTCGGGCTGGGGTGTTGGAGGAAGGCCGGGTTGTCGATGCTTGGGCGTTGTTGGGGGAGCCGCACCGGGGAGGTCTCAAGGAGCTGATTGCTGCGGGACGGATCGATGAGCTGCGGGGGCGGGTTGGGGATACCGGTGCTCCTTCGCATCCGTTGTCGGCGGTGGAGGTGCTGGTGCCGGTTCCGGATCCGGGGAAGATCGTCTGTATCGGGTTGAACTACCGGAGGCACGCGGCGGAGGTTGGGGTTGATGTCGATTCGCTGCCGGAGGTGCCGACGATCTTTGCCAAGTACCCGAACGCGCTGGTGGCGGACGGGGCGACGGTGCGGGTGCCGACGGGGAAGACGGACTTTGAGGCGGAGGTTGCCTTTGTGGTCGGGAAGCGGGCGAAGGACGTGGGGGAGGCGGAGGCGCTTGATTACGTCGCCGGGTACACGTTGCTGAATGATCTTTCGGCCCGGGACCTGCAGGGGGCGACGCCGCAGTGGATGGCAGGGAAGGTCTTCGACGGGTCGGCGCCTTGCGGTCCTTACTTGGTGACGCCGGACGAGGCGGGGCCGGCCGATGCGATCGAGATCCGGCTCACGCTTAACGGCGAGGAGATGCAGAACGGGGCCACCGACGACTTGATCTTCAGCGTGCCGCAGCTGGTCGCTCAGCTCTCGAAGCTGATGACGCTCGAACCCGGGGACATCGTCTCCACCGGCACCCCCGAGGGCGTCGGTATGGGGCGCAAGCCCCGGGTCTGGCTTGTCGAGGGGGACGAGGTCGTGATCGAGTCGCCGACGCTGGGCCGGCTGACGACGCGGATCAGCGCCTAAGCGAGTTCTGCGGTTCCTTTTGCACGGCATACGTGCGAAAGGAACCACGCGATTACTTCGGCGGGATCTCGTAGGCCTTCGCGGGCAGGCTCGCTGAGAGCGGGGGGGTCGCCGGGAGCACTCGGCCGACCGCCGAGGAGCTCGCGCCCGCCGCGGTCCAGCGGGGGCGGTACGGCGTCAGGGTGAGCAGGGCGTTCCAGGTGTCGGTGTCGATGATGCCGTCGGCGGGGAGGCCGTGGGCTTCTTTGAAGAGGCGGACGGCGCGGGCGGTCTGGCGGCCGAAGATGCCCGTCACCGGCAGGTCCGCGCCGGCGGTGATCAGGTGCTCCTGCGCCCAGACGACGAGGTCGCCGCTGGCTTTGCGCTTCAGCAGCGGGTGGACGACTTCCTGGCGGTAGCCGGCGACCGGGCGCAGGGCGCTGTCGGCGCCGACCGCCCCCCACTCCTGCCCGTTCGTCTCCTGCCAGGACCACCAGCTCGGGGGGAGGCCGCCGTAGCTGGCGGCGAAGCGGCGGAAGAGGCGGATCGAGGCGCTGCCGGGGGCTTCGTAGGTCTGGCCGATCGGGTAGATCGGGTGGCCGTAGACGCGGTTGTAGAGGAAGGTGTGCTCGTAGACGGTGCGGACCGAGGTGCCGATCGTCTTCCAGTACATCTGCGGCTGGTTGTAGGTGGCGCCGCCCGGCCCGAGGAAGACCGAGTAGGGGAAGGACGGGTGGTAGTCGACGTAGGGGAAGGCGGCGAGGGAGATCGGGAAGGCGTCGCCGACCCGCGCCCGCAGCGCCCGCACATAGCGGTCGGCGGACGCGTACTTGCCCTCGTAGTCGGCCTCGGCGTCGATCGCGAAGCAGTCGGCGCCGCGCTTCACCGCGGCGGCTGCGATCCGGGCCTCGGCCAGGGGCGCGTCGCCGTAGACGAACTGCCAGGCGCAGACGCTGAGGCCGGCCCGGTGCAGGGCGGCGACGAGGCCGCGGTTGAACTGGCTCCAGTAGTCGTCGCCGTCGCCGGACTTGACGTAGACGGTGCCGACGTCGTTGCGCTTGGCCCGGGCGACGATCGCGCCAATGCTGCCGGCCTCGGAGCGGGAGACGTACCAGACCCACATCCCCTGCCGGTCGAAGGCGCTGTTGCCGACGTTGGCGCCGGATTCGACCTGCCCGGCGCCGCCGGTCTCGGCCGCCGCGCCGCCGCCGCGGACCAGGACCGCCGCGAGGAGCACCGCGAAAACCAGGGGCAGCGTCAGGGGGAATCGCTTCTTCTGCCGGAGGAGGATCACAACTGGTCCGAACACGGTAGTGATGAAATGGGTGCGCTTGCCCGCCGCCGCCTCACGCAAGATCCTGTGCGCCGCCGCGCTCGCCGCGGGCGCGATGCTGCTGCTCCCAGCCGCGGCGAGCGCCCGAGGGCAGCGGCTTGAGCACGCCGACCTATTCCAGGCGGGGCGGGAGCTGATCTTCACGGTGCGGACGGCGGAACCGGTGGCGCTGGCGAAGCTGGAAGCGCGGCCGGACGTGCGGCGGGCGACGGCGCGCTATCTATGCCTCGGCCTGAGCCGCGCCGGCCAACCCGGCGCGCGCCTGCTCTGCCTCGGCGGGCGCAAGGCCCACCGGCGCGTCGGCCTGGTCGTCTACGGCCCGGCCGGCAAGCCGCTGGAAAAAGGAGCCCTCCCAGCCAAGGTCAAGCGCCCGCAGCCCGACAAGCTCGTCGTCTCGTTCGAACCGGGCGACGCCGGGCTTTCTCCGCACCGCTACGAGTGGCGGGCCCTGCAGAGCAACGGCTGCGAGCCGGGCCAGCGCTGCGCCCTCTCCCTCCCCACCCGCGGCACCAACTCCTTCCGCCTCCGCCCCGTCCGCGCCGTCGGCTGCACCGGCGGCAGCGCCGGGCTCGTCACCAGCGGCCCGCGCGACCGCAAGGTCGTCGCCCTCACCTTCGACGACGGGCCCAGCGACTACACCGACGACTTCCTCCGCGTGCTGCGAGAGAAGGACGTGCCCGGGACCTTCTTCGAGGTCGGCCAAGTGATGCCGGGGCGCGAAGACGTGATGCGGCAGGTCCTCGCCCAAGGCGGCGAGCTCGGCGACCACACGATGGACCACGTCGAATACCCCGGCTACGGGCAGATCGCCGGCGCCGCGCAGCGGATCGAGGCCTACACCCACTTCAAGCCCTGCCTCTTCCGCCCGCCCGGCGGCGGCGTCAACGGAGGCGTGATCGCCACCGCCGGCACCCTCGGCATGCGCACGGTCAACTGGGACGTCGACCCGCGCGACTGGTCGACCCCCGGCACCGAGGCGATCTACACCGGCGTCGTCGGCCACGTCCAGCCGGGCTCGATCGTCCTCATGCACGACGGCGGCGGCCCTCGCGGCGAGACCCTGGCGGCGCTGCCGCGGATCATCGACGCCCTGCGCGGCCGCGGCTACCGCTTCGCCACCGTCACCGAGCTGCTCGGCGGCCGCATCCTCTACCGGCCCTACGGGTAACCGACAACTGGTTTGACGATCCAATGCAACCGATCGGCCGCCTCCCTCGTAGGGAAAAGCCGATGAAGATCGCGATCGTCGGCACCGGGATCTCGGGACTGGTGGCCGCGCACCGGCTGCACCCCGAGCACGAGATCGTCGTCTACGAGGCGAGCGACCGGATCGGCGGCCACACCAACACGGTGGCGGTCGAGGCCGAGGACGGGACCGACTGGATCGACACCGGCTTCATCGTCTTCAACGACCGCAACTACACCGAGTTCGAAGCGCTGCTGGAGGAGCTCGGGGTGGCGAGCCAGCCATCCCACATGAGCTTCTCCGTCGCCGACGGCCGCGGCCGCTTCGAGTACAGCGGCACGCCGTGGGGCCTCTTCGCCCGCCCCGCCCACCTCCTCAGCCCGACCTTCCTCGGGATGCTGCGCGACTGGCGGCGGTTCAACCGCGAGGCGCGGGCGCTGATCGGGATGAACGGGACGGCGCCCTCGCTCGGCCACTGGCTCGAGCAGCAGGGCTTCTCCCGCCACTTCGTCGAGCGGCTGATCGTGCCGCAGGCGAGCGCCGTCTGGTCGGCGGACCCGGCGCAGATGTGGAGCTTCCCGGCCAGCTTCATGGCCGAGTTCTTCGAGAACCACGGCATGTACAACATCCGCAACCGACCGCGGTGGCGGACGGTAAGCGGCGGCTCGCGCAGCTACGTCGAGGCGATCACGGCCCCGTGGCGCAACCGGGTGCGGCTGCGGGCGGCGGTGCGGCGGATCGAGCGACTGCCGGACCGGGTCCGGATCGAGGCCGACGGCTGCGAGAGCGAGGAGTTCGACCAGGTCGTGATCGCCACCCACTCCGACCAGGCGCTGGCGATGCTCGCCGACCCCAGCGAGGCCGAGCGCGAAGTCCTCGGCGCGATCCCCTACCAGCGCAACGAGGCCGTCCTCCACACCGACGCCTCGCTGATGCCGCGCCGCCGCGCCGCCTGGTCGAGCTGGAACTTCCACCTCAGCGAGCGGCCCGCCGCCGGCTCCACCGTCACCTACTGGATGAACAACCTGCAGCGCCTGCGCTCGCGCCAGCACTACTTCGTCACCCTCAACCAGGGCGAGCGAATCGACCCAGCGAAGGTGATCCGCCGCATCTCCTACGACCACCCCGTCTATACCAAGGAGGGCGTCGCCGCCCAGTCCCGCCACGCCGAGATCTCCGGGAACACCCGCCGCACCCACTACTGCGGCGCCTACTGGGGCTGGGGCTTCCACGAGGACGGCGTCCTCAGCGCCCAACGTGTCTGCGAGGCGTTTGCGGGCGAGCGTCCCTCCGAGCTTGTGGGGGCGATAGCCCCCCAAAGTTCGGAGCCGGAAGAGGCGGTGGCGGCGTGACGGCTGCGATCGAGGGACAAGGGGTGGGGGTCGCCGGGCCCTCCCCGCTGTTGCCCGCCGACCCCCACCCCTTGTCCCTCCCACGCGCCTCTGCCGTCTACGAGGGGTGGGTGCGACATCGGCGCTTCGAGCCGGTGGAACACTCGTTTCGCTACCGACTCTTCCTTATGTATCTCGACCTCGACGAGTTGCCGGAGGTGCTCGATCCCTACCCCCTCTTCTCCGCCCGCCGCGCGGCGCCGGCGCGGTTCCGGCGAGACGATTTCCTCGGCGATCCCAACCGTCCGCTGGACGAGTGCGCGCGCGAGGCTGTCGCGGCGGCGATCGGCGATCGGCCTCGCGGCCCGATCCGCCTCCTCACCGGCCTGCGCTACTTCGGCCACTGCTTCAACCCTGTCTCCTTCTACTACTGCTTCGACCAAGGCGGCGAGCGGGTAGATGCAATCGTGGCCGACGTCGAGAACACCCCCTGGGGCGAGCGCCATCCCTACGTCTTGGCGCGGGGCGAGCGCCGGGGTACGGTCATCGCGGACGACCTCGACAAGGCCTTCCACGTCTCCCCCCTGATGGGCATGGACCAGACCTACTCCTTCCGCGCCTCCGAGCCTGGCGAGAGCATCGCCGTCCACATCGAGTCGCGCCCGCGCGAGACCGACGGAAAGACCTTCGACGCGACGCTCAACCTGCGGCGGCGGGAGCTCTCCCGTCGCACGCTGACGACAATGCTCGCGCGCTACCCCGCGATGTCCCTGCAGGTGGTCGCGAAGATCTACGCGCAGGCGTTGCGGCTGAAGCTGAAGGGAGCCCGTTACCACCCGCACCCGGGGGTGACGGGATGAGGGACGCGCTCGCCCGTGCCGGCGTCGGCGCCGTCCTCGGCCGCGTCAGCCAGGGACGGATCGACGTGGTCGAAGGCTCGCGCGAACGCAGCTTCGGTCCCCCCGACTCCGAACTGACGGCGACGCTCCACGTCAACGATCCGGCCGCCTGGCGCGGGCCGCTGCGGGGCAGTGTCGGCCTCGGCGAGGGCTACGTCGCGGGCCTCTGGGAGACCGACGACCTCGTCTCCCTCGTCCGAATCGCCGCCCGCGAGCTGCGCGAGATGGACGGGCTGCGCGGCGCGATCGCCCGCCCCCGCGGCCTCTGGCACCGGGTCCGCCGCCTCGTCCCCGAGAACACCCGCGCCGGCTCCCGCCGCAACATCTCCGCCCACTACGACCTCGGCAACGACCTCTTCCAGTCCTTCCTCGACGAGCGGATGATGTACTCCTGCGCCTACTTCCCCGACGCCGCGGCGACGCTCGAGCAGGCGCAGCTGGCGAAGCTCGACCGCATCTGCGACCGCCTCCGGCTCGGGCCCGAGAACCACCTGCTGGAGATCGGCACCGGCTGGGGCGGGATGGCGATCCACGCCGCGCGGCACAGCGGCTGCCGCGTCACCACGACGACGATCTCCCGCGAGCAGTGCGAGCTGGCGCGCAGCCGCGTCCGCGAGGCCGGCCTCGACGGTCAGGTGACGGTGCTGCTGCAGGACTACCGCGACCTCGAAGGCCGCTTCGACCGCCTCGTCAGCGTCGAGATGATCGAGGCGGTCGGCTGGCAGTACTTCGACGACTACTTCCGCCGCTGCGACCAGCTGCTCAGCGACGACGGGCTGATGCTGCTGCAGGCGATCACGATCGACGACCGCATCTACGAGTTCGAAAAGGGGGCGAAGAGCTTCGCCAACACCCACGTCTTCCCCGGCGGCTGCCTGCCCTCGCAGGGGATGATCGCCGGCTGCGTGGAGCGCGTCACCTCGATGAAGCAGGTCTGGCTCGACGACATCACCATCCACTACCCGCCGACCCTGGTCGAGTGGCGGCAGCGCTTCTTCGACGCCTGGGAGCGGCTGCGCGCCCGCGGCTACGACGAGCGCTTCCGCCGCCTCTGGGACTTTTACCTCAGCTCCTCGGAGGCGGGCTTCCGCGAGCGGCGGATCGGCGACGTGCAGGCGCTCTTCGCGAAGCCGCGCGCGCGATGAGCCGGGACCTGCTGCTGATCCACGGCCTCGGCGGCACCCGCAGCATCTGGGAGCCGACGATCCCCCTGTTGGAGCAGGAGCGCGAGGTGCACGCGATCGACATGCCGGGGTTCGGGGAGACGCCGCCGCTGCCGGAGGGGGAAGAGCCGACCGCCGCCAACCTCGCGCGCGCCGTGCACGAAGAGTGCGCCCGCAACGGCGTCGAGCGGCCGCACGTCGCCGGCAACTCGCTCGGCGGCTGGGTGGCGCTGGAAATGGGCCGCTTCGGCTGGGCGGCTTCGGTGACGACCCTCTCCCCTGCCGGCCTCTGGTCCCGCCCGCTCGGCGAGCCGGCCGGCGGCGGCGCCCGCATGCTGCTGCGCGGTTCGCCCTGGGTGAAGGCGGCGCGCCCGTTCCTCTCCGTCGCCCTGCAGTTCCCGCAGACCCGCCACGCCGCCTTCCAGTCGATCGCCGCCCACCCCGAGCGGATCCCGCCCGACGCGGCCCGGGAGCTGGTCCTCGGCTGGCTCGACGGCGAGGGCTACGACGCCGCCAACCGGGCGATGCGCAACCACGTCTTCGACCCGGCCGGATACCCCGAGGACGTGCCGGTGACGATCGCCTGGTGCGAGCGCGACCGCCTGCTCGGCCCGCCGAAGCCGCACCGCCGCCCCGCCGGCGCCCGCTTCCTCGTCCTCCCCGGGGTCGGCCACACCCCCACCTGGGACGACCCCGAGCTCGTCGCCCGCACCCTGCTGGAGGGCAGCGCCGTAACCTACGCGCCGTGATCGTCGAGCGGACCGAGAACCCGATGTGGCTGTCGAACGCCTACCTGGTCGCCGACCCCGACCGCGGCACCGGCGTCCTCGTCGACGGCAACGACGAACTCGGGCCGCTGCTGGAGCGGGCCGAGCGCGACGGAATCGAGATCACCCACGTCCTCGTCACCCACCCCCACGGCGACCACGTCGCCGGCCTCGCCGAGGCGCGGGCGCAGCTCGGCAACCCGCCGCTGGTCGCCCACGCCGACTGCGCCGCCGAGCTCGACGAGGAGGTCGAGATCGTCCTCGGCGACGGCGAGCGGCTCGACGCCGGCGGGCTCGATGTCGAAGCCATCTACACCCCCGGCCACGCCGCCGGCCACCTCGCCTACCTCGTCAACGGCTCCGACGTCTTCACCGCCGACGTCCTCTTCAAGGGGACCGTGGGCGGGACGATGGCCCCCGGCGCCAGCGGCTTCGCCGACCTCCAAGCCTCGGTGATGCGGCTGCTGGAGCTGCCGCCGAACACGACCGTCCACCCCGGCCACCGCGAGCCGACGACGATCGCCGCCGAGTGGGAGCGCAACCCCTTCGTGCGGATCTGGCGCGGCCTCGACTCCACTGGCGAGGAGCAGGTGACAGTCTGGGGCCGCCCCGCGACGCTGAAGCTCTGGGCCCCCGACTACGACGGCGGCAACAAGGCCTGGGTCGTCTTCGGCGACTCCGGCGAGGACGCCATCGTCGGCGGCTCTCAGGTCGAGAAATAGCGAAACCGCAAAAACCCGTATAGAGCCAGGGTTTTTGCGGCCTCGCGAATCGGGGTCTCAGGCACGACCTTTAGCCCTTTCCCCGGATTTGGACGGATGTGCGATGGGGGAATCGCGGTTATGTGTCCACACTGCGTGGATGGCGGCAAACGTGCAGGAATTCTTTTTCAACTGGTACCCCGTCTTCGGGGTCGTCTTCATGTCGATCCTCTGCTTCGTCTTCCTGAAAATGATGCGGGGGATGATGGGGAGCACGAAGCCGGAGACGGTGAAGGCGTCCCGCACCGAGCCGGTCCTCTGGGAGCAGGTCCAGGGGGTCGACGCCGCCAAGGAGGAGCTGATGGACGTCGCCGCCTGGCTGCGCGAACCCGACCGCTTCTCCGCCCTCGGCGCCAAAGCGCCGCGCGGCGTCCTCCTCCACGGCCCGCCCGGCACCGGCAAGACGATGCTCGCCCGCGCCGTCGCCGCCCAGGCCGGGGTCGACTTCTTCGCCGCCTCCGGCTCCAGCTTCGTCGAGATGTTCGTCGGCCGCGGCGCCGCCCGCATCCGCCGCCTCTTCAAGGAGGCGCGCCGCTCCGGCCGCGCCGTCGTCTTCATCGACGAGCTCGACGCGATCGGCGGCTCCCGCTCCAGCGGGGGCGGCGACGGCGGCACTAGCGAGCGCGAGCAGGCGCTGAACCAGCTGCTGGTCGAGCTCGACGGCTTCGAGAAAGACCCGGGGATGGTGATCGTGATCGCCGCCTCCAACCACGTCGAAAAGCTCGATAGGGCGCTCCTGCGGCCCGGCCGCTTCGACCGCCAGGTCCTAGTCGCCGCCCCCGACCGCGACGGGCGCGAGGCGATCCTCCGCAGCCACGCCCGCAACAAGCCGCTCGCTCCCGACCTCGACCTCGCCGACGTCGCCCGCAAGACGACCGGGATGACCGGCGCCCAGCTGGCCAACGCGCTCAACGAGGGGGCGATCATCGCCGGCCGCGCCGGCCGCTTCTACATCACCCGCTCCGACCTCGACGAGGCGCTGCTGCGCCAGTCGCTCGGGTCGCAGCAGAACCGCCGCATGACCGAGAAAGAGCGCCTGATCGTCGCCTACCACGAGGCCGGCCACGCGCTCTGCTTCCGCCTCGTCAGCGACGAGGCGCCGGAGATGCTCAGCATCGTGCCGCGCGGCTCGGCGCTCGGGTTCGTCGCCCGCTCGGTCGACGAGGACCGCTACATGCGCTCGCGCGAGGAGCTCCTGGACAGCGTGGTCACCTCGCTCGGCGGCCGCGCGGCCGAGGAGGAGGTGTTCGGCGAGGGCTACTCGGGAGTCTCCTCCGACCTCGCCAACGTCTACGCGGTCTGCGCGCAGATGATCACCGAATTCGGGATGGGGGTCGCCCTCGACCACGACGGGCCGCCGCCGATCGCGATGCCGGTCGATGGCTGGCGCGTCTCCGACGCCACCCGGCGCGAGGTCGACCAGGCGGCGATGACCCTTGCCCGTGAGGCCTACCGCCGGGCCCGGGCGCTTCTCGCCGCCAATCGTGGTTGCCTCGACGAGCTCGCGGCCCAGGCCCTCGACCGCGAGACGCTGAGCCGGGAGGAGATGGAGGAGATCTTCGCCGGCTTCGAGCTGCGGACGCTGGCCGAGGCCGGGCGCTCCGGCGCGGCGATGGTGGCGTTGAGCCAAAAATCGCTCGCGTAGCAGCAACGCTCTGGACAATTTGCTTGATTCGTCACCCGCTGGGTTAAAGTGGCTGGCCAGACGACCAGTGAGCGACTCCGATCATTACTTTCCGCCAGGCCGATCGATAGCCCGCCGGGTCCACGGTGAGCGATCGGTCGGCCTGCTGTACGGGCAGCGGGCCCTGTTGATTGGGGCGCTCGAACCCCTCACCTACGCCGGCACGATGCAGAGCAGCAATGCCGGCGACCATCCCTTCACCCGGCTCGCCCGCACGGCGAAGATCCAGGAGACCGTCTTCCTCGGCACCAAGGCCGAGGCCGACAAGGCGCTGGCGGCGGTCCACCGCCTGCACGAGCGGGTGAAGGGCGAGCTGACCGAGGCGGCGGGCGCCCATCCCGCCGGCGCCGCCTACTCCGCCTTCGACCCGGAGCTGATGCTGTGGACGCTGGCGGTGATCGCCGACTCCGGCCGGGCGATGTACGAAACGATGGCGCGGCCCCTGAGCGCGCCCGAGCGCGAGGCCCTCTGGCAGGACTACGTCCGCTTCGGCGAGCTCTTCGGCCTGCCGCGCGACGCGGTGCCCGGCAGCTACCGCGAGTTCCGCGCCTGGTTCGAGGCGAAACTCGCCTCGCCCGAGATGCACGCGACCGCGCACGCCCTGGAGGTGGCGCCGCTGGTCGCCTTCCGCCAGCCGGTGCCGCTGACGGCGCGGCTCAACTTGGAGACGCAGAACCTGATCGTCAAAGGGACGCTGCCGCCGCGGGTGAGGGAGGTCTTCGGGATCCGCTGGACCACCGCCCACGAGGCCGCCTTCCGCTCGATCGCCACAGCGCACCGCCAGGCCCGCCACGCGATGCCGCGACCCGTCCGCCGCGGCCGCAACGACTACTTCTTCGACGCCGTGACGAAAGCCGAGAAGCGCCGCGGCGGCACGCCGACGCCCCGCGTCGCCGCCTGAGCGTCCTTTCGGCGAGACTTCAGCCGTGCTCGAGCTCCTCGCCGTCGCGGCAGCCGGGGCCGCGGCGGGGGCGGCCAACTCCGTCGCCGGCGGCGGCGCCCTGATCACCTTTCCGACGCAGGTCGCGCTCGGCGTGCCGCCGCTCTCGGCCAACGTCACCAACACGGTCGGGATCGTCCCCGCCTCGATCGGCGGCGCCCTCGGCTACAGCGATCTGCTGCGCGAGCAGGGCCAGCGGTTCGGCCGACTCCTGGTGCCGATGCTGCTCGGTGCCATCGCCGGCACCGTCCTCCTCCTGCTCACCTCCGACGCCGCCTTCGAAGCGATCGTCCCGCTCCTGGTCGCCGCCTCCTGCCTGCTGCTCCTGCTGCAGCCGCGGCTCACCCCGCGCCTCTCGCACGCCGGCAACGAGCACTCCCCCTACCTCACCGGCGGCATCTTCTTCTGCGGCGCCTACGCGGCCTACTTCGGCTCCGCCGTCAGCATCCTCCTCTTCGCCATCCTCACCCTCTTCGTCGCCGACACCCTCCAGCACCTGAACGCGATGAAGATCGTCCTCGCCGGCAGCGCCAACCTCCTCGCCGCCGTCGCCTACGCCTTCCTCGCCCCGGTCGAGTGGCGTTACGCCCTGACGATCATGGTCTCCTCCTTCGCCGGCGGTCGCGTCGGCGCCCACTACGCCCGCCGCATCCCCGCCGACCCGCTGCGGATCTCGATCGCGGCGGTGGGCCTGGTCGTGGCAGCGGTCTTAGCCGTCCGCGCGGTCTAGGCCGGCGGCGCTGAGAGCTTCCTCCCAGCTTCCGTGGGCGCGGCCGCGGCGGAGGAGGTCGCCCTCCATCTCGAAGCTCCAGGGGACTTCGACGGCAAATGTCTGCTCGCCGCGGGTGTCGAAGACCATGCCGAGGACGGCACCGCGGTCGTCGCGTTCCTCGACTTTGAGGACGCGGATGTCGAGGTGCTCGAGGCTCTCGCCGAACTGGGAGAGCCAGAGGTGGACCCCTTCGTGGCCGCGGTACATCGCTTCCCCGCTCCAGACCGTCGGCGTCCATTCGATCTTCGGGTGCAGGAGGTCGAGAACTCGCTCGGGTTCACCCTGGAGCATCCTCTTGAAGAGGCGCTCGATCACCGTGGTCTGGGTTTGGGTTGGACGAGTCACAATGGGCGGTACTGGGCTCGAACCAGTGACCCCTTCCTTGTAAGGGAAGTGCTCTCCCAACTGAGCTAACCGCCCATGCGCCATTATGGTCCGCCGGAGCACGCCGGTGAACCCCTGACCGGTCCCAGCCGTAACCCGGTCATGACAACTTCACTGCAGCGATACAGATGGGGGGTGCTCGGACTGGCCCTGCTTGCCTCCTTCGCGGTGCGGCAGAGCGACGCCTCCGGGCAGGCGACGGCCACGGCCAGCGCGACGAAAAAGGTCTCGATCGTCAACTTCGCCTTCAAGCCGGGGACGCTGAAGGTCAAGCGCGGCGCCCGCGTCGCCTTCGCCAACACCGCCAACACGACCCACACCGCGACCAAGGGCGGCGTCTTCGACACCAAGAACATCGCCCCCGGGAAGACGAAGACGGTCCCGTTCAACAAGCGCGGCACCTTCGCCTACCACTGCAAGATCCACCCCTTCATGAAGGGCAAGATCGTCGTCGAATAGCTCGACCGAGGCGCTTAGTCGACCACCGTCAACTCGGCCAGCGCCTCGCCGCGGCTGGGGAAGACGATGCCGGCGTCGGTGAGGCCGGCGACGGTGAAGATGCGGAGGACCTGCTCGGAGCAGCCGTAGAGGACCAGGCGGCCGCCTTTGTCTTCGAGCTGGCGGCGGACCTGGAGGAAGAGGGCGATCCCGGTCGAGTCGACGAACTCGCAGCTTTCGAGGCCGACGAGGACGGCCTCGTTGTCGCGCGCCACCCGCTGCAGCACCGCCTGCAGGCGCTCGACGCTCCAGAGATCGAGCTCGCCGTCGAGCTGCAGCTCGCACCGGTCTGTGCCGAGATCGCGCTCGGCGATCTGCAGGATCTGTCCCCCCGCCATGCTCTGCATTGTCCCAGGCTCATCCCGCGAGCTCGCGGGCGAGGTCGGCGGCGGGACGGACCGCCTCGATCCGCGCCACCGTCTCCCCTGCGTAGAGCGCTCCGGCTTCTACCAATGTAGCCGGCCCGTCGTCCGTCGGCCCCGCCGGCGTCAGCAGCCGACCCCCCGGCCGCTGCGCCCGCATCATCCGCAGCTGCAGGGACGAAGGCGTGTACCGAGCCCCCGGCGCGAGCAGGCGGTTCAGGGCGCGATTCGCCCAAGGAGCGCGCAAAACCACCCGGCGTTCGTCCTTTCCCGGGCTTATGCCGGGGAAAGGACGAACGCCACCTAGCCAATGGGCCGTCGCGGCGTTTTGGACGACGCGGTGCGGCGCAGGCCAGGCCGCGCCGAAGAGGTCGGTGAGAAGCGTTTCGTCGGCCGCGAGGAGGCGCTCCTTATATAGAGCGTGGGCGCGGCTCTCCTCGCTGAGGAGGAAGCGGGTGCCGGCGACGGCTGCCGTGGCGCCGGCGTCGAGCGCCGTGCGCACGTCGGCGGGCTCGGCGATGCCGCCGGCGAGCAGCAGCGGGTAGTCGGGTGGCAGGGCGGCGCGCACCCGCTCGAACAGCTCCAGCGCCGGCGTCGCTCCGCGCACGTGACCGCCCGCCTCGACGCCCTGGACGATGACGCCGTCGGCGCCCGCCGCCTGCGCTTCCCGCCCCTCCTCGACCGAGCCGCACTGGTGCAGCCAGACGCCGGGGGTCCGCCGCCGCGGCCTGCCCCAGAAGGTGACGACGACGTCCGCCGCGGCCGCCGCCTCGAACCAGTCGCGCCGCGCGAACGGCAGCAGCACGTTGACGGCGAGCGGGCGCCGGGTCAGTGCCCGCGCCGCCGCCAGCTCGCGGCGGATCGCCGCCGCCCCGCCGACCGCGATCGTCCCCAGGCCCCCGGCCTCGGAGACCGCCGCCGCCAGCTCGTGCCGGCTGATGCCCCCGCCCATCCCGGCCTGGACGACGGGCAGCTCCACCCCGAGGCGCTCGAGCAGCGGCGGCATCCCTGCCAGTCTAGGTTCGACCTCTGGAACCCCACCCTGTCAGCCTCTAAAGTCGAAGCATGGACGATCAGGGCATAGCGGCATGGAAGCTCCCCTTGATCGTGCTGGGGATCGCCGGCTCGATCGTCGCCGGCTTCTACCTCGGCGGGCCTGGCCTGGGGATGGCGGTCGGCGCCCTCGCCGCCGCCGCGATCATCGTCATGGCGGTGCGTAAGCCGCCGCTGCGGCCGATCGTCCCGGCGCCGGCGCCGGACCTGCGCGAGCATCTGCTGGTCGTCGTCGAGCAGCCGCTCGAAGACGGCGCCGCGATCGAGCGCATCGCCG
>Ga0157284_10000060_pt1 | contig 15502 bp, 17 predicted proteins | sample NitcycUS059202B1_FD_108392 | JGI IMG/M metagenome (GOLD analysis project Ga0157284, IMG submission 108392) | Soil microbial communities from Arlington Agricultural Research Station in Wisconsin, USA - Nitrogen cycling UWRJ-S059-202B-1 | ecosystem: Environmental > Terrestrial > Soil >... | reverse complement strand
TCGTACTCGCGCAGGAAGCCCTCGAAGAGGCGGCGGTGCCCCTGCTCGTCGCGGAGGATCGCGACCACCATGTCCTGGGTGACCGGATCGACCCCGTCGGTGACCTCGATGATCCGCGTGTAGTGCTCGATCGCGCCGGACTCGGCTTTGATCACGCCGCGGATCACGTGGACGACGTCGACCTGCTCCTCGGGCGGCTGCAGGAAGCTCTGCTCGGCGCTGAAGGCTTCGGAGCCGGGGACGACGCCGTAGAGCTCCTTGATCCGCTTCGCGAATTCTTCCGCGTGACCGAGCTCCTCTTTGATGTCTTCGGCCAGGGACTCGCGGATCTCCTGGGCGCGGACGCCGTCGAGGTTGGTGGAGGCGGCGAGGTAGCTCATCACCGTCTCGATCTCCATCCAGTAGGCCTTGGTCAGCAGGGCGACGATCTCTTCGCGGTTGCCGGAGGCATCGCCGCTGAAGATCCCCTTGTCGGTGGTGGTCGACTCCATTTTGTTTCCTCTTCCCTCTCGGTCGTCTGCGGTGCTCGTCTCGCGGCTACCCCAGGGCCTGGGCACGGAAACGCCTGCATCAGGAGGCTGCTTCTGGCTAGGCTGCCCCGCCATGGACACGATCGATTCCCTGCTCGAGAACAACAAGGAGTTCGCCGCCGGCCTCGCCGAGCGGCACCTCGACGTCGAACCGCAGCGCCACCTGGCGATCGTCACCTGCATGGACTCGCGGCTCGACGTCTTCGCCGCCCTCGGCCTCGGCAACGGCGAGGCGCACGTGCTGCGCAACGCCGGCGGCGTCATCACCGACGACGTGATCCGCTCGCTGGCACTGTCGCAGCGGCGACTGGGTACCCGTGAGGTGATGCTGATCCACCACGACGACTGCGGCCTGCAGAAGATCACCGAGGACGGCTTCCGGCTGGAGCTGCAGGAGACCACCGGGATCGCCCCCTCCTTTGCGATCGAGGCCTTCGCCGACGTCGAGGAGGACGTGCGGCAGTCGATCCGCCGCGTCCGCACCTCCCCCTTCCTCCCCCACCGCGACGTCGTGCGGGGCTTCGTCTACGACGTCGACACCCACCGGCTGCGCGAGGTCGAGGTAGAGGAATAGATGGCGACCGTCGCCCCCTACGGGTCCTGGTCCTCGCCGATCGCGGCGGAGACGGTGGCGCGGGCGGGGCGGCGGCTGGCGTTCCCGGCCATTGCCGAGGACGGCGCCGTCTGGTGGGCCGAGGGGCGTCCCGACGAGGGCGGACGCGTGGTGCTGATGCGGCGGCCGGCGGGGGGCAAGCCGGAAGCGGTGACGCCGGCGGGGACGAACGTTCGCACCCGGGTGCACGAGTACGGCGGTGGCGCCTGGTCTCTGGTCGAGCCCGACCTCGTCGTCTTCGTCGACTTCGGCGACCAGCGCCTCTACCGGCTGCGGATCGGCGAGGAGCCGGTGGCGATCTCGCCCGAGCCGCCCGAGGGCGGGGCGCTGCACTACGCCGACATGCGCCCGACGCCGGAGGGCGAGCGGATCGTCTGCGTGCGCGAAAGCCACGGCGAGGGGGAACCGCTGAACGAGATCGTCTCGCTCCCGCTCGACGGCTCGGAGGAGCCGCAGGTGCTGGCGAGCGGCCGCGACTTCTACTCCTTCCCGCGGATCAGCGCCGACGGCGGCTGGCTCGCCTGGACCTGCTGGGACCACCCGAACATGCCCTGGGACGGGACCGAGCTCTGGGTGGCGCCGCTGGACGACACCGGCGAGGAGCGGCTCGTCGCCGGCGGCCCGGAGGAGTCGATCTTCCAGCCCGAGTGGGGACCGGACGGGCGCCTGTACTTCGTCTCCGACCGCGACGGCTGGTGGAACCTCTACCGCGCCCTCGAGCCGGGGACCGAGCTGAGCGGCGAGGAAGGACCGCTGGTGCAGCTGACCGAGCAGGAAGCCGACTTCGCCCACCCGCAGTGGCTCTTCGGCGGCGCCACCTATGCCTTTCTGGAGAGCAGGGCGATCGCCTGCGTGCGCTGCGAGCGCGGCGAAGAACGACTCTTCCTCCTGCAGCCGAACGGCTGGGAGCCGACCGACCTCGGCCTCCCCTACACCTCCTTCGGCTACCCGGTGCTCGCGTCCCGGGGCGAGGTGGTCGCCTTCGCCGCGGCGAGCCCGGAGCGCGAGACGGCGATCGTCGTCTACGACGCCGGCAGCGGCGAGAGCGAGGTCGTCCGCGCCTCCAGCGAGGAGCCGGTCGACCCCGCTTACGTCTCGCATCCGCGGCCGATCGAGTTCCCGACCGGCGAGGGCGAGGTCGCCTACGGCTTCTTCTACCCGCCGGCGAACCCGGACTTCTCGGCGCCGGAGGGAGAGCTGCCGCCGCTGATCGTCGAGAGCCACGGCGGCCCCACCTCCCACGCCACCCCGGCGCTCAGCCGCGAGTACCTCTACTGGACCAGCCGCGGGATCGGGGTCGTCGACGTCAACTACCGCGGCTCCAGCGGCTACGGGCGCGAGTACCGCAACGAGCTGCGCGGGACCTGGGGCGTGGTCGACACCGAGGACTGCGTCAACGCGGCGCGCCACCTGGCGCAGGAAGACCTGGCCGACGGGGCGCGGCTGGCGATCCGCGGCGGCTCGGCCGGCGGCTACGCGACCCTCTGCGCTCTCACCTTCCACGACGCCTTCGCCGCCGGCGCCAGCTACTACGGCGTCGCCGACGCCGAGGCGCTCGCCGGCGACACGCACAAGTTCGAGTCCCGCTACCTCGACTCGCTGATCGGCCCCTATCGGGACCAGGCGGAGCTCTACCGGGAGCGTTCGCCGATCAACTACGTCGAGCGGCTGCGCTCGCCGGTGATCCTCTTCCAGGGCCTGGAGGACGAGGTCGTGCCGCCGAACCAGGCGGAGACGATGGCGGCGGCGCTGGCGCGCAACGGCGTCCCCCACGCCTACCTCGCCTTCGAGGGCGAGCAGCACGGGTTCCGCAAGGCGGAGACCAACATCCGCTGCCTCGGGGCCGAGCTCTACTTCTACGGGCGGATCATGAGTTTTTCCCCGGCCGGGGATCCCGAGCCGGTCGAAATCGTCGGACTCAGCTGACGACGCAGTTCTTCGTGCCGCCCTCGGTTTCGCCTTTTTCCGGGAAGGCGTGGGCAAGCGCCAGCGCGATCAGCTGGGCGCGGGCGGCGTAGCCGGGCGAGGTGAAGTGGATGCCGTCTTCGATGAACCAGTCGTCTTTGACCTCGGAGGCCCAGTCGTAGACGCGCATGTTCGGGTAGGAGTCGCAGGCGGCTTCGAGTTCCTCGTCCCACTTCTCCATGTTTTCCTTCGAGTAAGGGTCGCCGGCTTCGACCAGCGAGCGGACGTTGACCCAGAGCACCGGTTCGTCGCCGATGATCGCCATCATTTTTTCGATCCGTTCGCGCTCGCCGACGGTGGAGCCGGCGGCGACGTTGGCGGCCTCGTTGGTGCCGAGCGCCAGCACCCAGCAACCTTTGAACCCTTCGGCCTTCCAGGCGGCGGCGACTTCCTGGGCGTTGGGGTTGCCTTCGAACTGCTCTTCGATCGAGGTCGCCCCCTGCACCTCCATGTGGACTTCTTTGGCGCCGACTTCGGCGTAGCGGGCGGGGATGCGCTGGCCTTCCTCGGGCAGATATTCGACGTTGTCGAGACCCTCGGAGGTCGAGTCGCCGATGTGGACGATCGCTTTGCAGGCGGATTTGGTCGAGTCTTCGGCCTGCGCTTTGGTCAGCGGCGGCGGCTTCGTCGTCCCCTCCGCCCGCGCCTGCTCGACGCGGATGTTTTCGCCTTCGGCCGAGCTCGAGTTGAGGCCGGCCATCCCGGCGGTGGCGACGAGGAGGACGAGGCCCATGCTGACGATCGCCACCCGCATCCCCGGCGCGAAGGTCTCCCATTTCCAGCCGACGGCGCGGCGGCGGGCGAAGAAGCGGCCAATCGCGCCGTGGCGGATCGGCTCCTCGACGAAGCGCCAGGAGAGGGAGGCGATGGCGAAGATCGCCGCCACCTGCAGGAGGCTGCGGACGAGGCTGTCTTGGTGCTGGGTGCCCTGCGGCGTGGTGAGGACGATCACCGGCGTCTGCCAGAGGTAGATCCCGTAGGAGCGGACGCCGACCCAGCGCAGCGGCGGCGCCCCGAGGACGACGCCGAGGCGGCAGGCGGGGTGGGTGAGCGGCATCAGCGCCATCACCGTCGCCAGCGAGAGGATCACGAAGCCGCCGCGGTAGAGGAAGGGCGAGAGTTCGCCCACCTGCCAGATCATCAGGGCGATGATCAGGAGGCCGGCGACGCCGATCGCGTCGAGGGTGTTGCGGGCCTCGGGGGTGATCCGGCGGTTCAGTTTGCGGCTCGGCCAGACCATCGCCAGCGCCGCCCCGAAGAGGAGGCCGGCGGCGCGGGTGTCGGTGCCGAAGTAGAGCCGCGAGGGGTCGAAGCTGGGCTCGTAGAGGACCGCCATCAGGATCGAGGAGGCGATCGCGCCGGCGATCGTCAGCAGCGCTAGGCGAGGGCGGACGCCGGAGGGCAGCGGGCGCTCGTGGACGAGCTTGACCCCGAGCAGCAGCAGGAACGGCCAGACGATGTAGAACTGCTCCTCGACCGAGAGCGACCAGAGGTGGTCGAGCGGGCCTTCGGCTTCGAAGCGGGCGAAGTAGGAGACGTCGGCGAAGATCTGCTCCCAGTTGTTGACGTAGAAGATCGCCGAGACGACGCCCTTGCGAAACTGGTCCGGCTGGGCGGGACCGAAGATCGTCACCCAGGCGACGACGATCGCCAGCATCACGAAGAGGGCCGGCAGCAGGCGGCGGGCGCGGGCGAGCCAGAAGGCGGTCAGCTTGATCCGGCCGCGGGCGTTCAGCTGTCCCAGCAGGATGTCGCTGATCAGGTAGCCGCTGAGGGTGAAGAAGACGCCGACCCCGAGCATGCCGCCGGGGGCCCAGTCGAAGCCGAGGTGGAAGAGGATGACGGCGATGACCGCGATCGCGCGCAGCCCGTCCAGCCCAGGCATGTAGCGCTGGTTGCGCTTGACGGGTTCCGGCATCGGTGGCGGGCATGCTACGGATCGGCGCTGATAGGTTTCGAGCCCGTGGGTTCCGTCCGAGCCTCCCGCCGCCGCTTTTCCGCCGCCTTTGCGGGAACCCTCGTCGCGGCCGTGGCGCTTCTGTCACTCGGAGGCGGTTCCGCTTCGGCGGCAAGCTGCCCGAGCTTCCGGGTCCTGCACAACGACCGCATCGGCCCGGCGGTGCTGCCGGCGGGCAATTACGAGATCGGCGTCAAGGCCGGGATCAGCTGCGAGGAAGCCTCGAAACTCTTCGCCCGCTTCCTCCGGGACTGGGACGGCAAGCTGCCGAGCCCATGGCGCGTGGTCGCCGAAGAGAGCGGCAAGGCCTCCTTCGAGCGCGGCAATCTCCCCGGCTTCACCGTCGAGCGCATTGGCGGCGGAGGCGGCGGTGGCAACACCGAACTCGGCAAGCTCTGCCCCGGCACCTTCACCGTCAACGCCGGCTCCGACGTCGGTCCCCTGTTCTTCGCCAAGGGCCAGTACCTCGTCTACATCCCGGCGAAGTCGGCGATCACCTGCCGGCGGGCCTCGGTGTTGTTCACGAGGTTCCTCGCCGCGCCGGGCGGGACGCTGCCCTACCCGTGGCGGGTGAAGACCCAGACCGCCACCTTCTACAAGCCGGCGCATCCGCTGCGGTCCGCGTTCCGGATCGAGCCGGCGAACGGGGTTTAGGCCAGTAGGGCTCGCAGGTCGGCGGCGATCGCCTCGGGTTCGTCGTCGAGTTGGTTCCAGGTGATGTGGGTGACGGTATAGCCCGCAGCGGTGAGGCGACGGTCGCGGGCGCGGTCATCGCGGAAGGCGCTCTTGGTCTTATGGGCCTGCCAGCCGTCCAGCTCGACTATCTGGTTGGTGCCAGGCCAGCGGCAGTCGACTTGGTAGCGCTTGCCATTGGGGAGAATGATCCAGTCGTTGTAGCGGGGTAAGGGCAGGTACTGCTGGCGGAGGAACGGGCTGAAGCGTTCCTCGAGGCGCGAGCGCTTGCGACCGGCGGGCTCTTCTTCGAGGCGCGCGAGTGCGAGAGCTAGCTTGCGGACACCTCGGCGGCCCGGATAGCGGTCGATCAGGTCCGGCAGCGAGAGCCGGTCGGTCAGTTCCAGATATTCCATTTCGCGAATGAGGTTCTCGACAACGTCGAGCGGCTCCGTGGCGGCGAGGTCGAAGGCGGTTCGACAGGGACCAGTCACCGGTATCCCTTCCTCCAACGTCACCTCGTCGGGAGGCAAAGCTTTGTGATGACGCCTGACCCCGTTCCACGTCCTGCTCTTGTGCGGCGTCGTGACGTCGATGACCGACCGCGAGTTCGGCCGGATCATCCACAGGGCAGCGGCGGACCAGTGGCTGAGGACAGCGTCGGGCCCGGAAGTAAGCACCGCCGCCATCCACCGCCCCTGGCGGGAGAGACGCTTGCGACCCGGCGCATAAACCCCACGCCGAACCTCGTGGAGACGCCCTCCAGTTACTCGCCTCGCCATCGCTCCCTCCTCGAAACCCAACTGGATCAACTGATTCCGAGTCACAACCCCGTGCTGAGAGTCGGCAAGTGCCCCGATCGCTCGCTCCCGCTCGCGAAACCGCGATAGGCGTCGATTATCGGCTTCGTTTGCGGTCTCGGCGGTAGGGGGCGGGGGCATGGTCCCTCCCTAAGGGTTTGGGGGCTCGGTTTCGCCCCCTCGGAGGCTTGGGTACCTGCGCTTTATGTCGAGTGCTGCGGAGTTTTTGCCCTCCTCGCGATCCTTGAAGGCACTTGGGGAGGCGGTGCAGGGGTGTCGGGGGTGTCCGCTTTACAAGGACGCTACGCAGGCGGTGTTCGGGGAGGGGCGGAAGGGTGCGGAGCTGATGCTGGTCGGGGAGCAGCCAGGGGACAAGGAGGACTTGGCGGGGGAGCCGTTCGTGGGGCCGGCGGGGTGGTTGCTGGACGAAGCGCTGGCGGAGGCGGGGATCGATCGGTCGGCGGCTTACGTGACCAACGCCGTCAAGCACTTCAAGTGGAAGCCGCGGGGGAAAGGGCGGCTGCACCAGACGCCGCGGGTGGGCGAGATCGAGGCCTGCAAGCCGTGGCTGGCGGCGGAGGTCGAGGCGGTGAAGACGCAGGCGGTGCTGGCGATGGGGGCGACGGCGGCACGGTCGTTGTTCGGGCCGAATGTGAAAGTAACCAAGGACCGCGGGCGGCCGTTGGAGTCGCCGCTGGCGCCGGTCGCTGCGGTGACGATCCATCCCTCGGCGATCCTGCGCCTGCGCGAGCACGACGAGCGCGAGGCCGCGTTCGCCGGCTTCGTCGCCGACCTCGAAGGCGTCGCCAGCGCGTTGCAGGGCGCCGCCAGGTGAGCGCGACCGCGACCGCCCCCCGCCGCGGCCGCCTGCGCCGGGCCGACTGCGCGGGCCCCGGGATCAGGCGCATCCGCCGTGGCCGCGGCTTCTCCTTCGAGGACGGCTGCGGCGAGAAGATCGCCGACGAGGAGACGCTGGAGCGGATCCGCCAGCTGGCGATCCCGCCCGCCTGGAAGGAGGTCTGGATCTGTCCCGACCCCTTCGGCCACATCCAGGCCACCGGCTACGACGAAGCCGGGCGCAAGCAGTACCTCTACCACGAGCGCTGGCAGCAGCGGCAGGCGGAACGGAAGTTCGAGCTGGTGCGGGAGTTCGCCCTCAAGCTGCCGAAGCTGCGGCGTGCCGTCACCGCCGACCTGCGCCGTCAGGGGATGCCGCGCGAGCGGGCGCTGGCCTGCGCCGTCCGCCTCCTCGACCTCGGCTTCTTCCGCGTCGGCAGCGAGGTCTACGCCGAGGAAAACGAGAGCTTCGGGCTCGCCACCGTGCGTCGCGAGCACGTCACGCTCGGCAAGTCCGAGGTCGTCTTCGACTTCCCCGCCAAGAGCGGCCAGCGGCGGGTGCAGTCGATCCGCGACGCCGCCGCCCGCCGCGCGATCGAGGCGATGTACCGGCGCCGCAGCGGGCCGGAGGACCTGCTCGCCTACCGCGCCGGCGGCGAATGGGTCGACGTCCGCTCCGACGAGATCAACGAGTACATCCACGAGAAGATCGGCGAGGAGTTCACGGCGAAGAACTTCCGCACCTGGCACGGGACCGTGCTCGCCGCGGTTGCCCTCGCCGGCGAGGACCCGCCCCGCTCCGAGGCGGCCGCCAAGCGCGCGATCACCCGCGCCGTCAACGAGGTCTCCGAGGCGCTCGGCAACACCCCCGCCGTCTGCCGCGCCTCCTACATCGACCCCCGCGTCCTCGACCGCTATCGCGACGGGGTGACGATCAGGCCGGCGCCGAGCGCCAACGGCCGCATGACCGCGAAGCAGCGGCTGAAGATCGAGCGCGAAGTCCTCGACCTCGTCTCCTGACTGTTTCGCGTGCCCCGGCTACGGGGACCTGAGGAGCGAAGCCAACGAGAGGAAACGATGAAAGCCGCTGTCTGGCACGGCCCCCGCGACGTCCGCGTCGACGAGGTCGAGGACCCGAAGATCGAGCAAGCCACCGACGCGGTGATCAAGATCACCTCGAGCGCGATCTGCGGCTCCGACCTCCACCTCTACGAGATCCTCTCGCCGTTCATGACCGAGGGCGACATCCTCGGCCACGAGCCGATGGGGATCGTCGAGGAGGTCGGACCGGAGGTGACCCACATCGGCCCCGGCGACCGCGTCGTGATCCCCTTCAACATCTCCTGCGGCCACTGCTGGATGTGCGACCGCCAGCTCTTCGCCCAGTGCGAGACGACCCAGAACCACGAGGAAGAAAAAGGCGCCTCGCTGTTCGGCTACACCAAGCTCTACGGCCAGGTGCCGGGCGGGCAGGCCGAGTACCTGCGGGTGCCGCAAGCGCAGTTCGGGCCGATCAAGGTGCCCGAGGGCCCGCCCGACGACCGCTTCCTCTACCTCTCCGACGTGCTGCCGACCTCCTGGCAGGCGGTCGACTACGCGGCGATCCCCGAGGGCGGCTCGGTCACCGTCTTTGGCCTCGGCCCGATCGGCCAGATGACCGCCCGTATCGCCGCCCACAAAGGCGCGCGGGTGATCGGCGTCGACATCGTCCCCGAGCGGCTTGCGCTGGCGCAGAAGCACGGGATCGAGACGCTCGACCTCGAAGAGCACGAGGACATCTCCGACACGATTCGCGAGATGACCGAGGGCCGCGGCACCGACGCCGCGATCGACGCGGTCGGGATGGAGGCCCACGGCGCCCCGGTCGGCGAGTTCGCCCAGAAAGCGGCCGGCCTGCTGCCCGACGCGGTCGCCGAGAAGCTGATCGAAAAAGCGGCGATCGACCGGATGTCGGCCCTGTACCAGTGCTTCGACACGGTCCGCCGCGGCGGCACCGTCTCGATCAGCGGCGTCTACGGCGGCGTGGTCGACCCAATCCCGATGTTCCAGCTCTTCGACAAGGGCGTGCAGTTGCGGATGGGCCAAGCGCACGTGAAGAAATGGATCGACGAGATCCTCCCCCTGGTCAGCGACGACGCCGACCCGCTCGGGACCGAGGACCTCGCCTCCCACAAGATCGGGATCGAGGAGGTGCCCGACGCCTACGAGAAGTTCCAGAAGAAGGAAGACGGCGCGATCAAGTTCGTGATCCAGCCCAACGGATCCAACGGAGCGTGAGCCGGGTGCGCGTCGTCGTCACCGGAGCCAGCGGCAACGTCGGCACCAGTGTGCTCGAGGCGCTGGGCCGGGAGCCCAAGGTCGAGGAGATCGTCGGGATCGCCCGGCGGGTGCCCGAGGTGGAGATGCCGAAGGTCCGCTGGGTCGGGGCCGACGTCACCGAGGACGAGCTGGTGCCGGTCTTCGCCGGCGCCGATGCAGTCGTCCACCTCGCCTGGGCGATCCAGCCGGGCCGCGACGAGTCGGTGACCGAGCGGATCAACGTCGAGGGCAGCCGCCGGGTCTTCGACGCGGTGGCGCGGGCCGGAGTCGGGACCGTCGTCTACGCCTCCTCGGTCGGCGCCTACAGCCCCGGCCCGAAGCAGCGCCAGGTCGACGAGTCTTGGCCCGTGGACGGGATCCCGACCTCGTTCTACTCCCGCCACAAGGCGGCGGTGGAAACGATCCTCGACGCCTTCGAACGCCGCGAGCCGGAGGTCCGGGTAGTCCGCCTCCGTCCCGGCCTGATCTTCAAGTCCGAGGCCGCGAGCGAGATCCGCCGCCTCTTCGCCGGCCCGTTCCTACCCGGCTTCCTGGTCCAGAAGCGGCTGATCCCCCTGATCCCGCGGGTGCCGCGGCTGCGCTTCCAGGCGGTCCACTCGCGCGACGTCGGCGAGGCCTACCGGCAGGCGGTCGTGCGCGACGTCCACGGCGCCTTCAACATCGCCGCCGAGCCGGAGATCGGAGTCGAGGAGCTCTGCGAGCTCTTCGGTGCCCGCAGCTTCCCGCTGCCGGCCGGAGCCCTCCGCGCCGCCGCGGACCTGAGTTGGAAGCTGCGCCTGCAGCCCTCTCCCCCCGGCTGGATCGACCTCGCGCTCGGGGTGCCGATGATGGACACGACGCGGGCGCGCACCGAGCTCGGCTGGGAGCCGAGCGTGACCTCGCTGGAAGCGCTCGACGACCTCCTGCGGGGGATGCGCAACGCCGAAGGGGCACCGACGCCGCCGCTTAAGCCGACCGCCGGCGGCCCACTGCGCGCCCGCGAGATCGCCACCGGGGTCGGGCAGCGCCAGGGCACCTGACGTTTCTCCCGCGCCAGCGGGTCAAACCCACCGGAACAATTACCTTGCCTTTATCCCAAATTCGGGGAAGGTTCACGGTTTTCGTGTCGAATGCAGGGGTACCACGAACCTATGGCGAGCTCCAATCTAAAAACCCTTCCTAAACCGGGCGAGGTCTGGCTCAGCTGCCCGCCCTACCTGATGATGGCTCGCATCGTCGACGTCGACCTGGACGGCGACACCCCCGTGGTCAGCTACGAGCTGCACGACGATGACGGTTCGCTGCTGCAGGCGGTCGAGCACGCCACACTCGACCACGGCTGGTGGCGCACCTTTCAGCGCCTCGAACCGCGCTTCGGCTGACATACAAACCCCTAATTAACGGACACACGAGTCCTTTACAATGGACTCATGAATGAGCTGTCCCTGCTGGCCGAGCAGGTGGGCGCCAGCGAGCGCACCCTGCGTCGCGCGGTCAACGAAGGCACCCTGCGCGGCAAGCGCCCCTCGCCGCGGCGCCTGAAGCTGTCCGCCGCCGAGAAGGAGTACATCTTGAAGCAGTGGGGACTGCTCGCGCAGCTTCGCGCAGCGCTTCGCACCGAGCCAAACGTGCGTTTTGCCCTCTTGTTCGGATCGACCGCACGGGGAGATGACAACGCCGAAAGCGACGTCGATCTCCTCGTGGAGCTGCGGGACTCTTCCCTGTTCTGGCTTACCGACCTCGAGCTGAAGCTCGAGCGACGGCTAGACCGTGAGGTCCAAGCGCTGACGCTGGACGAGGCCCAGGAGAACCTACTTCTGTTTGCCACCGCGCTGGAGGAGGGGCGGGTAATCCTTGACCGTGATGGCCGCTGGCCCTCACTCCAAGCCACGCGCTCCCAAACGAAAAGACGCGCTGAACAGCAATTGCACCAAGACACCCGCCAAGCCTTGGAGGGAATCGAGAAGTTGCTCGCCCAAGGTTGAACTCTCCTGCCCGAAAAAGCGCAACGCGCCTGCGCGCCGAGATCGCTGCTCTTTTGAAGGACTTCCCAGACCAGCTCTTGGCACTGCAAAGCGCAATGGAGGAGTTCGGAGAGAAATTTGAACTCAGCGCGTTCAAAACGGCCTTCGAACGGAGGTCGGGAATGAAGGCCTATAACGATGTTCAAGCGGTTGAACGCGCCTTTGCGAGGGTCCAGAACTACATCGCCCAGCTCTCACTCAACGGTGCCCAACTGGCGGAATTGAACCGTCCAAAAAGGCATGAAAGCGAAGTCTTCCGTGCCTTTGAGGCATTGAAAAACGCGGGAGCGATTGATGCCTCTCTATGTCGACAACTCAAACGAACCCAGAAAGCAAGAGCGGCAGTCGAGCACGAATACACCAAGGTGAGCGCCGGAAGAGTCCATCTGGCAGTCCAATCGGTTGCGGAAGCAGCCCCGCGGTTCATCGACGCGTACGCCGCCTGGATCGAGCCCTACCTGTAGATCCAGGACTGTTCCGCCGCGCTGCCTACGCGGCCGGCTCGCCGAGGGCGGCGATCGCCTCCTCGGCGCTGTCGAAGACGAGGCCGTTGGAGGTGAGGCCGGTCATCGAGAGCACCCGCTGGACCTGATCGGTGGGCGCGTAGACGGCGAGCCGGTTCCCCTCCTCCTCCATCCGGCTATGGGCGCGGAGGATCACCGCGATCCCAGAAGAGTCGATGAAGGCGCAGCGCTCGAGGCCGACGAGGACGCGGCTGCACTCGCTCACGGCGGTGGTCAAGACCTCGTCGAGCTGGCCGGCGACGGCAAGGTCGAGCTCGCCTTCGACCTGGATGTCCCGGCAGCCGGGATGCAGGTCCTTCTCGGTGATTTTGAAGCGTTGCATCAAAGGAGATCGTACGGGGCTCGCGCGATCCTAGCTTAGGCTCGCGATCGTGTCTCGTCGCAGACAGATCCCGGTACCCGAGGAGGTCGTAGCCGCGATTGTCGCACTCGCCGACGACGGGTTCTGCCGGCGCAGCGAGCTGGCGCGGAGCTTTCCGCGGCTGGAATCGCGCGACCTGCGACGGGCCCTGCGTCGCGCCGTGTCGCAGGGGCTCGTGATCGAGCGGCGCGGCCCCGACGGCGCCTTCCACCTCGCGGTCAGCAGCGAGGGTTGGAACCGTCATCGCAATGGGTAGCAGTGAATGATGAGCCCAGAGGACGGATCGGCCCTGAAGACCCCGGAGGCGGTGGCCGGCTACGCCGCACCGGAGAAACGCCCTCCCTTTCTTCCCTACCTCGCCTTCATGAGCATCTTCGGCTCCCTCGTCAGCGCCGCGCTGCTCGTCGCCCGGCGCCAGGGCCGCCCGCTGCCGGACAAGGTCAGTCCCGGTGAGCTGCTGCTGGTCGGGACCGCCTCCCACAAACTCAGCCGCCTGGTCTCCAAGGACAAGGTGACGAGCCCGCTGCGGGCGCCCTTCACCGAACTCGAAGGCGAGGGCGGTCCGGCCGAACTCGAGGAGAGCAGCCGCGGGACCGGCCTGCGGAAAGCGATCGGGGAGCTCCTGATCTGCCCCTACTGCCTCGGCCTCTGGGTCGTCGCCGGCTTCTCGGTCGGGCTGATCTTCGCCCCGCGCGTGACCCGCTTCGTCGCCTCCCTCTTCTCGGCGCTGACGATCTCGGACTTCTTCCAGATCGCCTACAAGGCCGCCGAGGAAAAGGGCCTCGGCTAGGGGCCCCCGTGCCACGGCCATTAGAGGAGGCAGTGGTGGTAATCACCGGCGCCTCGAGCGGGATCGGCCGCGCGGCGGCGCTGCGGCTCGCCCATCGGGCGCGGGCGCTCGCCCTTTGCGCGCGCTCGGAGGAGCCGCTCGCCGAGGTCGCCGAGGAGTGCGAACGGCGCGGAGCGGCCACCCTCTGCCGAGCGCTCGACGTCGCCGACGAGGACGCGGTCGAGGCCTTTGCCGAGGCGACCGAGGAAGACTTCGGCCGGATCGACGTCTGGGTCAACAACGCCGGCGTGATCGCCTACGGCCCCTTCGAGGAGATCCCCTCCGAGGTCTTCCGCCACGTCGTCGAGACCAACTTGATGGGCCAGGTGCACGGGGCACGGGCGGCGCTGCGCCGCTTCCGCGCCCAGGAAGCGGGCGTCCTGATCAACATGTCCTCGGTCTGGGGCCGCGTCAGCACCCCCCAGGTGACGCCGTACATCGTCAGCAAGAACGCGGTCCGCGCCTTCTCCGAATGCCTCGCCGGAGAACTGGTCGACGACGAGGAGATCCACGTCGCGACGATGGTCCCGCAGGCGATCGATACGCCGATCTTCGAGCACGCCGGCAACTACACCGGCCGCCAGGTGCGGCCGATCCCGCCGGTGCTCGACGTCGAGGAGGTCGCCCGCGGGATCGAGCTCTGCGCCGAGAACCCGAAGCGCGAAGTCAACTACGGGCAGGCCGGGCGGGCGCTGGAGATCCTCCACGCGGCGGCGGCGCCGCTCTACCGCCGACTCGCCCATATCGCCTTCCTCCGCGGCACCATGGGCGGGGTCGGCGCCGCGCCGGCGCCCGGCAACGTCCTCGAGAGCCACGGCCCCTACGCGACCTCCGGCGGCTGGCACGCCCGGCGGCAGGGAACTCTGCGCCGGGCCTTCCTCGCCGCCGCCGCCGGCTCCCTCCGCGGTCTTTTCAAGAAGAAATCCTGAGGTTTATCGCGACCGCTGCCGGGGGTAGCCTCGGCGCAACATGCAGGAGAACCGCCTGGCATGGATATTTGGCTCGTCCCGCAGCGGCAGCACCTGGCTGCTGAAGATGCTCTCCGAGCTCGAGCCGGTGGTCCCGGTCGACGACCCGCACCTCGGCCACCACCTCGGCGTCTGGCGGCCGATTCCGCTTGCCTGGGCGGCCTGCGAGGACCCGCCGCGGCTCAGCACCTTGCTCGAGGTCAAGGCCGAGGAGCCGGGCTACTTCTTCGCCGAGCGCTACCGCGACGCCTGGGAGGAGCCGCTGCGGGAGCTGATCCGGGCGCGGTTCGAAGCGCAGGCCGAGGGCGGGGTCGACGCCGCCGAGGCGGCCTTCGTCGTCAAGGAGCCCGGCTCGCACGTCGCCCCCTTCCTGGCGAAGATCTTCCCCCGTTCGAAGGTGATCTTCCTCCTGCGCGACGGCCGCGACGTCGTCGACTCCTGGCTCGACGCCTACAGCGAGGGCTCCTGGGCGATCCCGGGCGGCGCCTTCCCGGTCTCCGACCAGGGACGACTTCCACTGATCCGCTGGCTCTCCGAAGTCTGGGCCTTCCGCAGCCGCGAGGTGCGCAAGGCCTACGAGGCGCGGGCCGAGGAGGACCGGATCCTGATCCGCTACGAGGACCTGCGGGGCGACACCGAGACCTGCCTGACCCGGATCTGCGAGATGGTCGAACTCGACCCGCGGCCGGTGCCGGAGGTGGTAGACGCGCACCGCTTCGAGAAGCAGCCCGAAGCCGCCCGCGGCCGCCAGCGCTTCATCCGCCGCGCCCAGCCGGGCGGCTGGCGCGACAACCTCAGCCCCGTCGAGCAGGGCGCGATGCACAAGGTGATGGGCGAGACCCTGGCCGAGTTCGGCTACGAGGTCGAGCCCCAACTCGCCGCCGCCGGTTGATCGCTGTAATCGCCGACACCCATATGCCGAAGGGGAAGCGGCGGCTGCCGGACGCGTGTTACGAGCAGCTCCTCGCTGCCGAGGCCGCGATCCACGCCGGCGACTTCTCCGCCGCCTCCGTGCTGGACGAGCTCGAAGCTCTTTGCCCCGTGGTCCACGCCGTCCGCGGCAACGTCGACGACCCGGAGCTGTGGAGCCGGCTTCCCGAGTCGATCGAGATCGACGTCGGGGG
>Ga0157284_10000059_pt1 | contig 15582 bp, 18 predicted proteins | sample NitcycUS059202B1_FD_108392 | JGI IMG/M metagenome (GOLD analysis project Ga0157284, IMG submission 108392) | Soil microbial communities from Arlington Agricultural Research Station in Wisconsin, USA - Nitrogen cycling UWRJ-S059-202B-1 | ecosystem: Environmental > Terrestrial > Soil >... | reverse complement strand
GACGCAGGGGACGTCGAGGCGCTCGGCGAGCTGGGCGAGCCAGCGGTTGCGGGCGCGGTCGCGGCGCCAGTAGGGGCGCTGCAACTCGATCCGGAAGCGCTCGCGGCCGAAGGAGGCGAGGAGTCGGCGCGCGATCCGCTCGCCGGCGGCGGTGTCGCCCCGTTCGAAGGCGGCGGCCGCGGCGCCGTCGCGGGCGCAGCCGGAGAGGCAGACGAGCCCCGCCGCGTGCTCCTCAATCTGCTCGAGAGTCGCCCAGGGCTGCGTCTGGGCCCGCGGCGTGTTGTCACGGGTGTGGGAGTGGGCGGCGGTAAGGAGCCGGCAGAGGTTGCGGTACCCCGTCTCGTCTTCGACCAGCAAGGTCAGGTGGAGATCCCGCTCGCCCTCGCGCACGGTCAGCTCGGCTCCGGTGATCGGGTGGACACCGAAGCCCTTGCAGGCGTGGGCGAACTCCATCGAGCCCCAGAGGCCGTCGTGGTCGGTGAGAGCGAAGGCGGGGTAACCCTGGGTGGCCGCGGCGGCGGCCAGCTCCAGCGGAGTCGAGGCGCCGTCGAGGAAGGAAAAGGCGGAGTGGGCGTGCAGCTCGACGTACATCGCGCCTACGCTCGCTGCCGGTACCAGCGCTGGGCGCGGGCGGCGCGGAAGACGGTGAGGGCGCGGCCGTCCCCCAGCGCCACCTCGAAGTAGTGGCGCTGCAGCGGTTGCGGCGTCCACCAGCGGTCCTCGACCAGCCACTCCTCGCGGACGGCCTCGACCGTCACCCCCTCGACCGTTGTCGGGGCACCGCGGGGGTCGGTTCGCACCGCCACCCGCTGGGGGGCATAGAGACGACGGAGGCCCGGCATCAGAGCTCGGGGTAGGGGGTGAGCATCGCCCAGCGCTCCGGTACCCGCGAGGCGGCGTCGACCGGGAGGATCTTCAGCAGCGCCTCGGCTCCCTGCACCGCCCGCACCTCGCGCACCGCCGCCCCGAGCCGGCGCCGGCGCGGCTCGCCGCCGCCGACCGCGAGCTCGAGCTGGTCGCGGGCGGGCGGGCCCAGCCCCACCGCCCGCAGCCGCAGCGCCGTCGCCGGGCCGGGCAGCTCCTCGAGCCGCGAGGCGAGGACGTTGCGCAGGACCCGCGGCGCGGCGCTGGGCCGGCCCAGCCCCTGCTCGACGCTCCAGCTGCCGCCGGCCGCCAGGCGGGCGCCGAGGCGCAGGCCGAGCAGGGTCCTGCCCCGCCGCTGGGGCGCCGCCAGCAGGCGGTCGACCAGCAGCTCCAGCGCCCGGTCCAGCTGCCGGCCCGCGGTCCCCTCGGGCAGCTCGATCTCCTCGCTCAGCTCCTCGTGCGGAGTCCGCGGCCGCAGCGGCTCCTCTTCGCCGCGGCAGAGCCGCAGCGCCCGCAGGCCGAGCGGCCCGAAGCGGTCGGCGACCTGGTCGGCGCCGAGGCGGACGAATGCCGCCGCGGTCTCGATCCCGAGGCGCGCGAGCGCCTCGATCAGCTCCTCCGCCTCGCGCTCGTTTTCCAACCGGGTTCGCAGCACCGTCAGCGGGACCGGCCGCGGCGAACCGGCAGCGACGAGGAAGGCGCCGAAGCGGGTCGGGCCGGTGCCGATCGACTTCTCTTCTCCCAGCGAGCGCCGGACCGCCCTCAGGACCCCGGCCGAGGAATCCCCGTAGAGACCGCGGAGGCCGTCGACGGCGAAGAACGCCTCCCCCGGGCGCTCCGACTCGACCGCGGCGCCGAGCGCCTCCAGCGCCCGCACCATCGCCTCGGTCGCCTCAGCCGCCGCATCCGGGTCGTGAAGATCGGCGCGCCCGGACCAAGGCCCCCCGGCATGGCCCGGGCGCGGCGGGATCGCCAAACGCTTGTCGATGACGCAGGCGATCTCCATACGAACGTATGTTCGTATCCACCCCAGCATAACGCCATAGCGTCAACTGCAAGGTTGTCGATCCGAAACGAGGGCGGTCAGCCGCGGGCGACCTTCGCCGCCTCGGCGCTGCCCAGGTACGGGGTCAGCGTGAACTCGACCAGGTCGGGGAGCAGCGACTCCAGCTCCTCGGTGCGGTCGGCGAAGATGCGGCGGGAGATCAGCGAGACCATGCCGCCGACCAGTGCCTCCTCGGTGGTCGGCGAAAGGCCGGCGAGGACCTCGCTCGAGCGACCTTCCCGGCCGGCGGCGAAGTAAGGAACTAAGTCCTGGATCGCGGCGTCGTAGCGCTCGACCACTACCGGCCCGGCGACCAGCGCCTCGACCATGCTCAGTCGAGCCAGGTGTGGTTCCGCGATCAGGAACTCGAGCATCGCCGCGAGCCCCGCGCGCACCGCCTGCGGCCACTCGTCCTCCCGCTCGTAGGCCTCGCCGACCCGCTGCCGCAGCTCCGACATGACCGAGTCATAAGCGGCGACGAAGCACTCGTCCTTGCTGTTGAAGTGCTCGTAGAAGGTGCGCCTTGAAACGGCGGCGTGTCGAGTGATGTGCGCGATCGTCGTCCCCGCGTAGCCGTTTTCGGAGACGGCCTCGGCGAGGCCGGCGATCAGCCGCTCGCGCTGGTTGTGGCTGACAAACTCGCGCGGCAAACCGTGCCGCCCAGGAGGAAGCCTGGCCAACTCAGGCGGGTACTCGGGAGAGTCCACAGGCGGGTTGACTGGATCGCTCAAGAGAACCGACGATACCGATCCGGACGAGTGGAGCCCATTTTGGCTAATTGGCCAGTTTTTTGATTCAAAGGGCTTCTCGCTGCGCTTTTTCGCCACTAATTGTCACCCGCGGCGACTTCGCGGGCGGCCTCCGCCCCGATGTAGGGGGTCAAGGCGAACTCGACGACTTCCGGGAGCAGCTCCGCCACAGCATTGACCTCAGAGGTGGCGAGACGCCGGTAGACGATCCAGAAGACACCGCCGATGATCGCTTCCTCCAGAGTCCCCGGCAGCTCGGCTCCATGCGGCGAGACATCGCGTCCAAGTCGGAACAGCGAGACGAACGCTTGCTGAGACTCTTCGTAGTACTCCACCGCCGCCGGGCCAGCCGAAAGCGACTCGACCATGCAGGTGCGGGCAAGGGCCGGCTCGGCGACGACGTATTCGAGAAAAGCGGCAAGCCCGGCGCGGACCCGCTGCGGCCAGCGCTCCAACTCGCCGGCAGCAGCCACGACTCGCTCCAACGCCGCTGACATCGCCAATTGCTGGGCCGCAAGGAAGCAGTCCTCTTTCGAGCTGAAGTTTTCGTAGAAAGTGTTGCGGGCGATCGCAGCGCGCTTGACGACGTCGGCAACGGTGACGCCGCGGTAGCCCTTCTCGGAAGTCTCCTCAGCCAGCGCGTTGATGATCCGCGTCCGCTGGTGGCGAGCGATGAACTCGCGCGAGAGCTGCTGCTGTCCCGGAAGTGGACGCGTTGTTGAGTTCGAAGTCACGAACGAAACAGTATCGAAGTCGAACCTTAAGGTCGCAAAAGAGCGGAAATGGATACCGTTTAGGTACCGAAAGGTAGACAGGCCGTTTTATCAGTCCAATTCGACCGAGCGGGGATAGTGACCGGAAAGCGTCAGCGCATTCTCAGAGGGATGCTCGAAGCAGTCGGCACACAGGGGTACGAGCAGACCACGGTGCAGGATGCAATCGGCAAGGTGGGGCTTTATCGGCAGGCCTTCTACGACAACTTCCACGACAAGGAAGACTGCTACCTGGAAGCACTCGACGCCGGCTCGGCCTGGGTAGAGCTGGCGATGCGGAAAGCCGTCGGCGACGAGGCCAGCTGGCGCGATCAACTGCGGGGCGCCTTGAACGGGCTGCTCGAATTTCTCGACGAGGAACCGGCGATCGGGCGGGCGCTCCTGGTCGAGGTTCACGCGGCGGGACCGCGTGCGGTCGCCAAACGAACAGAGGCGATGGAGCGGGCGGCCGAAGCGATCGACCGGGCGCGAGAGGAAAGTGGTGACGACGCCCCGGCGATTTCCGCCGAGGCGGTCGTCGCCGGCATCCTCGCGGTCCTCCACAGCCGGCTCGCCGGGCGTGGAAGCGAGGACTTCGCCCACCTGCTCCCCGAGTTGATGTACCTCGCCGTGCTCCCGTATTTCGGCGCCGAAGTCGCGGCGGCCGAGATGCGGGAAGGATTGGCCTGAACGCTTAGGCGCCCTCGCCGTGGCGGCCCTCGCCGCCGGCGAAGCGGGCGGCGCCGCGAGCCGCGACGTCGAGCACCTCGCGCCCGAGCCGGTGCTCCAACTGCAGCCCCTCGGCGAGCGGGAGGCCGGCGCCCTCGATCGCCGCTCGGCGATCGCTCAGCATCGTCTCCTGGGGAAAGGCCGCAAGTCGATCGGCCAGTTCCAGCGCCCGCTCGAGCGGGCGCCCCGGCTCGACCACCTCGGTGACGAGGCCAATCCGCAGCGCCTCCTCCGCCCCGACGGGCCTGCCGGTGAGGATCAGGTCGAGCGCCCGCCCCATTCCCACCACTCGCGGCAACCGCTGGGTCCCGCCGTCGATCAACGGCACCCCCCAGCGGCGCTCGAAGCAGCCGAAGGTCGCCGCGGTGCTGGCGATCCGCAGATCGCACCAGAGCGCCAGCTCCAGCCCCCCGGCAAGGCACCAGCCGTCGATCGCCGCAATGGTCGGCTTCGAGGGGGTGAGGCGGGTGAAGCCCATCGGGCCGCCGGGGTGGTCGACGTCGAGGTCGATCGCCTTGAGGTCGGCCCCGGCGCAGAAGGCCTCACCGGCGCCGGTGAGGACCAGCACCCGCGCCTCGTCGTCGGCCTCGAAGCGCTCGAGCCCCTCCCGCAGCGCCGCTGCCGTGGCGGCGTCGACGGCGTTGCGGCGCTCGGAGCGGTCGATCGTCAGCACCGCGGCCGATCCCCGCCGCTCGTAGCGCACCTCCTCGCCGCTCATCGGCAGATCGTCCCACAGGCCGGAAAGAGGGGCGGACGGCTACCCTCAGCGGATGCGCATCGAAGAGATCATCGCTGAGCAGCAGCCCACCTTCTCGATCGAGTTCTTCCCGCCGAAGACGGCGGAGGCGACCGAGCAGCTCTACGAGACGGCACGCGAGCTGCGGGCGCTGGAGCCCGACTTCGTCTCGGTCACCTACGGCGCCGGGGGCGCGACCCGGGACGGCACCGTCGAGGTCACCAAGGCGCTGAAGGACGAGATCGGCTTCGAGACGATGGCTCACCTCAGCTGCGTCGGCGAGACCACCGAGGGCTTAAGGGCGACGCTCGACCAGATCGCCGCCGCCGGGATCGAGAATGTCTTCGCGCTGCGGGGGGACCCGCCGCGCGGCCAGGAGGACTTCGTCCAGCCCGAGGGCGGACTCGGCAGCGCTGCGGAGCTGGCGGAGTTCATCTCCAACGGCTGGGATTTCGGGATCGGCGGCGCCTGCTTTCCGGAGGTGCACCCGGAGGCGCCCGATCTTGAGACCGACCTGCGCTACCTGAAGACCAAGGTCGACTCCGGCGCCAGCTTCCTGATCACCCAGCTCTTCTTCGACAACCAGGTCTACTTCGACTTCGTCGAGGCGGCGCGCGAGGCTGGCATCGACGTCCCGATCCTCGCGGGGGTCATCCCCGTCGCCAGCTTCGCCCAGACGAAACGGATCTGCGAGCTCTGCGATGCGACGATCCCGTCGCGCCTGGAAGCGGCCTTCGCGGCCGCGGGCGGCGACCCCGAGCGTGAGTTCGAGCTGGGGATCGCTTTCGCCGCACAGCAGTGCGCGGAGCTGCTGATCGCGGGCGCGCCCGGGATCCATTTCTACGCGCTCAACCGGGCACCGGCGACGCGGGCGGTGCTGGGAGCGCTGCGCGCCTCTCGCCCGTGGGAACGGGTGCGCGGGGACATTGCGAGTTCCCAAAAGATTTGAATAGGATTGACTAATGAGTTGGATTCAGGGCAGGGGAGTCCTAACCGCTTTCGCGATCGCCGCGATGACGCTCTTCGCGTTTGCGGGCTGCGGGGGAGGCGACGACGGCAGTGACTCGGCCCACGTCAACGAAGAGAGTGGGTCGATCAACGGCCTTCCACTTGACGAACGCGAAGGAACGCCGCCGCCGCCGGTGAAGGAAGCCAAACTCATCAAAGCTGCGCGCGAAGCCGGCTGCTCCCTTCAGTTGCAACTCCCCGACGAGGGCAGCAAGGAGGTCCCGCCCGGCTCGCCCGGCCCGAAATACGAAAGGGATCCGCCGACCTCGGGAACGCACGTCGAACCGCCCTACCAGCAGGCGGACGGCGCCTACATGCTTCCGCCGGAACCGCTCCAGGCTGTCGCCGCGCTCGATCATGGGCGGATGGAGATTCAGTACGCCCCCGACCTCAACGAAGAGATCCAGCTGAAACTGAAGGGGCTCTACGACACGATGTACGGCGGCACCCTTTTCTATCCCAACGAAACCATGCACTACGCCATCGCTGCTACGACTTGGCGGGGGATCCTGGCCTGTGCCGGTTGGAACAAAGACGCCACTCTGGACGCGATCCGCGCCTTCGGCAAGGCGACCTGGGGCAAGAGGGGGACCGAGTCGGTCGAGGACTTCCCCGTCGAAGGGCCGACCCCGCGGGACCCCGAAGAACCTGACGCGAGCTGAGCTGGCGCACTAAGCTGCTGTCGATGGGTAAGGGAGAGCGCGAAAGAGAACGGCTTCGCCAGGAACGGATCGAAGCCGAAGAGCGCGAGAACCGCAGCGGCAACAACCGCATGATCGTCACCTACGCGATCGTCTCCACGGTCGTGCTCGCGGTCGCGGTCCTGGTCTTCGTCCTCGTCAGCGGTGGCGGCGGCGACAGCAGCGAGAGCGCCAGCGCCCACATCAACGTCAACCAGCAAATGGGCAACACCAACGGGGTGCAGCCCGACGAGCGGGCCGGCATCGCCCCCGCGAAGACGAAAGTGTTCGACCTCGACCAAGCGGCCAAAGAAGCGGGCTGCGAAGTCGAACTGAAGCTGAAGGACGAGGGCCACACGCACCTTCCGAAAAACTCGCCGGAACCGAACTACGAAACCAACCCGCCGACCTCGGGCAACCACGTCGAACCGCCCTACCAGCAGGCGGACGGCGCCTACAGCGAGGAACCGAAACAGTTCGACGTCGTCCACTCGCTGGAGCACGGGCGGCTGGCGATCCAGTACTCGCCGGACCTGCCGGAAAAAGCTCAGCTGGAACTGAAGGGGCTCTACGACACGATGTACGGGGCGACGCTGCTCTTCCCCAACAGCAAGATGCCTTACGAGGTGGCGGCCACGACCTGGACCAACCTGATCGGCTGCAAGACCTACAAAGGCGACGTCACCCTCGACGCGATCCGCGCCTTCGGCCGCGAAACCTGGGGCAAGTACGGCGGCGAGTCGGTGGAAGCCTTCACCTTCACCGGGCCGACTCCGGCCAAACCGGACGAACCGAGCGGCGAATAGCGTCTACGCGCGGTAGGCGGGGAAGAAGCCGCCGCGCGGGTGGCCGGCGCTCAGCTCCGCGTACGCCTCCTCGTCGCAGATCAGCTCCGAGGTGAGCCAGGCCTGCTGGCGGTTGGCGAAGCCGCGCTTGAACTCCTCGAGGGCGTCGCCGATGGAGATCCCACCGCCGAGGTTGAGCGGCAGGCCGAACTCGATGGCGTGCTCGACGAGGCGGGTGACGACGTTCTTCATCGGCGCCGCGCGGAGGTGGGAGTCGGCGCTGCCGCTGAGGTAGTAGTGGAGGAAGCCGTCGCTGACAGCGGCGATCGAGGCGGCGGCAAGGTCGCCCCCCGGTGCGGTGGCGAGAGCGAGCCAGGTGCGCTCGGCTTCGAGAATCCGCTCGAAGTAGTCGGCGCCGAAGAAGTAGTGCCGGGCGGCGCCGGTCCGCCGCATCGTCTGCTCGTAGACGTCGAGGAAGCCGGCGCGCTGCTCCGGCGTCGTCTCTGGCCCCGGCACCAGCTCCAGCGCGTAGCCGGCTTCGAGGTTGCGCCGCACCTGCCGCCGATCGCTAGGCCGACTCTTCGCCGGCAGCGCCGGATCAGCGATCTGCACAACATTCCGCTCGCTGGCACCAGCCAGCGGCAATGGGTCCAACGTGTGGCGAATGAAGACACTGACCAGCCCGGTCCCGGAGAAGTCAATCGCCGCCGGATCAAGGGGCCGGGGGGTCTCCGTACGGACACTTAGAGCGAGCGAAGCGAGCGGGTCCGGTAGGAGACCCCCCGGCCCCTCCTGCCCCACCAGCCCCGGATACCCGTATGGAGAGACAGCGTCCCGCCCCCCGCCCTCCTCGATCTCCCGAACGATCAGCGGCGCCACCAGCACCCCCTCCTCGCCCTCGATCCGCAGCGTGTGAGTGACACCCTCGGCGTCGAGGAACTCGCGGGAGCGGAAGAACTCGGCGCCGGCGGCTGCCTCGCCGCGGTCCTCGATCAGAGTCGCGGTCGCGCTGCTCACTTGAGGAGGTCCGCCGCGGCGGCGCGGAACTCGTCGGGGAGCACGCCCCAGACCTCGCAATCGTCCGGCGGGCCGCCGCGGCGGGCAAGATGCGCGCGCATCGTCCCCTCGTGCTTCCAGCCGAGCCCGGCGACGGTCCTCTTCGCGACTTCGTTGCGGGCGGGGATACGACCGTAGACGCGATGGGCGCCGTAATCGTCGAAGGCCTTGGCGATCGTCAGCGCCTCGGCGCGACGGCCGACGCCCTTGCCCCGCACGTCGTCGCCGATCAGCGCTCCCAGCTCCGGCGCGGTCTGGCGGAAGAGGCCATAGAGGGCGGTGAAGCCGACTGGCTCCTCGTAACCCTCGACGACGATCGCAAACTTGCGGTCCTCGCCCGAGTCGTCCATCGCCCGCCGCGTCCAGGCTTCGGCCTGCTCGAGCGTGAACTCGTCCCGCTGCTCCATCAGCGACTGAACCGCCGCGGGGTTGTTGAACCAACGATGGACGGCAGCGGCGTCCCCGGGTTCGAACGGGCGCAGGCTGACTTCCGGGCGATCGGTCACACCGAGAACCCTATGTGGCCTTACGTCGATCCGTCAGAGAAGAACAGGCGCGTCAACCCGACGACGCTCTAGCGCTTTCAGGACGACCCTCTCGACATCTGGCGAAGCGCCGGAAATGTTGATCACGAAGGTGACTTCCCCCGTCTCAATTTCTTCGGCAAGGCGCGCTACGAACTCGTCCGCGAACGAGTGGCTGGTGCTGAGGATGCCCGAAAAATCAAGCGCGACGATCTCCGCTCGCCCCGCCCTCTGGACGAGATCCGTTCGCAGTTCTTGGCCGAGGGGTCGAGTCGCGAGAGTCTTCCCGTGCTCGGCGAGTGCGTATCGATACGCCATTCGCTGCCTCCTCTCGAACGATTCCAAGTCAAGCTGATACTAGAAGAACTGCCGGAGGGTCAAACCGATACAAGGTCATAGGTGATCCAAGTTCCACGCCGGAACCGAGTGGCAGGTAGAACCTCGATCTTCGGGCTTTCCTGGACCGTCTGGATCCGGCAGAACCCGTTTGCGGAGAGGACGTCCATTCTGCCTGCATGCAGTGAGCTCCTCAGCGCCGCTTCGAAGACGGAGGAAAAGCCGACTCCCCGATGAGGATCATTAGTTCCGCTGACGCTTTCCCGGGTGGCATACGCAATAGCCCACCCGTCATCGCTCCACTCTGGGTAGCGGCGCCGGATGTGCTCAGGAACTCCCATACCTAGGTCGCCGATGGCAATCGTTACCTGTGGTCTGGGCTCGACTACTCGCCGAACCGCTGCGAAGGCCCCGAGATCATTTTCCCCGTGATCGATTGCGTTGGCGCAGAGCTCGGACACTGCCATGAACGCAGCGTGGCCAAGAGGTGAGACATTTTGCAGCTGATACTCGAGGATCTCTTGGGTTCGTTCCGCCACTTTCTCCACTTCGAGGAACTCCCTCATACAAGTGACCGGCATGATCGTGTCGTCTTCGGGAGGGGCCGTGATAGCTGGATCGATAGACATGGCCTCAAAAACGTGCCTTGTTCGGGAGTCTTTCGGCAGCGTGATCCTAACCTCCCGACCCGCTCCTCTGTGCCACTCGATGAACATTCGAAGCCGAACCGCAAACATCGGATGGATTGGGGGCCGGAGGCGACCACAATCGACCTCGATTTGGTCAGGCAACTCGTGCGAGAGCGGGAAGTCGTCACGCCAGCCGTCCCGAGCGCTGCTCGGAGTTATTTCCTTTACCCAGACCACCTGACTCACCTTATGCAGGGATGCGGCGGGTGCAGCCAGCTCAATCTGGAGCGAGACCTTGGCCGGTGAGGACGAGCCAGGCGGTTTTGGCGAGGATCCTTGCGTCGAGGGCGAGGCTGCGGTGGTCGACGTACCAGACGTCGAGCTCGATCCGCTCCTCCCAGGGGATGCCGGCGCGCCCCTGGACCTGGGCCCAGCCGGTGATCCCGGGCAGGACCTCGTGGCGGCGTTTCTGGTGTGGGGTGTAATCGTCGACCTGGGCCTTGATCGTCGGGCGGGGGCCGACGATCGCCATCTCGCCGCGGAGGACGTTGACGAAGTTGGGGATCTCGTCGAGCGAGGTGCGGCGGAGGAGGAGGCCGGGTCCGGTGACGCGCGGGTCGTCGCGGTATACGACTTTGCCGACGCCGACCGGGTCGGAGCCCTGGACCATCGTCCGCAGCTTCCACATCTCGAACTCGCGGTCGTTAAGGCCGACGCGGCGCTGGCGGTAGACGACCGGGCCGCGGCTGGTCAGCTTGATCGCGATCGCGGCGACGAGGAGGATCGGCGAGAGGATCGCGAGAGCGATCGCGGCGACGAGGATGTCGAAGGCGCGGGGCATCAGCGGGTGCCCTCCGCCTTCTGCCAACGGCCGCCCGCTCCGTGGCGGAGGCGGTCCCAGAGACCGGCGGCAATCGAGGCGGTGGTCAGCGCGTAGTAGCGCGCAATCCGGAATGGGGCGACCGGCACAACGCGGCCGAGCAGGGCCGCCGCGATCAGAGCCAGCTGCAGGGCGAAGGTGAGAACGTAGAACCAGCCGTCGCCAAGTAGGAGGACGTTGGCGACGAAGGCGAGCAGGTGCAGGAACGGGCTGAGGTAGCGAAGCAGGCGGTGAGAGGCGATCTCGAAGGCGAAGAGCGGCGGGTAGCCGCGCGGCGAGAGCATCCCCTCGCCGACGACGATGTCCCAGAGGCCGACCATCATCCGCCGTTTGCGGGCGAACTCGCCTTCTATCGTCGGCACCATCTTCTCCTCGGCGCGGGCGGCCGGCGCATAGAGGGAGCGCAGACCGCGCTTGGCGAAGGCGAATGGGAAGCTGAGGTCGTGGCTGCCGGAGGGCGCCAGCGGGATGTAAGCGTCCTTGCGGACCGCATAGATCGCGCCGTTGCCGGCGGTGACGCCGGCGAGCGCCGACTCCATCTCCCGTACCGCCATCTCGTAGCGCCAGTAGGCGCCCTCGAGGTTGTCGCCGGCTGCGTTTTTAAATCGGACCTGGCCGCAGACGTAACCGACCTTCGGATCGGCAAAGGGGACGACTAGCTGGCGCAGCGCGTCCGGCGCCCAGACGCTGTTGGCGTCGGAGAAGGCGAGGATCTCGCCGCTCGCCTGCCCGGCGCCGGCGTTGAGGGCGGCGACCTTGCCGCCGGGCGGCAGTTCGAGGACGTAGTCGGTGCCGGCCGCACGAGCCCGCTCGGCGGTCGCGTCGGAGCTGCCGTCGGAGGCGACGATCACCTGCAGCCGCTCCCGCGGGTAGTCGAGCGCGAGCGCGTTGGCGACCTTGTCCGCGATCACCTCCTCCTCGTCATAGGCGGGGACGATCAAGGAGACAGTAGGCAAGGAATCCGGCTCTGAACCCGTGACCTTCGGCTTGAAAGACCGACGCTCTCCGCGCAGGTGCGTCAGCGCCCACAAGGCCAGCGGGTAGCCGAGGTGGGTGTAGACGAGGAGGCCGACGCTGAGCCAGAAGAGGATCGCGGCGAGGGTGGTCATTGGCGCGCCTCGGTCAGCTCGCGGTAGAGGTCCAGGTGTTTGCGGGCGGCTTCGTCCCAGGAGTAAGGGCCGGCGGCGGCGCGGGTCGCGGCGGCGGCGAGCTCCTCGCGCGCGTCCTCGTCGCCGACCAGCTCCTGCAGCGCGGTGGCGAGGGCATCGAGGTCGCCGGGCGGCACCAGCCGGGCAGCTCCCGCCTCCGCCACCTCGGGGAAGCCGCCGACGGCGCTGAGCAGCAGCGGCTTGCCGAAGGCGAGGCCGGTGTAGAGGACACCGGAGTGCTCGGCGTCGAGGTAGGGGAGCACGACGAGGTCGGCGCGGCGGAAGATCGCCGGGATCTCGGCCTCGTCGACAAAACGGGTGACGGTGCGGACGGGGCCGCCGGCCTCCCGCGCCTGGCGGCGCAGCGGCTCGACGTCCATCCGCGGGTTGCCGACGATCCAGAGCTCGCTGCCGAAGGCGTTTTTTGCGATCCGACCGTAGGCGTCGATCAGGTTCTCGATCCCCTTGTAGGGGCGAAGCAGACCGAAGCAGAGGATCACGGGACCCTCCGCGCCCTCCAGCTCCGGCGGCAGCGGCTTCTCCTCCGGCAGCTGCGTCAGGTAGTCGAAGGCACCGTGGGGGATGACGTGGATCTTGGCGGGATCGATCCCAACTTCCTCACGCAGCCGCGCGGCGCCGTGCTCGGAATGGGCGACGATCGCGTCCATGCTGCCGAAGACGCGGCGGGCCGAGCGCACCTGGCGGCGGCTCGGGTCCGGCGGCAGGATGTAGTGGGCGGTCATCACCCGCGGCCGCTTCGGCGGCAGCAGACGGGCGTCGAGCGCGGGGACGGTCAGCCACTGGTAGTGGACGACGTCGGCGTCGGTCTTGTGGCGGCGGAAGCGGAGCATGTCGGGAAGGTGCTCCGCCGCCTTGAAGGGAAGCCGCGCCGGCGCCTCGAGACCGCGGGCGGCGCTGCGGCGGTAGAAGGCCTCCTCGACCCGGTAGCCCTCGGCCGGCGGCACCGGTCCGTAGAGGAAGCGGCTGGTCACCAGTTCGACCTCGGCGCCGGCGCGCGCGAGCGCTGCCGCGAGCGCGCGGTCGTAGGGGGGCGTAAAGGCCGATGGGTCGACGAGCTGCACCTTCATCGCAGGCCGGGATTATCGTGACCCCCTTGCCGCCCACGCTCTCCTACTGCGTTGTGAACACGAACGGCCGCGAGTACCTGCTCGCCTGCCTGGCCGCGATCGAGCGCACCCACCCGGCCGGGGTCGAGCGCGAGGTGCTCGTCCTCGACAACGCCTCCGACGACGGTTCGGCCGAGGCGGTGCGGGCGCTCGGCGGCGATATCCGCCTGATCGCGCTGGAGCAGCGGACCGGCAAGGCCGAGAACGACTCGACCCTGATGCGCGAGGCGCAGGGGAAGTACTGCTTCCTGCTCAACGAGGACTCGGAGCTGCGGCCGGGGGCCACCGAGGCACTGCTCTCGGTGCTCGAGCGGGAACCGAAGGCAGCCGCGGCGACGCCGCAACTGCTCGACTCAGGCGGGCGTCCCGTCCCCTGCGCCTGGCGCTTCCCCGGGGTGGGGACGGCAGCGATCGGCGCCCTCTTCCTCCACAAGCGGCTGACCGTGCAGAGCACCGGCAAGGAGGTGCGCCGCGTCGACTGGGCGCAGTCGAGCGCGCTGATGGTCCGCCGCGAGGCCGCCGCCGCGATCGGCTACATGGACCCGGACTTCTTCGTCTACTACGACGAGTGCGACTTCGCCAAGCGCCTGGCCGACGCCGGCTGGCACTCGCTCTTCGTCCCCGCCGCGCAGGCGGTCCACCACGACCAGCTCTCCACCGACCTCGCCAAGGGCCTGCCGCGGATCGTCGAATTCCACCGCAACCGCGACCTCTACATGCGAAAGCACCACGGTGTCGCGGCGGCGCTCGCGGTGCGCGTCCTCACCGCCTGCTCCTACGCGCTGCGCGCCATCGCCGCCTCCGTCCTCCCCAACCGGTCGCCGCAGATCATGTGGGCCCATGCCCGGCAGGCGCTCTTCCCAGAACGCGGCGAATCGCTGCGCGACCGTGCTCAGTTGCGTGCGTCCTCGTCCATGCGCTCCACCTCGTAGGTCTCCGGGATGCGGCCGTCGACCGCGGGCTCGGCGCGGAGGGAGGCCATCACGGCGCGTGGTTCGCGCAGGCGCGATATCCAGCGGCGCTCCTCGTCGCTGAAGAAGCCGGTCGCCCAGAGCATCAGTGGGTAGACGGCGAGGAGGACCGCGCGGAGCAGGAGGCCGTCGAGGCCGTCGGTCGGGACCAGCAGTTCGGCCAGGCCGACGATCGCCGCGACCGTCAGCACCACCCGCAGCAGCCGCCCCCACTCGTAGGGCACCGGGAAGAGCCGTTGGGTGAACGCGTACATCAGTCCCAGCACCACCAGGTAGGAGGCGACGAGGGCGAGGCCGGCGCCGACGATTCCCAGCGGCGGCACCAGGACGAGGTTGAGGGCGACGTTGACGACGAGGGCGCCGATCGCCGCCGGGAGGTTGAACTCGGTGCGGCCGGTGCGGCCGAGGATCACGACCAGGACCAGATAGAGCGCGTAGAGGGTGACCGCGGTGGAGATCAGCCCGATGACTTCGTAGGAATCGAAGAACTTGGGGTCGGCCAGGGCGCGGACGATCCAGCGCGAGAGGAGCCACATGCCGGCGACGACGAAGGCGCAGCCGGCGGTGAAGAGGGTGACGACGGTGGCGTAGGCGCGGCGGGCCTCGCCGTCGTCGCGGATCGAGTAGGCGAGCGGGGGCCAGGCGAGCTGGAAGCCGCGAACGAGGACGTTGATTCCCTGCGCGAACTTGACCCCCAGCGAGTAGAGCCCGGCCTCGGCCGCGCCGAGCGAACGGAAGATGATCAGGCGATCGACGAAGTTGAGCCCGTATAGAGAGACCTCGGCCGGCATCGTCGGCAGGCCGAAGCGGAAGAGGCGGCGCAGCAGCTCTCGATCGAAGCGCAGCGAGAGGCTGCGCCGGCGCAGCGCGATCAGGGCGAGGACGAAGGCGCCGCCGGTCGCGTAGCTGCCGACGAGGAGGCCGCGGGCGCCCTCGTCGAACCCGACGACGAGGACGACCGTCAGCGCGATCGCCGCGACGACGTTGAGGATCGTCGTCACGAAGAACGCCCGTGCCCGCTCCTCGAGTCGGAACAGGGTCAGCATGAACTCCCACATCGTCAGCACCCAGAGCCCGCCGATCGCGATCCGCATCAGCTCCGGCGCGGATTCGTCGAGGAGCAGTTCCGAGAGGGGGCCGGCGAAGGGAAGCGCGACCAAGGCGCCAAGCGTCGAGAGCCAGAAGAGGCCGGCGAAGGTGCTGGAGACGACCTTGGCCGGGTCCTCCTCCGGCAGGTAGTAGAAGCGCAGGATCGCCTCGAGCAGGCCGAAGCGGACGATGATGCTCGCCGTGACGACAGCGGCGAACAGGACCTCCGCGTACCCGTAATCCTCCGTCGACAAGTACCGCGTGTAGAGCGGCAGCAGCGCGACCGCGATGACCTTGCTGAAGATGCTCGCCGCGGTGTAGGCGGCGCCGGTCGTCGCCAGGCGGCGCAGGTATCCCGACATGGCAGAACCCTAGGCGGGGCGGCGGATCACGGGGTCGTCGCCGGCGGCCGCGTGGGCCAGAGACGCCCCGATCGCCAGCAGCACCCAGGTGATCGGATCCTCGAAGAACCCG
>Ga0157284_10000058_pt1 | contig 15626 bp, 15 predicted proteins | sample NitcycUS059202B1_FD_108392 | JGI IMG/M metagenome (GOLD analysis project Ga0157284, IMG submission 108392) | Soil microbial communities from Arlington Agricultural Research Station in Wisconsin, USA - Nitrogen cycling UWRJ-S059-202B-1 | ecosystem: Environmental > Terrestrial > Soil >... | reverse complement strand
ATGGCCGCGATGCCGGGGGAGAAGGTCGGGATCGCCTCCGGCGTCTTGGCGATGGACCGGGTCCTCGCCGGCGCCGTCGCCCTCGCCGCCACCGGCGCCGGCTTCCACGCCCTGCTCGGCGACGGCCACTCCTTTGCCGCTGCCGTCGCCGGCTCGACTTGGGTTCCGGTCGTCCTCTGCGCTGTCGGCACCGCCCTCACCTGGGTCTTCGTGCGAGACTCGCGGAAAGCGGCACCCGCGGACTCCCGGCACCACATGCACCACCGGCGCTTCCATCTTTAAGCCGGCTTGACAAACGGTAATCCGACCTGTCCACTCGGAATCAAGGAGACCGCATTCCAGAGCCGTTTCTGCCATCCTCTTAGGCGATGCCTGATTTGTCTGGGGATGAGCTTCAAGAGTTGTCTGAACGCCAGGATCCCCGACTTCTAAGAGCTCTCGACGTGGTTGCCCCTGGCGGTGCGCTGCGCGAGGGGATCGACAACATCGTCCACTCGCGGACCGGCGGCCTGCTGGTCGTCGGCGACCTCGACGACATCTCCCACCTGCTCTCCGGCGGCATCAAGCTCGACGTCGACTACACGCCGGCGATGCTCTACCAGGTGGCGAAGATGGACGGGGCCATCGTCCTCAACGGCGAGGCGACGAAGATCGCCTGGGCCAACGTCCAGCTGATGCCGGACCCGACGATCCTCAGCTCGGAGACCGGCACCCGTCACCGCACCGCCGAGCGCGTCTCCAAACAGACGACCGCGCTCGTCATCGCGATTTCCCAGCGTCGCGACGTCGTCTCCCTCTACGTCGAGGGGACGAAGTACATCCTCCAGGACATCCCCGCCGTGCTCGCCAAGGCCAACCAGGGCCTGGCGACGCTGGAGAAGTACCGCCAGCGCCTCGACCAGGTCTCGGCCCGGCTGACCCAGCTCGAGTTCGACGGCGGCGTCGTCCTCCACGACGCCCTCTCCGTCCTCCAGCGCGCCGAGCTGGTGACGCGGATGGCGGTCGAGGTCGAGCGCTACATCGTCGAGCTCGGCACCGAGGGCCGGCTGATCGAGATGCAGCTGGAGGAGACGATGGTCGGCGTCGCCGCCGACAAGACCGCGCTGATCCGCGACTACAGCGTCGAAGACTCCGAGGGCAACCTGACCGCGGTCCTGCAGGCGCTGGGCCGGATGCCCCACCAGGACGTGCTCGACTTCGGTCGCCTCGCCGAGCTGCTCGGCTACGACCGCAAGGTCAACACGCTGGACTTCCCCGTCGGCCCCCGCGGCTACCGCGTGCTGGGCCGGGTCCCGCGCATTCCCAAGCTTGTCGTCCAAAAGATCACCCACGAGCTGGGCGGGTTGGAGGAGGTCCTGGCGACCTCCGACGCCGACCTCGCCGCCGTCGACGGAGTCGGGGCCCAGCGGGCCAAGGACATCCGCGAGGGCCTGCGGCGGCTCCAAGAGGTTGATCTGGTCGACCGGTACTTGCAGAGCTGACGGCGCCAGTCGCCGTCGACAAACGAAAGGAGTCACCGATTTCCGAGCTAGACGAGGCCACCGTGGAGGAAGTCTTCGAGGACGTGGAATACGTCTGCGATTTCGAGGAGGGCGACAAGGTCGTCTACCCGCATCACGGTGCGGGCCTGGTGATGACCAAAGAGACGCGTGAGCTGATGGGTGAGAAGCGTGAGTACCTCACCATCAAGATCCTCCACAACGAACTGACGGTGATGGTGCCCTGCGAAAACGCCGGCAAAGCGGGCCTGCGGCGCGTTATCGACGAGGAGGAAATCAAGAAGGTCACAAACGTCCTCACCGACGACGTGTCGGAGATGCCGAAGAACTGGAACCGGCGCTTCAAGTACAACCGCGAGAAGATCAAGACCGGCGACGTCTTCGAGCTGGCCGAGGTCGTCCGCAACCTCGCTATCCGCGAGATGGAAAAGGGACTGTCCACGGGCGAGAAGCAGATGTACACCCGGGCGAAGAAGATCCTCGCCTCGGAGTTCATGTACGCGCTCGACAAAGACGAGGAAGGCGCCGAGGAATACCTCGACAGCCTCCTCGAGGAGCGGTTCGCCGCCACTGCGACCGCCTAGTAGTCCCGCAGTAACCGCAGTCATCGCGGCCGCCGGCTCCGGGGAGCGTCTCGGAGCCGGGGGCCCGAAGGCTTTCGTGCCGGTCGCCGGGCGGCCGATGATCGAGTGGTCGCTCGACGCCTTCCGGGCCTGCGAGTCGGTGCGCTCGATCGTCGTCGCGGCCCCGCCCGGCCACGTCGGCGACCTCGGCGGGCACGACCTCGGAGTCGTCCCCGGCGGTGCCACCCGCGCCCAGTCGGTCGCCAACGCCCTGGAGGCGGTGGGGACCGAGTACGTCGCGGTCCACGACGCCGCCCGGCCGCTGCTGACGCCGGAGCTGGTCGAAGCCCTCGTCGCCGACCTCGACGCGAGTCCCGAGGCCGCCGGCGTGATCGCCGCCGCCCCGGTCGCCGACACGATCAAGCGAGCCTCGAAGTTGCGATCGAGCACCTCAGAGGTGTCGGATCGCAGGCTCGCGATAAAGGCAACTGAGGATCGCTCCGAACTATGGGCGGCCCAGACGCCGCAGGTGTTCCGGACCGGGGAGTTACGCGAGGCGCTCGCGGCCGCCGAGCGGCCGCAGGAGGCGACGGACGAGGCGATGCTGGTCGAGTGGAACGGGGGGAGTGTGCTGATCCACCCGGTTGCCGGGCAGAACCTGAAGGTGACGACGCCGCTCGACCTACGGGTCGCCGAGCTGCTGCTGGGCGAGCGCTAGCCGCGAAGCAGCACGTAGACGAGCGTCGCCGCGAAGCAGATCTGGCCGACGCCGAAGGCGACGCCCAGGCCCGCTCCCAGCGCTCCCGCCACGGCGGCGCCGGCGGCGAAGGCGACTAGCAGGAGCAGGAGCTGACGGCCCATTCGGCGCGAAGTCTATGCTCGCCCCTGATGCTGACCGACTACCACCTGCACCTGCGCCCGGACGAGGCGGGGACGACGTTCGAGCGCTACTTCACCGCCGAGAACGTCGAGCGCTACCTGGCCGCCGCCGCGGCCGCCGGGATCGAGGAGCTGGGCGTCTCCGAGCACGTCTACCGCTTCCGCCAGGCACTCGACCTCTGGCGCCACCCGCTCTGGGTCGAAAACGCCACCGACGACATCGACGCCTACTGCGAGTTCGTCCGCGGCACGCCGCTGCGGCTGGGGGTGGAGTGCGACTACGTCCCCGGCGCTGAGGAGCGGATCGCCGAGCTGCTGGAGGCGCGCGACTTCGACTACGTCGTCGGCTCGGTCCACTTCGTCGGCGAGGGCGACGCCGCGGTCGACCACGACGGCTTCGACGTCTGGGAGGGCGACGGCGACGCCGACGAGATCTGGCGCCGCTACTTCGAGGTGCTCGCCGCCTGCGCCCGCTCCGGCCTCTACGACCTCCTCGCCCACCCGGACCTGGTCAAGGTCTGGGGCCGGGCGCGGCCGCTGCCCGACCGCGACCTGCGCGCTTTCTACGAGCCCGCCGTCGAGGCGATCGCCGAGAGCGGGATCGCGGTCGAGGTCTCGACCGCCGGCCTGCGTAAGCCCGTCGGCGAGCTCTACCCCTCGCGCCAGTTCGCCGAGATGTGCGTCGAGGCTGGGGCCCCCTTCGCGCTCTCCTCCGACGCCCACCTGCCCGAGCAGGTCGGCTTCGAATACGAGCGGGCTGTCCGCTTCCTCGACGAGTTGGGTATCTCAGAGATATGCGTCTTCGAGCAGCGCCAGCGGAGCTTGGCCCCGCTGGGCAGCCGCGTCGGCTGAGCATGGTCGGCCTCGGCTACGACAGCCACCGCTTCGCCCCCGGCCGGCGCCTCGTCCTCGGCGGGGTCGAGATCGAGCACGAGCAGGGCCTGGAGGGCCACTCCGACGCCGACGTCCTCACCCACGCGGTGATCGACGCCCTGCTCGGCGCCAGCGGCGGCGGCGACATCGGCACGATGTTCCCCGACGACGATCCGGCCTGGAAGGACGCCGACTCGATCGACCTCCTGCGCACCGTCGTCGGCACGATCGCCGGCCCGATCGTCAACATCGACGCGACCGTGGTCTGCGAGCAGCCCCGCCTCGGCCCCTACAAGGCGGAGATGGAGCGGACACTGGCAGAGGCGACTTCGGCCCGGGTCAGCGTCAAGGCAACCAGCAACGAGGGCATGGGCTTCGTCGGCCGCGGCGAGGGGATCGCCTGCATCGCCGTCGCCAGCGTCGATACCGAATAGGCTTCCGCTCGGCATGGCGAACTCGAAACTGAGCGCGGCCGGGCTGCGTGCCTCTGTCTCCGACTCGATCTTCGAGGTGAAGGTGCTGCGCGAGGCCGGGATCGTGGCGCCGATGCGCCCCGACAAGGCGCTGAAGATCGGGGGCACCTTCCTGCGCTGGGGCGCCTCGCCGGCGACCGGCGTCACCACCGCGGCGATCCACTACCCGCACGAGCTGGCGATCGTCGACGAGCGCGGCGCCCTCAGCTGGGAGCGCCTGCACCGCCGCTCCAACGCCCTCGCCCACTCCTTCGCCGCGATGGGGATCGGCCCCGGCGACGGGGTCGGGATCATGTGCCGCAACCACCGCGGCTTCATCGAGGCGACCCTGGCGGCGGCCAAGCTCGGCGCCAGCGCGCTCTACCTGAACACGATGTTCGCCGGGCCGCAGCTGGCCGAGGTGACCAAGCGGGAGGGCCCGAAGGCGCTCGTCTACGACGAGGAGTTCGGCGACCTGCTGGCGGGCGTCGACGACTCGGTGGCGCGGATCGTCGGCTGGTGCGACGGCGAGGTCTCCGGGCCGACCCTCGACGGCCTGATCGAGGCCGGCGACGACTCGGACCACAAGCCGCCTCCCGACAAGCCCAAATTCGTGATTCTCACCTCCGGCACCACCGGCACCCCGAAGGGCGCCCAGCGCTCCAGCCCCGAAGGGCTGCTGCCGATCGCCTCGTTGATCGACAAGATCCCCTTCCGCAGCCGGATGACGATGATGATCGCAGCGCCGCTCTTCCACTCCTGGGGCTTCTTCCACTTCGTGATGAGCCTGCCGACCGCCTCGACGATGGTGCTGCGGCGCAAGTTCGACCCCGAGGAGACGCTGAAGGCGGTCGAGCAGAGCCGCGCCGACGTGCTGGCGGCGGTCCCGGTGATGATCCAGCGCATCCTCACCCTGCCCGAGGAGACGCTCGACCGCTACAGCCTGCCGTCGCTGAAGATCACCTCGCTCTCCGGCTCGGCGCTGCCCGGCGAGCTGGCGATCGAGTGGATGGACCGCTTCGGCGACAACGTCTACAACCTCTACGGCTCGACCGAGGTCGCCTACGCGACGGTCGCCACGCCGGAGGACCTGCGCGCGGCGCCGGGCACCGCCGGCAAGCCGCCGCGGGGGACCAAGATCTGCCTCTACGACGAGAGCGGCAAGGAGGTCCCGCAGGGTCAGGTCGGCCGCATCTTCGTCGGCAACGAAATGGCGATGGAGGGATACACCGGCGGTGGCGGCAAGGAGATGATCGACGGCCTCTACTCCAGCGGCGACGTCGGCCACATCGACGAGAACGGTCGCCTCTTCATCGACGGCCGCGACGACGAGATGATCGTCTCCGGCGGCGAGAACGTCTTCCCGCGCGAGGTCGAGGACCTGCTCGCCGACCACGAGGCGATCGAGGAGGTCGCGGTGATCGGGATCGAGGACGACGAGTTCGGGCAGCGGCTGAAGGCCTTCGTCGTCGTCCGCTCCGGCTTCGAGATCGGCGAAGACGACCTCGCCGCGCACGTGAAGGCGAACCTTGCCGCTTACAAGACCCCGCGCGAGGTCGAGTTCCTCGAGGAGCTGCCGCGCAACGCCACCGGCAAGGTCTTGAAGCGGGACCTCCAGGCGCGGCACGAACAAGCGTCTGCTTAGGGACCCGGGGGAGGGTTCGGCGGACAACAGCGGGGAGGGTCCGGCGAACCCTCCCCCGGGTCCCCACGCGAGCCGCTCGGAATTTGCGGGCTCTTCGGTGGGGAGTAGGGGGTTGGCTTCCGGCGCTAGTTGTAGGTTCCCCGGGGTGAGCGACCCAGCTAGGCAGCTGCAGCAGGTCGGTGAGGCGACGCGCGCGGTGCGCGGCGTTGCCGACCAGGCTCTTGAGTGGGTGCGGGTCAGCGAGGGCCGCGTCGCCGAGGCCGAAGCGCGAGCGGAAGCGCTGAAGGGCCAGTACAAGGAGCGGGCGATGCTGACCCTGCGCAAGGTCTCCGCCGAGGCGCGCGAGCGGATCGCCGCCGCGCAGAAGGCGCAGGCCGAGGCCGATGCTCGCGCGGCCGCTGCGGAGGCCGCCCGGGATCGCGCCGAGAAGGCGTTCGAGGAGCTGCAGCGGAGCTCGCAGGCCGAGCGGGAAGAGATCGTCGCCAAGACTTCGCAGCTGCGCGCCGAGGCCGAGCGCGCCGCGGCGGAGGCGAAGGCCGAGGCCGAGAGCGCCCTAGCGGAGGCCGAGAAGGCGGCAGAGGTGGACTTCAAGGTCAAGTTCGAGCACGCCCGCCAGCAGATTCAGACCGAGGCCGACAAACGGATCGCCGCCGCCGAGCAGCGCGCCGCCGAAGCCGAGGCCAAGGCGGCCGAGTCGCACGAGGCGGCGGTGAAGCTGGAGACCGAGATCGAGCAGCGGGTGATGGCCGGGACCGAGGACGTCCGCCGCGAGGCCGAGGAGAGCGTCAAGCGGCTGATGGAGAAGGTCGAACACCAAGCCGAGGAGGCCGCCCGCAACCGCGCCGAGGAGCAGCTGCGGATCGAGTCCGACCGGATCCGGGTCCAGGCTCAGAAGCGCGAGGAGCGGGTCCGCGAAGCGACCGAGGACGAGATCAAAGCCAGCGTCGGCAAAGCCCGGCGCCAGGCGCAGGCGGCCGCCGAGGAGATCGCCCCCGCCTGGCTCAACGGCAAAGAGTCGAAGGCCTCGACGGCCGGTTACCGCACCTTTTAGTCAGAAGTGATTTAACCTCGCCCTCGCGATGCGGGAGGTGAGGATCAAAGACACGCTCAGCGGCGAGCTGCGCTCGCTCGAGCCCGGCTCCGAGGTCGGCATCTACGCCTGCGGTCCCACCGTCTACAGCCGTATCCACATCGGCAACGCCCGCCCCTTCGTCGTCTTCTCCCTCTTCGCCCGCTTCCTCCGCTCGGAGGGTTACCGGCCGAAGCTGGTCGTCAACGTCACCGACATCAACGACAAGATCTACGTCGCCGCGCGTGAGGCGGGCAAAGGCTCGGAGGAGTTTGCCGCGGCGATGACCGCCGCCTACGTCGAGGACACCGACCGCCTCGGCGTCGGCCGGCCCGACGCGGAGCCGCTGGCGAGCGAGACGGTCGAGGGGATCGTCTCCCTGATCGCCGAGCTGGTAGAGGCCGGCCACGCCTACGAGTCCGGCGGCGACGTCTACTACCGGGTCCGCAGCTTCGGCGACTACGGCAAGCTCTCCAACCGCCGGCCCGAGGACATGGACCAGGGTGAGGACGCGGGCTCGGCCTCGCTGAAGGAGGACCGTCTCGACTTCGCCCTCTGGAAGGCGCACAAGCCCGACGAGGACACGAGTTGGGACTCGCCCTGGGGGCTGGGCCGGCCGGCCTGGCACATCGAGTGCTCGGTGATGGCGGAGCAGGAGCTCGGCGCGTCCTTCGCGATCCACGGCGGCGGCTCCGACCTCGTCTTTCCCCACCACGAGAACGAGATCGCCCAGTCCGAGGGCGCCGGGCGGGCCTTCGCCAAAATCTGGATGCACAACGGGATGATCGAGACGGATGCGGCGAAGATGTCGAAATCCGAGGGGAACATCTTCCAGCTCTCGAAGGCGCTCGATACCTATGGGCGCGAGGCGGTGGTCGCCTACTTGATCTCGGGGCACTATCGGCAGCCGCTTGCCTTCGGTGAGGTACAGATGGAAGAAGCGGTGGCCAGGGTCGAGAGGTTGCGGAACTTCTTTCGGGACAAAGGGCTGGGAGCGCCGGTGGGGGGGTCGGCGGGCAAACAGCGGGGAGGGCCCGGCGACCCCCCCACCGGCGCTCGGACCGGAGCCGAGGCTCGATTCGAGGCGTTCAAAGATGCGCTCGCCGATGACTTCAACACGCCCCGGGCGCTCGCCGAGGTCTTCGAGCTGGTCGGGGAAGCTAACCGCGGTGAGGTTGATGAGGGGGAGGCAGCTGGGGCGATTGCGGAGATGTTGGACCTGGTCGGCCTCGGCACCCTTACTCAGCCAGATGAGGGTGCTGAGGCCGACCCGGAAGCTCGGAAGCTGATGGAGGAACGTGAGGAGGCTCGGGCAGCAAAGGACTTCGCGAAAGCCGATGAGCTTCGGGATCAGTTGGCTGAGCTGGGGTGGACGGTGCGGGATTCGGGTGATGGGCCGCAGCTTGTGCCTAAGTCTTGATGGCTAACCAGGTGATTTACGGGCGGCAGCCGGTTGCCGAGGCGGAGCGGGGGCGGCGGCGGGTGCACCGGGTCTGGCGGGCGCCGGAGACTTCGGGGGCGGAGCTGGAGCGGTTGTGTGGGTCGCCTGACCACCAGGGGGTGGTGGCGGAGGTGGATCCGTATCCGTATGGAGATCCGGTGGGGTTGCTGCGGAAGGAGGGGGCGCTGCTGGTTGCGCTCGATCAGGTGCAGGATCCGCGCAACCTCGGGGCCGTCTGCCGGTCGGCTGAGTTCGCCGGCGCCGCCGGGGTAGTGATCCCAGAGCGGCGGTCGGCGGCGGTGACCCCGGTCGTCTGCAAGACCTCGGCGGGGGCGGTGGAGCACATCGAGGTCGCTCACGTCCGCAACCTCGCCGACTGGCTGGCCGAAGCGAAGGAGGCCGGGTTCTGGATCTGGGGCGCCGATGCAGAGGCGGAGCAGGCGCCGTGGGGCGTCGACCTCACGGGCTCGACGATCCTCGTTCTCGGCGGGGAGGGGAAGGGCCTGCGGCCCCGGGTCGCCTCTGCCTGCGACGGCCTCGTCGCCCTGCCGCAGCGCGGGAAAGTGGAGTCCCTAAACGTCTCCGCGGCCGCTACGGCGCTTCTTTTCGAGGCCCTTCGACAGCGCGGATAACCACGCAAATGCAACGGCGGTTGCAAAAAGTCGCAATTTGGGGTTGACAGAACTCTGCGCTTCGGTAAAGCTACCGCCGCAATAAGGGTGAACCTCAGGTTGAGGTGAGCCCTGGTGAATAGGGCGCCTCTGGGGAGGTAAGCGGCGCCACGACCCTTCAGTCAAGGAGAAGGATCTGTGGCTCTATCGACGCCTACGCAGGAACTGCCGCTGCCGGTTGCTCAGAGCACCGGTCGCACCCCCAGCACTAACCCTCAAGTTGAGCTTGATGATCACTACCTCGTCGCCCTCGCCAAGGAGGGGCGCCCCGACGCCTACGACGCGATCGTTCGCCGTTACCGCGGCTTCGTTCGTCTCAAGGCCTCGTCTTACTTCCTCCTCGGGGGAGAGTCCGACGACCTGATCCAGGAGGGCCTGCTCGGCCTCTACAAGGCGATCCGCGATTACCGGACCGACCGCGAGTCGAGCTTCCGCAACTTCGCCGAGCTCTGCATCACCCGCCAGATCATCACCGCGGTGAAGACGGCGACCCGGAACAAGCACACGCCGCTCAACCAGTACGTCTCCTTCAGCCAGACCCCAGCTGCGGCCGGGGACTCGGAAACCACCCTCGACGAGATCCTCCCCGGCCCCAGCGTCCACGACCCGGTCAACCAGGTGATCGCGACCGAAGAGCTGGCCAGCCTCGTCTCCTGTCTCTCCGGGGTCTCCGGGGTCCTCTCCGAACTGGAGAGCCGGGTCCTCTCGCTCTACCTCGACGGCCACTCCTACGAGTCGATCGCCGAGCGGCTGGAGTGCGACACGAAGACGGTTGACAACGCCCTGCAGCGGGTCAAGCGCAAGGTTGGCGCGCACCTCGCCTCGCGAGAGGTCGCCGCCTGACCTCACCTGACCGGCGCATATCGGCGTCCTCGGTCGCTCACGTGCAGAGCACGCTTCGCTCCCTGCGTCCTTGATCTGCTTGGTCAGGCAAGGTCAGCCAGTACATAAGCCAGTAGCTCGCGACCGTGGTCCGAGGCGACGGCAACGTCGTCGGCCTTGACTCGGACCCGGTGCAGCGACTGCATGCGGAGTACGTCCCCGTCGGTGCGGTTGTTGGGGAAGACGCCTGCGTATGAGACGCCGAGCCGCTCCAGGTGGTCGGCCAGCAGCGCCGTCGCCGGGTTCTCCAGCGGCAGGTCGACGTAGACGGCGTCGAGGTTGTCGCGGTGGAAGAGGTGGTGGCGCTCGGCGCCGATCGCCTGCTCCAGGTCGCCTCCAGGTTCGAGCACGGTAAGTAGCGCCAGGTTGTGGTCGCGGTCGACCTCGGCGTGGAGGCGGGTGTGCTCGGGCAGTTCTGCGTCCGCGGGCGGATCGGCGACCGTCCCCCGCAGTTCGCACAGCTCGATCGTCTGTTCGACGATCGCCCGGTGGCGCTCCGGCGCGTAGATTGGGCGCTCGTGACCGTCGTTCAGCTTCGTGTAGAAGAGCGCCGCCGACTGCCGGCCGCTGCGGCCGCTCGCCGCGTCGTTGCTGACCGTGGCCGGGATCCAGCCGAGCAGGAAGCCGGTCTCGTGCGCCCCCAGCTCGATGTTCGCTTTCTGGCTGTAGGGGTGGGCGGCGGTCGCCTCGCTGTACATCCCGGCCAGTCCGCGATCTTTTGCCCAGTCCATCAGGTAGCGCTTGGTGCGGGTGAAGAGGTGTTGCCCGCGGGCTGCCGGCAGGGTCACCGCCTGCCCCGAGTGGGCGACCGCGTCGCCGGCTGCCGCCAAACTCATGCCGATGTGGCAAAGCAGCCCACCTGCGGGGGTTTCCGCCACGCAGGCGACGTAGGTGCCGGCGCCGATCCGGGCGCTCACCTCGTCCGGGTCGTACACCCACCGGACGTCATAAGTTTGACCATAGGCGGCCTCGATCGCGCCCGTCAGCACGGTACTCTCGTCTGGCCCCAAGAACCTGAACGTCACGTCCATTCCGGACATCATTAGCCACCACGCCCGCCTAGCTCAACCTGGGAGAGCACCTCATTTGTAATGAGGAGGTTGCCGGTTCGATTCCGGCGGCGGGCTCTTTTCTCCCCTACACACGGGTTCTTCTTCCTCCCGCCGCAACTTTCCCTTTAGCTGCCGTTTAGGCAAACGGCGCTAAGCGCTGAGGGGCAAGGGAAGTCAACTAAGGAGGCATCGAAGATGCGGCAGCAGCATGTGGTTCGAGAAGGAGGGCGAGGTCGGTCGCGCCGCTTGGCGATCGCCGTCGTCTGCGCGGTAAGCGCCTGGGCGCTGATGGCGACCGCGGCGCAGGCGTCGGTGATCAGTATCGGCAGCGTCCTGCCCGACGGTTGGGCCTCGAAGAAATTCGACCGAGTGGAAACCGTCTTCAACACGGCACTCCCGGAGCCGGGGGCGACCCTCTCCTCACCGGTCAACGGCGCGATCGTGCGCTGGCGCATCCAAGGTGCGGTAGGTGGCCCGTTCTACCTGCGGGTGTTGCACCCCGACGGCAAAGGTGCCTATGAAGCGACGGCCAAAAGCGCGCCGGCGACGCCCGCTGGGACCGGCCTGCAGACCTTCGAGACGAACCTGAAGATTCAGGCCGGGGACGTGATCGGCGTCGACCCGAGCAACGACACCGACGAAATCGGCGTCAAGGCGGAATCCGGCGCCAGCTATGCGTCGATCTTCCCCACGCCTTTCAACGGCACGATCGCGCCGCCGAGCAAAACCTTCTCCGGTGAAGAGGTCGAGCTCAGCGCCGAAGTCCAGCCCGCCCCGGAAGTCACCACCGTCTCGCCGCCGTCCGGCCCGGTCACCGGCACCACCCTGGTGACGATCACCGGCAAGAACTTCAACGGCGCCAGCGCCGTCAAGTTCGGCTCCACGCCGGCGGCCAGCTTCACCGTTGACTCCGACACCGAGATCACCGCCACCGCGCCGAAAAGCGTGCGGCCCGGCAAAGTCGACGTGACGGTGACGACGTTCGCCGGCGACAACCCGAACACCCGGTTCGACGACTACGTCTACCGCGCCTGCGTCGTCCCGGCGCTCAAGAACAAGACGCTGAAGAAGGCGAAAACGCTGCTGCGGCGCAGCGGCTGCAAGCTCGGCCACGTGAAGAAGGCCGAGGCGTCGAAGCCGAAACAGGTCGGCAAGGTGCTGAAGCAGACCCCGAAGCCGGGCAAGGTCCTGGCACCGGGCGCCCGGGTTCGCATCACCCTGGGTAAGTAGCTAGGTCGAGGAAGAGTCGCCGCCGAGGAGCTTGGCCTTCTCGGCGGCGAACTCCTCCTCGGTGAGGACGCCTTTCTCGCGCAGCGTCCCCAGCCGTTCCAGGCGCTCGAGACGCGCGTCCTCGGCGCTGACGGGCATCGTTGCCGTCGGCGCTTCGTCGCTCGGCTCCTCGCCTTTGCCGCCGGGCTTCCGCATCTCCGGCAGGCGCAGCTTCGACGCCTGCTCGCCGACTCTCTCGGAGATGTTCGCGTCCTTGACCGCGCCGACGACCTTGTCGCGGGTGCGGCCGAAGGTCTCGTCGTAGGTCGCTTCCGGGAACTCCTCCTCGGTCTGTTTGCGCAGCTCGTGGATGCCGGCGGCCGCCATCGCGGCGATGAGCAGCGTGGTGACGAAGGCGCGCAGGCCGTGGGTCGGTCCGGAGAGGAAGTAGAAGCTGACGAGGATCGCGAGGGCGGCGTAGAGGTAGCCGGGATGGACGCGCAGGGTCGGCGCCAGGTGGCGGCGGGTGGCGCGGGCGCCGCTGGTCGGCGAGGCGAGCCAGCCGGCGGCGAGGAAGAAGACGCCGACGACGATCACCGTGGTCGCGATGCTGGTCATCAGCGAGGTGCCGATCGACCAGGCCGCTTCGCCCGCCGGCTTCACGCTCTCGTCCGTGACCAGCTGGTCGATGACGATGCCGCCGGCGATATGGCGGACGACGACGACGAAGAAGCCGGCGGCGATGAGGCCGATGCCGCTGAGCAGGACGGTGACCCAGCGTTCGGGGCGGGAAAGGTAGATGGCGGCGCCGAAGGCGAGGAAGGTGAGGATCGAGAGCAGCAGCGCCAGGCCCTTGATCGCGACCGCGATGTCCTGCGCCGTCTTCAGCTCGTCGGACTTGAGGATCTCGATCTGGGCGGCGTCCGGCGGCAGTTTTTCGGCCAGGTCTTCGCCGATCCCGACCTGCTCGGCGAGGTTGGTGAGCAGACCGCCGAGGTTGAGTTTGACTTCGCCGTTTTCGGTTTCGACCGCTTCTTTCTTGTTTTCGAGGACGGCGAGGAGCTGTTCGTGCGTGCTCCGGTTCGCCTCTTCCCAGAGGTCCTGGGCGGTCGAGGTTTCAAGCGCCTTTTCGGCGCCCTGGCCGGCGACCTGGCGCAGGCCGCCGGCCGCGGGGCCGGCCAGGTCCTTGGTGTCGCCGGGAAGGATTTCTTCGAGTTCTTTGCGGACGTCGACGTTTTCGTAGAGCTGGTCGACGAGGTAATCGCCGACCGTTTCGCGGATCGTCTCGTTCTCCAGCAGGCGGCCGCTGGTGTCGACCCAGTCGTCGGTGTTGAGCGCCTGGCGCTCGGTCCAGATCGCGAAGACGCTGAGGAAGGCGAGGATGGAGCCGAGGATCACGAGCCCTCTGACCAAGCGACGTCGTCCGCGAGTCATGCCCGGATGCTATACGTGACTCATGAAGCTAGAGGGCATTCACCACATCACTGCGATCACCGAGAACGCTCAGCGCAACGTCGACTTCTACGCCGGCGTGATGGGTCTACGGCTGGTCAAGAAAACCGTCAACCAGGACAACCCGACCGTCTACCACCTCTTTTTTGCCGATGAGGCTGGGGATGCGGGCTCCGACCTGACCTTCTTCGAGTACCCGGGAGCACCGCTGGGGCGGGCCGGCGCCGGCATGGTGCACCGGGTCGTCTGGCGCGTTGGCTCGACCGACGCGCTCGATTTCTGGGCGGAGCGGCTGCGCGCCAACGACACCGAGTCCGAGCGCGACGATGACAGCCTCGTCTTCTCCGACCCCGAGGGCCTGGAGCACGAGCTGACGGTGGTGGACGTCCCCGACCAGCCGCTGATCGCCGACCATCCGGAAGTGCCGAAGGAGATGGCGCTGCAGGGATTCCACGCCGTGCGGGCCTACGCGGCCTCGCCCGAGGATTCGAGCCAGCTGCTCGAGGCGCTCGAGTTCGAGCGGGCCGACGGCGGCTGGGAGGCGCGCGGCGAGCAGCGCGGTGGCTTCTACCTCTACGACGAGGCGCCGAGCGAGCGCGGCCTGCAGGGCGCCGGCAGCGTCCACCACGTGGCCTGGGCCTCGACCCCGGAGGAGCTGCTCGACTGGCGCGAGAAAGCCGTCGCCGGCGGCGCCCAGCCGACGCCGGAGATCGACCGCTTCTACTTCCGCTCGATCTACTTCCGCGAGCCCAGCGGCGTCCTCTTCGAGATCGCGACCCTGGGGCCGGGCTTCACCGTCGACGAGCCGGTCGAGCATCTCGGCGAGAAGCTCTCCCTGCCGCCCGCCTTCGAGCACCTGCGCGACGAGGTCGAACCGAAACTCCGCCCGGTCGAGAACCCGCGGCTCAAAGCCCAGGGTTGACTTGAGCGGGGACTTCGTCTGGCGCGACGCCGGGCGGACGGTCGTCTTCCGGCGGGGCGGGGTAGCGAGGGCGGTCGAGGTCCTGCGGGAGAACGGGGTCGAGGAGTTCGAGCTGCTGAGTACGGAGCGGGCGCTGGGGGAGGGCGGTGACGATTTGGCCGAGGCCGCGCATGCGGTTCATCTCGTGGCCAAAGGTCAGGTCCCGGCCGCCGCAGCGGCGCTGGTGGACGCACTCTCACCCCCTTACCTGCTTAGTGAGGGGGTGAGAGTGCGTCCACTCCTAGCGCTGGGGGGCGGCCGGGTGGTGGATGTCGCGAAGGCGGTGGCTGCGGTGAGTGGGGCAGAGGTGGTGGCGATCCCGACGACGTTGTCGGGGGCGCCGATGACGGCGATCCACCGATTGCCTGAAGGGGCGGAGGAGAGGGCGAAGGGGATGGTGCGGCCGTCGCTGGTGATCGCCGATCCCGAGGGGATGACGGGACAGGAGGAGCAGGAGCTTCGGGCGAGTGCGATGAACGCGCTGGCGCACGGGGCCGACACGTTGTACTCACCGCTTTCGAATCCAATGTCGGAGATGGCAACTCTGCGAGGAGCCGAGTTGATCGGTTCGACTCTGGATGAAGAGCGGAAGAGACGAGACCGCGCGGACCTCGCCCTTGGCGCCATTCTCTGCGGCTACGCGATCGACTCCGCCGGCCTCGGTCTCCACCACGTGATTTGTCAGACGCTCGTGCGAATCTGCGGCGTGCCCCACGCCGAGACCAACGCCGCGATCCTCCCGCACGCGGTGGGGCTTTTAAAGGACCGGGTGCCGGAGGCTTATGAGGCCCTCGCAGTCTCGCTTGGCGCCGACCTCGCAGGACTTCCTCAGAGAATTGAAGACCTGGGACAGCCCCAGCCCCTCGGTTCCCTCGACGCCGACGAGTCGCGACTAGATGAGGCGCTAGACGCCATGCTGCAACGGCCTGAGATGAAGCGGGTTCCAGGCGCTCTGTCTCGGGCGGATCTCTCGGAGTT
>Ga0157284_10000056_pt1 | contig 15953 bp, 15 predicted proteins | sample NitcycUS059202B1_FD_108392 | JGI IMG/M metagenome (GOLD analysis project Ga0157284, IMG submission 108392) | Soil microbial communities from Arlington Agricultural Research Station in Wisconsin, USA - Nitrogen cycling UWRJ-S059-202B-1 | ecosystem: Environmental > Terrestrial > Soil >... | reverse complement strand
GCGCGGCGAGCGCGGCTCGCTCGGCACCATCGCCGATCACGTAGAGGCGCGTTGCATCGCGCATCTGCTTCATGGCGTCGACGAGGACATCGATCCCCTTCTCGTGACTCAACCGGCTGACACAAACGATTACGCGCGCATCTCGTTCGATGCCGAGTGCCGTACGAGCCTGCGCGCGAGCCATGGGCTTGAATCGCTCCGCATTCACTCCGTTCGAAACGATCTCGACGCGCGCGGATTCGACTCCAAGCGAAAGCACGCGCGCGCGCATCTCGTCACTCATCACAAACACACGCCGACAGGCGTGAAGCGCGGAAACGATCATCCCCTTCTGCAATCTCGGCGCAGCCATCAGATTGATATCACTTCCGCGACAGCTGATGACCACCGGTAGCTTGAACCGCTTCCCGATCTCGACCGCGGCGAACCCGTATGGATACGCGAAGTACGCCAGAATCACGTCGGGACGAAACGAATTGATCTCGCGGCTGACGGCGGATCGAATCGAGTAGAAGTATTCCCATCCGTGCAGAAAGCGCGCGATTTTGGGGACCACGAAAAAACGCGGGTAGACGACGTCGATGCCTTCCCACTGATCGCGCGCCGGAGCACCCGCATGCTGCTTGTACCGGCCGCGCGCGATTGCCTTCGGCACCCACGGCACGGTGGCCACCACGCGCACGTCGGCATGGCCGGAAAGCGCGCGCACATTCTGGAAAACGTGGACACCCCATGTCGGATTGGACCGGTTGGGAAAAATTCCGGTCAACACGAGGACGCGCTGCCGGCCTGTGCGCCCGGCGGAGCTCACGAGTCCTTCGCGGTATAGCCGTAGTATTTGTAGTCGTAGAAGTAAGGCAGCACGTGCGTGGCATTGTTGAGCACCACGCCGATGATGTTGGTGCCGGAATCGTCGAGCACGTTCTTGGTGCGCTGCACGACTTCGCGCGGCGTCACGCCGGCGAGGACTACGAGAATGGTCGCTTCCACCTCGGAGCCGAGGAACAGCGTATCGCTCACCGGGAGCACGGGCGGGCTGTCGACGATCACGATGTCATAGTAGAACTCGAGCTTATTGAGCACTTCCCGCAGGTGCTCGCTCTCGAACAGGCGCCCCGGCTCCGGAATGCGATCCCCCGCCGTCACCACTCCGAGGTTGGGCAGCGGCGTCTTCTTGATGACTTCCATGGGGTCGATGTTGTCGGCCAGGCAGTCCTTCAATCCCAGACGGTTGTCGAGGCCAAAGAGCTTGTGCGCGCGCGGCCGCCGCAGGTCGGCGTCGATGTACACCACCTTCTTGGTGGGAAACTGTCCGATGGTGAGCGCGAGCCAGCTCGAAATGGTGCTCTTGCCTTCGCCGCGGCTCGAGCTCGTGATCAGGAACGACTTGTAATGCCGGCCGTCGGAGCCGCGCTTGGCGTTGTGATAGATGCGGCGCAGCTCGGTGGCCACCGGTGACTCGCTGTCGTAGCTATCGAAGATGAGCTGGCTGCGCGGATCCCGGGTCTGCTTCATGGCTGCGGCGCCTCCGTCTTGGTGGATACCGACGGATTCAGATCGATCAGATGCTCGCGCGACGACTTGCCGTAGAAATAAAACGCGGAGATGAACACGCACACGAAGGTCACGCACACCGCCACCCAGATGACGGTTCGCTTGCGCGACGTTTCCGATACCCAGCGCGCGTTCCCCACGCGTGGGATGGTGCCCAGTACGCGCAGTCCCAGTTGTTTCTCCACGTCGTCGACGCTGCGATACGACGAGTCCGTGAACTCGGTGAGGAGCAGCCCCGCCGCGCCCACGGTGGCGCCGAACAGAAAGCACAGCACCAGAATCTTGATCTTGTCGGGACGAACCGGTGAAACCGGTTTGGCCGGCGCTTCCAGCACCGTCACCGTGGTGCCCAGCGTGGTGTTCTGCGTGACCGCCTCGCCGATTCTCGCGTTGTTCTGCTGATCCTTGAATTTGTCGTAGAGCGTGCGATTGCGCTCGACTTCGTCCTTGAGGCGCTGCAGCTCGGTTTCCTCGCCCGGATTTCGCGCCACCTGCATGCGGAAACCGCCCACGTAGCTGTCGAGACGCTGGAGCTTGCGGCGGTACGCCTTCACCTCGCACTGCTGGTAGAAGTATTCCACCAGAAGCGGACGATAATCGACCGGCACGTTGGGGTACGCTTCATCGGAGAGCTGTGAGAGCCGCCGTTGCAACGCCTGCTGCGTGGTGACCACCGGATCCATGCTCGGATCGCTGGAATGCGAATCACTGCCGATCTCGATCAGGAGCTCATTCTCGCGCCTCACGCCCAGCTCGTTGGAAAGCTTGCTCGTCTCCGCGTCGCGCATGACAGCATCCGACGACGGCACGCTGCCCAGTGCGCCCGCGATGCGACCACGAATCTTGTCCAGCGTGGATTCCGATGCGCGCACGGTCAGATCGGTATCGGTGCGCAGCTTCTCCGCGATGGCGACGTTCTTGTCATTGACCGGATTCGCCGTGCTGACGGTGCGGCCAGCCAGCGCCTCCTGGAAGTCGGACAACTCCTTTTCCGACTTGTCGAGCCTGTCTTTGGCTACCGTGAGCTGCTCTTCGCTGAAATCGCTCACGACGCTGAGCGTGGTCATGGCCTGCTTGCGCTGCATGTCGATGTAGAGCTGCGTGATGGCGTCGGCGATGACATAGCACGCGTCCGGATTCGGATCCGAATAGGCGATCTTGAACGTGCCGGACCCGCCCCCTTCTTCAATCTTGATGCGCTTCTTCAGGAACTCGCGCAGGCGGCGGAACACGAGCTCTTCGGTGGAAAGCGCGGGATACTGCTGGTGGGCGAGCTCGGCTTTGGCGATGACCTCCGGGTCGCGATCGATGCCGAGCTTCTTGATCAGCTCGTCGAGGAAGTTGCTCCCCAGGAGATCGGTCTCCATCTGCTTCTTGGTCTTCTCGTCGCGGGTGCTGCGACCACCACCGCCCCGCATCATCTGATCCACGTCTCCAGTGCTGGTGCTGGGCGTGAGGACCCGGATCACGGAGGTGGATTCGTACTCGGGAACCAGGAAGCGCACACCCACCGACGCCACGATGAACGCGATCGCGAGCGGAACCAGCATGAAATACTTTTTCCGCCACAGGATGCGGGCGTAGTTCCCGAGGTCGAGATGGAACCCGGCTTCCTGTTCTTTTTGCTTCGTGACGTTGCGCATACTTCGCGACGGACGGTCGATCAGTTAGAGTTCGAATTGGTGGATTCGTTCTGAATGGTGTAGTAAAGGAGCACGATCGTGCCCAGCGCCGTTACGAAACTCAGAATGAGTCCGATGTCGCGCCCGGTGAAACTCTTGTTTTGAATCGTCACTGTGTCGCCGGCCCGGAGCTTCGGATTGCTCTCCATTTTTCCCTTTTTCAGGAAATTGTTGAGGTCGATCTTGTACGTCTCCGACTTGCCGCCGCCGGTGTCGGGACGGATCAGATGCACGTTGGAGAGATTGGCGCGGTCGGTCGGGCCACCCGCCAGGAGAATGACTCCCACCAGATCCCCGCGGCCGGTCAGACGATAGTTGCCCGGTCTGATGACGGCGCCGGTGACGTTGACCCCGGCCGACCCGGTGTAGAGCTCCTCCGAGCCGGGCACGATGACGGTGTCACCGGGCCGCAGAATGGGCAGATTCTGTACGGTGCCGTTTTCGATCGCTGCCTGCACGTCGATGAGCTGGCTCTGGCCGCCGCGGCTGCGGTCCTGAACCACGCGCACGCTGCTCAAGTTCGCCGTCGGTGACGGGCCGCCGGCTTCGCGAATCGCTTCCCACATGTTCACGCTTGTCTCGGGAAACGAATACTTGCCCGGAAAGCGCACTTCGCCGGCCACGAAGACCACGTTGGAGAGCGCCTGCGAGATGTTCACCTCGACCTTGTTGACGCTCGGATAATACTCGCGCAGCGCCTGCAAGAGCTTGGTTTCGATTTCCGTCTTGTTGAGTCCGCGCACGTTCACGTTGCCGACCAGCGGCAGATTCACATTGCCGTCCTCACCCACCGCGAGCTGGCGATTCAAGTCGGGCCGCTGCGGCACGGAGAGATAAATGTGATCACCCGCACCGACGCGATAGTCGGTGGCGGATGTGCCGGTCTGGCTCTCGGACTTGCCGGCCTGCGCATGCACGGTGCCGGGACTCACCACGGCGCACGTGAACACCAGCGTGAATGCGACCACCAGCACGCGGCCGGCGGGTGTCGACAATGTCTGCAGGAATGAATTCAAGATTTACCTCCGTCAACCCAGGGTCTTGAGACCGACTGTCTGATACCACTGCACGGTGCGATCAATGCCTTCTTCGAATGACGTACCGACCTGGTACCCGAGTTCTCTCTGGATGCGCTCGATGCCCGCCATCGAGTGCTTGACGTCTCCGGCGCGCGGCGGTCCGTACACAGGCTCGACGTCTCCGCCGATCCGCTCGCGCAACGCCGCGAACAGCTGGTTAAGCGTGTAACGTCCACCGCAGGCGATGTTATATACACGCGCTCCGGTCACGTTCGCCTCGCATGCCAGCAAGTTGGCGTTTACAACGTTGGAGATAAAGGTGAAATCACGCGATTGCTCGCCGTCTCCGTAAATGTTCGGCGATTTTCCCTCCAGTAAAGCCTTCACAAACAGGGGAATCACTGCACTGTACTGCGAATTGGGATCCTGCCGGGGGCCGAATACATTGAAATACCGAAGCGACACCGTGGGCACTCCGTACAGCTCGCCGAACACGCGGCAGTAGTATTCCGCGGCCAGTTTTGCCACCGCGTACGGAGACTTGGGATTGGGCGTCATGCTCTCGACCTTCGGCAGTTCCTGGCTGTCGCCGTACACCGACGAGGACGAGGCATACACCACGCGCTTTACGCCGTGCTTTTTCGCCGCCAGCAGTATGTTGAGCGTGCCCTGCGCGTTGACCTGGTTGTTGGAGGTGGGATCCGCGATCGAGCGCGGCACCGACGCGAGCGCGGCCTGGTGCAGCACGTAGTCCACGCCTTTCACGGCCCGGTCGACCGCGTCTTCGTCGCGCACGTCGCCGCGAATCAGGTCCACACGCGAAGCGAACTCCTGAACGTTGTCCTCGCGTCCGGTGGAGAAATTGTCGAGCACACGCACGCGCGCTCCGCGCTTGAGCAGCTCGTCGACGATGTTCGAACCGATGAAACCGGCGCCGCCGGTGACGAGATAAGTCGCCATCGCTTCCCTTCTATATCTATTACAGACGAACGATCTTGTCGGAGTCCACGCCGTTATAGACGTTGCGCGTGTCCACCACGACCGGAATATGCTCGAGCAGAAGCTTGTAGTCCACGTTGTCGTGGCCGGTCACGATGACCGCGCAGTCGCACCCGGAGATCACTTTCTGCGAGAGCTCGACCGCGGGTACTCCCGCTTCCTCGAGCTCGTGGTCATGTGCGTTGGCCCAGCGATCGTGATACACCACGTCGGCTCCCTGGCGGCGCAAAAGACGCATCACGTCGAGCGCGGGTGATTCGCGCACATCGTCGATGTTGGCCTTGTACGACACGCCCACCACGAGCACGCGCGAGCCGTTGAGTGCGCGCTTTTTCTGGTTGAGGGCCTCCACCACGCGCGCCACCACGTATTCGGGCATGGAGCCGTTGACCTGTCCGGCCAGCTCGATGAAGCGCGCCTCGAAGCCCGACTGCTTGGCCTTCCACGACAGATAGAACGGATCGATGGGAATGCAGTGCCCGCCCAGTCCCGGTCCGGGATAGAACGGCATGAAGCCGAACGGCTTGGTGGCCGCGGCGCGGATCACTTCCCACACATCGATGTTCATCTTGTTGCACATGAGCGCGATCTCGTTGACGAGTCCGATGTTCACGCTGCGGAACGTGTTTTCCAGAAGCTTCACGGTTTCGGCCACGCGCGCATTCGAAACCGGCACCACCGTGGTGAGCGAAGATGAGTACAACGCCACCGCAATCTCGGTGCAGGCCGGCGTCACGCCGCCCACCACTTTCGGAATGTTCTTGGTGTTGAAACGCGGGTTGCCCGGATCCACGCGCTCGGGTGAGAACGCCAGATGAAATTCTTTTCCGATGCGGAAGTTCTCGTCCTCCAGCATGGGCTGGATGATCTCTTCGGTCGTGCCCGGATAGGTGGTCGACTCGAGGACCACCAGCATGCCGGGATGCTTGTACTTCGCGATCTGCTCGACCGACGCGACGATGTACGAGATGTCGGGGTCCTTGGTCTTGCGCAGCGGTGTCGGCACGCAGATCTCGATCGTGTCGCACCCGGCAAGCAGCGAAAAATCGCCGGTCGCCTTGAGGTGTCCGCTCTTCACCAGCGGGGCGAGAGCGTCGGACGACACATCCTTGATGTAGCTGTCCGCCGTGTTGACCCGATTGACCTTTTCGGGGATGACGTCGAAGCCGATGACGTGATATCCGGCGTGCGCCAGCTCCACCGCCAGGGGCAGGCCGACATAGCCGAGCCCGATCACGCCGACAGTTGCCTGGCGGGAACGAATCTTCTCGATCAGTAACATGGGAGAAAAGCCTTTCTATGGGAAGCAGACGGGAGCCTAAACGGACGGGCGCGCTTGGGACAAGCCCTCAATTTGGGGCTGTGACAGCGCCGCTCATGCCATTTCTTCGATGAGCTCCTCGGTGGTGACGACGTTGTTCTTGCCCGCGCGCTTGGCCTGGTAGAGCGCCTTGTCGGCGGCATCGATGATCTCGCGCGGGGTGGCCCCGTCGCGCGGGAACGACGAAACGCCTGCGCTGCACGTGATGCCATCGGCGCGGGCAGCGTCGAAGTGGTGCTCGCGCACACTCTCGAGCACGCGCTGCGTCACTTTGGACGCACCGGAGAGCCGGGTCTGTGGCAGCACCACGCCGAATTCATCGCCACCGTACTTGCTGACAAAATCGATCTCGCGGCAGCTCGCCTTGATGATGCCTGCAATCTCCTTCAGCACCTGGCTGCCGCTGATGTGGCCGTGCCTGTCGTTGTGCATCTTGAGATTGTCCACGTCGAGCATCACGAAGGAGAACGTCTGCTTGAAGCGCCGCGCGCGCTTGATCTCGTTCTCGAGCGAAGAGATCAAGTAACGATAGTTGTACACGCCGGTCAAACCGTCGGTGACGGCTTCCTTTTCCAGCTGCTGGTAGAGCAGCGCGTTTTCGAGAGCGATGGCCGTCTGGTTGGCGAGGAGCGTCAGGAGGCGTACGTCCTGCGGCGCGCTGATGCCGCCCTCACTGCGGATGGCGACGAGGAGCCCGAACATCGAGCGCTTGGCGACGAGCGGGGCCGAGATGATCACGCCCGCGCCGGGGCCGAGGCCCTCGGCGAGCAGAGGGACGTCGAAGCCCAGCTCACGGCCGGGCTGGAACGGGCTCGATTCGGCCTCGCGCACCATCCAGCCCACGAGCACGCCGGCATCGTCGACAACCTCGAATTTCATTTCCTTGCCGCGCTCGACCGTGTACTTGGACACGGTCTGGCCATCCACCTCGAGCAGGTGAATGGTGTCGGCTTCAATCACCTGGAGCGCACAGTCCAGAACCTTGCGGAAGATCATGCGCTTGTCGTGCCCGGCCACAATGAGGCTCGTGATCTCGGACAGAGTCGAGAAAAGCACGTCACCGTAGCGAATAATCTTTTTCATTTCAATGGCCTGAACGGGTTACCTGAGTGATTACCTGAAGGCCCGCAAAAGGGCGCAACCGGCCCGGTTGAAAGTGCAAGTCGCATGCCATCGACCGGCTTAAGTCAAAGAAGCACTTTTTGTTAACGCGAGCAGCCGCCACCGGCGGCCAGTGCTATGCGTCCGCGTCGGAGGCGACCGGCGAGCGCCGGATATCCCGGATGCGGCGCAGTGTCCGAAGAGCGGCGAACGTGGCGATCACGGCACCCATGACAATAAACACCGGGACGGCGCGGGCGATCTGTCCGGGGATGTACGGAACACTCTGTCGCCACATGCGGTAGGTCTGGAGGGCGGAAACGACGAGGGCCACCGCGATGGCCCCCTGGAGGACGGCCACGACGGAGAGCGAAATCACGAGCTCGCGCCTCTGGCTGTCACTGCGCAGGACGGCGGGATGGCGTTGGCCACGCCGGAAGGTGTGCCGGGTGGTCATGGGTTGGTCGGGCCGGAGATCTCTTCGAAGTCGCCGTCGACAATGTCGCCGGAAGAAAATGCCGCCGGGTCCTCGGCCATGGAGGCCGCGGGTGGGTCGGCGGCACCACCGTTCGGGTGAAAGTCCGACGAAGCCGGCCGTTTGGGGCGCGCGAGACCGTTCTGGATGGTCCGCAGCACCCAGATACCGAGCAGCAGAAAGAGCAATGAACGCAGCATACGAATGATCGGTGCGATTTGATTGGTGCGCCCGGCAGGATTCGAACCTGCGACCCCTAGCTCCGGAGGCTAGTGCTCTATCCAGCTGAGCTACGGGCGCGCCCGATGGTTTCGGGGGCGTGATTTCTCGGTGAGCAGCTCGCGCGCAAGCGCGGTGCGCTGCTCGCTTCCCTCGCTGCCGCCCAGCATGCGCGCAATCTCGCGCATGCGATCATCGCCCTGTGCAGCGCTTACACGCACCCGCGTGCGGTCCTTCACATTTTCTTTGAGAACGACGAGGTGGTGGTGTCCGCGCGCGGCGATCTGCGGCAAATGCGTGATGCAGACTATTTGATGCGACTCGGCCAGGGCAAGCAGTTTCTCCGCGAGCACATCTCCCATGTCGGCGCCTACACCCGCGTCGATCTCGTCGAAGATGAGTGTCGCCCCGCCACCGCCACCCGCGAGCGGCTTCAACACCAGCGCGATGCGCGAGAGCTCGCCCGTGGACGCGACCTCTTCCAGCGGCCCTTCGGCTTCGCCCGGGTTGGTCTGGATGCGCATGCGCACCACGTCGAGCCCGTTTTCCAGAGGACCCGGCGCACGCGTCATGTCGGTGCGAAAACGCGCGCCGCGCATGGACAGACGCGCCAGCCCGTTGTTCACCTCTTGGTCGAACTTCACCGCGGCGCGTCTTCGTGTCGCACTCAAGACTCCTCCCGCCTCCTCGAGAGCGCTCGCGGTTCGCTCGATCTCTCTTTCCAGCGCCTCGCGATTTCCTTCCGCATCCGCGAGAGCGTCGAGCTCCTGCGCCCATTTCTCGCGATCCTCGAGGATCTGCTCGATGGTGGACTTGTAGCGCCGCTCGAGACTTGTAAGCGCCTCCAGACGCTCCTGCACGCGTTCCACGTCCGCGGGCTCGAAGTCGAGTCCGTCGCGCAGCGACGCTGCTTCCGAGGCGGCATCGCGCACCAGCTGCTCGGCCTCGGAGAGTTTCGCTTCGATTGCCTCCAGCCGCGTGTCAACCGACGTGAGGGGCGAGAGACGCTTGCGCACGTGACCCACCTGCGCGGCAACCGCGGCGTCGCCGTCATACAGCATGGAGGTTGCTTCATCCAGCGCCGCGAACATCTTCTCCGCGTTTGCCATGACGCGCGCCGAATTCTCGAGCCCGGCCTTTTCGCCGGCGCGCGGCGCCACACGATCGATCTCCTGCAGGCGGTGCACGAACAGCTCGCTCTTCTCGCGAATGCGCGCCGTCTCGGCGTCGAAGTGGTCGAGATCGGCCACGGCGCGCTTCCAGCGCGCGAGTGCCAGCGCATACGCCTCTTTCTCTTTCCCAGCACCGGCATGCGCATCGATGTAATCGACGTGCGTCTCGGGATCGCGCAAGCGATACTGCTCGTTCTGCCCGTGCGGTTCGATCAACGCGGAGGTCTGCGCACGCAGCTCGCGTAACGTGACGGTGCGCTGGTTGATCGTGGCGCTGGAGCGGCCCGCGCTGGAAATCCGCCGCGTCACTTCGATCTCGCCGGCGGACGGCGTCGTGAAGGTAGCGGATACCAACGCCTCGTCGGCGCCGGAGCGAATCAATTCCGCGTTTCCCTTTTCACCGAGCAGCAGATTGACCGCGCCCACGATGAGCGACTTTCCGGCGCCGGTGGACCCGGTGATGATGTTGAGACCGCCGGTAAAATCGAGCGTGGCGCTTTCGACGACGGCGAGATTCTCGATGTGCAGCCGTCGCAGCATGCCGCTCTTTAGAGCTTCTCGCGCAGGCGCGCGAAGAAGTCGTATGACTCGGGGACGACCAGTTTGGTGACGCGCGTGTCGCGCTGGATTTCCACGCGGTCGGTGGGCCCGACGTCGATGCCCTGCTGGCCATCCACGGTGATCATCAGTCCGGAAGGAGCGGCAATGACCTGCACGTGGACAATCTCGGTCGCGTCCAGGACCATGGGCCGGATGCTCATGGTGTGCGGATTGAGGGGTGTCAGCATGATGGCGTCGAGCGTGGGCTCGAGCACCGGACCGCCCGCCGACAGTGAATACGCGGTGGATCCGGTGGGTGTGGCCACGATGACGCCGTCGGCGGAGAGCTCGCGCAGGAGCTGGCCGCCGACCTCCGTGCGCAGTGTCACCATGCGCGAATATCCGGTGCTGTGAATGACGATGTCGTTCAACGCCGTGAATGATTTCCCCGCATTGCTTCCCGAATGCACACGCCCGGTGAGGCGCATGCGATTCTGCACCTCGTAGCGTCCCGAGAGCAGCATGTCGACAACGGCCTCGGGCGTGGTTTCCGTCAGGAATCCGAGGCGTCCCCCTTTTACCGCCACGATGGGAAGGTCGTGGTCCACGTAGCGGCGCGCGAGCTTGAGCACGGTGCCGTCGCCGCCGACGGCGATCAACACCTGGCACGACTCGTCGATGCCGGGTGTGCACCCGGCCAGCGTCCCGGCCTCGGGGGCCAGGTCTTCATCGAGAGAAATTTTTACACCCTGGGATGAAAGCAGCGCGACCACGCGCTGAAGAAGCGGGCGCGCCACCTCGTTTTCGAGATTGGCGGCCAGACCCACGTGTGTCACACGGCGCGCCGATATGCTCCGGATGGCGCCCATGTTGAGCTCTCAGCGCGCGGCGGAACGAATGGTGCGGCGGCGTTCGGCGAGAAATTCGGCGGCGGAATCGGCGATGGCGTCGGGACCCAGGCCGAGGTCGGCGAGGAGATCGCCGCGCTCACCGTGTTCGATGAACTTGTCAGGCAGGCCGAGATTTTTGACCGCGCTGGCGTCGAATCCGTGCTCGATCAGGTATTCGTTCACACCCGAGCCGAATCCGCCCGCGACAGCGTTGTCCTCGACGGTGACGATGACGGAATCCTGCGCCGCGAAGCGCTCCAGCACCGCCGTGTCGAGCGGCTTCACGAAGCGCGCATTCACCACCGCCGCCTCGATGCCGCGCGCGGAGAGCAGCTCCGCCGCGAGAATGCACGGATGCACCATGGCGCCGATGGCGAACAACACCACGTCGCGGCCTTCGCGAATCACTTCCGCTTTTCCGATGGGAAGCGATTTGAGCTCGGCGTCCTGTGCCACGCCCAGGCCTTCACCGCGCGGGAAGCGCATCGCGATCGGGCCCGCGCTGTAGTCGATCAGCGTCTTCGTCATGTGACGAAGCTCGTTCTCGTCCTTGGGCGACATGATGACGAAGTTCGGAATCAATCGCAGATAACTCAGGTCGAAGGCGCCGTGGTGCGTCGGACCGTCCTCGCCGGCGATGCCGCCGCGGTCGAGAATGAAACGCACGGGAAGATTCTGGATGGCGACGTCGTGGATCACCTGGTCGTACGCGCGCTGCAGGAAAGTGGAATAGATGGTGACCATGGGAACGATGTGGCGCGTGGCCAGCCCCGCCGCAAAGGTGACGGCGTGCTGCTCCGCGATGCCCACGTCGAACATGCGTTCCGGAAGCACGCGGGCGAACTCGGTGAGACCTGTGTTGTCGGGCATGGCGGCGGTGATGGCGACCACGCGCTCGTCACTCTTCGCGAGCTCGAGCAGGGCTTTTCCGTACACCGCGGTGTACGAGGGATTGCCCTTCTTGGCCGGCGTGTCGCCCGGCACCTTGTCGTAGCGCGTCACACCGTGCGCGCAGAACGGATCGTTCTCGGTGAACTCGTAGCCCTTTCCCTTCTGCGTGATGGCATGAATGAGAATGGGGCCGTTCATGTCCTTCACCTGCTGCAGCGTCTCCACCAAAAACTCCACGTCGTGTCCGTCGATGGGACCGAAGTAGCGGAAGCCGAGCTCCTCGAAGATGACGCCGGGAACGACAAGCGTCTTGACGCTTTCCTTGATCTTGCGCGCCACCCGCCGCGCCTTGCCGCCGCCGCGCGGCAGATGCCCCAAGAGCTCCCACACGTCGGCCTGGAAATGGTTGTACACCTTGCCCGAAGTGATGCGCGTCAGATAGTGACCGAGCGCGCCGACGTTCTTCGAGATCGACATCTTGTTGTCGTTCAAGACGACGATCATGTCTTTTTTCAGCATGCCGGCGTTGTTCATGGCTTCGAACGCCATGCCGCCGGTGAGGGCTCCGTCTCCCACCACCGCCACCACTTTGAAATTGTCGCCGGCGAGGTCGCGCGCCACCGCCATGCCGAGCGCGGCACTGATGGCGGTCGATGCGTGCGCAACGCCGAAGGTGTCGTACTCGCTCTCATCGCGTTTGGGAAATCCCGAGAGGCCGTGGCGCTGGCGCAGCGTGTCGAAACGGTCGCGCCGCCCGGTGATGATCTTGTGGCCGTACGCCTGGTGCCCGACGTCCCACACGATCTGGTCGCGGGGCGCGTCGAACACGTAGTGCAGCGCGAGCGTCAGCTCGACGGCGCCGAGACTGGCGCCGAGGTGCCCGCCGGTCTTGCCGACTTTCGCCAGGATCTCGTCGCGCAGCTCGCGCGCAAGGGCGGGAAGGTCGTGGACAGGAAACGCCTTGAGGTCGGATGGATACTGGATGCGATCGAGTTTGCTCATGCAGTCAATGTCACACCAACAAACCGAGCACGATTCCCAGCACCGTGCCGGTCAATACATCGATGACCGAATACGACAGCGGCCGCCGCATTGGAACCGGACCCTGCGGCCGCACCCGCGACAACAGGAGGTCCACCACTTCGGCCTGTCGCGACGCCGCGCGCTTGACGTTCCACATGTCAACGGTGACCAGGGCGGTGAAGCTGGCGCACACCGCGAACTCCAGCGATTGCACGCCCGTCATCTGCCCCACCCCCATGCTGAGAGCCGCAAACGCGGCACTGTGCATGTTGGGGGCGCCATCCGTCGCGACGAACCGCCGGAAGTTTATACGCTTTTCCAGCAGCAGAAAAGACAGGACTTTGATGGCCTGGGCCGACAATCCGGCCGTAAATCCCAGGAGAACCGGGCGAGAAAGGAAGAAGTCGGGCACCAGGCTCCTCGGCGTGCGGGACAAAGCCCCTAGTTGCGGCGCTCCACGATGTGCCGGATCAGGGCCTCCAGCGGCGTCTCTGACGCCTCCCGGAATTCTGCCAGCGCGGCAGCGACGTGGTCATGCGCACGTTCCCGCGCCGCGTCGATACCGATCACCGACGGCAGCGTGAGCTTCCCCCGGTCTACATCCTTGCGGGGCGTCTTGCCAAGCGTTTCCTGCGCGCCCTCGAGGTCGAGCACATCGTCGGTGATCTGAAAGGCAAGGCCGGCATCGAGCCCGGCGCGGCGCACGCGCTCGCGATCGTTCCCGGTTCGTCCGGCTGCGATCGCACCCAGCTCCATCGAGGCCGCAATCAACATCGCGGTCTTGTGCAGATGAATTGCATTCACCACGGTGGCGTCACGCGGCTCCGGCGGCTCGAGATCGAGCGCCTGCCCGGAGATCAGGCCTTCGGTACCGGCGGCGCGCGCAAGGGTGGCGGTGGCGGCGAGCGCCGTGGCGTCGGCCAGCCGGTGACGTGACGGCAGCGTGGCCAGGATCTCGAAGCCGAGCGTGAGCAGGGCGTCGCCGGTCAGGACCGCGACCGCTTCTCCGAATTGTTTGTGGGAGCTCGGTTGTCCGCGGCGCAGATCGTCGTCATCCATGCACGGGAGATCGTCGTGCACGAGCGAGTAGGTGTGCACGCACTCGAGCGCGCACGCCGCATCCAGCGCGACGTCGCGATCCGATCCATGCAGAGCGTCGTGTGTCCACAGGCACAGGAGTGGACGCACCCGCTTCCCGCCACCCAGGAGCGAATAGCGAATGGCATCGCGCATGCCTGTGTGATGCGACGCGAGCAGGTCCACGAGACCGGCGAGCCGCGCTTCCACCAGAGCGCGGTCGTCGTGCGCAAGACGGTCGAGATCACTCTCCATCCGCGTCCGTTTCAGCATTGCCCTCGGCCACCTGGGCTCCCCCTTCGACCGTGAGAGTTCGTATGCGCACATCGGCACGGTCCAGGAATTCACGGCAGGTCTTCCCCAGCGTGATGCCTTCCTCGAATTTCTTGAGCGAATCTTCCAGCGAAAGCTTTCCGCTCTCGAGCTCGGCGACGATTTTCTCCAGCCGTGACATGGCCGCTTCAAAGGTGAGAGTGGTTTCGCTCATGAGGAAGCCTCCAGGGTAGGCGCGCGCAAGCGCGCCTCACCGGTCACGTTTGCCTGTGCAGCGCCATCGTGAAAGAGAAGTTGTACTTCACCGGCACGAATCGCATCGCCGGCAGATGAAAGTGCGTTTGTTCCCGCGGCATCGAGCACCACCGCGTAACCGCGCCGCAGGACCTCGCGCGGGTCCAGACCCGAGAGGCGCGCGTCCAGCGCACCGGCCTGCGCGCGCCCGTGCATGAGCGTCATGGCGGCGGCGCGCGCACATCGATGCGACGCGTGATCGAGCCGCTGCATCGAATGCTCGATGCGGCCCCGCACCTGCCCCAGCGCGTAGCTGCGTGTAAGTGCATCGGCGCGGCGCCGCGCCGCGTCGACACGCCGCGTCAGGGTCAGTCCCGCCGCGCGTTCGAGCCCGGCGATGCGCGCTCTCACTTCGTCGCGCTCGGGCACGGCGATTTCGGCCGCCATGGTCGGCGTCGCCGCGCGCACGTCGGCGACAAAGTCGGCCACGGTGACATCGCTCTCGTGTCCTACTGCACTGATCACCGGAGCGCCGCAACGGTGAATGGCGCGCACCACGGCTTCGTCGTTGAACGCGGCCAGGTCTTCGATGCTGCCGCCGCCGCGTCCCAGAATGACCACATCGACGTTGCCCAGCGCGGTGATGGCGTCGAGCGCGGCCACAATCTGGGCCGGCGCGGCCTCGCCCTGCACCTGCACGGGCACGATCAGTACTTCGACGCACGGAAAGCGTCGTTTCACGGTGGAGAGGATGTCGCGGATCGCGGCGCCGGTAGGTGACGTCACGACCGCCAGGCGTTTGGGGTAGAGCGGGAGCGGACGCTTGCGCGCCGGGTCGAAAAGTCCCTCTTCCTTCAGGCGCGCAATGAGCAGGCGCAACGCGCGCTCGAGGTCGCCGCGTCCGGCCGGCTCGAGGGTGCGCGCCACCAGCTGGTAGCTTCCCTGCGCGTCGTAGAGGGTGAGGTTTCCGCGCGCGACGACCTGGGCGCCGTCCTCGAGATCGAAGTCAAGCCGGCGCGCATCGGCGCGAAAACACACCGCCGCAATCTGTGCGGAGGCGTCTTTCAGCTTGAAGTAGAGGTGACCCGAAGCGGGAATGCGCAGATTGGATACTTCGCCGGCAATGGCGACAAAACCGAACTCACCCTCGAGCATCTCGCGCACGAGTGCATTGATCTCACCGACAGCGAAGATGCGCTCTTCACCGAACGACATGCCCCGCCTGCCGGTGACGGAATGCGGTGAGTGTGTTCTGCATGAGCATGGCGACGGTCATCGGCCCCACACCGCCGGGAACGGGTGTGATGAGCGAACAGCGCGGCGCCACCGCGTCAAAGTCCACGTCACCCACGATGCGATAGCCCTTCGGTGACGACGGATCGTCGACACGGTTGATGCCGACATCCACCACCACCACGCCGTCCCGCACCATGTCGGCTTTCAAGAAGCGCGGCACACCCATGGCGGCGACAATGATGTCGGC
>Ga0157284_10000055_pt1 | contig 15987 bp, 32 predicted proteins | sample NitcycUS059202B1_FD_108392 | JGI IMG/M metagenome (GOLD analysis project Ga0157284, IMG submission 108392) | Soil microbial communities from Arlington Agricultural Research Station in Wisconsin, USA - Nitrogen cycling UWRJ-S059-202B-1 | ecosystem: Environmental > Terrestrial > Soil >... | reverse complement strand
GAACAGTCGAGAGACTGATTAGCCTCACGTGGATAGTTTTTAACGCATCGCTTCAATAGCCCTGATAGCACCGAGCTGATAATTGCATGTGCCTATGGTGTCGAGCATGGTGAAGTTGAGTTGAACGCTGTCGCCGAATGTCATCTGCTTGCTGATGTATGGGACAGGAACATCACTTGTCAGATTTGCCGGAATCGCTGTAATCGGCGTCTTTACCGATTCGTATTCGATTTGCTTGTTCGAGCAACCGGCTAATAACAGCATCAGGAATGACGTCGTTGCTGCATTTGTTATCTTTGAGGGCACCTTTCACCTCCTCCTGAAGCCTATTGTTTTTCATTTCAGCAGCCGCACGGCGACGAGCTTCAGTGGAGGCTATGGTATTTGCCTGCCCGATCTTGTCGGTCAGATTTTGAAGGGTATTAGCCAGGTCATCATTCTTGGAGTTGATACGCTCTTTTTCTTTCTCACCCTCAGTCACCTTTGCTTCAAGCCGAAGGTTCGTTGCGGAGAGCTGGGCATTTCTTGTATTCAATCCCCATAAAGCTAAACAAAAGAGCCCAACAATAATTAACCCTGAATATTGGCGTGCAATATTTATTAACTGGAGCATAGAAACAGATCCCTTTCCCGCTTCCTTCGAGGAAGAAGGATGTTTAAGTCTTTGCCTGCCTTCTTCCACATCAGAAATGCGTCAGCAGCACCTGCATAATCTTTCGAGTTGAGCTTTCTAAGGACGGTTGAACCGGAAAATGCACTAGCTCCGATATTGAATATCAGACTGCACAGCGCATCATATTGATTCTGAGTTAATGGAACCTTTACATTGTCGTTGATGGTTTTTTCTACCCATTGCAGGTCTGATCGCAAAAGCTCAGATGACTTTGCAGAACTTATTCCCATCCCCTTTGCGACAGGAACGCCATCCACCAACCCTGTATGACCTACGCCGATGGTTGGAATCCCTCGCGTATCCAAGTATCCGATTAGCCTTTCGCCCTCTTCACTCTTCAGTTTGGTAATGCCTTTATTGCTGATCTGCATCTGAACCCCCGCGCTTATCTTCAATGAGACCGACCTTTTTCCGGACAGCCTGGAAAATAGCATCTACTCCGTAATACCCAACGGCGGCAGATACCGGCCAGCATAATTCCGCAGGGAATGACCAACCCATTGCAGCCCATATAGCTGTGAGCGTCGGCTTGATGAAGAAGCAGAGAATCCCGCACATTGCCGCGCCGGATAGTCTGTCTGTGAATTTTGCTTTTCTGTTTCTTGATGTCGCTAGCAACGACATGACGATCGCAAGCACTGAATAACCGGCCTCGTTACGATGATTTGCTAGCCAGCTGAGCATTGCAGCCCAGATATCTGGTCTCTCTGGCATACGTTTCATCTCTCACCTCCCATCCATGTGGGCTGTGATGTAGTCGCAGATTTGGAAGGCCAAAATTAGAGGCCATAAACGCAAAAAGACCCAACCGATTAAGGTCAGGGCTTTGAAATTGGGCAGGCTGCTCACCTAAGACATACAAGTGGCACCTAGGATTTCAATAACGGTATATCGTGATACTTAATCTTTGCTTCCTTATACGCCATGAAAGCAAGTTCTGCAGTTTTGTGAGAGCCGAGGCCAATGCTTTTACCACCAACCTTTATTCTCGACCTCCAGTTCCCATTCTTTTCATTCCAATATACACCCGTGAAACCTGAAGTGTTATTGGCCTGAACCTTTCTATTCTGCATGTTTTGAGAGTGATTAACTTCCCTCAAATTACAAATTCGATTATCCGTTCTTATCCCATTAATATGGTCTAGCATACCATTAGGCCAGCGCTTATGGGCAATGAGCCACGCCAAGCGGTGTCCTAGAACCGCAATGTAATTAATGGATATAGTAATATACCCATCTGAATTAATGCTCCCAGCTTTCTTTCTTGAAAATCTAGAATTCCACGACTGTAGCTTTAATCTATCTCCAGACCTGAACTTCCAAACGAAATCACCCGTACTTTCACTATAGGAAATATAATGATTGGCAATTTCATAAGTAATTATTTCTTCTTTATTCATCGCAGTCTCTTTAGTGATAGAGCCTGTTCGCGTAGACGTGAGCAGCCCAAGAACGGCGCGATGATGCCTCCACTCAGTCTCAAGCTATATCACTAAAGGCTCTTGGGATTTATAGGGGATACACGCGAATGCAATAAAAAAGCCCACTCAGAGGTGGGCTATGGTAAGTGCTGAATGCAAAAACAGCAGCATATGTGTTAATAGTGGCTCATTGGATCAATGAAGTCAACACGTTCTATGCAACTTTCTTCAACTTAGCTACTGATTTGCGGGAGATGAAAGCATTATAGAGTGGTTGGTAGATCATCCAGAGTGATGCTGTGAGTATTTCATCGACCTCCCGTCTGCATGTGACCAGTGAGGGCTTCTTGATTTTATCACCACCCCGCCCGGACATTTTGCGGGGAATTGCAGACTTGTGATAGTACGATGCAATTGCTCGCTTAGATGAGTTGTGAGAGTAATAGCTGAGAAGAATACCCATCGCCTTTGTGTCAATGCGGAGGACGGAATCTACGACCTGAGAAATCAACATTCCATCATCATCATTGCACATCGGCCGATCTGGATAAGACTGAGGTTCCACGGTAGCCATGTACTGAGCTATCACGCTGCTCATGCGCTTTTCCAGTCTTCCTGAATAAATCCACGCCCCCCATAGTTCCAACCAGGAATTCAGCCAGTCATGCTGTTCTTTGGTTAATCCCATCTCTCTGACGTTCATACCTTCACCTTATTGGCATCTGTTCGGTTGATGATTTCGCGGCGCTGCTCACGAATACGATTTAGCTTTTGTTCGATGAGCTTCTCTTCTTGAGCCAGGCGGGCGAGTTCGAATCTGTCGTATTGGGTCATGCTGATTGCCTCCGTCCTGTCCCGAAGCAGTCAGTGCATTGCCTGCGCTCAGCTACGGATGTGTGGGATGAGCTGCTGTACATCGGATAGAAAGCTATCGTGCCAATGCCGTGACAGACTGGACACTTTTTGGTATCGAACATCTCTCGGGCTAAATGCTGATAGCCGCCATGGAGAACGTCTTCTAAGGTGATCATGCTGCCTCCGATAGTTGCTTGAGTTCCTTACGCTTTGCCTTGTACTCATCCCTGATTCGCTCGAAATCTTCACGCCGGTACCGCATCGGTTCGTGCGCGCCCATTAGCAACTGATAGGCCTGCTCGCCAATCTTTGCTCTGATTGCTGGGGTGTAGTTTTCGATGTTGCCTGACAGGTGGTTGTTGCAGGGGGAGCACTGTTTGTGACAGTTATCTTCGTTGAACCTCAGCTCTGGGTTAGCGCCTACGGTTCGGTAATGCCCGGCATGGTACTGCCCATCATGGAAGCGGCCGCAGCTGATGCATGGAAGGTCTGCGTCACGTTCTCTGATGAAGGCGTTGAATTCTGTCTGGGCTTGTTTTGCGAAGTAACTGAGGGGTTTTACTGCGAGCTGTCGAATCTTGAGGCTTCGTCGTTACTGCTGTGTTGTTTCCTTTCGCTGTCGTTCCTGTTGCTGTATGCGCTTCTGTCGGGCTTCGGTTGCTAACTTGGTGATTAGCTCTTCTTTGTGTTCTTCGTTGCACCACCAGTCGTACAGAGTGGCTGGCTTGAACCGTTTTTTGCAAATTTTGCAGTTACGGCTTCTGGGTAATTTCATCACTCTCACTCCTCAGATGTTCAGAAACCTCAACGCCGTTTAGTGCCCACCAATCTGTGCAATCTTCGCAACAGTAGTTTTCGTTTGGGCTTAGTGGTACTCCGCAGCCTTGGCAGACTGGTTGTTCATCAGGTGGCTTTTTCATTGCAGCCCCGTCAGTTTTGCCATGATTTTTGCCATCTTGGATTCATTACGCATGCCAACCTCGCCTCTGAATAACCATTGGAATGGAATAGTGAGCAGGTAAATGGGAACAAACCAAAGTCTGTTGATACGCTGCAATGGGGTGGTACCACTTCCAACATCCCATGAGTTATCGATGAGCAGGAATTCATGACCTAGAGAGTCGTCTTCACCGCAAATTATTAGCGATACCTTCCTGGCATCTTTAATGCCGGCACCTTCTAAAATCCTCTGAAGCTCATGCTGACTGATGGTTCTTTGCCATCCGCGTTTATAAATCATGATTTATCTCCACATAGGGTTCTGCCAGACGCTGCTTTGCCTTGGCTGATTCTTGTATTCGGGTAACAAAGCAGAGACATACCAGCCTCGGAAATCGGCTGAGAGCTGCTTTTGCGTTTGGATGTTTTGAGAGGTGTACTTCTTGATGAGGGTGTCGGCTTCGAGAGTGGTCATTACTGTGTCGTATGTGAACCACGTGAGTTTAGCCATCGCATTTCTCCGCGTCTTTCATCATGAGGTAGACAATCATCGCGGCGCGCAGTGGGTTCTCATGCTTTACGTGAAAATTACTGAGCAAACCAATAGAGGTAGGCCATGCAGTGGCGGCTCCGCTTTTGAAAGGCATGATGCCGATGTGGTTAGCCATGAGAATCGGCCATGCATCGGCTGGGTTGTTACATGGGTCGTAGTCGCTCAGCATGATATCCAGCATCATTTTCCCGAGAAGCCTGACCGGATGCTTACCCCATGTTTCGTGCAGTACTGCCTGCTGAATATCAAAGTCACTCATCGTTGAATAATCTTTCATGCCACTCTCCTTGCTGCCATCACCCTAAGCACTGGGAGAATGGTGCTGTTCTGCCTACATTCGTCGAAGATGGTGTTGATGCTGGCCGGTCGTTTTCTGCTGAGGAATTTCAAACCGTAGTGCCTTTCACCCTCATTGCCACGAGAGCGCACTACCTGCTCAATATGCGCGGTGCGTCGATTTTGGTCTTCCACTCCAACAGCCAGAAAGTGAGCCTCATCCCTGAAGTAGCGGAGTCCTTTAGAACGCCAGATGTCGCCAAGTTTTTCTGTGCGATTAACGATATCTGCTACTTGGGTGCGGGACAGGCCAATAAGTTTGATGAGTTCGCACATTTTCACGCCGTCTCGCTCTGCTACGTAGTCAGCAATCAACTTCCTGCGCTCCATGAATCTTTTTTCTCTGATGTCAGCCATTACGCCACCTGCTTAAGTTTGAGTTGGTTGTATTCGCTGTCGTTAGGAACCGTCAGCTTGCACCCGATGTTTAGCGCCCAGCCTTCTACCTGGCTGAGGAAGTAATGCATGTCGCCGGTATCGAGGTCTGAGGTATGTCGCAGCGAGCTTTTCAGGGTTCTTTCACCTGTCACCACATCGACCATTTCGCGTTCTTCGTATCCGAGGTAAGTGTGCTTCATCGCATCTTTCACCCATTCTGAAGACGCAAAAGGCTTGCCACGCTTGATGAGATAAGCGCTTAGCTCTGCGTACCACATGTGTTGAAGGGAGTTCTGAGGGATGCTGCGTTTGTCACGCCACTCTGAGATTTTGATGCGGTAGCGTTTACCAGTGGAGATGAGATCGAAGAGTTGTTTGGTGAATTGGCCGAGGGTTGATTTGTGAAGACAGAAGTCATTCACGGGTCACCTCCAGTTTATTTATCGTGCCCGTTGCGGCAATGGCTACACCAGCAGCCGAACGAGGCGCTGAACAATGCAGGCTTCCCGCATTTTGGGCATTTGGCTGTAATGCTCATAGTTCACTCTCCGGTTTAGGGGCGGCGGGTAATTTCATCCAGTGGGTTACAGTTATCGGATACCATTCAATTCCATAGTTCTGCTCATTCACCTGTGCGAACCAACCTGCGCCTTTCTTGTGGAATTTCATGTACTGCCCAACGTGCAGATCAACACCGAAATCAGGAGTTGGCCAGACAAGGACAAAATCATCATCAGGGGGTAATTGATCGCCGCACTTAATCCAACCATCCGATTTGGTGCCCTCATCAGTGATGGTACCATCAGGTTTAGGTGCGGCGGCGAGCATCTCTCGGTAAGCGCGGATGAATCCTGCTGATTGCATGCCTGAAATATGGGCATCAACCATTTCCTGAGTCGGCTCAATCGGAACCAGCTTCCAACCATCCGGAATTGCCGGAGAGTTCATCTGCTCTGTATGGGCTGGCCGTGGGGTGGTGTAGAGTTCAATTGGGTGCGCCTCAGCTGAAGTACCCCAAATGTAGCCTTCATGTCCTACCTTGATGGCAGACAATGAACCCGAGCCTGTAAAAGCAACCGGCACGGTCTGCAACTCACGGATGGCGATTAACTCACGTACAACGTCCATCATCTGCCCGCGTGTGAGGAAGTTATTCGACGGATTGCTTTCAAACGCTTTCAGTTCTTCAATGCTCAGCTTCATGGGTTTGCCTCCAAGTCGCACTTACAACCTTCAGGAGTAAGCACCCAACCAACCATAACCACGAATTTAACCAATCCACTGCGTTGAAGAGATTTCCCTGTGGCATTTGAAATATCGCGTGAAGCCGATCCGCCTGCTTGCAAAGCCGCCATAAACTTTGATTGTGCTGCTGATAATTTCTTCATTCCGTCTCCCCCTTAATTCTGATTCCGTGGGATTCCATCTCGTTGATTACGCTGGTCAGACTCAGGACAATTTTCCCTTTGTCAGCATCAAGATACGCATCCTTAAGCTCAATCTCGATTGCAGCGCGGGATGCCTGCCAGAAATCAAAAGCAAACCTTGTTGCTGAATCTACATACCTTCCATCACGTTTCATTGCAGACATGCCACGTGATTTAATCTCACTCTCAAATGCTGCCTTAGTGTCCATCACAGGCTCCAATTTTCTGAACGGTAGAATGACCGCGCTTGGTCTAGTCGGCGTTGCTCTTCACGCATACGGAATTCACGCAGTAAATCAGGTGCGTTTTTGTTGCGGTTAGCTTCAATGATTTTTTCTAAGAACTGCTGTTGCTGGTAAACATCCATCAGAATTCCCCTTTCACTTGCCCGGCTTCGAACTGAGATTTAAGCGGCAGGTAAACCACTCGGTGTACAAACGGAATGAAGGCTGTGAAGAATTTATCGAAGGAGTCTTTTCGATAGTTGGTAGCCTGATCAACCATCGCCTCAAGCGCGTTGCGAGGATTCCGTGGAAGCTCTACACCGTATAACCGGCTGAAACCTGAAATGAACTCAGGCTCTTCAAGGCATTTCTCTAACATGAAGATAAATGCATGATCCGTTAGGATGCATGTCCTCACTTCTTCTGGCAGTAATTGTTCTTCCATCAGAAACCACCTTTTGATTTTGTTGACCGGCTTTCAGATTCGGCTGCTTTGGCTCTGGCCTGATTCTGATCGCAATCGTAAATTGCCCCATGACGCTGCTCGACATAGACAACGCCGCCCTCACCGTGGCGGTTAAGCCTCAGTAACAGCTCGGTATCCTGCTGATTAGCGTTCTCTTCGTATGCGCCTTCACGGTAGATGCCAAGCCAGTAGTCGCAGTCCTGCTCTATCTGTCCGGTATCACGTGAGTCACTTGGGAGTGGGCGTTTGTTGAGGCGGCGCTCAAGGTCGCGGTTAAGCTGGGTAAGCAGAACGACGACGCAATCCAACTCTTTGGCAAGGTTCTTCAGTCCTTTGGTGATCATGCCGTAAGCCAAGTCGTTACGGTCAGCTTTCTCGGCTTTCATCAGAGTCAGGTAATCGACCAGAATCATTCCGACAACGCCACGTTCTCGTTTGATGCGGCGAGATTCAGAAACGATGTGAGCCAGAGAAAGTCCAGGAGTGTCATCGATGTAAAGATTGCCGCTGCCGGCCATTTCAACGCCTTTCGCTGAAGCAAGTGCGAAACGGTTATCATCGTAGCCATCAAGATAGAAATTCTTGCTAGATACGCCGGACATCTGGGTAATGATTCGCTCAGTCAGTTGCAGGTCTGGCATCTCGAGGCTGAAAGCCAGCGCAGGAAGCTTCTCAACGACTGCACAGTTGATTGCCATCTTGACGTAGAAGGTTGTCTTGCCCATCTTCGGACGAGCACCTACGACGAACAGAGAGCCTTTTACAATGCGCTTAGGCTCAAGCATGGCATCAAGCGATTCGATACCGCTGGTGATTCCCGCTGCGCTCTGGTCTCCAGCAAATCGTTTCTCAACGACATCAACCCAGTCTGAAAACACATCTTCAAAACGACGCAATCCGCGGACGTTGCCAGTCTTGGCGTGATCGGTGATCTGCGTGAATAACGTCTGAGCCGCCTCAAACTTCTCCTCTGCCGTCATACCATCGTTGGCGTAGAACAGCTCGGTAATTTTGTTGGCCTTCTCAATCCCGTAACGCTTCATGGCTCGGTCGCGAACGATGTTGGCGTAGTTCACGATGTTTGCCGCGCTTGGGGTGCTCTTCTGAAGCTCTGCCAGATAACCGAAGCCGCCGACTGATTCCAGCTCACCTTTCGATTCCAACGAGTCAGACACAGTCAGCAGGTCTATAGGCTTCTGCTGCCGGGCAAGGCTGCGCAGTTCTTCGTAGATGATTTTGTGCTGTCGGCTGTAAAAAGACTCAGCGCGCAGAGATGAAAATACTTTCAGGCAACGGTCGCTCCCGTCATCCAGCATCAGTCCGCCCAGAACGCTCTGCTCAGCTTCGATGCTGTGCGGGGGCAATACGATGTTATCGGTCATCCTTGGCTCCTTCCCGAACCTGCAGGTATGTTTCGTCGTTCAGGAAATACTCCAACCCCTTTTTCTGCCACGTCTTGCCAGAGCGACTATCAGGTCGGTCTTCCAGCATCCAGCGGCAGTTGGTGGAGATGTATTTCAGATAGGCTTTCCAGCTGTCCAACGTGAAAGGCTCTTTGTCCAGTTGGCGGGTAATCTTGCTGGCTTTCACCCAGAAGGTTTTTATCTTGTTCCTTCGCGTGTCACTGAGTGCTCTGATGCCTTTCGCTTCAGGCAGAATCTCGTGATATGCAGAGACAACATCTTCACAACTGAATGACGGCTTTTTCTTTTCAGCTTTAACGATGACTGAGGGACTCTCTATTACGTTAGTAATAGAGTTATTAGTTAATTCTTTAGTTATGGATTTCTCTTGGATTTCCGTTGGATTAACCACCTCTTGCAGCCTTGGTGTGCGCGGCTCTCCGTTGGATTTTCCTTGGATTTCCTTTGGATTAAAAATTGACTGAAATTCGTCGTATTTAACCAGAGTAATGCGGGTGAAATTGCGACCATATGACTCTCTGGTAATCATTCCCATGCGGCAGAATGTGTCGAGAAGGCTTTTCACTTTGTTGTCTGAAATTCCTGTCTCTGTTACCAGAGTTGGCCTGCCAGTAAGGAACTGGCCACGACCAATTACCATTTCTCCAAGGTCAGTCTTAATCACCTTGGATTCATAGTTTGCCTTCATGACGCAATGTAGCCACAGGTGTACTGCCTGAGAATCCTTGTACAGCTTGCTGTCCATGAATTGTCTATGCATGAGGGCAAACCCCTTACCGGTTGCCTCCGGCCTTACTGTGTCAGGTTGACGGAATGCCAGTACGTTACTCATCAGGTCGCCCCTTAGGTTTGAAGTTGCGGAAGATCTCAGCAAACCGTTTGCCGGTATCGGGGTGATCCATGCATGTCATAACGAACTCATCTGGAAGCGCAGCCCTCTGCTGAGTTCTTTCTGGGGGCTGGCGTGTCTTTCTCTTTTGGTGCATAATTACTCCTGTTGTTTTGTCCAGTTAAAACGACATTGTTATCTGAGAGCCGTCTGTGTCCGCAGTCGGCTTTTTCTTTGTCAGCACCTCAGCAAATCTCCGCGCCAACTCCACGATTTCCGTGTCATCTACGCCATACTCCAGAATTGCCAGTGCCATACTTGCCTGTTGGAAAAATCCTTCTTTCATCCTGCTTACCGTTGATTCATGTACGCCCATCATCTGAGCGAACTTGCTCTGACCAAATACAGCCAGTTTGCCAAGTAGTTGCGATTCAATTTGCGATGCCTTCTTGCGTGCTCTTGCTAAATCCATGCGTGATACTTCCGTTGTTGGTTAGTTGTGTGTTTGCGTGACTACTCCGTGGAGTGGCCACTGTTGTTAGAGCGACCGAATCAGTCGCGGCTAGATTGATAAAGAGCGGTAAAACTATGCAGCTTGTGGGTGAGGGAAAAGCCCTGGGAGATCTGGCCTTATTTCGTGAGCCTGAACTTCGCCATTAGTCGCCTTGACCACGAGGATTACTTGTTCTGGTGCCACTTTCGCCTTGTTGTGAAGCCACTTGTAAACAGCTTGCTGAGTTACTCCGCAGGCAGAACCAAGTTTTTGCTGAGAACCAACTAGGGTAATGGCGGTTTTAATTGCGTTGTTCATAACAACCTCCATTGTTAACAGGCTTAAGTATAAAACTATAGTTGTTTATTTTGCAACAACTACATTCGTTTGAATAAAGACAACTCAGGTTGTAGATTGACCATATGAATACGACACTTGCAGAACGACTAAAAACAGCACGCCAATCCGCCAAGCTTTCCCAGAAAAAACTGGGGGAGCTTGTTGGTATATCTCAGGCTGCAATTCAGAAAATAGAAGTTGGTGAGGCCAAGAACTCAACCAAGCTTATAGATATCGCAAGGGTTCTTGCTGTTAGGCCTGAATGGCTCTCTGATGGTTCTGAGCCGATGCGGAGACAAAGCTATAATCCTGATCATCCAGACTCAACAATCCCGCCAGAAAGCGAGTGGGGAAAGGTTGATGCATGGGATAAAAATACTCCTTTACCTAATGATGAGGTTGAAGTGCCCTTCCTTAAGGATATAGAACTCGCGGCTGGCGATGGAAGTTTTTGCGAAGAAGATTACAACGGCTACAAGATCCGCTTTTCTAAAGCAACCTTAAGAAGGGTTGGCGCTAACACAGACGGGTCAGGAGTAATATGCTTCCCAGCACGGGGAGATAGCATGGAGCCCATAATTCCTGATGGAACTACTGTGGCTGTGGATACTAACAATAAGCGGATTATTGATGGCAAGCTCTATGCCATTTCTCAGCAAGGAGCTGGAGATGAAAAGCTTAAGAGAGTGAAGCAGCTTTATAGGAAGCCAGGCGGAAAGCTCATAATTCACAGTTTCAATCGTGAAAATGATGAAGAAGCTGACGAAGCCGGTGTTGAAATAATGGGTAGGATTTTTTGGTACTCAGTTTTGCTTTAAGAAGGGTAATCAATGGAATTTTTGGTTATTTTCATAGTGCTTATTTTATTAATACTCTGGGTGTTGGTTAGCATAAACGGCAAGTTATCGGTGCTCGTGAATCAACAAGGCCAGCATCAGCCGGAAAAAGATGATTTGGTTTCAGATATAAGAGATGAACTATCTGAAATAAAAGGAATTCTTGAAAGCATAAGGTATACAACGGATATAATTGAAAATTACCAGCTGCCCACGAATGAAGAAAGGAAAATGATTGACCAGATCAGGGTTGACCAAGAAATTGATGCCATGATTGATTCCCGCAAGAATTAACAGAACCGGCCTTGGTGCCGGTTTTTTTGCCTTCTAACCTCCAGCCCCATGAATATCTCATAACGCCTCACCCTCATTTCGAACAATCCCGCCACTAACTTAAAAAATAAATAACCTGTAAAAACAACTAAATATCCATAAAAACAACTAAATCGAGTAATTAAAACAACCATTGTTGTTGACTGATAAACAACTATGGTTTTAAATGAACACATCGCGACGACACAGCGAGGCGGATCAGGAAGATGACCGCGCAGGGCAAGATGCTCAGCTGCTTCTTTAACAATCAGATATGCGACTGATTCGGTCGCACCAAAGCGAAGTTGGCTTTGGACAGGCGTGTCGTGGAGCTTAGCCCCATCAATACTCGGGGCGACCTGAGAAGCGACTTGAAATCCGGAAATGTAATAGGTTCCGGCGCCTGTACCAAAGCTAACTAACTGGAGTAATCCATATGAACGCAAAAGAACGCAAGAAACTGGCTCGCGCTATCGCGCATCGGGCTGAAGTGAACAAGGACAGCATGTTAGAGAAGCGAGTCGCCCTAAGCCTCTCAGGCTGCTCAGCGAGAGTCTACAAAGCAACGATGTCATTACCGTTGCGCAGTAAAGAACAGGCAAGCACAGACAATATCTGTTTGCCTGACGTGGCAATTTTCGCAGCCGGTCATCGCAGCGATAAATACGAGCATCCATATCACGTTATTAAGGGGTGAGAGATGAGTGATTCACACAAGCACTATGACTATTTCAAGGTAGAAGGAACCGCCGTTAAGGAGCTGATTGATGCCTTTGCAGATATCGGTAAAAAGCGCGATGCGGTGATTAAGGAAGTCATGAATGAGTTTGGTGCAATTGCTTACACCAATTCATCAGGATTCGGCGACAAAGGGAGCAAGCTGAGAAGCTTAGCGTGGGAGTTTGGGTATCAATTCCCCTGCCCTGTAACGATTAAAAGCACTGACTACTTTGAAGATAAAAAGGTGGTGATTGCACGCGGGAAGGGAAATTCGAAAGAAGGAAAGGAATTCAATAAAAGGCTTGATGCAGCTATCAAGGCTGCAAACGTAAAGCTTGAAGCGTTCCCTGTCTGGCAGTCATACATCATCGATCACTACAAAATCATGAAGACAGGATTTGGCGAGGCAACTGGTCGAGGAATCCCAATGTTGACCACGTATGGTGGTCGCCATCCACTACAGGATGACTGTCTAATTTTCGCCGTGCCAAACACCAAAGATAAAGAAGGTTACGCCAAGCATGGCGATGTGGAAATTCCTGACGAATTTGTGCAACTCACTTACGGCCAATTCTACGACATCGCGAACTCTAAAGCTGCCTAACCCCCACCACCGCATCACATAACTAACTGAGACTACCGATATGAGCTACGCATCAACCAACATCGAGTATCTGCTTGTCATGTTTGACAATGGCTACATCACCACCCTGAACGCAGACAAGCAAGAAGTAACATCCATTCTGTCTGAGTAACACCCCACCGGAGTCATCCCCATGCGATTAACAAACACTTTAACCGGTGAGCACTTTCTCGTCTTGAGGGTGGCTAACGGTTACGAATACGTACTTAAAAACAAAGCAGAACGTTCATCTGTTCGAATGAGTCATGAGCAGTATGCAAAGTTCAGAATGAAGGCTGAAATTAAGGTTGAGGAGGAATTGAATGGAACTTGCACCCTTTATCCAGCGAGTTGCTGATTACTATTACGACAATCAGCTTGGGTTTCCGTCCGTAGTCACGCTTGATAGTGATCATAAATTTGAGAAGCAGGAGGACACCATCCACGGCATGCCATACGTGCTTGTTGAGCAGTATGCGCAAGGCATGGACGGTGACAGTTGGTACGGAAATCTTTACTTCCCGCTAAAGAAAAAGAAGTTCATCAAGGTGCCATTTTATTGCTGATGACTAGCCCCTTCCCGCTGCGCATTCACTGAGTGCGCATCGTGATAAGCGCCCCTTATCAACCCTAATGCTGTGAACCACTTCGCCCTGTCACCCCGCAGGGCTTTTTTATATCTGGAGTAAATATGAAATTTCGCGTTTGGCACGTTCCGCAGCTTCCTATGAAGTCGTTCAAGGTTGAAGTGGCAACCGTAGAAGAAGGTGTCCGCATGATGAATGCGCTGGCTGACTACGACCTGTTCCATTACGAGAACCGTATCAAGCCGGACTACTGCAACATGAACGGCCTGCAGATGTGGGATGAAACCCTGACAGAAGAAGACATGCGCGACATGGAGCTCTCTGACAAGTGGGTTGACTGGTACAACGACGATTTCGAAGACCCTCGCGAGTACATCGAGAGCCTGAGTGAACAAGCAGAAACAGCCGCCTAACAAGCGGCTTTTTTAATGGATGCAAAAGCCAGTTCAAGAGCTGGCTTCTTCATCTAAGCAAATAAGGAGATCGCCGTGAGCGAGGAAAAGAACGAATTGGCTTTAGCCAGTCTGCCGAGCGTACCGGCAGAGCTTGAGGCAGCTTTCATTGATGACAAATTTATCGATAGCTTGATTAAAAATATCCGCACCAAGGCATCTGCAGTGGTTGGTGATTTAAACACGGTTAAAGGTCGGAAAGTTTACATCAGCATGGCTGCCGATGTGCGTAGCACCAAAGTGATGATTGATGAGGCCGGAAAGGACCTTGTTGCAGAGATGAAAAAACGCCCCGCACTGGTCGATGCCAGCCGCAGAAAGGTTCGTGAAGCTCTGGATGAGTTAGCAGTTCAGATCCGTAAACCAGTAACTGATTGGGAAGCCGAGCAAGAACGACTGGCGGCAGAAAAACAGATGCAGGATTGGCACGAACAGGCACTATCCGACAACGAAGCCTTTGATAAAGCGCGCACTGAACGTTTTGAAGCCGATCACGAATTGGCATTGCTGATGAATACCCAACATGACCGTGATGTTGCCGACGCGAAAGCGGAAGCAGAACGCCAGCGCATTGCTCACGAAGAAGAGTTAAAGCGTCAGGCGGTTGAGCAAGCACAGCGTGAAGCAGACGAAAAGATTCAACGTGAGCGTGAAGCATCTGCAAAACGCGAAGCCGACCTGAAAGCTCAGGCAGAGCTAGCAGAGCGTGAACGACTTGGTGCAATTAAGCAGGCGGAAGAGGACAAAAGGAATGCTGAAATCCGTCGTCAAAACGAAATCACAGAGGCTGCAGAAAGAGAAATCGTAGCCGCTGCTAACGCTGAGCGCGAGAAGCAGGAAGCCATCGCAGCTGAGCAACTCAAAGCCAAACAGGAAGCCGACCGAATCCAGCGAGAAGCCAAACAGAAAGAAGATGCTCGCCTGGCAGAAGAGAAGCGTATCGCTGACGAAGCTGCCGCCCGAGCTGCAAACGTCGAACACAAACGCGCTATCAATCAACAAGCAGTGGCTGATTTAGTCGCTTCCGGCATCACTGAAGAATGTGCCGTGCAATGCGTTAAAGCCATTGCCAAAGGCCAGGTTTCAGCAATCGCAATCACCTACTAATTAAACCGGAGTATCCCACGATGAACTATGCATTCGCGGGTGGCGTCACCGTGGGCGTCACCCAAAACACAGAATCACTGTTAGACCGTATCTGCCGTAACGCGAAGAACGCCGCAAAGCGTTTAATCGAAATATTAAACCAGCCGGGGCGCCCATGAGATTTCAAATCATCGGCACCCTGCTGCACATCCTTATCGACGGAAGCGAACAGTCATTCCCTAATAACCAGCTCGGCTACAAGTTGATGGCTCGGGCGTTCTGCAAGAGTAAGGGGATCGTATGAATATCACTTTTGAATGCGCCGACGTGAAGATTACCGGAGGCACCATGGGGCGGGGTGTGAAGCTTGAAGTGGAAGGCGCTGAATTGCACTACGCACTCCCTGACAAAGAAATGCTCGCCATCATGGATGAGGCAAGCATTCGCGAGTTCATGGAGTCGCGCGGGTATCTGGTGTTGATGAAGCAGGAGGACGCAGCATGACTCAGGAAGAGAGATTTAACGCAGCACTTGATAGTGCGTCAGTCTGGGAGCGACTGATTACTGACGAGCGATTCACGGATGAACTGGCACAGATTGAAGCTAATGCAGATCACCGCACCACACTGCAAATGAACAGGATTCAGGAGGCACAGAATGACGGCTGTTTATAAAGCAATCGCTGGAGTGGCAAAGGACTTGTCAGAAGTGGGCATATCAAAGGATAGCCGTAACCAGCAGCAGGGATTCCAGTTCCGCGGCATTGATGCGGTCTACAACGCCCTATCCCCGGCGCTGGTGAAAAATGGGTTGGTAATACTGCCGCGAATAACGGAGCGGACAGTGTCTGAGCGCGTCACCCAAAAAGGTGGCGTTCTGTTCTATGTCGTTGTGAAGGCTGAGTTTGATTTCGTCGCTACCGAGGACGGAAGCAAGCATACGGTGATCACCTTTGGCGAGGCCATGGATAGCGGAGACAAGGCCACTAACAAAGCCATGTCCATCGCCTATAAGT
>Ga0157284_10000054_pt1 | contig 16090 bp, 16 predicted proteins | sample NitcycUS059202B1_FD_108392 | JGI IMG/M metagenome (GOLD analysis project Ga0157284, IMG submission 108392) | Soil microbial communities from Arlington Agricultural Research Station in Wisconsin, USA - Nitrogen cycling UWRJ-S059-202B-1 | ecosystem: Environmental > Terrestrial > Soil >... | reverse complement strand
CCGGCCCAATTCACCGCGGCCGCCGTCCCGACCAGGACCGGGGCGATCGCCGCCGGCAGCGTCCGCGGCCGCGCCGCCATCAGCCAGATCCTCATGGGCGGCGGGGGAACTTGGAGAACTCGGGGGATCGCTTCTGCTTGAACGCCTCGCGCCCCTCGGCCGCCTCCTCGGAGCCGTAGAAGAGGAGGTTGGCGTCGTGGGCGAGCTGCTGGATCCCGGCGTAGCCGTCCTCGTGAGCGTTGAAGCTGGCCTTGACCAGCCGCAGCGCGAAGGGGGAGAGGGCGAGCATCTCCCGGCACCAGGCGACCGTCTCTCGCTCCAGTTGGTCCACCGGCACGACCGCGTTGACCAGTCCCATCTCCACCGCCTCGCCGGCGTCGTACTGGCGGCAGAGCATCCAGAACTCCTTCGCCTTCTTGGTCCCGACCAGGTCGCGCAGCAGCGAGGCGCCGTAGCCACCGTCCCAGGAGCCGACCCGCGGGCCGGTCTGGCCGAAGACGGCGTTGTCGGCGGCGATCGTCAGGTCGCAGCAGAGGTGGAGGATGTGGCCGCCGCCGATCGCGTAGCCGGCGACCATCGCCACGATCGGCTTCGGCAGCCGCCGCATTTGCACCTGCAGGTCGGTGACGTGGAAGCGGCCGACCGAGGCTCCCTCGGGCATGTAGCCGGTGTCGCCGCGGACGGTCTGGTCGCCGCCGGAGCAGAAGGCGCGCTCGCCGGCGCCGGTGAAGACGATCACCCCGACCTCGCTGTCCTCGCGCGCCAGCTCCATCGCCGCCGACACCTCGATCAGCGTCTGCGGGCGGAAGGCGTTGAGCACGTCGGGGCGGTCGATCGTCACTTTCGCGATCCCCCCGCCGGTCTCGTAGCGGATGTCTTCGTAGTCGCCGGGACCGGCGGTCCACTCGATCGGCGCGTAGAGCTCCTCCTCGGGCGGAGCTCCCTTGTGGCGTTTGGGCATGATGGGGACGATATCCCGATGAAGCTCGACGACTGGCTCTCGCAGAGATCACAGAGCTGTCCCGACCGGACGGCGCTGCTCGCCGACGGGGCAGAGATGACCTACGCCGAGCTCGAGGCGGAGGCGACCTGGGTCGCCCGCCGCCTCGCCGCCCACGGCGTCCGCCGTGGTTCGACCGCGGCGCTGACGATGCACCCGCGCCGCGAGCAGGTCGTCCTCCTGCATGCGCTGATGAAGCTCGGGGCGGTGCTGCTGCCGCTCGGCCCGCGCCTCACCCCAGCCGAGCGGGCGACGATCGTCGGCGCCGAGGAGCCGATCATCGACCTCGACGACCCCGGCCAGCTGACCCAGACCGAGGCCGACCTGCCGCTGCTCGGCGAGCACGACATGGACGACATCTGCTGCCGCGTCCTCACCAGCGGCAGCACCGGCACACCGCGGCCGATCCCGCTCAGCTACGGCAACTTCCTCTGGAACGCGGTTGGCTCCGCCTTCAACATCGGCGTCGAGCCCGAGGACCGCTGGCTCTGCTGTGTCCCCCTCAGCCACATCGCCGGCCTCGGCATCGTCATGAAATCCGTCATCTACGGCACCGGCGCCGTGGTCCACGACGGCTTCGACGTCGACCGCGTGGGGGAGGCGCTGGAGCGCGACGGGATCACCCAGGTCAGCTTGGTGGCGACGATGCTGACGCGGCTGCTCGATGCCGGCGTCGACCTCTCCGGGCCGCGGGCGATCCTCGTCGGCGGCGGCCCGGTGCCGGCGGAACCTCTGGAAGAGGCGCTCGCCAAGGGCGCAACCGTGGTCCAGACCTACGGCCTGACCGAGACCTGCTCGCAGGTGACGACGCTGGCGCCGGCCGACGCCAGGCGCAAGCTCGGCTCCGCCGGCCGGCCGCTGTTGACCACGCACCTGCGGATCCAGGACGGCGAGATCCTCGTCCAGGGCCCGACCGTCGCCCCCGGCAGCGCCGACGCCGAGGGCTGGCTCCACACCGGCGACCTCGGTCACATCGACGAGGAGGGCTTCCTCTACGTGCAGGACCGGATCGACGACATGATCGTCAGCGGCGGTGAGAACGTGATCCCGGCCGAGGTCGAGGAGGTGCTGCTGCGCCACCCGCAAGTGGCCGAGGCGGCGGTGATCGGCCGCGAGGATCCCGAGTGGCAGCAGGCGGTGACCGCGGTCGTGGTGCTGGAGAACGGGGGGGAGGTGAGCCCGGACGAGCTGCGGCGCCACTGCGCTGAGTTGCTGGCCGGGTTCAAAGTCCCGAAGCGGGTGGAGCTGGCCTCGGCGCTGCCGCGGACGCCCTCGGGGAAGTTGATGCGCAGGGCGCTTCGGTAGCCTGCCGCCTCATGCGAACCGACGACATCTTCTCCGACAAAGACGCTGACCTGGGCAAGCTCGACGGCAAGACCGTCGCCATCCTTGGCTACGGCTCCCAGGGTCACGCCCACGCTCTCAACCTCAAGGACTCCGGCGTCGAGGTGGTCGTCGGCCTCCGCCCCGACTCGTCCAGCCGCGCCAAGGCCGAAGCGGCCGGCCTCGAGGTGCTCGACGTCGCCGAAGCCGCCAGCCGCGGCGACCTGGTGATGATCCTGCTCCCGGACGAGAAACAGGCCGAGGTCTGGCGCGAGGAGATCGCCGACGGGATCGCCCCCGGCAACCTGCTGCTCTTCGCGCACGGCTTCGCGATCCACTTCGGCGAGATCGAGCCGCCTCCGGGCGTCGACGTTGGCATGGTCGCGCCGAAGGGCCCGGGCCACCTGGTCCGCCGCCAGTACGAGGAAGGCAGCGGCGTCCCCTGCCTGATGGCCGTCCACCAGGACGCCTCCGGCGAAGCCCACGACCTCGTCCTCGCCTACGCCTCCGGGATCGGCGGCGGCCGCGCCGCGGTGATCGAGACGACCTTCAAAGACGAGTGCGAGACCGACCTCTTCGGCGAGCAGGCCGTTCTCTGCGGCGGCGCCTCCGAGCTGGTCCGCGCCGGCTACGAGACCCTGGTCGAGGCCGGCTACGACCCGCGCCTCGCCTACTTCGAGTGCCTGCACGAGCTGAAGCTGATCGCCGACCTGATGTACGAAAAGGGCATTCAGGGCATGCGCTACTCGATCTCCAACACCGCCGAGTACGGCGACATGACCCGTGGCAAACGCGTCATCGGCGAGGAGTCCCGGGCGGCGATGAAGCAAATCCTCTCCGAGATCCAGTCCGGCGACTTCGCCCGCGAGTTCATCGCCGAGAACCGCGCCGGCAACGAGAACTTCGACCGCATGCGCAAAGAGGGCGAGGGTCACCAGATCGAGGACATCGGCCACGACCTCCGCGACATGATGCCCTGGATCGATCAGGGCTTCAAAGACACGAAGTAGACGAGATGGGCCAGCGGCCCTGCCGTCGACTCAGGCGGCGGGGCTGCTGACTTTGAACCTTCCGGGCCTAGTGCTGCCCGGTTCCCAGCTCAGCCCCTCAAGCAACCTCGCCGGTGGCACCCCCAGCGCACCGCTGACCTTGACCAAGGTGTCGAGGCGGGGCATTCGCTTTCCCGCCTCCAGCAGGCCCACCTGGGTGCGGTGGATCTCGGCGCGGACCGATAGCTCTTCCTGCGTGTAACCCGCCTCCTTGCGGCAGTGAGCCAGGTTTTTGGCGAAGCGCTCCGTGTAGTCCACGGGGCGGATTGTTCTTCGCCTCCTTCTACTTCTCTACAGCAGATATGCTACTTCGGAAAAGCGGGAGACAAAGCGACACAATGAACCCCAGCACGAGGGACGAGGTGATGGGCCACCTCTCCCGCAACCTACTCGTGCTTCGCCATCGCTCCGGTCTCAGTCAGGAAGAGCTGGCGAACCGCACCGGGCTGCACCGGATCGAGATCGGCTACCTCGAGTGTTCGCGCCGCTTGCCGCGCTTGGACACCGTGGTCAGGCTTTGTCACGGCCTCGGGGTCACTCCGAACGACCTGCTCGACGGAATCAACTGGAACGAGGGTCAAGCAAACCACCTGGAAAAGCCTTAAACGATCAAGAAATCTGAATACAGCTGTATACAGGTTTGGTTTAAGGCAAAAACTCCCTGGAAACGGACACTCACATGCTGTAGCTTTCGGAAACTCACAGCAGATAGGGAAACTGCTGTGTCCGCATTTTCATACGCATGGTTGGACGAAGTGTCTTTTTCGATGCTTCAGGAACCGGCCGTGCGTCTTGACATGCCCTCTGGGCTCTGTCAGCATCTTCGGCGATTTCTACGCCAGGGACGTAGGAGTTTTGAGGAGACGATAAGGGCAGCTGGACGGGTTTCCAGCGCCAAGGGATCGCCCTTCGGAGGGGGAGAACAGGGGAAGTAGCCGCAGAGCAACTGATCAGTTCCTACCGATCAAGAATCATTTCAGCGGTCTGCTGCGATCCCGGGTCGGCCTCATCTGTCTCGCTGTCAAATACGGCATCAGCAAACGGAACAGCGATGCACGTTGACCCACCGAAAAGCGAAGAGACGTCTTGTCTACACCACCCGGCGGTGCGGAGCCGGTGAGCCGTGCCGCTGCCAAGAAGGGGAATGCCCCGAAGCGCGCGGCGGAGTTCTTAGAGCGTCTGCTGCCGGACTCGGATGAGCAGAGCGGTACCGCGGCCGCGGATAGGAAGACCAGGCGCGCGACCGCGCACAAAATGGGAGTGGCCTACGCTCGCGCGACCAAACTCTTCGATCGAATCGAGGAGGAGCTCGACAAGGACGAGCAGAGCGCCGAGGAGTGGGAGTGGGAGGATCGCGGCAAGCGGCGGGAATCGGACGAAAGGTCCCGGGAGCGGGCCGAGGCGAGAGCGGACATACGCCAGGAGGTGTGGGTGGAGGAAAGGCACAAAGCCATGCGCCACCAAGACTGGCTGCTGGCGCTGACCGTCGTCACCACTCTGGCGGCGATCGTGCTGGTTTACCTGGCGATCGAGCACAACCAGATCGAGCTCATCGGGGCGTCCATCTTCAGCACCCTGCTCTCGGGGGCCGAGGTATACGTCATGCGCTGGATTCGCGGCCCTCGAGAGGGGGCGGCCGCGGTGGACGGGATTCCCGTCGAGCCGCCGCCTTTCAGGTGGGGCGTCCTCGACCTCCAGCGAGAGGACGAGGACGAGGAGGTCTAGGAGCCGGGGTTTTCTTTGATCGGCCCCCGCGGGTCGGTCTCGCCCTCGGGCAATTTGCCGTCGCGGCCGACGTAGCCGTCCTTGCCGCCGACGCAGATGTAGATCGCGTCTTCGTCCTCGCTGAGGTTCTTGAAGCCGCGGACGACGTGGGCGTCGACCCAGGCGAGACCACCGGGGCCGAGCTCGTGCTTGGTGCCGTCGAGGTCGATCTCCAGGCGGCCCTGGTGGACGAAGTAGAGCTCCTCCTGCACCTCGTGGAGGTGCTTGCCGGACTCGTAGCCGGGCGGCATCACCACGGCATTGACGCCGAAGGCGGTCACGCCCAGCTCCTTGCGGACCTTGCGGAAGCCCCAGCCCTCGCCGAGGTCGTCGAGGTGGGCGACCGCGTAGCCATCACCCTTGTTCACTGAGGACTCCATCGTGTGTCTCCTCCCGAAAAGCGCTTGCGGATGCGGTGGCGAGCCTACCTCGGCCCCGGCGGGCCGTGCGCCGGCTTTGGTCAATAACCTGTCGAGCCCGATGGCGCCCGAGATGACCGTGCAGATTCCCAGCGAGATCAAGCCCGCCGACGGCCGCTTCGGCTGCGGGCCCTCGAAGGTGCGTCCAGAGGCGCTGGCGGCGCTGGCCGAGCGCTCCGACCTGATGGGGACCTCGCACCGGCAGGCGCCGGTGCGCGACCTGGTGCGCGAGGTGCGGACCGGGCTCACGGAGCTCTTCTCGTTGCCCGACGGATACGAGATCGCCCTCGGCAACGGCGGTACCACCGCCTTCTGGGAGGCGGCGGCGGCCTGGCTCGTGCGCGAGCGGGCGCTGCACCTCACCTACGGCGAGTTCTCCTCGAAGTTCGCCAAGTCGACCGCGGCGGCGCCGTTCCTGCAGGACCCGATCGTCGTCGAGGCCGAGCCGGGGGACGCGCCCGAGCCGACCGCCGATCCCGCCGCCGACGTGATCGCCTGGGCCCACAACGAGACCTCCACCGGGGTCATGGTCGACGTCCGCCGCCCCGAAGGCGCCGCCGAGGCGCTGGTCCTGGTCGACGCCACCTCCGGCGCCGGCGGCCTGCCGCTCGACGCGATCCAGGCCGATGCCTACTACTTCGCCCCGCAGAAGGGCTTCGCCGCCGACGGTGGCCTCTGGCTCGCCGCCCTCAGCCCGGCGGCGATCGCCCGGATCGAGGAGCTCGACGGCACCGGCGACCGCTGGCAGCCCGCCTTCCTCTCGCTGCAGACCGCGCTCGACAACTCGCGCAAGGAGCAGACCTACAACACGCCGGCGCTGGCGACCCTGCTGCTGCTGAACGACCAGGTCCGGTGGATGCTCGGGCTTGGCGGCCTCGCCGGCTGCGTCGAGCGCACCTCCGACTCCTCCGGCCGCCTCTACGGCTGGGCCGAGCGCAGCGATTTCGCCAGCCCCTTCGTCGCCGACCCTGCCAAGCGCTCGCTGGTCGTCGGCACGATCGACTTCGACGACTCGGTCGACGCCGCCGCGCTTGCCAAGGCGCTGCGCGCGAACGGGATCGTCGACGTCGAGCCCTACCGCAAGCTCGGCCGCAACCAGCTGCGGATCGGGATGTTCCCGGCGATCGACCCCGACGACGTCGAGGCGCTGACCGCCTGCATCGACTGGGTCGTCGAGAACGTCGACGGGGTGGCGTCGTGAAGGTCTTGGTCAAGGAGAAGATCGCCGATACCGGCGTCGAGCTACTGCGCTCGCAGTTCGAGGTCGACCTCGGGCTGGAGATGTCCGACGACGAGCTGCGCGAGCAGATCTCCCGGTACGACGCGATCCTGATCCGCTCGGCGACGAAGATGACGCCGGAGCTGATCGAGCTGGCCGACAACCTGAAGGTGATCGGCCGCGCCGGTACCGGCGTCGACAACGTCGACATCCCGGCCGCTACCCGCCGCGGGATCATCGTCGCCAACGCGCCGGAATCGAACTCGGTCGCCGCCGCCGAGCACACCCTGGCCCTGGCCCTGGCGCTGTTCCGCAACGTCCCGCAAGCGCACGAATCGCTCGTCGCCGGCCGCTGGGACCGGGCCAAGTACAAGGGCGCCGAGCTCTACGGCAAGACCCTGGGCGTAATCGGCTTCGGCCGCATCGGCCAGCTCGTCGCCAAACGCGCCCAGAGCTTCGCGATGGACGTCGTCGCCTTCGACAAGTTCGTCTCCGCCGAGCGCTTCCGCGATCTCGGCGTCGAGGGCTGCGAGTCGATCGAGGAGGTGCTGGGCCGGGCCGACCTCGTCACTCTGCACACGCCGAAGACGCCGGAGACGATCGGGATGATCAACGCCGAGACGGTCGCGGCGATGAAGGACGGCGCCCGTCTGGTCAACTGCGCCCGCGGCGAGCTGGTCGACCTCGACGCGCTGCTGGCCGGCCTCGAGTCAGGCAAGCTCGGCGGTGCCGCGCTTGACGTCTTCCCCTCCGAGCCGTTCACCGAGCACCCGATCTTCTCCCGCCCCGACGTCGTCGTCACGCCGCACCTGGGCGCCTCCACCGCCGAGGCGCAGGACCGGGCCGGGGTCGTCACCGCCGAGCAGGTCACCGCGGCGCTGACCGGCGGCGTCGTCACCAATGCGGTCAACATCGCCGCCGTGCGCCCGGAGGCGATGGAGGCGCTGGCGCCCTTCGTCCCGCTCTGCGAAAAGCTCGGCCGGCTCGCCCAGGGCCTCGGGGACGGCTCGGTCGAGAAGGTGAGCGCCGAATTCCGCGGCCGCATCGCCTCCCACGACACCCGCCTGCTGGGGATCGCCGTCCTCGTCGGCGTCCTCTCCGGCCACACCGAGGAGCCGGTCAACCTCGTCAACGCGCCGCAGATGGCCGAGGAGCGGGGCATCGAGCTCTCCGAGACGACCGACGCCAGCGCCGAGGACTTCACCGAGCTGGTCAAGGTCCGCGTCCACACCGCCGACGGCGAGGTCGAGGTCGCCGGGACCAGCGTCGGCCCGCGCAACGAGCCCTACCTCGTCTCCGTCTGGGGCGAGAGCTTCTACCTGCCCTTCGACGAGCACATCGCCGTTTTCCGCTACGCCGACCAGCCGGGGATGATCGGCCGCGTCGGCACCATGTTCGGCGAAGAGGGAGTCAACATCGTCTCCGCCGCAGTTGGCGCCGAAAGCGGGGGAGAGCGAGCGGTGATGGCGCTGACCACCGACGCGCCGGTGCGCTCGGAGGCGATCGAGAAGATCCTCGCCCTCGAGGGCTTCTCCAACGGCCGTTCGGTCGATCTCTAGCCAGCCCACTCCAAAGTCCAAGGGTTGCGCGCCGCAACGTCGGCGCGAAAGAGTTGTTTCGTGGTAAGGGTCCTCTGGATCCGAAGCCCAGGGAACGATGAAGAAGGCGATTCTCACTGCATTGGCGCTGCTCGCGGCCGTGACCGCGCCCTCGGCCCATGCCGGCGAAGCGGTCAACCTGCTGATCAGCGGTGGCAAGGAAAACAACGGCTTCCACGTCGCCCTCAGCGCCGACGGTCGCGACTACGTGATTCTCTCCACGGTGCCGTTGGAAGTCGGCGGCAACCTCTGCGAGCACCCGGAAGAACGGGAAACCGAACTCCTCTGCACCGCGCCCGAGATCGCCGGCTTCGAAGTCAACTCCGGCGGCGGCGCCGACTCGGTCTTCTTCACCAGCGACATCCCGGTCCCGGTGACGATCCGCGGCGGGACCGGGAACGACCGCCTGTTCGGGGGCGGGGCCGCGGACAAGATCGTCGGCGGCCCCGGGGACGATCTCCTGGTCGGCCGGCGGGGCGACGACTACCTCCTCGGCGGTCCCGGTCGCGATCGGCTCGTCGGCGGCCCGGGCAACGATCAGCTGCAGGGCGGCCCAGGCAAGGACAAGCTCAACGGGGGGCCGGGGCAGAACGGGCTGATCCCCTGAAGGCGCGGCCGCCGACGAAGGCGATCGCGACCAGCAGCCCGATCAGCGAGAGCGCCGCGTCGAGGCGGAAGCCCGCCTGGATCCCGTCGACGAAGGGCGGAACCGCGCCGGAGAAGACGGTGGTGGTGAGGCCGAGGCCGATCGAGCCGCCGGCGATCTGGAACATGTAGACGATCCCGCCGGCGAGGCTGGTCTGGGATTCGTCGACCGAGGTGACGCCGGCAGTGGTCGCGGTCGGGTAGAAGCTGCCGATCCCGATCCCGAGGACCACCATCCCGACGATCAGCGAGTCGTAGCCCGAGCCGGCATCGACCCGCGAGAAGAGGAAGGGCGCGAGGGTGATGCAGGCGGCGCCGAAGACCGCCAGGGCCTTGGCGCCGAGGCCGTTGTAGAGGGGGCCGGCGACGAAGGAGACGAGGGCGAAGGTGGCGAGGAAGGGCAGCATTCCGACGCCGGCTTCGAGCGGCGAGTAGCCGAGCTGCTTCTCCATGAACTGCGGCAGGTAGAGCAGCGAGGCGAAGAAGGTCGCCGACATGAAGAGGACGGCGACGCAGGAGGCGGTGAAGCTCTCGTTGCGCATCACCTCCTTGGGGACGAGCGCGTGGGGCCCGGCGCGGCGCTCGAGCGGGAGGAAGGCGAGCAGCATCGCCGCCGCCAGGACCAGGAGGCCGATCACGCGCGGGTCGCTCCAGCCCCAGTCGGCCACCTGGTCGAGGCCGATCAGCAGCGCGACGAGCCCGGTCGAGATCGCGGCGATGCCGGCGTAGTCGATCCGGCGCTCGCTCGTGTCCGGCTCCTTGACGTGGACGAGGAACCAGGTGACGGCGACGGCGAAGAGGGCGATTGGGACATTGAGGAAGAAGATCCAGCGCCAGCTCAGCTCCTGGGTGAAGACGCCGCCGATCAGCGGCCCGACGGCGTTGCCGAGCCCGGCGGCGCCGATGATGATCCCGCCCGCCAGCCCCGCCTTCTCTTCCGGCAGCAGCTCGTAGGTCATGCCGAGGATCGCCGGCCACATCAGCGCCCCGCCGATCCCCATCAGCACCCGGGCGGCGATCAGCCAGGCCTCGCTCTGGGCGGCGCCGCCGAGCGCCGACATCGAGGCGAAGATCGCGGTGCCGAGGAAGAAGGCGTTGCGGCGGCCGAACATGTCGGCGAGGCGGCCGCCGGTGACGATCAGCACCCCGAAGGTCAGCGCGTAGGCGTTGACCACCCACTGGATCGTGTTGACGTCGGTGTCGAAGTCCTGCTCCATCGTCGGTAGGGCGACGTTGATCGCCGAGAAGTCGTTGGCGATAACGACGACGGCGAGGCCCATCGCGAGGAGGGCGAGCCAGTTGGTGCGCTGGGCGGGAGCGGTGGCCTCCGGGGTTGCGATTCGCGCAGCCTACGCTAAGGTTCGGAGCCGAATGAGCTTCCGGCTCGACAGCCTCGCGCTACTCCTTCTCCTCCCCCCTCGGGGGGAATAGCGCTGGGCGGCGCGATAGCCGCGAGAGACAAAGGCCATTCGAAAGTAAGAGAGAAGGAGAGGTCCGATGGGACCGCAAACTGAGAACAAATCCGACGCCAATCGCGTCCACATCTTCGACACCACGCTGCGAGACGGCGAGCAGTCGCCCGGGATCTCGCTGAACACCGCCGAGAAGGTCGAGATCGCCCAGCAGCTCGCCCGCCTGGGGGTAGACGTGATCGAGGCCGGCTTCCCGATCACCTCGCCCGGCGACTTCGAGGCCGTTCAGAAGATCTCGCGGGTGGTCGAGGGGCCGACGATCTGCGGCCTGGCCCGCACCCACAAGGCCGACATCGACGCGGCGTGGGGGGCGATCAAGGAGGCGGCGCGCCCGCGCATCCACACCTTCATCTCCACCTCCGACATCCACATCGAGCACCAGCTGCAGACCGACCGCGAGGACGTCAAGGGCCAGGCCCGGGCGGCGGTGGCGCTGGCGAAAAGCTATTGCGAGGACGTCGAGTTCTCGCCGATGGACGCGACCCGCGCCGACATCGAGTTCACCGCCGAAGTCTGCGCGATCGCCGTCGAGGAGGGCGCGACCGTCGTCAACATCCCCGACACCGTCGGCTATACGACGCCGGAGGAGTACGCGGACTACTTCCGGCGCCTGTATGAGTTCGTCCCGGCGCTGCGGGGCGTGGAGCTGTCGGTCCACTGCCACGACGACCTGGGGATGGCTGTCGCCAACTCCTACGCCGGGGTGCTGGCGGGGGCGCGGCAGGTCGAGTGCGCGGTCAACGGGATCGGGGAGCGGGCCGGCAACTGCTCGCTGGAGGAGATCGCGATGCTGATCGGCGTCCGCGAGGACGTCCACAGCCTCCACACCGGGATCAACACGCGGGAGATCGCCCGCACCAGCCGCATGGTCAGCCGCCTGACCGGCTACCCGGTGCAGCCGAACAAGGCGATCGTCGGCCGGAACGCCTTCGCCCACGAGTCCGGGATCCACCAGGACGGCGTGCTGAAGGAGCGCAGCACCTACGAGATCATGGACGCGACCGAGGTCGGCCTGGAGTCGAACTCGATCGTCCTGGGCAAGCACTCCGGACGGCATGCGCTGCGCGACGCGCTGGAGCAGCTGGGCTTCCAGGTCGAGGGCAACGCGCTGAACGCCGCCTTCAAGGCCTTCAAGGAGGTCGCCGACCGCAAGAAGCAGGTGACCGCGCTGGACCTGGAGGCGATCGTCTCCGACGAGATGCGCGAGCGCTCCGACGCCCACGAGCTGGCCTGGTTCGAGGTCGAGGCGGGCACCCGTAAGCCGCCGGTGGCGAAAGTCGCCGTGACCAAGCCCTCCGGCGAGGAGTCGGTCGGCGAAGCCAGCGGCGACGGCCCCGTCGACGCGATCTTCCACGCGATCCAGGATGCAGCCGGGACCGAGTGCGAGCTGGTCGAGTACAAGGTCGAGGCGGTGACCGGAGGAGAGGACGCCCTCGGCGAAGTCACCGTCCAGTTGCGGGCTGCGGGACGCTTGGCTACGGGCCAGGGGGTGGCTACGGACATCCTCGAGGCCTCCGCCCGCGCCTACGTCCGCGCCATCTCGAACGCCCTGGAAGGGGCGGCGACTCGGGAGGCGGAGGCGGCTACGGCTGAGGCTGTGGTCGAGCGGACGCCGGGGCCTTAGGGTCGTTCTAGGTGCGGGGGGAGGGTGCGGGTGACCCTCCCCCAGAGACCGTCGCGCAGCTGGGCGGGTTGCTGGGCGCGTTTGTGGTCTCAGGAGCCTCTGTGGGAGGGTCACCCACCCCCTCCGAAGACCCGGTACGGGATTTGGTGGCGTTGTCGTTTGAGATTTGGCACAAACCGCGCGCCACACGTGCGACGTTTCTCGGCACGCTCAGCCAGGTGCCCGCCGAGTCCGCGAAAAGACGTGTAGAGCACGACTTCTCGCGGACTCGTGGGGATGACACGCCGTTGTCCGAACTGGCTCGGCGGCAGTACGGCGTGGTGGCCCGATGGCAGCTGCTGGAGCTCGGCTGGAGTAGGGACGAGATCGGCTGGCGGATCCGCACGGGACGGTTGCACCGATTGCATGGGGGCGTCTATTCCGTAGGTCATCGGGTCGTTTCTCGTCAGGGGCGATGGATGGCGGGGGTGCTGGCTTCAGGCCCGGATGCTGTCTTGAGCCATTGGTCGGCGGCGGCGCTTTGGATGATCCGGCCGAATTCGCGGTCGAGGATTGACGTGACGGTGCCGCACAGGAGTCGGTCTTCGAGGGCGATCCAAAGGCATGTCTCGCAGGTGCCGCCCGATGAGCGGACCGTGAAGGAGGGGATACCGGTGACGAGCGTGCCACGGACCACCTTTGACCTTGCGGCCACTGAGGACGTGGACACGGTGGTGGCAATGCTGCGGGAGGCGGAATTCCGAAACCTTTGGGATCGGTTGTCACTGTGGGATCTGCTGGACCGCTATCCCAGGAAACGAGGTTCGCGCACGGTTCGAATCGCCTTGAAGCGCCTGAAGGAAGAACCCACGGGCCGCAAGCGCAGCAAGCTCGAGGAGCGATTCAGCCCCTTCCTTCGCCAGAATCGCCTGGCCCTACCCCGCTACAACGACTGGATCGTGCTCCCGAACGGCAAGCGCTACCAGGTCGACTGCCACTGGCCCGGTACCCACCACATCGTCGAGCTGGATGGCTGGCAGGCCCACGGCACCAAGAGTGCCTTCCGCGAAGACCGCGCCCGCGACCGTCGCCTCACCGCCGCCGGCTACACCGTCACCCACATCACCTGGAACCAACTCGACGACGAACCGGATGCCGTCGCCGCCGACCTCCGAGCCCTGCTGCTGAACAACTAAACCGCCTGAGCCGGGCCGCTGCAACCTCTACTTGATCAGGTGGAGGTTGCAGCGGCCCGGCCCCAAGCGCTCGACGAACCCAAATACAAGCGTTCGTGATAACGTACACGACATGGCCCCCACTATGACTAAGACTTCATCCCCTGCGGTCTCTCCCCGCGTCTCCGCCAAAGACCCCGCAACCTCCGTCGGCCCCCGTATCCGGGCCCTCCGCGACGCCATGGGCCTTTCCCTCCGCGACCTCGCCGAGCGCTCGGGCGTCTCCGCGCCGATGCTTTCGCAGGTGGAGCGGGGGGAGACGAGCCCGACCTTGGCCGTCGCCGGCAAGATCGCCGCTGGGCTGGAGCTGACGCTCTCGCAATTGCTGCGCCTGGACGAGGGGCAGCACGTGGCGATCAGCCGGGCGGCTGGGCGCCGCCGCAGCGAGCGGGGCGGCCACCGCTTCGAGGAGCTCACCCCGCCGCTGCCGGGGCAGCGGGCCGACGTCTCCTTGCACGTACTGAAGCCCGGGGCCACCACCGGCGGCGCCGCGGACCCGCCGATGCACGAGCCGGGGAGCCGCGAGACCGCGGTTGTCCTCGCCGGCACCCTGGCGCTGGTCGTCGACGGCAGCCGCCACGAGCTTCAAGAGGGGGATAGCGTCACCTTCGACGCCGATCTTCCGCACCATTTCGAGAACGAAGGCCAGGAGGCGACCCGCTTCCTCGCCGTGATCGCCGCCGGCCTCAGGAGGAGCTGACGCAAATGCCAAAGACGATGTTCGACAAGATCTGGGAGCAGCACGAGGTCTCGCCCGGGCTGATCTACATCGACCTGCACCTGGTCCACGAGGTCACCTCGCCGCAAGCCTTCGACGGGCTGCGCCTGGCCGGCCGCCCGGTCCGCCGCCCGGACAAGACCCTCGCCACCGCCGACCACAACACCCCGACCGACGGGACGATGGCGGCGCGGCTGATCGCCGACCACCTCTCGCGCGTCCAGGTCGAAACCCTGGAGCGGAACTGCGAGGAGTTCGGGATCCCGGTCTACTCGCTTGGCTCCGACCGCCAGGGCATCGTCCACGTGATCGGACCGGAGCTGGGGGTCACCCAGCCGGGGATGACGATCGTCTGCGGCGACAGCCATACCTCGACCCACGGCGCCTTCGGCGCCCTGGCCTTCGGGATCGGCACCTCCGAGGTCGAGCACGTGCTGGCGACCCAGTGCCTGGTCCAGAAACGGCCGAAGACGATGCGGATCAACTACGCCGGCGAGCTGCGCCACGGGGTCACCCCGAAGGACCTGATCCTGGCGACGATCGGCCGCCTCGGCACCGGCGGCATGACCGGCTACGCGGTCGAGTACGCGGGCCCGGCGATCGAGGCGCTCTCGATGCCCGGCCGGATGACGATCTGCAACATGACGATCGAGGGCGGCGGCCGCGCCGGCATGATCGCCCCCGACGAGACCACCTTCGAGTGGGTCAAGGGTCGTCCCGCCGCCCCCGCCGACTTCGAAGCGGCGATGGCCCGCTGGCGCGAGCTGCCGACCGACCCCGACGCCAGCTTCGACACCGAGTTCGAGATCGACGCCTCGGCCATCTCGCCGATGGTCACCTGGGGCACCAACCCCGGCCAGGTGGTCGAGGTCACCGACAGCGTCCCCGACCCCGGTCAGATGGAGACCCCTGCCGACCGCGAAGCGGCCGAACGCGCCCTCGCCTACATGGGCCTGAAGGCGGGGACGCCGATGACCGAGATCGCCCCCGAACGCGTCTTCATCGGCTCCTGCACCAACAGCCGCATCGAGGACCTGCGCGAGGCCGCCGCGATCGTCGAGGGGCGCAGGATCGCAAGCGGCGTCCACGGCATGGTCGTCCCCGGCTCCCAGCAGGTGAAGAAGGCCGCCGAGGAAGAGGGCCTGGACGAGGTCTTCAAGAGCGCCGGCTTCGACTGGCGCGTGGCCGGCTGCTCGATGTGCCTGGGGATGAACCCGGACACCCTTGACGAGGGCGAGCGCTGCGCCTCGACCTCGAACCGCAACTTCGAGGGGCGCCAGGGCAAGGGTGGCCGCACCCACCTCGTCAGCCCGAAAATGGCCGCCGCCGCCGCGGTCGAGGGCCACTTCGTCGACATCAGGGATTGGAGCTGAGCATGCGACCGATAGACGTGATCGAGGGCAAGGTGTCGGTCCTGGACCGCGCCGACGTAGACACCGACCAGATCATCCCCAAGCAGTTCCTCAAGCGGGTCGAGCGGACCGGCTTCGGCGAGTTCCTCTTCTACGACTGGCTGCGCGACGGCGAGATCGAACTGGAGCCGAACCCGATCCTCGTCACCGGCGCCAACTTCGGCTGCGGCTCCTCCCGCGAGCACGCTCCCTGGGCGCTGGAGGACTTCGGCTTCCAGGCGATCCTGGCGCCGTCCTTCGCCGACATCTTCTACTCGAACTGCACCAAGATCGGGCTGCTGCCGGCGGTGCTCGACGAGGAGCACTGCAAGGCGGTCGCCGAGGCCGGCGAGGCGCGGATCGACCTCGACGACGAGACCGTCAACTGCGCCGCCGGCGTCTTCCAGTTCCAGATCGAGCCGGAGGTCAAGCACCGGCTGCTGAACGGGCTCGACGACATCGGCATCACGCTCGAAAACGCGGGCGCGATCGACCGGTTCGAGGCCGAGCCGGCGGCGTCGCAGGGCCCGGTCACCACCAGCCTGTGACGAAGCCGATGAACACCGGCGCCCGCGAGTGGGACGCCGAGACCTACGACGCCGTCTCCGACCCGCAGTTCGAATGGGGGATGGAGGTGCTGGAGCGGCTGCAGCT
>Ga0157284_10000053_pt1 | contig 16206 bp, 13 predicted proteins | sample NitcycUS059202B1_FD_108392 | JGI IMG/M metagenome (GOLD analysis project Ga0157284, IMG submission 108392) | Soil microbial communities from Arlington Agricultural Research Station in Wisconsin, USA - Nitrogen cycling UWRJ-S059-202B-1 | ecosystem: Environmental > Terrestrial > Soil >... | reverse complement strand
TGACGGCAGCGATCACGAAGGTGCTCGCGCGCACGGGCGGAGCGAAGTACGTGGCCTACGATCAGATCGACAAGGCACCGGAAGAGCGTGCGCGTGGGATTACCATCGCCACGGCGCACGTGGAATACGAGACGGCGAATCGCCACTACGCGCACGTGGACTGCCCGGGCCACGCCGACTACGTGAAGAACATGATCACGGGTGCCGCGCAAATGGACGGCGCCATTCTCGTGGTGAGCGCTGCTGACGGCCCGATGCCGCAGACGCGCGAGCACGTGTTGCTCGCCCGCCAGGTGAACGTGCCGTACATGGTCGTGTTCATGAACAAAGTGGACATGGTCGATGATCCGGAACTGCTCGACCTGGTCGAGCTCGAAGTGCGCGAGCTTCTCTCGAGCTACGAGTTCCCGGGCGACGACATTCCCATCATTCGCGGCAGCGCCTTGAAGGCGATGGAAGGCGACGACGCGGCGAGCGGCCAGTGCATCCTGGACCTGATGAAGGCCGTGGACGAGTACATCCCGACGCCGAAGCGCGAGAAGGATCGTCCGTTCCTGATGCCGGTCGAAGACGTGTTCTCGATCACGGGTCGCGGCACCGTCGCGACGGGCCGTATCGAGCGCGGTGTGGTGAAAGTGGGCGACAAGGTGGAGCGTGTCGGTATCAAGGATACCGCCGACACCGTCGTCACGGGCGTTGAGATGTTCCGCAAGCTCCTCGATGTGGCGGAGGCCGGCGACAACGTGGGTCTTTTGCTGCGCGGTCTTGAAAAAGAAGACATCGAGCGCGGAATGGTTCTCGCGGCGCCCAAGAGCATCACGCCGCACACCAAGTTCATGGGGAAGGCGTACATCCTGACCAAGGAAGAAGGCGGAAGACATACGCCGTTCTTCAACGGCTACCGTCCGCAGTTCTACTTCCGGACGACGGACGTGACGGGTGTGGCGACTTTGCCGACGGGTACGGAAATGGTGATGCCGGGCGACAACGTGGAGATGGAGATCGAGCTGATCACACCGATCGCAATGGATCTCGAGCTTCGCTTCGCCATTCGCGAAGGCGGCCGCACGGTGGGCGCCGGCGTCGTCACCAAAATTCTCAAGTAAGGGTGAAGAGACATGCGTGACATCATCACTCTGGCCTGCGAGAAGTGCAAACGTCGCAACTACTCGACGACCAAGAACAAAAAGAAGCACCAGGACCGCGTCACTCACAAGAAGTTCTGCCGTTGGTGCAAAGGGCATCAGCCGCACAAAGAGACGCGATAGTCGAACGCATTCTGTGCACGCTTGACGTGCACGCGGAAACTAGGCCTGTAGCTCAATTGGTAGAGCACCGCTCTCCAAAAGCGGGGGTTGCGGGTTCGATTCCTGCCGGGCCTGCCATCTCAGAGTAAGAGGCGAGAAGCCATGATTGAACGGATCAAACTGTTTTTCTCGGAGACACGAACCGAGCTGAAGAAGGTCACCTGGCCCACGCGCCAGGAGCTCAAGGAATCCACGATCGTCGTGATCGTGTCGACGTTCATCGTGACCATCTTTATCGGCGTGGTTGATCAGATCATCAGCCGCGTCATCCGGCTCGTGCTCGGTTAGCAGAAGACATGACTGACGAACGCAACATGAACGACGAAGCCGCCACCGCTCACGTGACCGAGAGCACGTCGGTGCATCCCATGCGCTGGTACGTGGTGCACACGTATTCCGGCCACGAGAACAAGGTGCGCGAGAACATCCAGAAGATGATCAACTCGTCGAGCATCAAGGATCACTTCGGCCAGATCGTCGTGCCGACTGAAGAAGTCGCCGAGATGAAGAAGGGCAAGAAGACGATCACGACGCGGAAGTTCTTCCCGAGCTACATCCTGATCGAGATGTACATGTCGGACGAAGCCTTCCACCTGGTGAGCGATCTGCCCGGCGTCACCGGTTTCGTGGGAACGTCGTCGGGACCGCAGCCGCTGTCGAAGGCGGAAGTGGAGCGCATCCTCGGCCGCATGGACAAGGAGCGCCAGACAATCATTCCGGAAATTCCGTTCACCATGGGCGAGCACATTCGCATCAAGGACGGTCCGTTCAGCGATTTCACCGGCGTCATCGACGAGATCAACGTCGAGCGCGGCAAGCTTCGCGTGCTGGTGAGCATCTTCGGGCGTGAGACTCCGGTCGAGCTCGATTTTCTGCAGGTAGAGAGTATTTAGTTGGTACGTGCCGCGCCTCGGCAAGCCTCCGCGCGGCGTCATCTGAAGGCTCAGACGTAGGGAGCACGCCGTTTGAGCGTGCGCATGAACCTACAAGGAGAAGTTGAAACATGGCAGCACCCGCGAAGCCCGCTCCCGCCAAAGGCGGCGCGCCCGCCAAGGGCGGCAAGGGCAAGAAAGTCGTCACCACCGTGAAGTTGCAGATCCCCGGTGGGCAGGCGACGCCGGCTCCCCCGGTTGGCCCCGCGCTCGGACAGCACGGCGTCAACATCATGGACTTCTGCAAGCAGTTCAACGCGCGCACGCAGCAGGCAACGGGCGTCGTGACGCCGGTGCTGCTCACCGTGTACTCGGATCGTTCCTTCGACTTCGTGACCAAGACGCCGCCGGCGTCGGTGCTGCTCAAGATGGCAGCCGGTCTCGCGAAGGGCTCGGGCGAGCCCAACCGCAACAAGGTGGGCAAGGTCACGATGGCGCAGGTGCGCAAGATCGCCGAGCAGAAAATGCAGGACTTGAACGCAGTCGACATCGACGCCGCCGCGCTGATGATCGCCGGAACCGCCCGCAGCATGGGCATCCTGGTGGAGGGCTGACATGAACCGCGGCAAACGTTACGAAAACGCATCGAAGAAAGTGGAGCACGCGAAGCTCTACGACATGGACACAGCGGTGAAGATCGTCAAGGAAACGGCGACCGCGAAGTTCGACGAGACCATCGAGCTCTCGGCCAATCTCGGCGTGGATCCGCGTCAGGCGGACCAGCAGGTGCGCGGCACCGTCGTGCTTCCGCACGGCACCGGCCGCACGGTGCGCGTGCTCGTGCTGGCGCGCGGCGAGAAAGAGCGCGAGGCCGTCGAGGCCGGCGCTGATTTCGTCGGTGCCGACGAGTACATCCCGAAGATCCAGGCGGGCTGGACCGATGTCGACGTCATCATCTCCACTCCCGATCTCATGGCTGATGTGGGCAAGCTCGGTCGCACGCTCGGTCCCCGTGGTCTCATGCCGAACCCGAAGAGCGGCACGGTGACGTTCGATGTCGCCAAGGCGGTTCGCGATGTGAAGGCCGGCAAGGTGGAATACCGCGTCGACAAGCAGGCGAATCTGCACATTCCGATCGGCAAGGGTTCGTTCGCGCAGGAAAAACTGCTCGAGAACCTCAAGGTTCTCATTCACGAGATCATGCGCGCCAAGCCGTCGGCCAGCAAAGGTCGCTACATCAAGAGCTTGTCGATTTCGTCGACGATGGGTCCGTCCGTGAAGCTGGACAGCCAGACCATCGTCAACTCGCTGCTGTAAGGAAGGAAACAATCATGGCCCGTCCGGAAAAAGTCGCGCAGGTAGAAGCCGTCGAAGCGGCTGTCAACAGCGCGCGGTCCATCGTCCTGTCAGACATCACGGGGCTCAATGTGGCGAAAGTCACCGAGCTGCGCCGTCGTTGTCGCGCCGAGGGTGTGGACCTCAAGGTCGTCAAGAACACGCTCGCGAAGCGCGGTCTGGAAAAGACCGCCGCCAAGGACCTCGCGAAGTATTTCGAAGGTCCCACCGCCATCGCGATCAGCCGCGAATCCGAGAATGGCGCGGCCAAGGTGCTGGCCAAGTTTGCCAAGGAGCACGAGCTCCCCAAACTGAAGGCCGGTTTTGTCGACGGCACCGTGATCGACGCCAAAGGCGTCCTCGCGTTGTCGAACATTCCCAGCAAGGGTGAGCTCTTGTCACAGCTCATGGGCAGCATGCAGAGCCCGGCGCGCAACCTCCTGTCAGTCATGCAGGGACCGGCGCGCAATCTGGCGAGTGTGCTCAAGCAGATTTCAGAGAAGCAGTCGTAATTGTATTTCTCGCGCGGCGATGCCGCGCGAACTCAAGTGTGAGGCGCAGCCTCGTTGTTCGGTCCGTTTCATCTCGTTCGAAGGAGTTAGATCATGTCGGAAGCAGTCAAGTTGTCCAGTTCCAATGCGCAGACCGCGATGGAGGCCATCGAGCGTCTCACGTTGATTGAAATGTCCGAGCTCGTAAAGGCGCTCGAGGACAAGTTCGGCGTCACCGCCGCGGCCCCGATGGCGTTCGCCGCCATGCCGGGTGCGGCGGCTGCAGCTCCGGCCGAGGAGAAGACGGAATTCGACGTCATCCTGGCCGGCGCCGGTGCCGAGAAGATCAAGGTCATCAAGGTCGTGCGCGAGCTCACCGGTCTCGGTCTGAAGGAAGCCAAGGACCTCGTCGAAGGCGCTCCCAAGCCCGTCAAAGAGGGCATCAACAAGGCCGAAGCGGAAGAAGTCAAAAAGAAGCTCTCCGAAGTCGGCGCGACTGTCGAAATCAAGTAACACGCGCGGTGCTTCGATGGACGCCGGCGTTCGCGCCGGCGTCACCATCGGGCCTCCCCGCGCGAAAGAGTCGTTAGGCGCAGCGGCAATTTGCCCTGCGCCCGTTGGCGTCTTTATCTTTGCCGGACGCCAGTACTGCCCACTGACCCCGTTACGTTGAGGACACGATGATCAAGAAGCCCGACAGACCCATCAGCGAGTACCCCCGGGACGAGTACAACCGCATCAATTTCGCGAAGATCCCGGAGGTCATGGAAATCCCGAACCTCCTCGCGATCCAGCTCGAAAGCTACGCGGAGTTCCTGCAGCGCGAGATCCCGATCGACAAGCGCGCCGATCAGGGACTCGAGTCCGTTTTCATGTCCGTATTCCCCATCGAGTCTCCGAAGGGGAAGTACAAGCTCGAGTACCACGGCTACATCATCAGCGAGCCCAAGTACTCCGAAGAGGAGTGCAAGGAGCGCGACCTGACCTATGCCGCGCCGCTCAAGGCCCGTCTGCGCCTCGTTATAAATGAGGAAGACGAGGAGACCGGCGAGAAGCGCCTCAAGGACATCATCCAGAGCGAGGTGTTCCTCGGGGAAATCCCGATCCTGACCAAGAAGGGCACCTTCATTATCAATGGAGCGGAGCGCGTGATCGTTTCGCAGCTCCATCGTTCCCCCGGTGTCTTCTTCGGCGATGAGATCCATCCCAACGGCAAGCGCCTGTTCAACGCGCGCATCATTCCGTATCGCGGTTCATGGGTCGAGTTCACCGTCGACATCAACGATGTGATGTTCGTGAACATCGATCGCCGCCGGAAGATTCCCGTCAGCGTGCTCCTCAAGGCGATGGGCTTCGACACCAATCAGGCCATCCTCCGTCTCTTCCACCAGGAAGAGATCGTGAAGCTCGGCCAGAAGAAGAAGGAAGAAGAGCTGGTCGGACGCGTTTCCATCCAGGACATCACCGACAAGGGCTCGGGCGAAGTCATGCTCGAGGCCGGTCAGCTCATCGACGAGAAGATTCTGGACAAGCTGCGCGAGGCCAAGGTCACCAACGTCCACTGCATCAAGTACGCGGAGAACGAAGGTCCGGAAGACGACGTCATCCTGAAGACGATCCGGAAGGACTCGAGCGCGGACCAGGAGTCGGCGCTCAAGAAGATCTACAACCTGATTCGTCCCGGTGATCCCCCGAATCTCGAGACCGCGCGCTCGCTCTTGCAGCGCATGTTCTTCACGCCGAAGCGCTACGACCTGGCGCCGGTCGGTCGTTACAAGATCAACCGCCGCTTGAAGCTCAACGTGCCGCAGGAAGTGACGACACTCGATCAGGCCGACTTCGTGGCTGTGATCGCGTGTCTTTTGGATATGAAGGCGGCGGACGCGGAGCCGGATGATATCGATCACCTCGGAAACCGTCGCATCCGCTCGGTCGGCGAGCTCCTGGCCAACCAGTTCTCCATCGGTCTTGCGCGCATGGCGCGCATCGTGAAGGAGCGCATGACGCTCCAGCAGGAGAGCGACCAGATCACGCCGTACGACCTGATCAACGCGCGCACCGTGTCCGCGGTGATCCAGTCGTTCTTTGGATCGAGCCAGCTCTCGCAGTTCATGGACCAGACCAATCCGCTGGCCGAGCTCACGCACAAGCGCCGCCTGTCGGCGCTCGGTCCGGGCGGTCTGACGCGCGAGCGTGCCGGCTTCGAAGTGCGCGACGTGCACTTCACGCACTACGGACGCATGTGCCCGATCGAAACGCCGGAAGGTCCGAACATCGGACTGATCAGCAGCCTGGCGACGTTTGCGCGCATCAACCAGTACGGCTTCCTCGAGACGCCGTACCGCAAGGTCGACCACGGCCGCGTGACAGACGAGATTGCGTTCCTCTCCGCGGACGAAGAGGCGGACTGCATCATCGCGCAGGCCAACGCGCAGGTGGATGACAAGGGTCACTTCCTGGCCGACAGCGTGCTGGCGCGTTCGCGAAGCGACTTCCCCGTCGTGACGCCGAAGCAGCTCCAGTACATGGACGTCTCACCGCGACAGCTGGTGAGCGCGGCCGCATCGTTGATTCCGTTCCTCGAGCACGACGACGCCAACCGCGCACTCATGGGCTGCAACATGCAGCGCCAGGCGGTGCCGTTGTTGAAGGCGGAGTCTCCGCTTGTCGGCACCGGCATGGAAGGCAAAGCCGCCAAGGATTCCGGCGTGCTCGTGGTTTCGCGTCGCGCCGGCACCGTGATCTCGGTCTCGGGCGAGCAGATCGTGGTGGATCCGGGTGGCAAGAAGGAAACCCTGGACGATTACTCGGACTACGAGGGCATGGATGAATATCCGCTGCTCAAGTTCAAGCGGTCGAACCAGGACACGTGCATCAACCAGAAGCCGCTCATCCACGTCGGTGAAAAGGTCAAGGCGGGACAGGTTCTCGCCGACGGCCCGGCCACCGAGGACGGCGAGCTGGCGCTGGGCATGAACGTGATCGTCGCCTTCATGCCGTGGCTCGGATACAACTACGAAGACGCCATCGTGTGCAGCGAACGCTTCCTCAAGGAAGACAAGTTTACGTCGCTTCACATCGAGGAGTTCGAGTGCCAGGTCCGCGACACCAAAGCGGGCATGGAGGAGATCACGCGCGAAATCCCGAACGTCGGTGAAGAAGCGCTCAAGAATCTCGACGAGGACGGTGTCGTGCGCATCGGCGCGCGCGTCCGATCGGGCGACATTCTGGTCGGCAAGGTGACGCCCAAGGGCGAAACCGAGCTGTCACCGGAAGAGCGTCTGCTGCGCGCGATCTTCGGCGAGAAGGCGGGCGACGTGCGCGACGCATCGCTCAAAGCACCTCCGGGCATGGACGGCATCGTGGTCGGCATCGAAGTCTTCTCGCGCAAGGAGCGCGACGACAAGTCGCGCAACCAGGACAAGGTCCGCCTCGCCAAGCTCAAGAAGCAGCGCGACCAGGATGTCGAGCGCGTCAAGCACATGCGCAAGGGCAAGCTCTCGCGGCTCATGATCGACGAGACGAGCGAGAAGCTCGTCCACGCGGAGACCGGCGAAGTGATTTCCAAGGCCGGCCGCAAGATCACCGAGAAGTTCTTCGAGGAGCTCGACCTCGACAATCTGCAATGGGGCCTTGCCATCGTGAAGGACCCCAAGGTCGACCGCCAGGTGCAGATCGTCCTCGACACCGCCGCCAAGGCGATCGAGCGCATCGATGTGCAGTACGAGAAGGAAGTCGAGCGCGTCACGCGCGGCGACGAACTTCCGCCCGGCGTTTCGAAACTGGTCAAGGTGTACGTGTTCCGTAAGCGCAAGCTTCAGGTCGGCGACAAGATGGCGGGACGCCACGGCAACAAGGGTGTTGTCGCGCGCATCGTTCCGACCGAAGACATGCCGTACCTGCCGGACGGTACGCCGGTTGAAGTCGTGTTGAATCCGCTGGGCGTGCCGAGCCGAATGAACGTGGGCCAGATTCTGGAGACCCACCTCGGTTGGGCCGCGCACTACGGCGGTTACAAGGTGACGTGCCCGGTGTTCGACGGCGCATCGGTCGAAGAGATCAAGCGTGCGCTCGACGAACAGAATCTGGCCAAGGGCGGCAAGACCGTGCTCTACGACGGACGCACGGGCGAAGCGTTCGAGCAGGAAGTGACCGTGGGAGCGATCTACATCATGAAGCTCTCGCACCTGGTCGACGACAAGATTCACGCCCGTTCAATCGGACCGTACTCGCTGGTGTCGCAGCAGCCCCTCGGCGGCAAGGCCCAGTTTGGCGGTCAGCGATTTGGTGAAATGGAAGTTTGGGCGCTCGAAGCCTACGGAGCAGCCTTCTGTCTGCAGGAGCTCCTTACGGTGAAGTCGGACGACATCCAGGGACGCGCCAAGATCTACGAGGCGATCGTCAAAGGTGAGAATCCGCCCGAGCCGGGAATTCCCGAGTCGTTCAATGTGCTCGTGAAAGAACTTCAGAGCCTGGGACTCGACGTCGAGCTGGAGAGGCCTAACTAGCGGAGCGAAGCTTCGCTCAGGAGGAGTTCAGGTGTTCATAAACCTGGAAAAAGAGAGAAAAAAGCCGACGGACTTCAAGTCCATCCGAATCATGCTCGCCTCGCCGGAGCGCATCCGCGAGTGGAGCTTCGGAGAAGTGACGAAGCCGGAGACAATCAACTACCGCTCGTTCAAGCCGGAAAAAGACGGCCTGTTCTGCGAGCGCATCTTCGGTCCGGTCAAGGACTGGGAATGTTCGTGCGGCAAGTACAAGCGCATCCGTTACCGCGGCGTGATCTGCGATCGCTGCGGTGTGGAAGTGACGCGCGCCAACGTGCGTCGCGAGCGTCTCGGCCATGTCGAGCTCGCGGTGCCGGTGTCGCACATCTGGTTCTTCAAGGGACTGCCGAGCCGCATCGGTCACCTGCTCGACATGACGATCCGTGACCTGGAGCGCGTGCTCTATTACGAATCGTTCATCGTCATCGATCCGGGTAACGCCCCGGTGAAGGAAAAGCAGCTGGTGTCCGAGGATCGCTACCTCGAGCTGCAGGAGCAGAACTTCGACTTCGTGGCCAAGATGGGCGCCGAAGCCATCAAGGAACTCTTGAAGCGCATCGAGCTCAACGAGCTCTCGAAGTACCTGCGCGGCAAGATTGCGACGGAGACGTCGACGCAGCGCAAGAAGGACCAGCTCAAGCGCCTCAAGGTGGTGGAAGCGTTCCGCAACTCCGAGAATCGTCCCGAGTGGATGATCATGGATGTGATCCCGGTGCTTCCGCCCGAGCTGCGCCCGCTGGTGCCGCTCGAAGGCGGCCGCTTTGCGACCTCCGACTTGAACGATCTCTATCGTCGCGTCATCAACCGCAACAACCGGTTGAAGAAGCTGATCGAGATCAAGGCGCCCGAAGTCATTCTGCGCAACGAAAAGCGCATGCTGCAGGAAGCCGTCGACGCGCTGTTTGATAATGGACGGCGCTCCCGCGCCGTCCGTGGACAGGGCAACCGTCCGCTCAAGTCGCTCTCCGACATGCTCAAGGGCAAGCAGGGCCGGTTCCGTCAGAACCTGCTCGGCAAGCGCGTGGACTACTCGGGTCGTTCGGTGATCGTGGTCGGTCCCGAGCTCAAGATCTACGAGTGCGGGCTGCCCAAGTCGATGGCGCTCGAGCTCTTCAAGCCGTTCATCATCCGAAAGCTCGAAGAGAAGAACTACGTGCAGACGGTGAAGAGTGCCAAGAAGCTCGTCGAGCAGGAAAGCCCCGAAGTCTGGGACATCCTGGAAGAGATCATTCAGTTCCATCCGGTGCTCCTGAACCGCGCACCGACCTTGCACCGTCTCGGCATCCAGGCGTTCCAGCCCGTGCTCGTGGAAGGAAAAGCCATCCGTCTGCACCCGCTCGTCTGCGCCGCGTTCAACGCGGACTTCGACGGCGACCAGATGGCCGTGCACGTGCCGCTCTCGTACGAAGCGCAGCTCGAAGCGCGTACGCTGATGCTCTCCGCGCACAATATTCTCTCGCCCGCGAACGGCAAGCCGCTCGCGGTGGCGTCGCAGGATATGGTGATCGGAGCCTACTTCCTCACCATGGCCAAGAAGGGCGCGCGCGGCGAGGGCAAGGCGTTCTTCTCCATGGACGAAGTGGTGCTCGCGCACGACACCGCCCAGATCGATCTGCACGCGCGCATCCGCCTGCGCTGGGAAGGCGGCATCATCGAGACCACCGTCGGTCGCGTGCTCTTCAACCGGATCATTCCGGAAGAGCTGCGCTACAAGAACGACGTCATGGACAAGAAGGGACTCGCGAGTCTGGTGGCCGAGGCGTTCGACAAGCTCGGTCTCGAGAAGACGATTCGCTTCCTCGATGATCTCAAGGACGCGGGCTTCGGCTTCGCGACCAAGAGCGGTCTCACGGTGGGCATGGACGACCTGATCGTGCCGACGGGCAAGGAAGCCGTCATCGCGCGCGCGTCGAAAGACGTGGGGCACGTCATCAAGCAGTACGAAGAGGGCGACATCACCGACGGCGAGCGCTACAACAAGATCATCGACGCGTGGACGCGTGCCACCAACGAAGTCGGCGAGCTGATGATGGAAGGCCTGCGCAAGGATCGCGACGGCTTCAATCCCATCTTCATGATGTCGGACTCCGGATCGCGAGGCAGCAAGGACCAGGTCCGCCAGCTCGCGGGTATGCGCGGTCTCATGGCGAAGCCGCAGAAGAAGATCACCGGTCAGATCGGCGAAATCATCGAAATGCCGATCGTGGCCAACTTCCTCGAGGGCCTCTCCGTGCTGCAGTACTTCATTTCGACGCACGGTGCGCGCAAGGGTCTGGCCGACACGGCGCTCAAGACCGCCGATGCCGGTTACCTCACGCGCCGCCTTGTCGACGTGGCGCAGGACGTCATCATTAACGTGCACGACTGCGGCACCATCATGGGTATCGACATCATGGCGCTCAAAGAGGGCGAAGAAATCATCGAGTCCCTGTCCGACCGCATCCGCGGCCGTGTGACGGTGGACGATGTGCTCGATCCTCTGCAGGGCGATGTGATCGTCGAGGCCAACGAGATGCTCACGTGGGATCTTTCCGCGCTCATCGAAGATCGCGGCGTCGAGCACGTGAAGATCCGTTCCGTGCTGACGTGCGAAGCCAAGCGCGGCGTGTGCGCTCTGTGCTACGGCACCAACCTCGCCACCGGCCGCATGGTCGAGAAGGGCGAAGCGGTGGGTGTCATCGCGGCGCAGTCGATCGGCGAGCCGGGAACGCAGCTCACGCTGCGAACCTTCCACATCGGCGGTATTGCCGGTCGTATCGCGGAGCAGACGCAGAAGACAGTCAAGTATCCCGGCAAGGCCACGTTCAAGGGGCTGCGCTTCGTGCGCGGCCGCGGCGGCAAGGACATCGTGATCTCGCGCAAGAGCGAGTTCCTTCTCCTCGACGAGGGCGACCGCGTGCGTTCACGCTTCGGCGTGCCGTACGGCGCGGAGCTCAACGTGGCGGAAGGCGACATGGTCCAGCCCGGCGCCGTCATCTACCGATGGGATCCGTACTCGGATGTCATTCTCTCCGACAAGGCAGGCGTGGTGCGCTTCGGCGATCTCCACCTCGATGTCACCATCAAGGAGAAGATCGACGAAAAGACCGGCAAGATGCAGATGGTCGTGATCGAGGACCGTGACAAGAAGAACCATCCGCACATTCACATCCTGAACGAGGCCAACGGCGCGGTGGTCGGTCACTTCATCATTCCGACCGGCGCCCAGCTGCTCGTGAAGGACGGCCAGGAAATCCAGGCCGGCGACACGCTGTGCAAGATCGCGCGCGAAACCGCGAAGACGAGCGACATCACCGGCGGTCTGCCGCGCGTCGCCGAGCTCTTCGAAGTGCGCAAGCCCAAGGAGTCCGCGGTGGTGTCGGAAATCGACGGCACGGTGGAGTTCGGGCCGATCACGCGCGGCATGCGCAAGATCATCATCAAGAACGAGAACAAGGACGAGCGCACCTACATCATTCCGCAGGGCAAACACCTGCGCGTGTATGAAGGCGACCGTGTCGAGGCCGGCGACAACCTCACCGAGGGACCGGTCAACCCGTACGACATTCTCGCCATCAAGGGTGTGAATGCCGCGCAGGAGTACCTCGTGAACGGCATCCAGGAGGTCTATCGACTCCAGGGTGTGGGCATCAACGACAAGCACATCGAAGTGATCGTGCGTCAGATGCTGCAGAAGGTTCAGGTGGAGGATCCGGGTGACACCATGTTCCTCGAGGGCGACCTGCTCGACAAGGGTGTCTTCCGCGACGAGAACGAGCGCATCAACGCGGCGGGCGGCAAGCCGGCCACGTTCAAGCCGATGCTGCTCGGTATCACCAAGGCGTCGCTCTCGACGGAGAGCTTCTTCTCGGCCGCCAGCTTCCAGGAGACGACACGCGTCCTGACCGACGCCGCCGTCCGTGGCAAGCGCGACCGCCTGCTGGGCTTGAAGGAGAACGTGATCATCGGACACCTGATCCCGGCCGGTACCGGTATCAAGGACTACGATCACATCGAGCTGGCACCGGCCGATGACGACGACGAGTTCGTTGGAGTCGAGGAAGCCGGGGCGGGGATGGACGAGATCGACGACCTCGACGAGCCGATGTCGGCGATTGGCAAAGAAAGCATGGAGAAGTAACCGGTTATCACGTGGGGGCTTGACAGGTTTTTCGGAACCTAGTAAAGTGCGTGCTTCACGGCTCCATCACTTCCCTTGATCCGGAAGTTCTGGTAACCACAAGAAATACATAGAGTTAGGTGCCCCGGCAAGCTGCGCCGCCGTGGAGTTATCCACACCGGTCTGTCAGCCCGCGGGGCTATTTACGCCGAGACGGAGGATTTGTGCCGACAATCAATCAGTTGATTCGCCGCGGCCGGCTGGAAAAACCCGAACGGTCGAAGACCCCGGCGATGGCTCAGTGCCCGCAGAAGCGCGGTGTGTGCACCCGTGTGTACACGCAGACCCCGAAGAAGCCCAACTCGGCGCTTCGCAAGGTGGCCCGCGTTCGTCTGACCAACGGCATTGAAGTCACGGCCTACATTCCCGGCGAAGGTCACAACCTCCAGGAACACTCGATCGTGCTCATTCGCGGCGGCCGCGTGAAGGATCTCCCGGGCGTGCGCTACCACATCATCCGTGGCGTGCTCGACACCTCGGGCGTCGATGGCCGTCGCAAGAGCCGTTCGAAGTACGGTGCCAAACGGCCGAAAGCGGCTGCCAAGTAAGGAATCACGATGTCGCGTAGAAAACGTTCACGTAAGAAAGATTTCGTCGGCGATCCCAAGTACAACGACATCCTGGTCGCGCGTTTTTCGAATTATGTCATGCGCCGCGGCAAGAAGTCCGTCGCGGAGGCATTGCTGTACGAAAGCTTCGATATCATCGAAGAGAAAACCGGGCAGCGCGGGATTGAAGTATTCAAGAAGGCGCTGGACAACGTGAAGCCGTCGCTGGAAGTGACGTCGCGTCGCGTCGGCGGAGCCAACTATCAGGTTCCCGTCGAAGTACGCTCGTCGCGCCGGCTGGCGCTCGCGATGCGGTGGCTCTCGGGTTATTCGCGTATGCGAAGCGAAAAGACCATGGCAGAACGTCTGGCGAATGAATTGATGCAGGCCTCGCGCTCTGAAGGCCCGTCCGTCAAAAAGAAGGAAGACACCCACAAGATGGCGGAGGCCAACAAGGCTTTCGCACACTTCCGCTGGTAGTCCCACGGACGGTTTGGAAGCGGCTTAGCCGCGCGAACCATTAGCCCCGGTGACTCGGGTTCTCCGAGATTCCGGGCCTCATAATTTCGACCAAGTCGGCGGCTGCACATCCGTGCAGCAACAGGTTTCTCCCCGCAGGAGCGCCCCTGACACGTACACGGGTCTTTGACCCGGTGTCGTTGGCGCGCGGGAATTGGTGGATGGAAATGGCACGAGAAATTCCGATCGAACGCGTACGCAACATCGGCATCATGGCCCACATCGATGCCGGCAAGACCACGCTCACCGAGCGCGTCCTCTTCTATACCGGGAAGACGCACCGTCTGGGCGAGGTCCACGACGGCACCACCATCATGGACTGGATGGTGCAGGAGCGTGAGCGTGGCATCACGATCACGTCGGCGGCGACCACCTGTTCATGGAAGAACAGCAAGGGTCAGGACGTTCGCATCAACATCATCGACACCCCGGGTCACGTGGACTTCACGGCCGAGGTGGAGCGGAGCCTGCGCGTCTTGGACGGCGCCATCGGCGTTTTCTGCGCGGTGGGCGGCGTCGAGCCGCAGTCGGAAACGGTGTGGCGTCAGGCCGACAAGTACGGCGTGCCGCGCATCGCGTTCGTCAACAAGATGGACCGCATGGGCGCGGATTTCCTGAACGTCGTGCAGATGATGCGCGACCGTCTGGGCGCCAACGCAGTGCCCATCCAGCTCCCCATCGGAGCGGGCGACCTGTTCAACGGCATCGTCGATCTCACGCGCATGAAGGCGTTCTTCTACCACGAAGAAACCAAGGGCATGACGTACGACGAGCACGAGATTCCGGCCGACATGCTGCCCATGGCCAAGGAATACCGCGCCAAGCTTGTGGAGAATCTCTCCGATTTCGACGACGAGCTCCTGACCCAGTTCCTCGACACGGGTGAGGGTGCGCAGGAGACGCTTCGTCGCGTCATGAAGAAGGCCATGCTGGAAGGCAAGTTCGTGCCCGTCATGTGTGGTGCGGCGTTCAAGAACAAGGGCGTACAGCGTCTGCTCGATGCCGTCGTGCATCTGCTCCCGTCGCCCGCCGATATTCCCGCCATCACCGGACACAGCCTTTACAGCACCGAACCCGAAATCAGAAAAGCCGACGAGAACGAACCGTTCTCGGCGCTCGTGTTCAAGATCATGACCGACCCGCACGTGGGCAAGCTCACGTACATCCGCGTCTACAGCGGCAAGATCGACACCGGCACCACGGTGCTGAACTCGACGACGAGCAAGAAAGAGCGCATCGGCCGTCTCATGCAGATGCACGCCGACAAGCGCGAGGAAATCGAAACCGAGTATGCGGGCGACATCTGCGCCGTCATCGGACTCAAGGATGCGCGCACCGGCGATACGCTGTGCGACATGAAGAAGCCGGTCGTGCTCGAGCGCATGCACTTCCCCGAGCCCGTGATCTCGGTCGCGATCGAGCCCAAGACGGCCAGCGACCAGGAGAAGCTCGGCGAAGCGCTCATGAAGCTCTCGGATGAGGATCCGACCTTCCAGGTGCGCACCGATGAAGAGACCGGACAGACAATCATTTCCGGAATGGGCGAGCTTCACCTCGAAATTCTCGTCGACCGCATGCTGCGCGAGTTCAAAGTGGTCGCCAACGTCGGCAAGCCCCAGGTGGCTTACAAGGAAGCGTTCGGCAAGGCGTCCGAAGCGGAAGGCAAGTTCATCAAGCAGTCGGGCGGCCGCGGCCAGTACGGACACGTCGTCCTTCGCATCGAGCCCACCGACGGCTCGGAAGATTTCATCTTCGAGAACAAGGTCATCGGTGGCACCGTGCCGCGCGAATACGTTCCCGCGGTGGAGAAGGGCCTCAAGGGCGCCGTCACCACCGGCGTGTTGGCCGGGTATCCCGTGGTGGGCGTCAAGTGCCAGCTGCTCGACGGCTCGTACCACGAAGTCGACTCGAGCGAAATTGCGTTCCAGATGGCGGCGTCGATGGCGTTCAAGGAAGCGATGCGCAAATCGAATCCGAAGCTCATCGAGCCGATCATGGACGTCGAAGTCGTGTGCCCGAAGGAATACATGGGCGACGTCATCGGCGATCTGAGCTCGCGCCGCGGCAAGATCGGCAACATGACGCAGCGCGCGGACGCGCAGATCATCAACGCGCGCGTGCCGCTGGCCGAGATGTTCGGTTATGCAACGGCGCTGCGCTCGCTCACTCAGGGTCGCGCCGTGTACACCATGCAGTTTGCCAATTATGAAGCCGCGCCCAAGAGTGTCGCGGAAGAGATCATCAATAAATTCCAGGGAAAGGTGACCAGCTAGTCCGCGCTCTCGCGCGAACATCTGGTTGGTGAAGGAGGATAGATCGAATGGCCAGGGAGAAATTCAATCGCAATAAGCCGCACGTGAACGTGGGTACGATCGGTCACGTGGATCACGGCAAGACGACGTTGACGGCAGCGATCACGAAGGTGCTC
>Ga0157284_10000052_pt1 | contig 16259 bp, 17 predicted proteins | sample NitcycUS059202B1_FD_108392 | JGI IMG/M metagenome (GOLD analysis project Ga0157284, IMG submission 108392) | Soil microbial communities from Arlington Agricultural Research Station in Wisconsin, USA - Nitrogen cycling UWRJ-S059-202B-1 | ecosystem: Environmental > Terrestrial > Soil >... | reverse complement strand
TTGCGTTACGCAGTCAGTGGGCATCACGCCGTCAGGTCTGGATAGCCACCAGCACGCATGAGGGTGAAGAAACTCTGTTGCTGGAAGCACATAAAGAGCTGCTGAAAGCGCATCCAAACTTGCTGCTGATTCTGGTTCCCCGTCATCCGGAACGTTTCCCGGTGGCATGTGAACTGACGCGTAAAGCAGGACTTTCATTCATTCAGCGTAGCTCAGGGGAAGTGCCGTCCTCGACCACTCAGGTGGTGATCGGCGATACCATGGGCGAATTAATGCTGCTGTACGGCATTGCCGATCTGGCATTTGTCGGCGGCAGTCTGGTCGATCGCGGTGGTCATAACCCGCTTGAAGCCGCCGCACACGCCATCCCGGTACTGATGGGGCCGCACACCTTCAATTTCAAAGACATCTGCGCCAAGCTGGCTCAGGACGACGGTCTCATTACTGTGACGGATACTGCATCGCTGGTGAAAGAAATTTCCACACTGCTGACTGACGAAGACTATCGTTTGTATTACGGGCGTCATGCCGTCGAAGTTCTGCATCAAAATCAGGGGGCGTTACAACGTCTGCTGCATTTACTGGAGCCTTATCTGCCTGTGCGGAGTCATTGATGGCTGATAAAAAACGTTTATCCGTTGTACTGATTGCACGTAATGAAGCCGATTTATTGCCGGAATGCCTTGAATCAGTTGCATGGGCAGATGAAATTATTCTGCTCGACTCCGGCAGCAAAGATGCCACCGCTGACGTTGCCCGAAGCTATGGCGCTAAAGTATTTCAAAATAAAGACTGGCCGGGATTCGGCAAACAACGCCAGCTGGCACAAAGCTATGCTACCGGCGACTATATTTTGATGATCGATGCCGACGAGCGTGTGACGCCAGAACTGCGCAAGTCTATTGAAAACGTTTTGAATACTCCTCAGGAAAACGCCGTTTATAGCCTCGGGCGAAGTAATCTTTTTCTCGGCAGATTCATGCGCCACAGCGGCTGGTATCCCGATCGCGTCAACCGGTTGTACCCTTCCACATTCAGTTATAACGACGATCTGGTTCATGAATCACTGAACACCGGTAATGCCGCGTTGGTGCCGTTACAAGGCGATCTCCAGCATCTCACTTGTCGTGACCTTTTCGCTTTCCAGCGAAAACAGCTCAGCTATGCGCAGGCATGGGCAGAACAACGCCATCAGCAAGGGCGTAAGTGCAGTTTCTTCTCGATTATTTCGCATACACTGGGTGCATTCATTAAAACCTGGATCCTCCGCGCTGGCTTTCTGGATGGTAAGCAGGGGTTGATCCTGGCAGGCGTCAATGCACAATATACCTTCAATAAGTATGCCGCCCTGTGGGCGCTCAGCCATCAACTGCAAAAGTGAGACGTCATGAGCACTAAAGCAATTTATCCAGGTACGTTCGACCCGATGACCAACGGGCATCTCGATATCGTCACCCGTGCGGCGCTGATGTTTGACCATGTTATTCTTGCGATTGCGGCCAGCCCAGGCAAAAAACCGATGTTCTCGCTGGATGAGCGCGTGGCGCTGGCGACACAAGTGACGTCGCATCTGGATAATGTTGAAGTCATTGGTTTCAGCGCTCTGATGGCGAATTTCGCTAAAGCACAGGGGGCTAACGTGCTGGTTCGCGGATTACGTGCTGTGTCTGATTTTGAATATGAGATGCAACTGGCGAACATGAACCGGCATTTGCTGCCAACGCTGGAAAGCGTATTCATGATGCCATCGAAAGAATGGTCGTTTATCTCATCTTCTCTGGTCAAAGAAGTGGCGCGCCACGGTGGCGACATCACGCCTTTCCTGCCACAGGTTATCACTCAGGCACTGATGGAAAAAATCAGCGCCTGAATCACGCGTTAGCGCTGGCAGTTCGGGCAGAAAAACGTGGTGCGCTGAGCGTGTTTCTTACTCTCAATGGGCGTACCACATGCCCGGCAAGGCTCACCAGCCCTTCCATAGACTTGCAATTCCTGCGCGAAATATCCCGGTTTTCCGTCTGACTGTAAAAAGTCCTTCAGCGTCGTCCCGCCCTGTTCAATAGAACGCAATAATACTGCTTTGATGGTTCTGACCAGCAACTCCGCTTCATCACGTTTGAGCGAATGGGCGGGTCTGTCAGGTGAAATGCCGGCAACAAACAAGGATTCGCTGGCATAGATATTCCCCACGCCGACCACCAGTTTGTTGTCCATCAGCCAGGGTTTGATCGGTGATTTCTTCGTGCGGCATTTCTCAAACAGGTAATCCGCCGTGAAATCTTCGCTCAGCGGTTCAGGGCCGAGATGGGCCAGGACATTGCTGGCTGCCAGATCAGAAGACCATAACCAGGCGCCAAAACGGCGCGGATCGGTATAACGCAGCACATGGCCGGTATCCATGACCAGATCGACGTGATCATGTTTGCCCGGCTCTGTTTCTTCCGGCAATACCCGCAGGCTGCCAGACATGCCCAGATGAATGATAATCCAGCCGGTTTTCAGCTCCACCAGAAGATATTTTGCGCGGCGCTGAACACTCAGAACAGGCTGATCGCTTAACGCTAAGATCTCCGCCGAGACAGGCCAGCGTAAACGCGGATTGCGTACGACAGCATGGAGTATGGTGTGACCTTTCAAATAGGGTTCAATCCCTCTGCGGCTGGTTTCAACCTCAGGTAATTCCGGCATAATTTCTCCCTTAGCAGAATCGTGTTCAGAGTGTGTCGCAGACACCGACATCAGGCAAATAAAAGTCGCTGAGAATGAAAATTGTGAAATTCAGGCAATAAAAAACCCGGCCGGAGCCGGGTTTTTAGCAATCCACTAAAATTATTTAATTTTAGCTTCTTTGTAGATCACGTGTTGACGGACAACTGGATCGAATTTCTTCAGTTCCAATTTTTCCGGCTTAGTACGCTTGTTCTTCGTGGTGGTATAGAAGTGACCAGTACCAGCAGAAGAAACCAGCTTGATCTTCTCGCGAACACCTTTAGCCATGATGCAGTTCCTTAATACTTCTCACCGCGGGCACGCAGATCGGCCAAGACCGTCTCAATACCCTTCTTATCAATAACACGCATACCTTTAGCAGATACACGCAGAGTTACAAAGCGCTTCTCAGCCTCAACCCAAAAACGGTGGGAGTGCAGGTTCGGCAGAAAACGGCGTTTGGTCGCGTTCATTGCGTGGGAACGGTTGTTACCGCTCACCGGGCGCTTGCCAGTAACTTGGCAGACTCGGGACATGTCTATTCTCCAAAAATCAAATCAGCTCGAGCTTCGTATAGGGTATGGCCGCCTCGTCAGGCTTTTAGAGCCCATCTCAGCAAACTCCACTGAGAACCGACTCACTGTCGTCGGGTAAAAACCAATTCATCAGGTCAGAAACCTGCTGAGATAGGCTCTTATCGCCAAACCCAAGATTCTCAAAGGTGGCGTAGTATACGCTCTGTAGCGTAAGTGCTCAAGTCCCGAACAGCTAAAGATCCCAAAGGATCTTCAAAAAACGAGGCTAAATCCAACCGCGCTCGGCAAAAGATACCGTTTCTCCGTGACCTACGACCAAATGGTCAAGGACACGAATCTCAAGCAGCTGGCACGCTCGAATAATCTGTTCAGTCACTTTTCTGTCCATCAGGCTGGGCTCAGCCCGACCAGATGGGTGATTATGCGCCAGAATTAGGGCTGCCGCATTAACCTTCATCGCACCACGAACAATTTCGCGGGGATACACTTCTACGTGCCCAATAGTACCAGCAAACATCTCCTCATGGCGAATAACGCGATGCTGGTTGTCGAGAAAAAGTACCAGAAAAACCTCTCTTTCCCGAAAAACGAGCAAATTCTGCAAATATTCTCTGATAACCTGCGGACTGAGCATCGCATTTTCAGCGCTTAAGTGACGCAAATAGGCACGGCGTGATAATTCGGACACAGCGACCAGTTGGGAAAACTTGGCGACGCCCATTCCTTTCGTGCGAGCCATCGCGTCAAAATCTGCCATCAGCAACTGATGCAATGAACCGAACTCATCCAGTAGGTTCTTTGCCAGTTCCATGACATGCAATCCCCGGCATCCTGTGCGCAGGTAAATAGCCAGCAGCTCCTGATCCGACAACTCTTTTGCCCCTTGCTGCAATAATTTCTCCCGTGGCGGCGTCACGCCCGGCCAGAGGTCTTGTCGTTTCGTCATCCTGACTCCTTAATTGACAAAGATTGTCGCATAAGGGCATCGCCGTCGTGATCTTCACCTGGTCAGCTTGCGAGACATTACGCAGAATTTTTATTGCTCCGGTAAGGGAGCATCGCCAATAGCTGTCATCATTGCGCGTTATGCTAAAATGTCGCTTCTTCCAGCTTTCAACCAATCGGACAATGATGATGACGGGACTTTCCGGCAAACATATTGTGCTCGGTATCAGCGGTGGTATCGCTGCCTATAAAGCACCAGAACTGGTACGTCGCTTACGTGAAAGAGGCGCTGAAGTTCGCGTCGTCATGACAGAAGCGGCGAAATCCTTTGTGACTCCGCTGAGCCTGCAGGTTGTTTCTGGCTATCCGGTTTCTGACGACCTGCTTGATCCCGCCGCTGAAGCGGCAATGGGCCATATTGAGTTAGGAAAATGGGCTGATTTAGTGATTATCGCCCCCGCCACGGCGGATTTGCTGGCCCGCATGAATGCCGGTATGGCGAATGATCTGCTGACAACGGTATGTCTGGCGACCGCCGCGCCGGTCGCGGTGCTGCCGGCGATGAATCAGCAAATGTATCGCGCTGCCGTCACGCAGGAAAATCTGCAAAGCCTAGCGGCAAGGGGCACGTTGTTGTGGGGCCCTGACAGCGGCAGTCAGGCTTGTGGCGACGTAGGTCCGGGACGCATGCTCGATCCGCTGGTGATTGTTGATATGGCAAACGCGCACTTCTCTTCGCGCAACGATCTGGCGCATCTGAACATTATGGTGACCGCAGGTCCGACCCGTGAGCCGCTGGATCCTGTCCGCTTCATCAGTAATCACAGTTCCGGCAAAATGGGCTTTGCCATTGCTAAAGCCGCCGCAGAACGTGGCGCGCAGGTTACGCTGATCGCCGGACCGGTCACCCAGCCGACGCCGCCTGACGTCCGCCGGATTGATGTGGAAAGTGCGCTGGAAATGCAGAAAGCGGTGCAACTGTCTGCGGGTTCTCAGCATATTTTTATTTCCTGCGCTGCCGTGGCTGATTACCGCGCTGAAAATATTGCTGATGAGAAAATCAAAAAGCAAGGCGATGAAATCACTGTAAAAATGGTGAAAAACCCCGACATTGTCGCGGGCGTTGCGGCCATGACAGAAAACCGGCCTTACGTCGTGGGGTTTGCTGCTGAAACCCAGAATGTGGAAGAATACGCGCGGCAAAAAAGGATCCGCAAGAATCTGGATCTGATCTGCGCTAACGATGTTTCACTTGCCGGGCAGGGTTTCAACAGTGATTCCAATGCTCTGCATCTTTTTTGGCAGGACGGGGATAAAATCTTACCGCTCAGCGATAAGTCCCTGCTTGGTCAACGTTTATTAGAAGAGATTGTCAGCCGTTATGATGAAAAAAATCGACATTAAAATTCTCGACCCGCGCATCGGTTCGACTTTCCCTTTACCGGCTTACGCGACACCAGGGTCTGCGGGTCTGGATTTACGCGCCTGTCTGGACGCGTCCGTAGAACTGAAACCGGGCGAAACTACGCTGCTGCCAACCGGTCTGGCTATCCATATTGGTGATGCTAATCTGGCGGCGGTGATTTTGCCGCGCTCCGGTCTGGGCCATAAACACGGCGTCGTGCTGGGCAATCTGGTCGGTCTTATCGACTCTGATTATCAGGGCCAGCTGATGGTGTCTGTATGGAACCGCGGTCAGACGACATTTGTAATCGAACCGGGCGAGCGCATTGCTCAGATGGTGTTTGTACCCGTCGTTCAGGCAGAATTCAATCTGGTGGAAGATTTCGACGCCAGTGAACGCGGCGAAGGGGGCTTTGGCCACTCAGGTCGCCAATAAGAACCTGTTCAGCACCGCAGATTTTGACGCGATATTGAACAGATCCTTATCACTATCAGACCGTAACAACGCGAAGGGAACGAAATAAGCCGCAGGATCACAGCGATTCATGCGGCAGTTGTGCGGTTTCTCCATGATTTTAGCCGTTTTTTAGCAAGGGTCTATTCAGACATGGCAGAGAAAGAAACGACAAAAAGGAACAGGCGCGAAGAGATTTTGCAGGCGTTAGCGCAAATGCTTCAGTCCAGCGATGGCAGCCAGCGGATCACAACGGCAAAGCTTGCCGCCAGTGTAGGTGTTTCAGAAGCAGCTCTTTATCGTCATTTTCCCAGTAAAACGCGGATGTTTGACAGCTTAATTGAGTTTATCGAAGACAGTCTGATCACTCGTATCAATCTCATCCTGCAGGATGAAAAAGATACGCTAAACAGAATACGTCTGATTCTGCTGCTGATTTTAGGTTTTGCCGAACGGAATCCGGGGCTAACCCGCATCATGACCGGTCATGCCCTGATGTTTGAACAGGACCGTCTGCAAGGTCGCATCAACCAGCTGTTCGAGCGAATCGAAGCGCAATTGCGTCAGGTTTTGCGGGAAAAGAAAATGCGCGAAGGCAGCGGGTTTATCAGTGATGAAACCCTGCTTGCCAGCCAGCTACTGGCCTTTTGCGAAGGGATGCTGTCACGCTTTGTACGCTCCGAATTCAAGTACAAGCCGACGCAGGACTTCGATACCCGCTGGCCGCTTATCTCCGCTCAGTTACAATAGAAACACGAAGCAGTGACAAACGTCAGATATCAAAAAGGGCCGAAAGGCCCTTTTGTTTTTTCCGCTACGGCTGAATCACTTTCCCATTTTCATCCAGCATCGCAGTCAGTAATGCCGTACCGTCTTCCCCTACACGAAATGCTCCATAACGTGCGCTGGCGAAACGCTCACCGTGATCTTCCTGGAAAAAGTAAGCATCCGTTCCCACTGTCAGCGTTCCGGCCTTCATATGATAGTTAACCCGCAATTCATCGGGCTTCAGCGGCTCACCGCTGTCAAACCGTGCCTGAGTGACCAGCCGGTGCTCATTCACTGCCACAATAATGTTGCCACGGACAGGAAAACATGGCGTCTCTGGAACAGAATGACAACCCTGACGTTGCTGGTATAACTGCTCTTGTAAAGATCGCGTGATGGCATAATTGAGCGCCATATAATCCCCCTGCATCAAAGATCGCGGATCAACCGGCGCAAGCTCCAATATCATTACTGCGCCCTGGTTAAGCATTTGTTCTTTTTGCCAGATACCCGCATTCACTGCGATCAGCGCCAGCAGTATCACGACTCCTGCCAGCCATTTTCTCAGGTTACCGGTTTGCATAAGCGTCCTCCTTATGCGCGGGGATCAGTTTTTTGGCTGTAAATGCCAGCGCCAGCAACACCAGGCCAGTGACAAACATCAGAAGGGATTTATGCAATAAGCTGACGCCGAGGAAGTAATACCAGTCGATGACATACAGTGCTAAAAAACAGCCGCTCGCGGCTAAAACTCCCTGACTTCCCTGATAACGGGCCATCAGTAACAACAACATGCCCAGACCGATTCCCGGTGCATAGAAGGCTGCTGCGCCACACAAAACCGCCGCCACCAGAAACAGCGAAGCTGATGCCGTCTTTTTCACCACAGTCTGATACAGACATCCCAGCATTAAACCTGCGGCGATACCTGCGCCAGTTCCCAGCGAAAGAGTGAAATATCCTTCTGGCCGCCAGAAGAAATCAAAGAGAAGCGCGGTGTTAATACCAGAAAAACACTGCAATATCAGGCCGGAAGGAATACCCCAGAGGAGAGGGAAAACAGCCTCAGCCCATGACGTGGCTTTTAAGTTAATTTGTTCTCTGATAATCCATAGCCAGAAAATCACAATGACAGCAACCAGCGCTGATACCGCCCAAAAACGGATGACCGGTGGTAAATACATCCCGGCCAGCAAATTGCCGGAAAGGATCAGCAAAAATGTCAGCGCCGTTATCGCCATAAAACGAAAAGTACGATCAGGCATTGCCAGCGCCATCACTGCAAGAACCGGCAATGAACAGAGCGAGCCCACCAGGAAAGACATTTCCCAACCAGGATCAAAGAGAATATAGAAACCAAAACACAGGCCACAGGTTGCCGCTATCGCCCATGCCAGTCCGATATGATGCTTACTCACGCCCTGCACGCGCAAAAGTCCGCCCGCAATAAAGGCAAGGATTAGCGCTGGGATAATCACCGTAGCAGCGCTGGGATCATTGAGCAGGCCGATAACATAAAGCACCAGAACCAGCAGAAGTAAAATAATCATCGCCGCGACCCAGCCACCGATACCCAACGTCAGCCGCAAGTACCAGGGAAGATGAGAGGAATGGTCGAATTGCTGAATCTCTTCAGTTTGCGTCTGAGTAAGCAAATTATGCCGACGTAACTGTTCCGTCAGCACTGCCATTTCCGTGGAAGAAACCTCGACCGGCTGGCGTTCATAAAGTTTACGCCGCCAGTAGAGCATCAGGGCGCCACATCCTGCCAGCCATAAGGCCATCAGGCAGCCCAGCATAAAGAGGCCGCCCACATCATAAGAGCTGTCGAACATCTGCATGATCAGCACGCATCCAACGGCGGCTAAACTGACTGTCCCCAGTGTCAGCATGCAAAGGTCAGGATGGCGATAGCGGTAGAAGAAGTAACCCGCCAGTAAAACCACCAGCCATAACGCGGTAACAAAGGGATGAGGGTTACCGTAGCGCCAGCCGGACACATTTCCGGCGACGATGGAAGTCAGCATCAATAACAGGAAACCGGCCATCACACGCGAAAACCAGCGACTGGCGAGCCAGGACTGCGGATTGTGTTTAATTGCACGCAGGGCAAGAACTTCACGCGTGACCAGAAACATCACCTGCACAATCAGGTAACCATAGAGAGCCGTTGTGGGAAAATAGTCGAGACCATCAAATACCGTGCTGTCCAGCATGGACATAGACACCGTGGCGTAATAAAGCTGAAATGTAAGGCTGGCAAGCAGCCAGGTGCAGAACCACAGGCTGTTCTGACGGGCGATAAGGGCTAAAGGCAGGAAAACAAACAACCAGGCTCTGAACAGCTCCCAGCTGTCGGCGCCCGTCTGATAAATCTGTCCATACAGGGCAAACAGCGCACCAAAGCTTAGACCTGTCGCCAGTAAGGCACTGCGCGCAAGTCCGTCATACCAGCGCCACCAGACTAAGACGGCAAGCGCAACGACCAACAACTCTGCCAGCGCAAATTTTGCCATCTTCGGCATATTTGCCCAGTTCCAGGCGACAAAAAATACGGCACCCGCGACCAGCGACAACAAACCCAGTAACGAAAGTAAGGGGACAAGAAACTTCTGCCATTGCAAATAGCCCGGCCGGACACCACAAAAATCATAAATACGCTGGCATTCCGCTGGTGTCAGGCTTCGGCCTTTAACCAACCGCTCCGTCTGGCGACAGAGAAACTCTGCCGCCCGGGAAGGCATCCATTCTTTGCTGCCCGCTTCAATTTGTGTCATGACATCCCTGCCTTATGAAGTTTTACCCGATATTAAACGCCATACTCCTGCCGGTAAGCCCGCACAGCAGCCAGATGGTCAGCCATTTCCGCTTTTTCTTCCAGATACTCAATAAGGTCAGCCAGCGTAATAATTGAAATCACTTTGCATTGATAGTCGCGTTCAACTTCCTGAATAGCAGAGATATCTGCACGCCCACGTTCCTGACGATCCAGTGAAATCAGCACACCAGCCAGAGTGGCTTTATTGGCATTGATGATTTCCATCGATTCACGGATGGCGGTACCGGCAGTGATCACATCATCCACCAGCATGACGCGCCCCTGCAACGGACTGCCGACCAGCAAACCGCCTTCACCGTGGTCTTTGGCTTCTTTGCGGTTAAAGCAGTATGGCACATCGCGCTCATGATGCTCAGCCAGTGCTACCGCAGTGGTCGTCGCGATTGGGATCCCTTTATAAGCCGGGCCAAACACTAAATCGAAATCAATTTTAGAATCCACCAATGCTTCGGCATAAAAACGTCCCAGTAACGCCAGATCACGGCCGGTATTAAACAAACCGGCATTGAAGAAGTAAGGGCTGATGCGTCCAGACTTCAGGGTAAATTCGCCGAATTTCAAAACCTGTTTGTTCAGTGCGAACTCAATAAACTGGCGCTGATAGGCTTTCATTGATGGTCTCCTCGATAATGTCTTATTTCTAATTGTCGGCCCGCAGGCCATAAAAAAGGCGACTTCTCAGTCGCCTTAAAAAATTATTCCGCCAGCGCCGCTTTCTGCGCCTGGAAGATAGTGTCGATGCCCCCTCTGGCGAGGGCAAGTAAACCGAGCAACTCCTCATGACTGAACGGCTCACCTTCTGCGGTGCCCTGCACCTCAATCATGCGGCCATCTTCCATCATCACGACGTTCATATCGGTTTCAGCTGCAGAGTCCTCGACATACTCAAGGTCACACAGCGCTTCGCCTTTAACGATACCGACAGAAACCGCGGCCACCATGCCTTTCATCGGGTTAGCTTTCAGTTTGCCCGCTGCCACCAGCGCATTCAGCGCATCGGCCAGAGCCACACAAGCACCGGAAATAGACGCTGTACGCGTGCCACCGTCAGCCTGCAACACATCGCAGTCGAGGGTAATGGTGAACTCACCCAGCTTTTTCAGATCCACAGCAGCACGCAGGGAGCGGGCAATCAGACGCTGAATCTCCAGCGTACGGCCGCCTTGCTTGCCTTTTGCGGCTTCACGCGCATTACGCGTGTGGGTAGACCGCGGCAACATGCCGTACTCTGCGGTGATCCAACCTTGTCCCTGACCTTTCAGAAAACGCGGAACCCCCTCTTCCACCGTTGCGGTACACAGCACTTTGGTATCACCAAACTCCACCAGCACGGAACCTTCAGCGTGTTTAGTGTAATGGCGGGTCAGTGTTACGGGGCGCACTTGTTGTGCATTTCGGCCTGCTGGACGCATGGATAGTTCTCCGGGTCGCGAATCATGTTTGGCTGCGCATTATACGGACTTCGCGAGGTAATGCCTATCATGACCCGCGCGTGGAGGCTATAATCGCTGCATCTTTACATTAACAGGTACGCATACATGATCCGTAGTATGACCGCTTATGCCCGACGCGAAATTAAGGGTGACTGGGGCAGCGCAGCGTGGGAACTCCGCTCGGTAAACCAACGTTATCTCGAAACTTACATCCGTCTGCCAGAGCAATTCCGCAGCCTGGAGCCGGTTGTTCGTGAGCGCATTCGCGCCCGGCTGACCCGCGGTAAAGTCGAATGTAATCTGCGCTTTGATCTCGATCCGGGCGCACAGAGCACCCTTCAGCTCAATGAAAAACTGGCGAAACAGCTGGTTGAAGCAGCGCAATGGGTAAAAATGCAAAGTGATGAAGGCGAAATTAATCCGCTGGAAGTTCTGCGCTGGCCGGGTGTCATGCTGGCCGAAGAACAGGATCTGGACGCTATCAGCAACGAATTGTTGCTGGCTCTGGACACTGCGCTGGACGATTTCATCAGCGCCCGTGAAAGCGAGGGTGCCGCGCTGAAAGCCATGATCGAACAACGTCTCGACGGCGTCAGTGCTGAAGTGATCAAGGTCCGTGCCCAGATGCCAAACATTTTGCAATGGCAGCGCGAGCGTCTGGTCAGCAAGCTGGAAGATGCCCAGGTACAGCTGGAAAACACCCGTCTCGAGCAGGAACTGGTGCTGATGGCGCAGCGTGTTGATGTTGCAGAAGAGCTGGACCGTCTGGAAGCGCACGTCAAAGAAACACACAAAATCATGAAGAAAGAAGAAGCCGTTGGCCGTCGTCTTGACTTCATGATGCAGGAATTTAACCGCGAGTCGAATACGCTGGCGTCTAAATCCATCAACGCCGATGTCACTACTTCCGCCATCGAGCTGAAAGTGCTGATCGAGCAAATGCGCGAGCAGATCCAGAATATCGAGTAAATTTTCTTCTCTCCCGCACAATAAAAAACGCCTCAGGTCATTACAACCGGAGGCGTTTTTTTATGCTTTACGGAGAAGAGAAATTAATTTTCCCAGCGTTTCAGCAGTACGCAGGCATTCACGCCACCAAAACCGAAGCCGTTTGACAGGGCATAGGTAATGTCATGTTTCTGCGCGGTATTACCAACGATATTAAGACCTGCTGCCGCTTCATCTTTGTTTTCCAGATTCAGCGTCGGAGGAACAATCTGGTCGCGTACGGCCAGAATGGTGAAGATGGTTTCCAGGCCGCCTGCAGCGCCCAGTAAGTGCCCGGTCGCAGATTTGGTGGAAGTCACCGCCAGCTTACCGTCAGTGCCGAACAGGGTTTTAATCGCATTGATTTCACCCAGGTCACCCACCGGCGTAGAGGTGGCATGAGCATTCAGGTGCTGCACATCTGAAGGCTGGATACCCGCCTGACGCAAAGCGATTTTCATCGCACGTCCGGCACCGTTGCCATCTTCGGCACCGGAAGTCATATGATAAGCGTCACCGCTGGTACCGTAACCGACAATCTCAGCCAGGATTTTGGCGCCACGAGCCTTCGCGTGTTCCAGTTCTTCAATCACCAGCATACCGGCGCCTTCGCCCATGATGAAACCATCACGTGCGCTGTCGAACGGGCGGGAGGCTTTTTCCGGATGATCTTCATGACCGGTAGACATGGCTTTCGCCGCAGCAAAACCACCCAGACTGACGGTATCGATAGCCGCTTCTGCACCGCCACAAAGCGCAACATCCGCTTCGTCATTACGAATGAGACGAACCGCATCGCCAATCGCCTGAACACCTGCCGCGCAAGCCGTGACCGGCGCCCCAATCGGACCTTTGAACTGGTGTTTAATGGAAACCTGACCAGATGCCAGATTCACCAGGAATGAAGGGATCGTAAACGGGGACAAACGTTTAGCGCCACGGCTGTCGTTAGTACGTACAGCATGGGCAATCGCCGGGAAACCACCAATACCAGAACCGATTACGGTAGCGGTACGTTCCTGCTGTTCCTGCGTTTCTGCTTTCCAGCCCGCATCAGCAACGGCCATATCCGCAGCAGCCATTGCGAAAAGAATGAAACGGTCCATTTTTTTCTGGTCTTTAGGCACCACGAACTGATCCGGATCGAATCCTGACTCAGGGTCCTGTTCTTTGGTTTGTACCTGACCACCAATTTTCACGGACAGGGTTTCAACAATCTCTTCCGGTAAAACACGGATACCGGACTGACCGGCCAGCAGGCGCTTCCAGATCGTTTCGATATCACAGCCCAGAGGACTCACAGCCCCCATGCCGGTTATAACTACTCGACGATGAGACATAAAACATTCCTCTCTGTCTGTTTAGGACTTAAGTTTCTGCGGGCGCTTTGATGAACCGGCCAGAAACGGGTTTCTGATAATAAGGCTGACAGTATGTGACGAATTACGGTTTTGTAAACCCGTAACCAAAAATTTCGTTATGACTATTTTGCCAGACTGCGCAGAACCAGGCTGGTAATAGCCTGGACGCGCTCTTCCAGCTGTTCCGGCGTTTTTTGCTCCAGCAACAACGGGTGGGAAAACGGCGTGGTCACGCTGGTAATCGCCATGCAAACCTCATCCAGTGGGGTTTTACGCTCAAACTCACCAGATTCACGCCCGTCTGTAACCACTTTCTCAATAATGCTGTACATCATAGCCCGGTGATTTAGTGTCGATTTCCATTGCTGAGCCGCAGCTGTCGCGGCCAGATCATGTAATTTCCGGTCCTGAAAAAAGAGATCCAGACTACGTGTCAGCAAGGTTTTAAAAATAGATCTCAGGCGCAGAGTCGCACTTTGGTCACTTTGTGCAATCAGCATGAGTGCTTCATCTATCTGCCCAACACGTTGCGAGCAAATGGCTTCGCCAATAGCCTGTTTAGACTCAAAAAACTTATAAATATAAGCACTTGAAACGCCAATCGATTTTGCCAGATCGGCAACCGAGGTTTTGGCAAACCCATAAAGGCGAAAGTGCTCGAAAGCAGCATCAATGATTTGCTCACGCCGTTCGTGCCCGGCAGGTCCACGCTGTGTTAACGCAACCGGAATATCGGGTTTCATACACGCCTCCGGGCAAATAAAACTATTATGCAGTTCGTCATTAAGTGACGATTTTAAATAATCGTAACTTATAAACAGTGAAAATTCACCTTTGATCAGAAAAAGGGGATGTCCTGGGGTGTACATAAAGAGTAAGAGGAGGGCTAAAGTAACGAGCAATTGCGATTTTTCTAATCTAAAATGCCCCAATATTCTTACCTACCCTTTTACACAGGCAAGTTTCAGGGGTATTCGCATTAGATTTAGTAATTTCAAAATCAATGTAAAAGAAAAACTCAGTCGAGAGACAATGGGAAACTCATTACTCTACGCGGCTACCGCTTTCTCATTACTGATTCGTCTGGCGCACATCGATGTTACTCACTGTTCTTTATATTATTGGGATCACCGCAGAGGCCATGACAGGTGCTCTTGCTGCCGGCCGGCGTAAAATGGACTCCTTTGGCGTCATTATTATCGCAGCAGCCACAGCAATTGGTGGTGGCTCTGTCCGCGATATGCTGCTGGGGCACTATCCTTTGGGGTGGGTTAAACACCCGGAATACATTGTCATTGTGGCCGTCGCCGCACTAATGACCACCTGGCTCGCACCGCTGATGCTACACCTGCGCCGGCTCTTTTTAGTGCTTGATGCGTTGGGATTGGTGGTGTTTTCTATTATCGGGACACAAGTGGCGCTCGATATGGGACATGGCCCTATCATCGCTTCCGTATGCGCAGTTATCACCGGCGTTTTCGGGGGCGTCCTGAGGGACATGATGTGTAATCAGATCCCACTGGTCTTCCAGAAAGAGATATATGCAGGCGTCTCATTTGCCTCTGCCTGGGTGTATATCGGCCTGCAATATTTCTCGTTGCCGCACAATCTGGTGGTCATCATTACCCTGCTGGTCGGTTTTATTGCCCGCTTGATCGCGCTGCGGTTCCGTCTTGGATTGCCTGTCTTCAATTATCCACATTCAGACCATTAGCCCTGGCTTTAATCCGTCACTGAAAGGCAGGCAACTGCGCCTGCCTTAATGCCCCAGCGATTGCCATCACCTGCGGATGATGAATAAATTCAACGATCTTATCCGCCCGCATTTTTCCTATTCCTGCTGTCGCCTCCCACTCCTGCGAGGTCAGTGCTTTCAACTGGTTCCAGGAATGCTGGCGCTCTGCAAATTTCAGTGCAAATGAAGGAAAGCCGATTGCAGAGAGCCAGTGGCGAAAATCTTTTTCCCGCGTGAGGGAAATCTGGGCCAACAGTTTCTGAGCCTGTTTGGCACCGATCCCCGGAATAGCGCCCATTTCTTTTTCGGTGATATTTAACCAGCCGACCAGTGAATCAGCAGGAAGAGCATCGAGTAACTTTTGCCACGTTGCCCCACCAAAGCCGGCCATATCCAGTCCTTCCGGGCCGCTTAGCCAGACGAGACGGGAAAGGAACTGCTGCGCGCAGCCGGGCTCAGGCGTGAAGCAAGAAAGCGCGTTGTATTGCTGCGGGTCTGGCAGTTGCGGCTCCGTGCGCTTACTCACGCGCCACACGACTTCATCAAGACGCGGTATCCCCTGCCCGGCCAGTGTAATGGCTACCTGATCGCCGGGGAGCACATCCCATTTTCTGAAACGACTCACGGACCCCACACTCACCTTATTCACCCATTTATCATCAAGCCTGAGACTTTTCAGATTCAGAATGACGGTGACTTTACCGCTTCTCCCGATAGTCGTCGTGATGCCAGAGACTTCTGTGAGTTGTTTGGCCGGAGGATATTTCCACGCCACGGCCCAGTTCGCGGGCTTATTTTTCCAGTACTTTCCCGCAGGTTCCTCTTCCTGACGGATGACGACGCCGTCGGTCGCAAAAGGCAGTGGCCGGAGAAACCAGGTATCACGCCATTTAGCGACTTCATCAACAGATTTCACGGGCAAGGTGTATTGAGAAACCACAGGAAAGCCGAACTGGCTGAGTTTCTCGAGATGAGAGGGCATACTGAGAGGACCATCTGGCCACGACCAGATGAAAATACCCACCTGTTTCAATATGTCAGAGGCGGAAGTGCGTAACATTGCACCCGCAACTTTCGATCGCGCATTC
>Ga0157284_10000051_pt1 | contig 16301 bp, 8 predicted proteins | sample NitcycUS059202B1_FD_108392 | JGI IMG/M metagenome (GOLD analysis project Ga0157284, IMG submission 108392) | Soil microbial communities from Arlington Agricultural Research Station in Wisconsin, USA - Nitrogen cycling UWRJ-S059-202B-1 | ecosystem: Environmental > Terrestrial > Soil >... | reverse complement strand
TCCGCGGCTCTCGCCGCGGTATTGGACCTCGGCGTCAAGAAGAGCATCGTCGACAATGTGCGGCGGCTCGGGCTCACCACGCAGGTGTTCGACGCCGGCTTCAAAGCCGACGACATCCTGAACGGCGGATTCGATTTCGTGGTGGTTTCCAACGGCCCCGGCGATCCGACAGACATCCCGCACGTGGTCGATGAAGTGAAAAAGCTCATCGGCCGCATCCCGATGCTCGGCATCTGTCTCGGCCATCAATTGATCGCGCTGGCGCTGGGGGCCTCGACCTACAAGCTCAAGTTCGGGCACCACGGCGCCAACCAGCCGGTGCTCGACATGGCGAGCGGGCGCGTGTTCATCACGAGCCAGAATCACAACTACGCGGTGAGCGATTCGATCGCGGACCATCTCGGTGTGCAGGTCACTTACACCAACGCCGCCGACGGGACGCTGGAAGGATTTCTCGACGAGCACCGCATGATCGAGTGCGTGCAGTTCCATCCCGAGGCATCGCCGGGACCGCACGATTGCAATTTCATATTCGACAGATTTCTCGAGCACGTCACGGGCTGGCGCGCGGCGCGCGCCGCCAAGGCCACGGGCACCGGCACTCCCAACGTGACGCCGCTCAAGCGGGGAGGTGGCTCGCATGCCTCGGCTTGATGACATCAAATCGGTAATGGTGATCGGCAGCGGTCCGATTGTGATCGGCCAGGGCTGCGAGTTCGACTACTCGGGCACGCAGGCCATCCGGGCGCTCCGCGAAGAGGGACTGCGCGTGGTGCTCATCAACAGCAACCCGGCCACCATCATGACCGACCCGGAGATGGCGGACGCAACCTATATCGAGCCGCTCACCTTCGAAGCGTGCCGCAGCATCATCGAGCGCGAGCGCCCCGACGTGCTCCTGCCGACTCTCGGCGGACAGACCGCGCTCAATCTTGCCATGGAGCTGTCCGATTCGGGCGTGCTGGAAGAATTCGGCGTGCGCCTGATCGGCGTGGATCTGAAAATGATCCGCCGCGCCGAGGATCGCAGTCAGTTCAAACAGCTGTGCGAAGAAGCCGGTTTCGACACGCCGCGCAGCGCCGTCGTGCACACGATGGACGAGGCCATGCGCGCGCTGGAATCGCTCGGCCTGCCCGTCATCATCCGTCCGTCCTTCACGCTCGGCGGCAGCGGCAGCGGCATGGCGCGCACACGCGAGGACTTCATCCGCATCACCAAGATGGGGCTCACCAAGTCGCCGGTGCGCGAAGTGCTTATCGAAGAGTCCGTCGAAGGCTGGAAGGAATTCGAGCTCGAGGTGATGCGCGACCGCGCCAACAACCACGTGGTTGTGTGCTCGATCGAAAACCTCGACCCCATGGGCGTGCACACGGGCGACAGCGTCACGGTGGCGCCGGTGCAGACGCTGCGCGACGTCGAATACCAGAAGATGCGCGACGCTGCCTTCAAGATCATGGACATGGTGGGCATCTGGGGCGGCGCCAACGTGCAGTTCGCCATCGAGCCCGCCACCGGCCGCATGATCGTGATCGAAATGAACCCGCGCGTGTCGCGCTCCTCGGCGCTGGCCTCCAAGGCGACGGGTTATCCGATCGCGAAAGTGGCCGCGCGCCTGGCACTCGGCTACACGCTGCACGAGCTCCCCAACGACATCGTGGGCACGATTCCCGCCGCGTTCGAGCCGTCGCTCGACTACGTGGTGGTCAAGATTCCGCGCTGGAACTTCGAGAAGTTCCGCGGCGTGGAGGATGCGCTCGGCTCGTTCATGCAGTCCATCGGCGAAGTGATGGCGCTGGGCCGCACCTTCAACGAAGCGCTGCAGAAAGCGCTGCGCTCGCTCGAGAACGACTGGAACGGTCTGGATTCGGTGGATTTCGCCGCGGAAGATCTCGAGCGTCTGCTCAAGATTCCCAATTCGATGCGCCTGTTCGCGGTCAAGGCGGCGTATCGCGCCGGCTGGAGCACGGAAAAGATCTACGACCTCAGCAAGATCGATCCGTGGTTCCTCGAAAACTTCCGCGCCATCGTGGACAAGGAAACGCTCGTGCGCGCTTCCAAGTTCCCGCCTGCGGCGGAGCTCATGCGCGACGTAAAGCGCTTCGGTTTCGCGGACCGCCAGCTCGCATCGCTGTGGCAGGTGGACGAAGAAGACGTGGTGCGCGAGCGCGAGAAGATGAACATCCTGCCCGTGGTCAAGATGGTGGACACGTGCGCGGGCGAATTCGAAGCCCGCACTCCTTATTACTACGTCGTGTACGACGACGAGTGCGACGTCGCCACCGACACGCGCAAGAACCGCTCGGGCAAACAGAAAGTGGTCATCCTGGGCAGCGGTCCCAACCGCATCGGGCAGGGGATCGAGTTCGACTACTGCTGCGTGCACGCGGCCATGGCGCTGCGCGACATGGGCTACGAGTCGATCATGGTCAACTGCAACCCGGAAACCGTGAGCACCGACTTCGACATCTCCGACCGCCTGTACTTCGAGCCGGTGGCGTACGAGCACGTGATGGCGATCGTCGCCAAAGAAAAACCGCTCGGCGTGATCTTCCAGTTCGGCGGACAGACGCCGCTCAAGCTGCTCCATCGCCTGGCCCAGGCGGGCGTGCCCGTGCTCGGCACCGGTGTGGAAGCGGTCGACAGGGCGGAAGACCGCGAGCGCTGCCAGGAGCTCATGCTCGGCCTCGGCATCAAGCATCCGCCCTGCGCCTTCGCGTCCACGCGCGAAGAAACCGTGCGCGTCGCGGGACAGCTCGGATATCCCGTGCTGCTGCGCCCGCCCTACGTGCTCGGCGGCCGCTCCATGGAGCTCGTGCGCAGCGAGGAAGAAATCCTCACCTGCGTGGACTCGGCGCTGGCGTCGAGCGGAAATCGCGCGCTCATGATCGACAAGTTCATCGAAGGCGCGGTGGAAGTGGACATCGACTGTGTCAGCGACGGCGAAAATGTGGTCATCGCCGGGCTCATGGAGCACATGGAAGAGGCCGGCATTCACTCCGGCGACTCGAGCTGCGTGATCCCTCCTCTCGCCATCGAAGAAGAAGTGGCGGAGGAAATCAAACGCCAGGCCATCCGCATCGCGAAAGCGCTGGGTGTGGTGGGCATGATGAACGCGCAGTTCGCCATCAAGGACAACCGCGTCTACTGCTTCGAGGTGAATCCGCGCGCCTCCCGCACGGTGCCGTACGTGAGCAAGGCCACGGGCATCCAGTGGATCAAGGTGGCGACGCGCGCCGTCATGGGCGAGGCGCTCGACATGGCGCGCTACGGCGAGCAAGTGATTCCCGACTACATGTCCGTCAAAGCGCCGGTGTTTCCGTTCGACAAATTCCCCGGCGTGGATTCCATTCTGGGACCGGAGATGCGTTCGACCGGCGAAGTGATGGGCATCGGCGAAACCTTCGACGAAGCCTTCATCAAGGCCCAGCTCGGCGCCGGGTACCGGTTGCCGAAGGGGAGCCACATCTTCATTTCGGTGGCGAACCGTTACAAGCGCAAGGTCATCTTCCCGGTCAAGGCGCTGGTGGAGATGGGCTACAAGATCGTCGCCACCGAGGGCATGGCACGCGTGCTGCGCTCGCACGGAGTCGCGGTCAAGGTCGTGCACAAGATCTCGGAAGGCGACTCCGGCATTCTCGAGATGATCGAGGATGGAACCATCTCGCTCGTCGTCAACATGGCGTGGAGCCGCAAGTCGATCGAGGACGACAAGTACATCCGCCTCGCCGCCAATAAAATGAAGGTGCCGTGCATCACCACCATGGCGGGATTCCACGCGCTCGTGCTGGGACTGCAGACCGTCGCGGGCGGACCGCTGCACGTCGAATCCATCCAGAACTACAACGCGCGCCTGAAACCTCTGGCGGAACCGGCGGCGGCGCGTACTGACACGCCCGACGCGGTCGGCGAAGTGGCGTGAACATACCGGCCGGAACGGCCGGAATGGCCGCGTCCCGTCTTCCTGTCAGCTGCCTCGTGCTCGCGCAAAACTGTGCGGGCATCCTGCCGCGCTGTATTCAATCTCTCTCCTTTGCCGACGACATTCTCGTCGTCGATGGCGGGAGCATTGACGATAGTGTAGAAATCGCGCGCCAGCTCGGAGCAAGGGTAATTGTCAATCCGTGGCCCGGTTTCGCAGAGCAGCGAAGGTTCGCGATCCGGCACGCGAAACATGAGTGGGCGTTCTTCTGTGACTCGGATGAAGAAGTGTCTCAGGAACTCGCTCTCGGGATGAAAGCGGCGCTGCAAGCGCACCCTTCGGGTGCGTATCGGATAACCCGCCGCAGCCAGTTTCTGGGTTCGTGGATGGATGTGGGGCCGTGGGCACACGACGCGCCGCTGCGTCTCTTTCGTGCCGCGGACGCACGGGTCACCGAAGCTTCGGTGCACGAGGGCATCCATGTGGATGGCCCCGTTGGGCTGATTGCCGCGCCGCTCCTCCACTACACACACACCACGCTCTCCGGCAGCATCGACAGGCTCAATCGCTACACCACGCTGGAAGCGCGCGACCGCGCGTCGCGCCGGCGTATCACGGCGCTGGATCCCCTGGTCTCGCCCATCGGCGTGTTTCTCAAGTATTATGTAGTGAAGGGGTGCTGGCGCGCGGGCATGCGCGGCTACCTTCTTGCAGCCATTACGGCGATCTACAAAATGGTGTTGTACGTGAAGATTCGTGAAATCCAGATAAGCGGCGAAACGGGACGTTCATGAAGCGCATGGTTTTCATCGTTTCCCTGCTTGCGTGCGTGATGTCGTTTGGTTCCGCCGCTGTCGCGGCGGGGCCGAAAGGCCCGGCTATCGCCGGGCAGTCTTCCACACTCGTGGTGGGAACGCGCGCGGAACCGAAGTCGCTCAATCCCATCGCCATCACGGCGTCGGAAGGACAGCAGATTGCCGCACTCATGTTCGGCAAGCTCCTGGAAGAGCAGGACGACTTCATGTCGTTCAAGCCGGCGCTGGCGCGCGCGTGGTCGTTCAGCGCCGACAGCCTCGATGTGACCTTTGTGTTGCGCGACGATGCGCGCTGGTCGGACGGCGAGCCCGTCACCGCGTCCGATGTGCGTTTCACCTGGCAGGTGCAGACGGACACCACGGTGGCGTGGCCGAGTGCAAGCATCAAGGCCCACATTCGTGACGTCGAAGTGAAGGACGCGCGCACCGTCGTGTTTCACTTCGACGCGCGCTCGCTGTATCAGGTGATGGATGCCAACGACGGTGTGATTCTTCCCGAACACCTGCTGGCGTCGATTCCGCGCAAGGAGCTCAAGACGTCCGCCTTCGGCCGCGCTCCCGTCGGGAACGGACCCTACATGCTGAAGCGCTGGGAAGCAGGTCAGTTCATCGAGCTCACGCGCAACGAAAAGTACGCCGGCTCACCGCCGCGCATCGAGCGCATCGTGATCAAGTTTGTCCCCGATGTGGTGACGCTCGTGGCCCAGCTCCAGGCCGGCGAAATCGATCTGCTCGAGTCGGTGCAGGCCTCGGACCTTGCCGGCATCCGGGCCAGGCGTGACGATGTGCAGATCGTGGGCGCGCCCTCGCGGCGCATGAGCTTTGTGGCGTGGAACGGCACGCGCGCGCCCTTCGATCAGGCGGCGGTGCGCGCCGCGCTGACGTCGGCCATTGACCGGCAGGCCATCGTCAAGAATGTGTGGGCGGGCTATGCGAAGGAGTGCACCAGCCCGATCGTGCCGCTGCAGTGGGCGTACGACCCGTCCATCAAGGCGATCAAGTACGACGCGAAGAGTGCGCGCGCCGCGCTCGGCAAACTGGGCTACCGCGACACCGACAAGGACGGCATTCTCGAGCGCGACGGAAAGCCGCTCGAATTCGAGTTGCTTGTCAACGACGCGCAGAACCGCGTCGACATTGCGACGCTGATCCAGGCCCAGCTCAAGCAGGCGGGCATCAAAGCCAACGTGCGCGTGATGGAGTACGGCGCGTACATCGATCGCATCCTCGCTTTGGACTACGATGCGGCGGTGGTGGAGTGGAAGGTGCAGACCAAAGTGGACCTGACGCAGTTGTTCGCGACAAGCGCGCTGCGGCCGCATGGTTATAACTTCGTGGGTTATTCAAATTCCGCTGTGGACCACCTCATCGAAAAGGCCCTCGAGCAACGCAACATGGCGAGCGCGAAATTACTCTGGAGAGACGCACAGCGGGCGATCTATCTCGATCAGCCCTACACATTCATCGCGGTGCCGCAGGAGCTGACCGCGATCGACGACAGGTTCTGCAACGTGAAGCCCAGTCCCATCAATATTTTTGCCCACATCACGGACTGGCGCATCAAGCCCGACTGCAGTCGCTAGGAACGTTTCCCGCGCGCAATGATCATGTCGCCGCGCCGCTCGAGGACCACGCGATCGTGGCCCAGCGCGCGTACCGCGCCCTCGACCCGGCAGATGGTGCGCGCGCGTCCGGCGCGCGTCACCGCGATGCCGAGTTGAAAGGGCTCTCCCGAAGGGTTCACGCGCACAGTCGTCACCAGTTCGAGAACTGCCTCGGGATCGATGTGAAGCTCCCGCAACGATGCGCCGCACGACACGCAGACGTTGTCGTGTTGCAGGGTCACGTGGCCGTTCGGGCATCTCCATGCTTGCAGTTTGCGGCGCATGTCATTGCTCCACGATGAACACGTAGGTGTCGGGCGACACGCCGCCCGCGCTCTGCACCAGCGCCGTGCGCGCACCGGCGTGCTGCCGCTCGCCGGCCGCGCCGCTCAATTGCGCATGAATCTCCGCCATCGAGGTGAGCCCGCACACACCGATGGGGTGGCCGCGCGCTTTCATTCCACCGGACGGATTCACGGCCATGCGTCCGCCGGGGGAGAGCTCGCCGCGCGCGAGTGCCCGCCAGGCAGCGCCGTACTCGAAAAATCCCATCGCTTCCAGATTCATCAGCTCGAACGGCGCGAAGGCGTCATGAATCTCCACCACGTCGATGTCACGCCGCGCGCGCCGCGCGCGGGTAAACGCTTCGTTGCTCGCCTGGGTGGCTGCAGGAAAACGGCCGGCGTGTTCGCGATCCTGAAAGCGTACTGCGTCGGCGCCACGTCCCCATCCGGTGAGTCGCGGCGCATCAGACGCTGCGTTCGAAGCCGTGAGCACGCACGCTGCCGCGCCATCGGACATGGGCGCGCAGTGCAGACGGCGCAGCGGATCCGCAATCACGGGGCTCGCGCGCACTTCCTCGGCGCTCACGGCGCGCCGGAACTGCGCGTCGGGATTGTGCACCGCGTTCGCGTGATTCTTGATCGCCACGTCGTCGAACGCGGAGGCGGGGACGCGGTACGCGTCGACATAGGCGCGCACGGCCAGCGCGGCGAGGGAAGGGAGCGTGGCACCGTGCGCGTTCTCGACCGGGTCCGACACGCGCGGGGCCAGGAGGCCCGAGGCGGTTGCCGCATCGAGGTGCATCATCTTTTCACAACCGATCACGAGCACGTTCCCATCGGTGGCATGACAGCGCTCGATGGCATGGTGGAGCGCTTCGCCACCCGTTTTGAACGGGCCGTGCACGGCCGGAGTGCCGTCCACCCCGAGCTCGCGCAACACGCCCCGCACCAGCGCCGCCGCGTCGTCGATTCCGCACAACTCGCGCGGCGCGAACGAGGAAAGGAAGACCGAGTCGATGGATTGGGTGTTCGAAGCCCGGAGTGCGGCCGCGGCGGCGTGTCCGAGCAGGGTGGCATAGTCGTCCTCGTGACGTCCGACGCGGGTCATCACGGCTGCTTTGATCTTGATTTCAAACACGTTTTGAGGATATAAAGACGCGGATTTTACGTCAACGAAACGCGCTTACCGGGAGTCCTGCTGTACATGATTCACCGCGTCGCCATCGCCGCGCTGGTCGCCGGACTCACGGCGCAGATGCTCAAGGTCGTGATCGAGCTCGTTCGCACCCGGCGTCTGAATCTGCTGCGCTTTTTCGACAACGGCGGCATGCCGTCGTCGCACACGGCACTGGTCACCGCCCTCACCATCGGGGTCGGCCGCGACGCCGGCGTGGGCTCTCCGCTCTTCGCGGTAACGCTCCTCTTCAGCCTCTATTTCGTTTTCGAAGCGGCCGGACTGCGCATGGAGGTCGGAAACCAGGCGCGCACCTTGAACGAGCTCGTGGACGAGCTGCGCCACACCCACCACCTGGACCGCGAGCGCCTGAAGGAGCTTGTCGGCCACACCTGGGGTGAGGTGTTCGGCGGGTTCCTCTACGGGGCGCTGGTAGCGGCGGTCGCCAGTCTCTAGCCCAAAACGCTGCCCTTGTCCCGTCTCCGGGCTGCCCCTATATTCAGTACGGCGCCGCGAGGCGTCACCCCACAGAACCCTGATCCAATGCAACGGTACAACTTAGCTGTCCTGGCCGTGTCGCTGTGCACGGTGCTGGCGGTCGCCTCCTGCGGTTCCAACGATCCGACGCGGGTGGACCGGCCACCCGTGGTGAATTCCTATTCACCCACCACGCGGACGCTGAACGCCTTCGTGGGCGATACGCTGCAGTTCCAGATCGACGCATTCGATCCAGACCATGATGCGCTCACCACGTCGTACGCCATCGACGATCGCTTTGTGTTCGACGGCACCACCTGGAACTACGTCATCGAAGATACCGGTGCGGTGAGCGTACGCGGCACTGTATCCGACGGCGAGCACACGTCGTACATCGACTGGCATCTCACCACGTCGGTTCCCATCAACCTTCCGCCGGTGATCGAGACATCGCTTCCCCAGGAAGCCAGCCCGGTGCTCGTGATCGGCAACTCGATGAACTTCGCCGTGATCGCGGCGGATCCCGAGCTCGACGCGCTGACCTATTCGTTCGCCGTGAATGACTCGCTGGTGGCGACGCAGCGGCAGTTCGTGTACAAGGCGACTTCGGTCGGAATCAAGAGAATCCGCGTGGTGGTGAGCGACGGCGACAAGATCGCCTGGCACGACTGGCAGCTCAAGGTCACCACGGTTCCGGACAACATTCCGCCGGCGACGGTGCTCATCACGCTTGCGGAGACCGGCCAGGAGCCCGGCGAAATCAATATCGAATGGACCGCGGTGGGCCGCGACGGCATGTCCGGTCTGCCTTCGCAGTACCAGGTGCGCACGTCACCGGTGCCGGTCCTGACCGAGGCGGACTGGAACCGCGGCAGCGACCGGCCCAACGTTCCTGCCCCCGCCCAGCCCGGGCAGACCATGCGCATGGTCGTGGGCGGCCTCCAGCCCGCGCGCCTGACGTACATCGCGGTGCGTGCCATCGATGACTTCGCCAATATTTCCGCGCTGCCACCGCCGGTGCAGGCGGTCACGCGCGGCATGCGTTTCGGCGGACGTGTCATCGACACCGTGACGTGGCAGGGAATTCCCGGCGCCACCGTCAGCTTCGGGATCCAGTCGAAGACCACGGGTCCCGACGGCGAGTTTGAGTTCACGGAGCAGGGGCTGGCCGAAGGAACCATCGTGGTGCGCGACGAATTGAACCCTGGAGTCGGCAACTACTTCGACTACACCAAGCCGTACACGGCCAAACACCTCGACGTCGTGAACCTGTACCTGATTCCGAACTATCAGCTCACGACGACGTTTTATGCCGACTTCCTGGATTTCTTCCGCCGGATGACGGACGTGCAGGGTATTCCATATTCCGCCGACCAGCGCCGCCGCGACCTTCCGGTGCCGCTCTACATCCGTCCGTTCGAGAAGAACGGGCTCGACTACGCGCAGGCGGTGCGGGAAGTGGCCGATGAATTCGACGCCATTCTTGGCGTGCGCGTTTTCTCGGTGGCGACCAGTCCGCTCCCGGCGCAGCGGGTCGAGACGACATACAACGGCACCATCGAGCGCGATCAGCTCGAAGTGCTGACGTGGAGCGCCGACTGGTATCCCCTGGTGAGCCTGATCACGTTCCGCACCGTTTATAATGCCGGTAATGTCGAGGGCTTCAAGGTGATCGCGCGCCATGAGTTCGGCCACGCTCTCGGGCTCAACCACAGCTTTGATACCAGTCACATCATGGTGGGCGGCCCGGCTCCCTCTGTGCAACACTTCGCCACGGACGAGATCGCGGTGCTGCGGACCTTCTACGCCATCCCGCGTGGCTGGAACGTCCGCTACTACGAGCGCGAATAACTGACAAATCTCGCTGTCAGACTGTCACTCGTCAGCTCTTCCGTCTTCGCCGCGTTTTCGAGCATTCCTGTAAGTTATTGTAACCAAATAGTTTAGGATTTGTCGCTCAATGGCATCGATCCTGCCCGGTGAATGTCGTATCCATAAGGTAGACGCAAGGGAGAACGATCCAAGATGATGCTCGACAAGTTCACCGAAAAGGCCCAGGCCGCCGTCAGCGAAGCCAGCGAGGCGGCCTTTCTGGCCAACCATCCCGAAGTCAACACCTGGCACTTGCTGTCGGCCCTGATCGATCAGACCGACGGTCTCGTGCCGCCCTTGTTTCAGCGCATGGGCATCGACACGTCACGCGTGCGCGAAGTGGTTTCGGCGCAGCTCGCCTCCATGCCCACGCAGAGCGGAGGCCAAGCGGTCCCTTCGCACGATTTTCAATCGGTCATTCGCAACGCGATCTCCGAAGCGAAGTCGATGCAGGACCAGTACGTCTCCACCGAACACCTGCTGCTCGGCATGGTTCGCGAGCGCAAAGCACCGGTGGGCGAATACCTCCATTCCATCGGTGTGGGCCGGGAGCGGGTCCTCACCGCACTCAAGGACCTGCGCGGCGGCGAGGCCGTCGTGGATCAGAATCCGGAAGGGAAGCTGCAGTCGCTCGAGCGCTTCACCATCGATTTCACCGCGCGCGCGCGCGCCGGCAAGCTCGACCCCGTCATCGGACGTGACGACGAGATCCGTCGCGTGAGCCAGGTGCTCTCGCGTCGCACCAAGAACAATCCGGTATTGATCGGCGATCCGGGCGTGGGCAAGACCGCCATCGTGGAAGGCCTCGCCCAGCGCATCGCCGACGGCGATGTGCCGGACACGCTTCGCAACCGCAGAGTGCTCGGCCTCGACATGGGGTCTCTGGTTGCGGGAACCAAGTTCCGCGGCGAATTCGAAGAGCGCTTCAAGGCGCTGCTCAAAGCCATCACGCAGAGCGAGGGCGAAATCATTCTCTTCATCGACGAGCTGCACACGCTTGTCGGCGCCGGCGCCGCCGAGGGCTCGCTCGACGCATCCAACATGATCAAGCCGGCGCTCGCGCGCGGCGAGCTGCACTGTATCGGCGCCACCACGGTGACCGAGTACCGCAAGTACATCGAGAAGGACGCCGCGCTCGAACGTCGTTTCCAGCAGGTGCCGGTGTCCGAACCGACGGTTGAGGATACGATTGCAATCTTGCGCGGCCTCAAGGAACGCTACGAGGTTCACCACGGGGTCAAGATCACCGATGGTGCCATCGTGGCGGCGGCGCGCCTGTCGTCGCGCTATATCACGTCGCGCTTCCTTCCCGACAAGGCCATCGATCTGATCGATGAGGCCGCGTCGCGGCTCAAGCTCGAGCTGGACAGCCAGCCCGTGGAGCTGCAGCAGGACAAGGAGAAGATCACCCAGCTCACCATCGAGAAGCAGGTGCTCGAGAAAGAGAACGACAAGGCGTCGCGCGCCCGTGTGGTGGAGATCAACCGCCGTCTCGCCGAGCTCGAAGAGAGGTATTCGGCGCGCCGCGCGCGCTGGGAAAACGAGAAAGCGGTGATCCAGCGCATCCGCGACCTCAAGGAAAAGACCGAAGCGGCACGCCGCGACGAAAGTCTCGCCATTCGTGAGAATCGTCTCGAGAAAGTGGGCGAGATCCGCTACGCGACCATCCCGAAGCTCGAGCGCGAGCTCGATGCCGCCAACCGCGAGCTCGAGCGACTGCACCAGGACGGCGGGCTTTTGCGCGAAGTGGTCACGGCGGAGGAAGTGGCCGAGATTGTCGCGCGCTGGACCGGCATTCCGGTCAGCAAGATGATGGAGACGGACCGCGAGCGACTGCTCAAGCTGGAAGAGCGGCTCGAGGAGCGTGTCGTCGGCCAGCCCGAAGCGGTGCACGCCGTGTCGGAAGCGATTCGACGCGCGCGTGCCGGACTGGCGAGCCCGCACAAGCCGGTGGGCTCGTTCGTGTTCGTCGGCCCGACGGGCGTGGGGAAGACCGAGCTCGCGCGCGCACTCGCCGAGGTTCTCTTCGATGACGAGCACCGCATGGTGCGCGTCGACATGTCGGAGTACGGGGAGAAGCATTCGGTCGCGCGGCTGATCGGCGCGCCGCCGGGATACGTCGGCTACGACGAGGGCGGCTATCTCACCGAAGCGGTGAAACGCCACCCGTACTCGGTGGTACTTCTCGATGAAATCGAAAAAGCACACCCCGATGTGTTCAACGTGCTGCTGCAGATCATGGACGACGGGCGGCTCACCGACGGCAAAGGACGCACGGTGGATTTTTCACACACCATCGTCATCATGACGTCCAACCTCGGCACCGCGGGTGAACAGTTCCGCGATGCCGATGCCATGCGCCGCTCGGTGATGGATGCCATGCAGCGCGCGTTCAAGCCCGAGTTCCTGAACCGTCTCGACGACATTGTGTTGTTCCAGCCGCTGGGCTCCGATGAGATGGAGCGCATCACGCGTATTCAGCTGCGCGGGCTGGAAAAGAAGCTCGCCGACCACGGCCTGCGCCTCGAGGTGACCGACGCCGCGGTGCGCGAGCTCGCCACCCGCGGCCTCGACCCGGTCTACGGCGCCCGGCCGCTGCGGCGCATCATCCAGCGCGAGCTGGAGGGGGACATCGCGAAGGCGATGCTTTCGAGGAGCATCCGGGAAGGTGGGACCATCCGGGTAAGTCTCGACAACGGCAAGTTGCACGTGGATTACGCGGATCAGGTCTCACAACCGGCTTCGGTCGCCGAATAGGGACTTGGGTTAACCCCCTATCGGGGGTTTGTCTTGTCCCAACGCCTCATTGACGCCCCTAACCGCCTTGCGATATAATCAATTTCGCTCTTCAAAGAGCTGCGCGGCCGCTCACGCTGCGCCCCGGAGCTGTGACCCCACCCGGATGGCGTCGCCAGTTCCCACGACATCGGTTTCACATCATCGCCCGTAAAATCCCCGGCCGCCTGGCGCCTCCAGTATCGGCCCGTGGGAAACTGCGGTTCTTGCAACTCGTCGGAGGAGCCGTGCGCACCAGCTTGCTTCGCTTCGCACTCCCTACGTTCGCTCTGGCTATTTTTTGTACCTCGCTTGCACCGGCTGTTCATGCCGGTGAGCTCACCTGGACCGTTGAAACCAGGCCGTCAGACATTTCGGTCAAGGCCGCTACGCCGGGTGATCGCATCACGGCCGCGGGCACGGGCTACCAGTACGTCACCGCACCCGGCGAACCGATGCTTCCGTTTCGCGTGGTGAATTTCCTGCTCGGCCCGGGTGAAACGGTGGTTCACACCGATGTCACCGCCGGCGACAACACGGTGGTGGCGCGCGGCGCCAATCCCGAGCGCGCGCCGATTGCGGCGGACGCATCCTCGTCGCCCGCGGCATCGTCCATCACCTACACGGGCGAAGGGGTTTATCCCTCCGAGCGCGTACAGTTTCTCGGCACCGGTCATCTGCACGGCTACACCATCGCGAGCTTTGCGGTGTATCCCGTGCGCGTTGACAACGGGACGGTGAGCGTCAATTCGTCGCTCGCGCTGCGCATCACGACCGGCCCCGACGTGTCGAACCAGCGCATCGCCACGCGCAACCGTGTGCGCGACGGATTTCACGACGATATCCGGCACATGCTCGCGGACCTGGTGGTGAACCCGCAGGATGCCGCGCTCTACGCGGAGACGGGCACGCGCGTGAAGAAATCCGCGGGAGGCTTCCAGCCCACATCGTTCCCGTCGCTCGAAGGCAGCGACGTCGACTACGTCATCATCACCAACGATTCGCTCGCCGCGTCGTTCCAGGTGCTCGCCGATTGGAAAACCTCCAAGGGTATTCCGACCGTCGTGCGCACCACGGAATGGATCGATGCGCACTACAAGAACGGCGCCGATCCCGCGGAGACGATTCGCACCTTCATACTCGACGCATATCAGGATTGGGGCATCCGCTACGCGCTTTTGGGCGGTGACACCGATCAGATTCCGGTCCGCCTGGGCCGTTCGACATATCTGGGTGTGAAGGAGCTGCCCGCCGACATGTATTTCGGCTGTCTCGACGGCGACTGGAACGCAGACCACGACGGCTATTTCGGCGAAGCGGTAAACATCGATCAGACGGATCTGTATGCAGAGGTGTACACGGGACGTCTGCCCGCCGTGGACAATGTCACCGCCGCCGCACTGATCGACAAGATCGAGAGCTACGAAACGCCGGTCAACATGGCCTACACGGGTTCGACATTGCTCCTCGCGGAAGTGCTGTTCCCGATCGACTGGGTCACCGGCCAGTCGGTGGTGCAGGACGGAGCGGATATCGCGGATTTTCTCTACGCGAGCTCGCTCACCGATCCGGCCCTCACGGTGCAGAAGTATTACGAGAACTACGCCACGCACCCGGGCTCTTTCCCCGAGGACGCGGCGACTATCATCGCCCAGCTCAACGCGGGTTACGACCAGGTGAACGACACCGGACACGGTTTTCGTTTCAACATGTCGGTGGGCAATGGAAGCATTGTCAACGCGGATGCGGATGCGCTCACCAACACGGATCGCTACTCCAACATCTTCCTGCTCAACTGCACCGCGGTGGCCTTTACGTATTTCTGTCTGGGCGAGCACTTCCTGCTCAATCCCATCGGCGGCGCAGTATCGGTGATCGGCGCCAGCGAGAGCGTTTATCCGCTGATCGCGCAGCCGTACATGAACGAATACTACCGTCTTCTCTACAGCGAGCACGTGGAGCACATCGGCGAGGCCTTTGCGCGGTCGCGGTTGGTGCGCACGCCGCTCGCGACGGTCTCCGGCGACAACGCCGATCTGTGGACGCACTACGTCTACAACATGCTCGCCGATCCCGAGATGCCGGTGTGGACCACACCCGTCAAGCCGCTCTCGGTGACGCGACCTGCCTCCGTCGGGCTGGGGAAGACAAACGTCGGCGTCTACGTGAGCGACGTGTCGGGTCCGGTGGCGGGCGCGCGCGTATGTCTCTCCAAGGACGACGAAGATTACGAAGTCGGCACCACGGATGCGTCGGGCAATGTGTCGCTGCCCATGACGGTTGAATCCGGCGGCAATGTGCGCATCGTGGTGACGGCGCTCAACCACGGTCGCTACGACCAGAATATCACCGTCACCCCGGCGGCCGCGCCCTACGTGGCGTTCAGCGGTCACGCGCTCGACGATGACACGGCCGGCGGCACGGTGGGCAATTCCGACGCCGAGATCGACGCGGGCGAGACCGTCGATTTCTACGCACTGGTCAAGAACACGGGATCGCTGACGGCATCCAATGTGACGCTCGTGCTGCGCGCGTCTCAGGGCGGCTGCACGATCACCGACAGCCTGGCGTCGGTCGGAAATGTATCGCCGGGTGCAACCAGGACGGCGAGCGACCCGTTCCGCATCGTGTTCCCGGCCAGTACGCCCGACAATACGCCGGTGAAGCTCACGCTGGTGGCGAAGACGAACGGTGTTCCCACCTGGACGGACCGCTTCTCGCGCGTCGTGCACGCGCCGGTGATCGAATTCACCGTGATCAAGATCAACGACACCGCCACCGGAAACGGCGACGGCGTGGTGCAGGCGGGCGAAGTGTTCCGGCTGCAGTATTCCATCAAGAACTTCGGCACCGGTGCGGGACGCGCGCTCAACGCCACCCTTACCGACGTCTCGGGCGGCAACTTCACGCTGCTCGACAACACCGACAGCTACGGCGACATCACGAGCATGACCACGGCGCAGAACGCGGACGGCTTCCTGCTCAGCGAGTCGAGCGTCGGCACCACCCACAACCTGCGCCTGGATGTGACCGACTTCAGCGGGCGGTTGTGGCAGAAGACGTTCGAGCTGCGAGCGCCGGCGCCGCCTGTCAATATGAGCTGCGATCCGAGCCTCGGGCCGGATCGTTTGTCGCTCAGGTGGGATGCGCCCGCGGGCGCGACTGACGTCAATCGTTACCAGGTGTATCGCTCGGGCTCCGCGGGCGGGCCGTACCAGCTCGCATCACTCGATCCCGTCCGGCACACGCTCATGCTCGATCGCGGGCTCTATCCCACCACCCGCTACTATTACCGGCTCACCTCGCTGGATGCTTCCGGCAACGAGAGCGCGCTGTCCGCGGAGTTCACGGCAAGCACGAATCCCTCGCAGGTGGAAGGAT
>Ga0157284_10000050_pt1 | contig 16384 bp, 31 predicted proteins | sample NitcycUS059202B1_FD_108392 | JGI IMG/M metagenome (GOLD analysis project Ga0157284, IMG submission 108392) | Soil microbial communities from Arlington Agricultural Research Station in Wisconsin, USA - Nitrogen cycling UWRJ-S059-202B-1 | ecosystem: Environmental > Terrestrial > Soil >... | reverse complement strand
CTTCGCCATTCGCGAGGGCGGCCGCACGGTGGGCGCCGGCGTCGTCACCAAAATTCTCAAGTAACGGTCGAAGACCGGAAAGAGGAGATGCTGTGTTGGAAGGCCAGAGAATCAGAATCAAGCTCAAGGCGTACGAGCACGCCACCCTCGACCGCACGACGGACGACATCGTCCGCACGGCGCGTCGCACGGGTGCACGTGTCATCGGGCCGATTCCGCTTCCGACGCGGCGCTCGGTGTACACGGTGCTTCGTTCGCCCCACGTAAACAAGAAGTCGCGCGAGCAGTTCGAGATCCGGGTGCACAAGCGCCTGATCGACCTGACGCATACGACGCAGCAGACGATCGATGACCTCACCAAGCTGGTGCTGCCGGCCGGTGTCGACATCGAGATCAAGACCTAACGAGCGCGTAACAACTCCCGGGAGTTGAAAAAAAATGATGCTGATCGGTAAGAAAATCGGAATGACCCAGATGTTCGAAGCATCGGGCAAAGTCGTGCCGGTTTCCGTCATCGAAGCCGGCCCGTGTCCGATCGTCCAGGTGAAGACCGCCGAGAAGGAAGGCTATACCGCCATCCAGATCGGTTTCGACGAGGTCAAAGAGTCGCGCATGAGCAAGGCGGAGAACGGCCACTGCAAGAAGGCCAACACGGCGACGCGTCGCATCCTGCGCGAAGTGCGCGTCGACGACGCGGGCAATTTCAAAGTGGGCGACACGCTGGATGTGAAGCTGTTCGAGGGCGCCAAGATCGTCCACGTCACCGGCACATCCAAAGGAAAGGGTTTCGCGGGCACGATTCGCCGCTACCACTTCCAGCGCGGCCGCAAGACGCACGGTAACAAGAATTATCGCGAGCCCGGTTCGGTGGGCGCGTCGGCATTTCCGTCGCGCATCTTCCCCGGCAAGCGTGCACCGGGTCGCATGGGCGGCGTACAGCGCACCACGCGCAACCTGACGCTGGTCCAGATCGACGCCGAGAACAACCTGCTGTTCATCAAGGGCAGCATTCCGGGCGCGAACAACGGCATCGTGTTCGTGCGGACGGAGGGCTGATCAACATGGCGAAAGCAAACGTCTACGAACAGGACGGCAAACAGGCCGGCTCGGTCGATCTGCCCAAGAGCCTCTTCGACGTCGAAGTGAACGAGTTCGTCGTGCACGAAGTGGTGATCGCGTATCTCGCGAATCAGCGCCAGGGCACCGTGAACACGAAGGAGCGCTCCGATGTGCGCGGCGGCGGCAAGAAGCCGTGGCGCCAGAAGGGCACCGGCCGCGCGCGCGCCGGCACCATCCGCTCTCCGCTGTGGCGGGGCGGCGGCACGACGTTCGGTCCGCATCCGCGCGACCATCGTCTCAAGGTCAACAAGCAGACCAAGCGCCTGGCGCTGAAGTCGTCGCTCACCGCCCGCGCGGCCGACGGCGACATCATGGTGCTCAAAGCGATGAGCTTCGACGCACCCAAAACCAGCGCATTCGCGTCCATGCTGAGGACGATGGAAGCGTATCCGCGCAAGAAGGCCCTGGTCGTGGTCGACAAGGCCGACGACGCGATGCTCAAGTCGGCGCGCAACATCGCCGGTGTGCGGGTGGCGCTGGCCAACGAAGTCACCACGTACGACATCGTGTGGGCCGACAAAATCGTGCTCACCAGCGCGGCCTTGCAGCGCATGGAAGAGGTGTACGCATCATGAGGGCACGCGACATTCGATTTGTCATCGAGCGGCCGATGCTCACCGAGAAGACGGCCGAGCTCAAGGAGCTCAAGAATCGCTACGTCTTCCGCGTGGATAAAGGCGCCAACAAGCGCGAGATCAAGATCGCGGTCGAGAAGCTGTTCAACGTGAAGGTGAAGGACGTGCGCACCGCCAACTACCACGGCAAGAAGGCGGTCCAGATGACCAAGACCGGTCGTCATGCGGGCCTGCGCACGTCGTGGAAGAAAGCGTACGTGACGCTCGCCGAGGGCCAGACCATCGAAGCCTTCGACATCGCCTAAGGATTTCAGGAGACACAACGATGGGTATCAAAAAATTCAAACCGATCACATCGACGCTGCGCTACCGCACCGTGTCTGACTTCGCCGAGATCACGAAGGACACGCCGGAGAAGTCGCTGACCGAGACGAAGCACCGGACCGGTGGCCGCAACAACATGGGCCGCATGACATGTCGCCGCAAGGGCGGCGGTCACAAGCGCCTCTATCGCACGGTCGATTTCAAGCGCAAGAAGCACGGTGTCGCGGCCAGTGTCGTATCCATTGAATACGATCCCAACCGCACGTCGCGCGTGGCTCTCCTCCATTATCTGGACGGCGAGAAGAGCTACATCATCGCGCCCAACGATCTGAAGGTCGGCGACACGGTGATGACGGGTCCGGAGGCGGACATCAAGCCGGGCAACGCGCTGCCGCTGGAAAAGATTCCGGTCGGCACCATGATTCACAACATCGAGCTCACCAAGGGCCGCGGCGGACAGATGTGCCGTTCCGCCGGTTCCTTCGCGCAGCTCATGGCGAAAGACGGGCACTACGCCACGCTGCGTTTGCCGTCGACAGAAATGCGCATGGTACGCATCGAGTGCTACGCCACCGTCGGCCAGGTCGGCAACCTCGACCACGAAAACGTGGTGTCGGGCAAAGCCGGCCGTACGCGCTGGCTCGGCAAGCGTCCGCGCGTGCGCGGCGTTGCCATGAACCCGGTCGATCACCCGCTGGGTGGCGGCGAAGGCAAGTCCAGCGGCGGTCGCCCGGCGTGCAGCCCGTGGGGACTTCCCGATGGTCGCAAGACGCGCAAGCGCAAGAAGGCCAGCTCGCGTTTGATTATTCGCAGGCGCAAGAACCTGAGCGAAAAAGGACAGTAGACAATGCCGAGAAGCACAAAAAAGGGTCCGTTCCTTGACGAACGTCTGCTGAAGCGGATCACATCGATGAACCAGAACGGTGAGAAGCGCGTGCTCAAGACGTGGGCGCGTCGCTGCACGATTTCGCCCGAGATGGTGGGACACACGCTCGCCGTGCACAACGGCAAGCAGTTCATCCCCGTTTACATCACGGAAAACATGGTGGGACACAAGATGGGCGAGTTCTCGCTCACGCGGCAGTTCCGCGGGCACACCATGAAGACCAAGGAAGACAAGACGGCCAAGAAGCCGGGCCAGTAAACCAGAGGACGAATCATGGACGCGTACGCAGTTTCCAAACATGTCGGCTATCCGCCGCGCAAGGTCCGCCAGCTCGCGGACCTGGTGCGCGGTCAGAAGGTCGACAGCGCACTCACGACCCTGCGCTTCACCAAGCGCGCGGCGTCGGAAGCCGTGAGCAAGACCATCCAGTCCGCCATGCACAACCTCGTCAACAAGCACGGGTCGACGGTGGCGGCGGAGGACATGTTCGTGAAGGCGATCATCATCGAGGAGGGTGCGACCATGTACCGCATCCGCCCGCGCGCCCAGGGCCGCGCCTACAGGATTCGCAAGCGCTCGAGCCATATCCGGGTGTGGGTGACTCTCATGGAGGAAAAAGCCAGCATGAAGAAATCGGCCAGCACGAGCAAACCGGCCACAACGACCAAGACGGCCAGTCCCAGGAAAAAAGCGGCCGCCGCTCGGGGGGCCAAGTAATGGGACAGAAGACCAATCCAGTCGGCTTCCGGCTCGGGATCAACCGCACGTGGGATTCCCGCTGGTTCGCGACCAAGGAATACTCGAAGTGGCTCGACGAGGACATCAAGGTCCGCAATTACATCAAGAAGCGCCTGTTCAAGGCCGGTGTCGCGCGCGTCGAAATCGAGCGCTCGGGCGGCAAGGCGTCGGTCAACATTTATACCGCGCGTCCGGGCATGGTCATCGGTCGCAAGGGTTCCGAAGTGGATCTCCTGCGCGCCGAGCTCAAGGCCCGCAGCGGCCGTGACGTCCAGATCAACATCAAGGACGTCAAGAAGCCGGAGCTCAACGCGCAGCTCGTGGCCGAACACATTGCGATGCAGCTGCAGCAGCGCGTCGCGTTCCGCCGCGCCATGAAGAAGACGATTCAGAGCGCCATGCGCATGGGTGCGCAGGGCATCAAGGTGCAGTGCTCGGGCCGTCTCGGCGGTTCCGAAATCGCGCGCCGCGAGGGTTACCACGAAGGTCGCGTGCCGCTTCACACGCTGCGCGCCGACATCGACTTCGCACGTTCCACCGCGCACACCACCTTTGGTTGCGTCGGTGTGAAGGTGTGGATCTACAAGGGCGAGGTATTCCCCGAGGAGTTCAAGAAGTCGCTCGCGAAAGCTGGAGAGGGTGGGCGATAGATCATGTTGATGCCGAAGCGGGTAAAACACCGCAAGCAGCAGCGCGGTCGCATGAGCGGCCAGTCCACGCGCGGCGCGACCATCGCGTTCGGCGAGTACGGGCTCAAGGCGATGGAGCCGCAGTGGCTCACCAACCGCCAGATCGAAGCCGCTCGTGTTGCCATCACGCGCCATATCAAGCGCGCGGGCAAGCTGTGGATCCGCGTGTTCCCGGACAAGCCGGTCACGGTGAAGCCGGCCGAGACGCGCATGGGCAAAGGCAAAGGCAATCCGGAGTACTGGGTCGCGGTGGTCAAGCCGGGTCGCGTGCTCTTCGAGTTGGAAGGTGTTCCGGCCGATGTCGCGCGTCGCGCGCTCGAGCTCGCGGCTTCCAAGCTTCCGTGCAAGACGAAATTCGTCCAGCGCAACATGGAGGACTAGGTTGGTATGAAGGCCCTCGATCTTCGCAACATGACGGAAAGTGAGCTCAAGGCCCACCAGGAGACGCTGGTGGACGAGCTGGTGAATCTGCGCGTCAAGCTGTCCATGCGGCAGCTCGACAATCCGCTGCGGGTGCGCGCTCTGCGCAAGGACATCGCGCGGGTCATGACAGTCATCCGCCAGAAACAGGGCGCCGGCAGCGCCAAGGTGAAGAAATGACCGAGAAGACTATTGAGAAGAAGGGCGGACCCGCGCCGCGCAAAACGTTCGTGGGTATCGTTCAGAGCAACAAGATGCACCAGACCATCGTGGTCACGGTCGAGCGTCTGGTGAAGCACGCCGAGTACGGCAAGTACATCAAGCGCACCACCAAGCTCTACGCGCACGACGCCGAGAACACGGCCAAGATCGGTGACCGCGTCATGGTCATGTCGACGCGGCCCATCTCGAAGTTGAAGCGTTGGCGTCTCGTTGAAGTCATCGAGCGCGCGAAGTAACAACGGAACTGAGCAGGTAAACGAAATGATCAAGATGCGAACGATGCTTTCGGTTGCCGACAACTCGGGTGCCAAGAGTCTGCAGTGCATCCAGGTGGTCGGTTCGACACGGAAGAACAGCGCCCACATCGGCGACATCATCTCGGTGTCCGTGAAGGTCGCGATTCCCGGTGGCATGGTGAAGAAGGGCCAGGTCGCCAAGGCCGTGGTCGTGCGCACCCGCAAGGAGACGCGCCGCGACGACGGAACGTTCATTCGTTTCGACGAGAACGCCGCCGTCATCATCAATGACGCCAGGGAGCCGATCGGGACACGTATTTTTGGTCCCGTGGCGCGCGAGCTCCGCGACAAGAAGTTCATGAAGATCATATCGCTCGCACCCGAAGTGCTGTGAGCGGAGGCAAAGAGTCATGCGTAGCATCGTAAAAAACGACAACGTCAAGGTGATCTCCGGCAACCACAAGGGCAAAACCGGCAAGGTGATCATGGTCATCCCGGAAAAAAACCGTGTGATCGTCGAGAAGATCGCGCTGGTCAAGCGCCACACGCGTGCGCGCTCGCAGTCGCAGCCGGGCGGCATCCTGGAGAAGGAAGCCTCCATTCACATCTCGAATGTGATGCTGGTCTGCCCGAAGTGCAACAAGCCGACGCGCACGAGCACGAAGGCGCTCCCGAGCGGTCGCAAGACGCGCGTGTGCGGCAACTGCGAAGAAATGATTTCAGGGGAATAATCATGGCAAGACTGCGTGAGTTCTATAGCAAGGAAGTAGTGCCGGCCCTCAAGAAGGATTTCGGTTTCACCAATCCGATGGAGGTGCCGAAGTTCCAGAAGATCGTGGTCAACATGGGCGTGGGCGAGGCCGTCACCAACGGCAAGCTCGTCGACGCGGCCATGGCGGACCTCGGTCTCATCACCGGCCAGAAGCCGAAGCTCAACCGCGCTAGGATTTCGGTGGCGGCGTTCAAGCTGCGCGAGAACATGCCCATCGGCTGCAAGGTCACGCTGCGCGGCGACCGTATGTACGAGTTCTATGACCGGCTGGTCAATCTGTCGTTGCCGCGCATCCGCGATTTTCGCGGTGTGCCGACGCGCGGGTTCGACGGCCGTGGCAACTACACCATGGGCATCAAGGAACACATCATTTTTCCGGAGATCGACTACGACAAGATCGCAGCGCCCTTCGGAATGGATATCACCATCGTGACGAGTGCGCGGACGGACGAGCAGGCGCTCGCTCTGCTGACGCACATGAAGATGCCGTTCCGCAAGAACTAGCGGACGCACGGAGGAATCGTGGCGAAGAAATCCTGGATCGTAAAGTCGAAGCGCACTCCGAAATTCAAGGTGCGCGCATATACCCGCTGCAACAAGTGCGGACGGTCGCGTGCGTACCTGCGCCGTTTCGGCATTTGCCGCATCTGTTTCCGTGACCTCGCTCTCCAGGGCGAAGTTCCGGGTGTGGTCAAGGCGAGCTGGTAAGGTTTGATCGTGTTTCTCGTGCGGCGTGGCGCCGCGCGAGCTCAGTTTCTCGCGCCGCGTAAGCGCGCGAATGCAGGAGAACAAGCAACATGTCGATGACAGATCCGATTGCCGATTACCTGGCCCAGCTGCGCAACGCGGCCGGCGCCAAGAAGAAGTACGTGGACATTCCGGCCTCGCGCGTCAAAGCGCAGATGAGCAAGATCCTGCTCGATGCCGGCTACCTGAGCGGAGTCAAGTACATCGAGGACGACCGCCAGGGAAAGCTCCGCGTCTATCCCAAGTACAACCGCGACAACGTCGGTGTGCTCAACGGGACGCGCCGCGTCAGCAAGGCCAGCCGCCGCGTGTACTCGCCCAAGAAGGATCTGCCGCGCGTACTGGGCGGCTACGGCATCGCGATCATCTCGACGTCGCAGGGCATTTTGACCGATATCGAGTGCCGCAAGCGCGGCATCGGCGGCGAAGTGCTGTGCGAGATCTGGTAACGAAGGAACGGACGGTTTAGTCATGTCTCGAGTTGGAAAAAAGCCCATATCCATTCCGGCCGGCGTGTCGATAACGCTCGGCGCGTCCGAAGTGAAGGTCAAGGGACCCAAGGGCGAGCTCACGCTCGCCGTGCCGTCGACCTGCAAGGTGACGCAGGAGAACAACGAGATCGTGGTGACGCGCGAGAGCGAAGAGAAGTTTGTGCGCGCTTCGCACGGCACCACGCGCGCCCATCTCAATAATATGGTGCAGGGCGTCACGGTCGGCTTCACCAAGGACCTGGAGATCATCGGCGTCGGTTACAAGGCGGAAGCCAAGGGCACGTCGATCACGCTCACCATCGGTTACTCGCATCTGGTGCACTTCACGGCGCCGCAGGGCATCACCATCGAGACGCCGGAACCGACCAAGATCAAGATTTCAGGCATCGATCGCCAGAAGGTGGGACAGGTCGCGGCGGAGATTCGCGGCATTCGTCCGCCCGAGCCGTACAAGGGCAAGGGCATCAAGTACATCGACGAGCACATCGAGCGCAAGGCCGGCAAGTCGGCCGTGGGCAGCGGCGGATAACCGCCTGCTTATAAGAGGAACAACATGCAAAAGAAGTTTCGCAATGAGAACGTGTACAAGCGCTGGCGCCGTCACAAGCGTGTGCGCAACCGCGTGAGCGGTACCCCCGAGCGTCCGCGTCTCGCGGTGTTCCGGTCCAACGCGCACATCTACGCCCAGCTCATCGACGACACCGCCGGCGTCACGCTGCTCTCCATGAGCAGCCTGAAGATCGACGCGTCCGCGGCCGCCGCGGCGCCGAAGGCGGAGGGCAAGAAGAGCAAGAAGAGCGAGAAGGCCGAAGGCGACGAAGCGAAGGCTGCCGCCGCCGGCCGCAAGATCGAGCTCGCGCGCGAAGTGGGCCGCCAGTTCGCACAGGCCGCTCAGGCCAAGGGTTTCAAAAAGGCCGCGTTTGATCGCGGCGGTTATCTCTATCACGGCCGCGTGGCCGCGCTCGCCGAAGGCGCGCGCGAAGCCGGTCTGGATTTCTAATAACTCCGCACGGAGGACATCGAGTGGCTGAAAACACGGGAAGCTCAGGACAGCAGCAGAACAGGGGCCGCGGACCGCGTGGCGGTGGCGGCGGCAATCGCGACGGCCAGCGCCGGGGTCCGCGCGATCGCGATCGTGATCGCGATCGTGGTGGTCCGGAGTACATCGAGAGCACGGTGTACGTGAACCGCGTGGCCAAGGTCGTGAAGGGCGGACGCCGTTTCAGCTTCAACGCGCTTGTGTGCGTGGGGGACGGCATGGGCAAGGTGGGCGTGGGCCTGGGCAAGTCGAACGAAATTTCGGATGCCATCCGCAAGGCGGGCGAAAACGCGAAGCGCTCGATGCAGAAAGTGCCCCTCATGGGCGGCACCATTCCGTTCGCCGTGTATGGAAAATTCGGCGCGGGCAAAGTGCTCCTGAAGCCTGCCACCGCCGGTACCGGCGTGATCGCGGGCGGTGCTGTGCGCGCCATCATGGAATCCGCGGGCGTGCGCGACGTGCTGTGCAAGTCGCTGGGCTCGAACAATCCGCACAACCTCGTCAAGGCCACGCTCACAGCACTGGGCCAGCTCGAGAGCGCGCGTGATGTGGCCAAGCGCCGCGGAATCACCATCAATCAGTTGTTTGGAATCGAGGCCAAGAATGGCTAAGCAGATCAAGATCACACAGATCCGGAGCACGATCGACGCGGTGCCCAAGCACAAGCTGACGATCCAGGCGATCGGTTTCCGTCACACGTACGACGTGCTCGTCAAGAATGACTCGCCGGCGCTGCGCGGCATGCTGAAACAGGTCCGCCATCTCGTAAAGGTCGAAGAGGTCAAGTAACATGCGTCTCAACGAACTCAAGCCCGCTGCGGGCTCCAAGAAAAAGCGCAAGCGCGTCGGCTGCGGACCCGGTTCGGGCCACGGCAAGACCGCCTGCCGCGGTCACAAGGGCACCCAGTCGCGCACCGGCAACACGCTCAAGGCCCACTACGAGGGCGGCCAGATGCCGCTCCAGCGCCGTTTGCCCAAGCGCGGCTTCACGAACATCTTTCGCGTCGAGTACCAGGTCATCAATGTCAGTGATCTGGATCGCTTCGACGACAATGCGACCGTCGACATCGACGCCCTGCTCGAGCGCGGTCTCATTCGCCATCTGAACAACAAGGTCAAGCTCCTCGGCGACGGCGAGCTCAAGAAGCCGCTCAAGATCACGGTTCACGCCTGCAGTGCCAGCGCGAAAGAAGCCGTGGAGAAGGCGGGCGGCGAGGTCAAGCTGGTCGGGTAAGATTGAATTTCTCGCGCAGCCCTCGGCTGCGCGAACTCAGTGAATTTCTCGCGCAGCCCCTGGCTGCGCGAACTCAGCGAAGCAGCGAGAACTTTTTAACTATGTTCACCAAGATTCAGGAAATTTTCAGTATTCCCGAGCTCAAGCGCCGCGTGCTGTTCACGCTCGGGCTCTTGATCGTGTATCGCATCGGCAGTCACATCACGACTCCGGGTGTGGATGCAGGCGTGCTCACCGAGTTCTTCGAGCGGCAGCGCGGCACCATCCTCGGGCTGTACGACCTGTTCGCCGGCGGAAACCTGGCCAAGGCCAGCATCTTCGCGCTCGGCATCATGCCGTACATCAGCGCGTCGATCATTCTGCAGCTCTTCCAGGCCGTCATTCCATACTTTGAGAAGCTGGCCAAGGAAGGCGAAGAGGGTCGCAAGAAGATCACGCAGTACACGCGCTACGGAACCGTGGTGCTCTCGGTCGTCCAGAGCTTCGGCATCTCGATGTTCCTCGAGAGCATGACCGGCCCGAGCGGCAGCTCTGCCGTGATGTTCCCGGGCTGGGGCTTCCGGCTCCTGACGATGCTGACGCTCACCAGCGGCACCATCTTCATCATGTGGTTGGGCGAGCAGATCACCGAGCGTGGCATCGGCAACGGCATGTCGCTGATCATCACGGTCGGCATCATCGCGCGTTACCCGATCGAAGCGCTCAATACGCTGCGCGCCGTGCAGCTGGGCCAGATGACGCCGTTCAAGCTGGCGCTCATCTTCGCCATGATGGTGGTCGTGATCGCGGGCGTGATCTTCGTGACGCAGGGTCAGCGCCGGATTCCGGTGCAGTATGCCAAGCGCGTGGTCGGCCGCCGCGTCTACGGCGGACAGGCCAGCCACATTCCGCTCAGTGTGAACATCGCGGGCGTGATTCCGATCATCTTCGCGCAGTCGCTCATCATGTTCCCGGGCACGATTGCGGCGCTGTTTCCCAACGTGGGCTGGCTGCAGGCGGTTCACCTCGTGTTGTCGCCGGGTCACATCGTCTTCATCACGCTGTACACGTTGATCATCATCTTTTTCTCGTACTTCTATACGGCGATCGTGCTCAATCCGGTCGATCTCGCCGACAACATGAAGAAGTCGGGCGGTTTCATTCCGGGCATCCGGCCGGGCAAGCGCACCGCGGAATACATCGATCGTATTCTCACGCGCATCACGCTCCCGGGCGCGTTCTTTCTCGCGTTCATCGCCGTGCTGCCGGACGTTCTGATTCGCAAGGCCAACGTGCCGTTCTATTTCGGCGGTACCGGTCTTCTTATCGTGGTCGGCGTGATGCTGGATACGCTGCGCCAGATCGAGTCGCACCTGTTGATGCGTCACTACGAAGGTTTCGTGAAGCACGGCCGCCTGCGTGGCCGCCGGGGCTAATTTGAATCTGATCTTGTTCGGACCTCCGGGATCCGGCAAGGGAACCCAGGCAGAGCGGCTCCGGGAAAAGCGCGGGCTGCGTCACCTGTCCACCGGCGACCTCCTGCGGGAGGCAGTGGCCCAGGGGACAGAGCTGGGGAAACAGGTAAAGAGCATTCTCGCGTCGGGCCAGCTGGTGTCGGACGACATCATCCTGGCGCTCATGCGCGACGAGATTGCAAAAGTAGGAGACGGCTGGCTGCTCGACGGATTTCCGCGGACGGTCGGCCAGGCCAAAGGACTCGACGCACAGCTCGACGAGCTCGGCCAGAAGATCGGCGCCATTGTGGTGCTCAACGCGCGGCGCGAAGCCGTCATCGAGCGCCTGTCGGGCCGGCGGACATGCACACAGTGCAGGACCGTGTTCCATGTGAAGATCAATCCACCGAAGGTGGATGGGATCTGCGACCGGTGCGGCGGCACGCTGGTACAGCGTGAAGACGACAAGCCGGCGACGATCGAAAAAAGGCTCGACGTGTACGAGGCACAGACACAACCGATCCTCGCGCACTATCGCGGCAAGGTTTCGATCTACGAAGTGAACGGCGAGCTGCCGGTCGACGAGGTGACAAGATTCATCGAGCGCGTGCTCCAATGATCGAGCTCAAGACGCCGGCCGACATCGAGACCATGCAGGCGAACGGCGCCATCGTGGTCGAATGCTTCAAACTGGCGCGTGAGTTCATCCGGCCCGGTGTGACGCGGCGCGATCTCGACCTCGCGATCGAAGAAGTAATTCTCGCGCGCGGCGGCCGGCCGGCGTTCAAGGGATTTCACGGATATCCGGCCTCGACCTGCATCTCGGTGAACGAAGAGGTCGTGCACGGAATCCCCGACGACAGGCCCTTCCAGGAAGGCGACATCGTCGGTCTCGACATCGGCGTCGAGAAGAACGGGCTCTACGTTGATTCGGCGCGCACCATCCCGGTGGGGAAAGTGAGCGCGCAGGCGGAGAAGCTGCTCGAAGTAACCTGGGACGCGCTGGAGCGCGGCATCGAGCACGCATGGCCCGGGCGCAGACTGACCGACATCTCGCATGCGGTCGAGCGGCGCGCCAAGGCAGACGGTTTTTCGGTGGTGCGGTCGCTGGTGGGACACGGCATCGGCCGCCAGATGCACGAGGACCCGCAGGTCCCCAACTTCGGTCCGCCCAATCAGGGCCCGATGATGGAAGTGGGACTGGTGCTTGCCATCGAGCCGATGGTGAATGTCGGCAAAGCGGATGTGTTCACGCTGGATGACGGCTGGACCATCGTGACGGGAGACAGAAGTCTCTCCGCTCACTTCGAGGACACGGTGGCGATCACGGCCGATGGGCCGAAGATTTTGACACGGTAACAGGAGCGTATGGCGAAAGAAGAAACCATCACCGTCGAGGGAACCGTGGTCGAGGCGCTGCCCAACACCATGTTCCGTGTCGAGCTGGCCAACAAACATATCGTGCTGGCTCACGTGTCGGGGAAGATGCGGATGCACTTCATCAAGATTCTGCCCGGCGACCGTGTGACACTTGAAATTTCAGCCTACGATCCGACCAAGGGGCGGATCGTGTATCGATACAAGTAGCTCGTGAGGAAAACGTCATGAAGGTAAGAACCTCAATCAAGAAAATCTGTCCGGATTGCAAACTGATCCGGCGCAAGGGCGTGCTTCGCGTCATCTGCAAGCACAAACGTCACAAGCAGCGCCAGGGTTAGGCGAAGGACAAGGAGACAGCACGTGCGAATTTCAGGCGTGGATATTCCGAATGAAAAGCGTGTCGTAATCGCGCTGACATACATCTACGGTATCGGGGACCATACGGCGAAGGCGATCTGCACCAAGGCCGGCATCAATCCCGATACGCGCGTCAAGAGCCTGCTCGAAGAGCAGGGCATCAAGCTGCGCGGAATCATTGAGAACGAATACAAGGTCGAGGGCGAGCTGCGCACCGAGCTCAGCTTCAACGTCAAGCGCCTGATCGACATCAACTGCTACCGCGGACGCCGGCACCGTTTGAATCTGCCGGTCCACGGACAGCGCACACGCACCAACGCGCGCACTCGCAAGGGCCCGAAGGTCCGCCCGGGTGTGGGCAAGAAGAAGCCGGCCGCCGCGAAGTAGCGCGGACGTTCGGACGTGGTTTGAATCTCTCGCGCCGGCGTTGGCCGCGCGAGCGCGGATTCCAGGAGGAACGAATTGGCGACAGAAAAAGCAGCCGGAGCCAAGCCCAAGCGCTCGGGCTCCAAGAAAAAGAACCGGAAGATCGATGTGGCCGGCGTGGCTCACATTCAATCGACTTTCAACAACACCATCGTGACCATCACGGACCTCTCCGGCGCCGTGGTCTCCTGGGCCAGCCCGGGCATGGTGGGTTTCAAGGGCTCGCGCAAGAGCACGCCGTTCGCGGCGCAGCTCGCCGCCGAACGCTGCGCGCGCGAAGCACTCGAGCTCGGCATGAAGAAGGTCGAAGCATGGATTCGGGGTCCCGGCGCGGGACGCGAGGCAGCGATTCGTTCGTTGCGCGCGGCCGGTCTGGAAGTGACCGCAGTCAAGGACTGCACGCCCCAGCCCCACAACGGTTGCCGCGCTCGCAAGCGGCGCCGCGTCTAAGTTCCAGAGGAGAGAAGAATGGCCAGGTATCGTGACGCAAAATGCAAGCTGTGCCGCCGTGCGGGAGAGAAACTCTTCCTCAAGGGCGACCGCTGTTATTCAAACAAGTGCGCCATCGAAAAGCGCAACTTTCCCCCGGGCCAGCACGGCAAGTCGCGGCACGGGAAGTCATCGAAGTACAACATGCAGCTGCGCGAGAAGCAGAAGCTTCGCCAGCACTACGGACTGCTGGAACAGCAGTTCCGGAACTACTTCCACAAGGCGGCGGCCACCAAGGGCGTCACGGGTACGACCCTGCTGCAGCTCCTGGAGCGCCGTCTGGACAACGTCGTGTACCGCCTCGGTTTCACGACCTCGCGCGCCCAGGCTCGCCAGCTCATCCGGCACAGCCACTTCGAGGTGAACGGGAAGAAGGTCTCGATCCCGAGCTACCTCTGCGGCCCCGGCGACCGAGTTGCGCCGCGTGGAAAAAGTAAGGATCTTTTCATCATTAAAGAAGCCATCAAGAACGTAGATGCCCGGCAGGCGGTCCCGTATCTCGACCTCGATACCAACAAGCTCGAGGGAACCTTTGTGGAGATCCCGGGACGTGACGTGATTCCGGTGCCGGTGGAAGAGCAGCTCATCGTCGAGCTCTACTCGAAGTAACCACCGTCACCGAAGAGACACATCCCTGCGGGGAGAAGGAGCTCAATACCAATGAAATGGCGTAATCTGTTGATGCCGAAAGAACTGGTCCGCGACGACGCGACGGCCACCCCGACCAATGCGCGCTTCATCGTGGAGCCGCTCGAGCGCGGGTTCGGACTCACGCTCGGCAATGCGCTGCGTCGCACGCTGCTCTCGTCCATCCAGGGCGCGGCCGTGACGGCGGTCCGCATCAAGGGCGTGCTGCACGAGCTGTCGAACATTCCCGGCGTCATGGAAGATGTCACCGACATCGTCCTCAATCTGAAGCAGCTCGTCGTGGTCATGCACAACGACGATCCCAAGTTCCTCAAGCTGCGCGTGTCGAAGCAGGGTCCCATCACGGCCGCCGACATCGATGCGGACGCGGACATCGAGATCATGAACAAGGATCTCGTCATCTGCACCGCGTCGGAAGCGGTGGAAGTCGAGATGGACATCCTCATCGGTCACGGCCGCGGCTATGTCCCGGGCGAGAGCCACGACCTCGGCGATTTTGACATTGGTCTGATCCCGATGGACGCCAACTTCTCGCCCGTGCGCAAGGTTGCCTACGCGGTGGAGAACACGCGCGTCGGCCAGCGCACGGACTATGACCGTTTGATTCTCGAAGTGTCGACCAACGGCAGCGTGCCTCCCGAGGATGCGCTGGGCTACGCGTCGAAGATCATCAAGGATCACATGCTGTTGTTCATCCAGTTCGACGAGACTCCGATGGAGGCCGCCGAGCCGATCGTGGACGAAGAGCACGAGCGTCTGCGCGAGCTCCTCGGCCGCAGCGTCGAAGAGCTGGAGCTCTCGGTTCGCTCCGGGAACTGCCTGCGTCGCGCCAACATCAAGTCGCTGGGCGATCTCGTTCGTCGCAGCGAAGGCGAGATGCTCAAGTATCGCAACTTCGGCAAGCAGTCGCTCAAGGAGATCACCGAGATCCTGCACGGCATGGGCCTGCACCTCGGCATGGACATCGACGCGATCCTCGAAGGCCGCGCACCCAAGCCGGTGCCGGCGTCGGTGGAGCCTTCGATGGACGATCTCACGCTCGAGAATTCGCAGTCGTAACCAACCCGTCGCACAAGGAACACCGACATGAGACACGGCGTAGATCATCGCAAGCTGGGACGGACGGCCTCGCACCGTAAGGCGCTCATGCGCAGCATGGTGACGTCGCTGTTCGAGGCCGAGCGCATCACCACCACCGCCCCCAAGGCCAAGGAAGCGCGCCGTCTGGCCGAGAGGCTGATCACGCGCGCCAAGAAGGGCCACCTGGCGCACAAGGCCGGCAACACCGGTATGGCGTTGGCGCACTGGCGCGGTGCGGGAGCCGTGGTTCGCAAGACCGACGTGCTCCGCAAGCTCTTCGACGAACTTGCGCCGCACTTCATGGAGCGCAACGGCGGTTACACGCGCATCATTCGTCTCGACCACATGCGTGTCGGCGACAATGCGCGCATGGTACTGCTCGAGCTGGTGGATACCGAGAAGACGAAGAAGCCGCTCATCCGCGGTGGCGGCGCGGTTACGCCTGACGCTGGCGCGGGCGGCGATGTGAAGCCGACCGGCGAGAAGAAGGCAAAGCCGAAGAAGGAAAAGGCCCCGAAGAAGGAAACCAAGACGGCCGACAGGCCGTCAAAGAAGGCGGGCAAGTCCGACTCCGCCTCGAAGGGCAAATCCAAGTCCAACACCAAGGCAAAAAAGGGCGGATCGTAGAGGTCGATGACCTTGTACGGCCTGCGGGCGGCAGCGCGTGTCGCGATCGTCATCGCGGCCACCGTTCTTGCAAGCTCACACTGGGAGCCCCTTCCTACGGGAGGGGCTCCTGCTTTTTCCCAGACCTTCGACTCCACCGGTGCGTTCATGGCGCCGTACCTCACGCGCCTGCGTGAGAACACCGAAATACTTCCCGACAATGAAGTGCGCGCGCTGTGGGTGGTGCGCGACGCCATCACCACGCCCGAGTCCGTGAATCGCCTCGTCGATTTCGCGGTGCAGACGCGCTTCCACATTCTGTTCGTGCAGGTACGCGGCCGCGGCGACGCCTACTACCAGTCGGCCCTCGCGCCACCGTCGCCGGCACTCAAAGCGCCGCTCACCGATTTCGATCCGCTGAGCTATCTCATTACCGTGGCGCATCGGAGCGGCATCGAAGTGCACGCCTGGCT
>Ga0157284_10000048_pt1 | contig 16453 bp, 18 predicted proteins | sample NitcycUS059202B1_FD_108392 | JGI IMG/M metagenome (GOLD analysis project Ga0157284, IMG submission 108392) | Soil microbial communities from Arlington Agricultural Research Station in Wisconsin, USA - Nitrogen cycling UWRJ-S059-202B-1 | ecosystem: Environmental > Terrestrial > Soil >... | reverse complement strand
GCGCACCGGCGGCATCGCCCAGAGCTCGATGACCGAGGCGCTGCTGAACGTGCCGACCACCGCCCACATCCTCGGTGGGGCGGTGATCGGGCACGGCCCGCATGACGGCGTCGTCGACGCCCGCCAGCGGGTCTTCGGCTACGAGAACCTGCTCGTCTGCGACGGCTCGGCGGTGCCGGCGAACGTCGGCGTCAATCCCAGCCTGACGATCACCGCACTAGCCGAGCACGCTATGAGCGAGATTCCCGCAGCCTCCGAGCAGCGGACCTACGAGGCGAACCTCTCCGCGACGTAGTCCCAGTTGACGACGTTCCAAAAGGCGTCGAGGTATTCCGGGCGCTTGTTCTGGTACTTGAGGTAGTAGGCGTGCTCCCAGACGTCGACGCCGAGCAGCGGCGTAGTGCCGTCGGAGATCGGAGAGTCCTGGTTCGGGGTCGAGACCACGGCCAGGCCGCTCGAATCCTTGACCAGCCAGGCCCAGCCGGAGCCGAAGCGGGCGATGCCGGCGTTTTTGAACTCCTCTTTGAAGGAGTCGAAGGAGCCGAAGGTCTCGGAGATCGCCGAGCCAAGGTCGCCGCCGGGCTCGCCGCCGCCGTCGGGGCTCATCATCTGCCAGAAGAGGGTGTGGTTGTAGTGGCCGCCGGCGTTGTTGCGGACCGCGGCCTGCTTGTCGCCCGGCAGCGCCGAGAGGTTACGGAGGACGTCCTCGACGTCGCGGTCGGCCCACTCGGTGCCTTCGAGGGCCGCATTGCCTTTGTCGACGTAGGCCTGGTGGTGTTTGTCGTGGTGGATGCGCATCGTTTCCTCGTCGATGTGAGGCTCGAGCGCGTCGTAGGGGTACGGCAGGTCCGGTACGGAGAAAGCCATTGAAACTGCTCCTTCGGTCGTTTTGAAGTCCGAGCGGAGCCTACTTATTCGGCGTCCTGGTCGCTGTCGATCCGCGGCACCGTGCCGGCGTCGCCGCCGGTCCATTCGTTGAACCGGTACCAGGCGGGCTTGCCTTCCCGCTTCCCGGTCAGCAGGCCGGCCGAGTGGCAGAAGACGCAGCTGCCGCCCTCGTCGGTCCAGGTGAACCACCAGACGCCGCGGACGCCCCAGCGGGTGCGGTTGGCGGAGATCATCGAGAACGCCTTCGAGAGCTGATAGGCCTGCCCCCAGAGCCCGCGCTGCCAGCGCGTCGGCCCGCTCTCCGACCCCCAGCCCAGCTCGGTCACGTAGAGGGGCGTGGCGCCGTCGTGGTGGCGGCGCATGATCCGCCGCAGGTTGGTCAGCTGCGCCCCCATCGCCCGCGCGTCGGCGACGTAGGGGTGGAGGGCGACGCCGTCGAAGTAGCGCTTGATCGGGCGGGCGCGGTAGAGGCGGGAGAGGAAGTCGCCGGAGGCGATGTTGGGCGGGATCTGCAGCGGTCGCCCGAAGAGGCCGCCGACGATCGCTTTCGATCCCGGCGCTTCCCGGTGGATGACCCGGCCGGCGATCCGCATCAGCACCGCGAAGCGCTTCGGTTCAGGGTGCGAGGCGAAGGAGACGATGTTCTCCTCGTTCCAGATCTCCCAGCGCCGCATCGGCAGGTAGGGCAGGTCCTCCTCTTCCGCTTCTTCGCGCCAGAAGGAGCCTTCTGGGCCGTAGCGTCGCAACGTCGCCCGCACGAACGATGCCCAGGCCCTGCGTTGCCAGGCATTGGCGACGGGGATGTCAGTGCCGCGCGAGCTGACCCATTCGGGCGAGCTGGCGAGGAAGGGGAAGATCTCGATCCCTTCCCGCGCCGCCAGCCGCACCTCGTGGTCGAAGCCGTCCCAGTCCCGTTCCGAGAAGGCCGGGTTCCCCGGCTCGACCGCGCTCCAGTTGAGCGGCATGCGGACGCTGTAGACCCCCGCTTCCCGCATCAGCCGGTAGTCCTTGGCGGTGCCGGGGTTCTGCGGCGAGACCCCGACGAAGCCCGGCGGCAGGTAGCCCGCAGCGCCCGCCGGCCACACCGCCAGCAGCGCCAGAAGGAGGATCGGGATCAGCCTGCGCGCCATCGTTATCGCTTGGAACCGCTTCCCCGCCCAAAGTAGCGCCGCACCCGCCCCGGCGCCCGCTTCCCCGCTTCTGAGATAATCCCCCCTCTCGGGGCGTGGCGCAGCCTGGTAGCGCGCACCGTTCGGGTCGGTGAGGTCCCCGGTTCAAATCCGGGCGCCCCGATGAGCAGGCCGCCTTCGACCAAGCGCGGTTAGGGTTGTTCCGGTAGGGGCCGCGTGACGGCGCCGATCTGCGGCCGGGCTCCGACGACCAACTACGGACTTCCTCGAAGGTTCCCAGCATCAGCATCTGCTGGGGGATGGCTGAAACCCAAACGGCGTAGTTGTACCTTTGCGTGGTCGGCTGGAGACCCTTTGCTCGCAGTCGGAGAGTGCGAGTGGCGTCGGAATGACCCGGTTCCAAGATCGCGTCTCCTAACCGCCGCCCGTCGTCGGTGATCAGCTGGGCCCTCCCATGCAGCTCTCGCCTTTCAGAGGGGCGCAGCCGTATCCTGGGGGCCCGCTCAGTGACGGACGAGGTTTCTCCTCCTGCCGAGGCCGCGTCTGATGCGCTTCCTGCCATCGGCACAGGCCAGAATGGAAACCCCGGCCATCAAGCGATTTGCTACTTGACGCAGGAGGCCCCATTTGCAAGAAAGGCTGATCCATTCTGACAATCTTGCCAACGAAGAGCGAAGGGGGCGGCAGGTTGCCGCCCCCTTGCATTACACGCTGCGGTTAAAACAGCGGTCGACCTCTATGTGCAGATAATGCTCCGTGCCACTCCATCGCTGAAGTGGATGAAGGCTTTAGCATCCATGGTCGCTGTTTTGCCATTGTTTGTGTTGACGAGATCATATTTCGTGCCAGCTGTTGTGATCTGCATCCATTTTTGTGTACTGCCGGCTACGGCTTCATTAGTCGATTCAAAATCGATTGTGTGTGTCGTGCTCGCGGCACCGCCGCAGGTGCTTGTGATCTGACCGATTACCCCGTTGCCACCAATTTTTTTTGTAACAAGGCCACCAGCGCATGTAAAGGTAGCGAAGTGATCATTGTTCGGTGTTATCAAAACTCCAGGAACATTGTTGTGGATCTCGATGAGATGGAATTCCAACTGTGTAGTAGTAATTGTGCCGGCGGGCTCGTGCGTCGGAACCTCTCCAGTGCACGGGGAGCCAAACACGTTCTCGGTACAGCCGTGGAAAGAGAGAGTGATTTTGCCTGTTGTAGTAGTGGTGAATTCTCCGTTCCCTGTGACGGACGTGCAAGGCAGTTTCGTAGTTTCATTATGTTCTGTGAGGGTGGTATTCCCCTCGCCGGTCACGGTAAATTTCCCGACGCTGCTGACGTGCGCCACTTCTGCGGAGGCGATGCCAGGGAGCGCGAACATAATTGCGCTAGCAGCCAGCAGGGTGAGCAGCATGAACTTCTTATTCATGTCTTACCTTTCGGTCTCGGCGGGAGGTGGTTCGAGGGTCCCGCCATGGATGACATCGGGCGGCCAGCCGGAACTGGAGCACCCCTCAACTTGCACGGCATCTGTACCTCAGCGAGATCTGATCAGTCAAGAGACCTCGGTTCAGTGACAGAGGTCGTGTATAGGAAACTCCAGAGCGATCCTAACCTTCCTGCAAATGTCAATTTGTCAAAAGCTCGTGCTCGCAAGCCTGCACAGCACTCAGAAGGGAGAACCCTGCCGGTCTCTCGGGCCGCGCCACTCCTCGTACTTGTGATGTGACCGATGTTGCCGTTCCGGGCGCCGCGAGGAGCAGACCGCGTTCGACCAGGCACGGGTCTACGGCTCCGGGAGAGCCCGCGTAGTGGCGCCAATGCCCGGTCGGGCGCCCACAATCGGGCCTGCGATAACACCCTGAGCGATTTTTCTGCCCGTGTAAGGCGAGTACTCGTCGCGATCGGGGAGTTGGCGCAACGTCGCCTCGAGATGGGCCCGGTTCGTCCTGGTGAGGACAAGTGCCAGATAGGCGCCATTCTCCAGATTTCGCGTCAGGTCGTCCGGAAATTGAATTTCCGGGCGCAGGACCGCGCCCCCACGCCCTACCTCGAAAACTCCCAGCATCACCATTTGCTGGGGGATAGCTGAAAGCCAAATGGCGTAGTTGTACCTTTGTCTGGTCGGCGGGAGACCCTTTGCCAGGAGCCGGAGAGTGCGGGTAGCGTCGGACTGACCCGGTTCTAAGATCGCCACTCCTAACTGTCGCCCGTCGTTGGCAATTAGCTGGGCCTTCCCATGCAGCTTTCGCCTTTCAGAGGCGCGCAGCCCCACCACGGTGTGCCGGTCGGAAGTCTGAGTTGGAGATGGTCCCCTAACGGTGGTCGTGCCCGAGGAACCACCACAGCCACCCATAACTACCAGAGCAACAATCAGCATCATAATTGAGAGACATCGTGAGATCATCAGCATGAAAACCCTAACCGATTCTGCTGCGAGGATGAACGAAGGGGCGGCAGGGTGCCGCCCCTTCGTCACGCTGCTTCAAATCAGAAGAAGCAAGTGCAGCCTTATGTGCAGATAATTTTCCGTTTGACCCCGTCGGTAAAGTGGATTTCGCCTGTGGCGTCCTCAACTGCTGTCTTATTGTTGCTGGTGTTAACGAGATCATATTTGGTACCAGCTGTTGTGATCTGCGACCACGCCGGTGTACCACCAGGATTGACCGGATCAGTCGACTCGAAATCGATTTTGTGTGTCGTGCTTTCGGTAACGCCACAGGTGCTTGTGATGTGACCGATAATGCCGTTACCGCCGATCTTCTTTGTCACGAGGCCACCGGCGCATTTGAACGTGGCGAAGTGACCTTCTTTCGGTGTGATAAGCACGCCGGGTGTGTTGTTCTCGATCTCGATGAGATGAAATTCCAGGTTTGGTGTAGTCGTGATTGTGCCGGGCGTTTCTTCCCCTACTGTAGGCTCTCCGGTGCAGGAAGTGTTGAAGACGTTCTCTTTACAGCCGTGGAAGGAAATGGTAATAACGCCTGTTGTAGTAGTGGTGAATTCCCCGCTACCTGTTGCAGTTTCGCATGTGACTTTCGTAGATTCGCCGTGTTCTGTGAGCGTCGGGTCGGAACCACTTAGGGTGAATTTCCCGACGCTGCTGACGTGGGCCACTTCTGCGGACGCGACGGCAGGGAGCACGAACATGACCGCACTGACGGCTGCGAGGGCGAGCAGCATAAACTTCCTATCCATGGTCTTACCTTTCGTTTCTCGACGGAGGATTTCGCAGATTCCGCCGTGGATGACGAGGAATGCCAGACAGAACTGGACCACCCCCCGACTTGCGCAGCTATCTGTACCTCAGTGTGCGCTGAACAGTCAAAAAACCTAGTCTGCTCATCCGCCGGACAGGTTCGGGAGCCGTGGACCGACCGAATCTTTCCTGCAAATGACCGTCCGCTAGACACTCGTGCCCGCAAGCTTGCACAGGGCACAGAATGAATCCTGCAGAGTCTCGAGCAGGACAGGGGGCGGCACTGGATCCCTGCAAATTGCCGCCCGCCAGCAGCTCGGGCTCGCGGCCTTGCAGGGGGTGTAAGGTGAGGTTGTGTCCCGCAGCGGCGGCACACGTGACTAGTCATCGAACCTTGCGGAAATAATCTTCTGGCACTTGGAATGACGACCTGGTTAAACGCCGCAGTCTGAAGATAAATACCTTACCAGCGTGTCAAACCTTCCTGCAATGATCGCCTGCTAGCCGCTCGTGCTCGCAGGCTTGCGCAGGGTGCAGAATGAGGAAACTGCCGTCTCTGAGAAACAGGGGACGGCATGTTGCCGCCCCCTGTAGTACGCGCTGCTTCAGTTGAGAAGGAGCGAGTCGAACCTATGTGCAGACGATGCTGCGCGCGGTTCCGTCGCTAAAGGTGATGTTGCCGGAGCCGACCTGAGACGCTGTGGTCGTCGCGTTGGAAGTCAGGTCGAAAATGTTGCCGGTTGTTGTTGTCTGCGTGTACTTCTGTGTACTGCCTACGGTGTTAGCAACGGTTTCGAAATCGATTGTGTGCGTCGTATTTGAGACGCCGCAGGTGCTTGTGATCTGACCAACGATCCCGTTCCCGCCAACGACTTTGCTGACGAGGCCTCCAGCGCATGTGAACGTTGCGAAATGCCCATTGTTCGCTGTAAGCAGTACGCCCGGAACGTTGTTCTCGATCTCAATCAGATGGAATTTTAGCGATGTGGTCGTAATTGTGCCTTTAGACTCGTGGACACCCCCCGCGTTGCCAGTGCATTCACTGCCAAACACGTTCTCGGTACAACCATGGAAGGAGATGGTGAGGCTGCCTTCTGTGGTGGTAGTGAATGCCCCAGTACCTGTGGCAGAGGTGCAGGTTACTTTCGTGGTTTTGCCATGTTCTGTGAGGGTGGTGTTGCCCTCATTGGCCAAGGTGAAGTTCCCGGTGCTGCTGATATGGGCGAATGCCGCCGACGCAACGCTAGGGAGCGCGAATATTGCTGCACTGACAGCCGCAAGGGCAAGCAGCATCAACTTCTTATTCATGTCTTACCTTTCGTTCTCGGCGAGAGCAGATTGGCAAGCTCCCGCCGTGGATGACGAGGGATGGCCAGCCGTTAACCCAACCACCCCTCTACTTGCCCGGCTATCCCTATCTCAGCGAGACCGTAGCAATCAAGAAAGCTTGTGGAAAAAGGAATGCTCGCAGGATAAGGAGCCTGGGAGAGGTTCCTTTCTGCTGCTAATTCCGTCAGTCAGCAGCGCGTGCTCGCAAGCTTGTGCGGGGCGCAGGATGCCGCTTCCTGCAAGTTCGGAGAAGCAGAGGGGCGGCATATAGCCGCCCCTCTGCAATGCACGCTGCTTCGGTTGAGAAGAAGCGAATGGACCTATGTGCAGACGATGCTGCGCGCTTTTCCATCACTAAACGTGATGGATCCTGTGCCGTCCTGAGCTGCTGTGACTCCGTTAGAGGTCAGGTCAAATTTCGTACCGGCTGTTGTGATCTGCGTGTATTTCTGTGTATCGCCGGGTGTAGTTTCGTTAGTCGAGTGGAAATCAATTTCCTGCGACACTTTCGCTTCGCCGCAGGCGGCTGTGATGTGACCAATGATGCCGTTTCCGCCAACTTTTTTTGTCACAAGTCCGCCGGCGCATGTGAAGGTGGCAAAGTGCCCTTCTTTCGGTGTGATCAACACGCCTGGTGTGTTGTTGTCGATCTCGATTAGATGGAATTCGAGCAGTGTGGTCGTAATTGTGCCAGCAGGCTCATGCGACGGAACCTCGCCGGTGCAGGAGGTGCTGAACACGTTCTCGGTACAGCCGTGGAAGCTGATCGTGATAGTGCCTTTTGTGGTCGTAGTGAATTCCCCGTTGCCTGTAGCTTGGGTACAAGTCACTTTCGTAGTTTTTTCGTGCTCTGTGAGGGTGGTATTCGTCCCTGCTTTATTGGCCAACGTGAATTTCCCGGTACTACTGATATGGGCGAGTTCCGCGGACGCAACGCTAGGGAGCGCGAATATTGCTGCACTGACAGCCGCGAGGGCGAGCAGCATCAACTTCTTATTCATGCTGATACCTTTCTGTTTGTTCCGGCGGGAGAAAGCCGCAAGTAAGCCCCTCCCACCGGGCCTTTATGGGGTCGGCGATCTGTTGAATGGCTCGCCGGCCCCGGCTTTCCCGGGTATCAGTAGCAGCGCTCTCTGATTGGTCAAGAGAATCGAGAGCTAAGAAACCGGAACGTTTGCATTCCTGGGCAATCGTTTTAGTTTTGCCTGCAAGTGGCGTCCGCTAGAACGATGTCCTCGCAAACCTGCACGCGGAGAGGACTGATCGGGATACCGGGGTGTCAGCGACGAGGCCCGGCGTCGCAGCGGTGGGATCTGCCCCAACCGCGGCCGCCGTTGCAATAGTCGAAGCCCGCACCGCCGTAGAGCTGGTCGGGCTGGGGGCCGCCGTAGAGGCGGTCGCGGCCGGGGCCGCCGTGGCAGCCGTCTTGGCCTCTGCCCATGATGCAGATGTCGTTGCCGCGGCCACCCCAGCAGCCGTCGGAGCCGCGGCCGTGGCGGCAATAGTCGTTGCCCGGCCCGCCGACGCAGTCGCTGTTGCGGTTGCCGGTGATGCAGACGTCGTTGTTGGCGCCGCCCACGCAGCGGTTGCGGCGGGCGCCGCCGGGGAAGCAGAAGTCCCGCTCGCCGTTGCCGATGAACTTGTCGCTGCCGGGGCCGAGGTAGACGACGACCGGGACCGGCATCCTCTTCTTGATCCGGACGAAGTCGCCGCGGCGGCCCATCTGGATTTCGATCCTGTGGACGTTGCGGACGGGGCAGAGGGCGCGGCGGTGGCCGCGGGTGAAGTGGCAGCCGCGCGGGCGATGCCGTGCCATGTTCCCCTTGACCAGGATCATGCGGCCGTGGTGGCGCTTGCTCAGGGTCAGCTTGGAGCCGGAGTTGGCTCCGTAGATGACGATCTTGCGAGCGGGCGTGGCGGCATTGGGGATCGCGAGCACGACGAGCGCGATCACCGCGAGCAGGCCAACCACGAGCTTGCGGCCGGGGGTGACAAGCATCGCGGGCATACTAAACATGTGTATCGGCTAACAAAGCCGATACTTGACGCTTAAGAGCGGATCGGCACTAGCTGGGCCGCAATTTCCGTCGCCCAGGCGCGGATCTTGTCCCAGTCGCGGCGGTCGCGAAATTGCTCGGGGACCCCCTCTGCCATCGCCTTCTCCATCATCCCGCGCGGTTCCAAGGGAACGCGACCGCCGAAGACGACGTGAGCCTTGCCCCCCAACTCCTCGACCTTCTCCGCCAGCTTCGGCGGCTCCATCCAGTCGGGGTTGTCGTTGGCGGGGTCGCCGACCGGGCCGGAGCTGAAGACCCAGAAGGGCAGCTGCCGCAGCGCCTTGCGGTGCTTCTTGAGGAAGTGCTTGGCGTCGCCGCGCCAGCGCTTCATATAGACAGCGCTTCCAAGCACGACGGCGTCGTAGGGCTCCAGGCTCCGCACCTCCTCTGCCTGCTCGAGGCAGACGCCGAGCCCCTCGCGCCGCAGGGTGGCAGCCAGCGTTTCGGCGATCTCAGCGGTCGAGCCGCGTTTGGAGGAGTAGGCGACGAGGACTGTCATCGCCCCCGATTTTCGCGCTTTCTGGACAGGGTGTCATCGGGAATTGGCCACACAACGACTGCGGTCTCCATCGCGGCCGATTGGCCGGTCAACCAGGAAGCGGCGATCCCCGATAGCCTCCCCGCCCGACTTTTCAGCGACTGAAGGAGAGACGGGTAATGGGACTTCTGGATGGAAAAGCCGCGATCGTCACGGGCTCGGCCCGGGGCATCGGGCGCGCCACCGCGGAGCTGTTCGTCAGCGAGGGCGCGAGGGTGCTGATCAACGACCTCGACGCCGACGTCGCCGAGCAGGCGGCTAGCGAGATCGACGGCGAGACCGCGGTCTTCGCCGGCGACCTGACCAAGGAGGGCGCCGCCGACGAACTGGTCAAGGCCGCCAACGACGCCTTCGGCACGGTCGACATCGCGATCAACAACGCCGGCTACACCTGGGACGGCGTCGCCCACAAGATGTCCGACGAGCAGTTCCAGGCGATGCTGGACATCCACACGATCGTCCCCTTCCGGGTCGCCCGGGCGCTCGCCCCGAGCTGGCGCGAGGCGGCGAAGGCCGAGCGCGGCGAAGGCAAAGAGGTCTTCCGCAAGATCGTCAACGTCTCCTCGACCTCGGGGATGATGGGAAACGCCGGCCAGGTCAACTACTCGGCCGCGAAGATGGGCGTCGTCGGGCTGACGAAAACCCTGGCCAAGGAGTGGGGCCAGTTCAAGATCAACGTCAACGCGGTCGCCTTCGGCTTCGTCGAAACCCGCCTCACCGCGGCGAAAGAGGCCGGCGAAGAGATGACCTCGCCGACCGGCGAGAAGATCGAGCTCGGCATCCCCGAGCAGATGCGGGCGATGGCCTCGGCGATCATCCCGCTCGGCCGCCCGGCGACCCCGGAGGAGGCTTCCGGCCCGGTCCTCTTCCTCTCCTCGCCGCTCGCCAACTACATGCACGGCCAGGTGCTGAACGTGACCGGCGGCATGTTCGGGGGGATGTACACCTGAGTCAGGACGCAGGGGCGCGGCGGCCGCCGCGCTACCTCGACCTCGTGGCCCGCAGTTGGCCCGTCCTGCGACGGGCCATGGGCGCCCACACGTTCCTCTACCGGAGGACGGGTGGGCGCCTGGGTCACAAAATCCCGGGACTGCGCGGCCGGATGCTGCTGCTCGACCACGTCGGCGCCAAGAGCGGGGTCCACCGCACCGCGCCGCTGCAGTACGTCGAGGACGGCAAGGACGTCGTCGTCATCGCCTCCAAGGGGGGCTTCGAGAAGAACCCCGCCTGGTACTACAACCTGATGGCGAACCCGGACACGACGATCCAGATCGGCTCCGAGTACCGCGCGGTCCACGCCCGCGAGGCGAAGCCGGAGGAGCGGGACCGGCTCTGGGACAAGGCGGTGGCGATCTACCGCCCTTATGAGGACTACCGCGCCCGCGCCGGGCGGCAGATCCCGCTCGTCGTGCTCGAACCGCGCTAGCGGCTTACTTCGCGCGGCGCTCCTCGGCCACCGGATCGCCCGACTCGGTGGCAATCGCCTCCGGCGGCCAGGGGCCGGCCCAGTTGTCGCGGGCGCCGTCGATCGTGATCGTCGTCCCCGAGTAGAAATCGCCGGCAGGCGAGGCGAGGTAGGCAACGAGCCAGGCCATCTCCTCGGGGTGACCGGCGCGCCCGATCGGAATCGAGCGCTCGAGGTTGTCGACGACCACCTGCGGATACTTGGTCAGCAGCGTCTCGGTCGCGAACTGGCCCGCGGCCAAGGCCACGGTTTTGATCCCGAACCGCGCCCACTCGACGGCGAGCGTCCGCATCATGTTCTCGACCGCGGCGCGGGCGGCGCCGGAGTGGACCATCCCCGGCATCCCGTTGTGGGGGGAGAGGGTGACGCTGAGGACCTTGCCCTCGCCCTGCGGGATGAAGGCCTTGGTCGCGGCTGCGTGCGTCATCAGCCAGGTGCCGAGCACGTTGAGGTCGATCACCGTTTTGAACCCTTTCGGGCTGATCGCCTCGGCCGGGCTGAGGAACTGGCCGCCGGCATTGTTGACGAGGACGTCGAGGCGGCCGTGGCGCTCGAGCAGGCCGTCGAAGAAACGGCCGACCGGCTCCTCCTCGCGGATGTCGAGGCGCTCGTGCTCGAAGGAGCCCGGCAGCGCCGACGCCAGATCCGCCGTCTCGGCCAGCGGCTCCTCGCGGCGGCCGCAGGCGACGACCGTGGCGCCGAGGCGCGCCAGCTCCAGCGCCGTCTCCCGCCCAAGACCGCTGCCGGCGCCGGAGACGGCGCAGACCCGGCCCTCGAGCAGGCCGTCCCTGAAGATCCGCGAACGGTCGCTTTCAGCCATCGACGGCGCAGCCTATCGGCCTGTGTTCCCGCGTAGATTGCCTCTGTCATGGGCGTCAGCGTCGAACCTCACCCCCTGCACGAGCCGCTCGCCGGCGGCACCCGCGGCGCCACCGTCACGGTCGAGCCGCTGATCGCCGGCCACGCCGAATGGCCGCGGGCGATGATGGTCAGCCCCGGCGGCCGCCTGCTGAGCGCGAAGCTGCTGCGGATGATCCTCACCGGCAAGGGCGCGGTCCAAGTCCCCTGCCCCGTCTTCCTCGTCCGCCACCCGAGCGCCGGCGCGATCCTCGTCGACACCGGTCTGCACCCCTCGGTCGCCACCGACCCGAAGGAGAACTTCGGCCCGCTCGGCGCCCGCTTCGGGAACCCCACGCTCGCCGCCGGCGAAGACGCGGCCTCGCAGCTGCGCAAACGCGGATTAGAGCCCGGCGAGATCCCGATCGTGGTGATGACCCACCTCCACCTCGACCACACCTCGGCGATCTCCGAGTTCCCCAACTCCACCTTCGTCGTCAGCGAGACCGAGTGGAAGGCAGCGACCCACGGCTTGAACCCGATGCTGGACGGTTACCGCCGCTCCCACTTCGACTACGCCTTCGAGTACCGCTCCGTCGATTTCGACCGCGCCAACGTCGACTCCTACGCCAGCTTCGGCCGCACTTTCGACCTCTTCGGCGACGGCTCGATGCGGCTCGCCTTCACCCCCGGCCACAGCGCCGGCCACATGTCGGTGATCTGCCGGCTGTCGAAACGCGAATTCGTGATCGCCGGCGACGTCTTCTACATGATGTCCCAGCTCGACGGCTCCGAGCCACTGCCGCCCCGTCCTCAGGACTCCCACAATCTCCGCCGCTCTCTGCAGGAGCTGCGCCTCTTCCGCAGCCAGTTCCCCGACGCGGTGATTGCGCCAAGTCACGACCCGGACTTCTACGCGGCTATCGAGCCGCGTTACGAGTAGCGAGCCCTTCGTACATCTCCCGCACCTGGCCGAAGATCTCGGTCGCTACCGCGATCTGGCGCTCCTTATTTGGCTCCGGCTCGACAGGGAAGCTCAGTGGCTCACCGAAATGGACTGTGGTCTTGGGGAAGCGCAGCTTCTTCCACTGGCGGGCGTACTCGGATCCTTTGATCGCGACCGGGACGATCGGGACGCCGGATTCGAGGGCGATGCGGCCGATGCCGGGTTTGGGTTCGCCTAGCTGCTGGGAGCGCATGCGCCCGCCCTCGGCGTAGACGAGGAGCATCTCGCCCTGGTCGAGGAGCTGGCGGACGGTCTCGAAGGCTTCCTCGTCGTGGTGGCCGCGGCGGATGGGGAAGACGCCGCCGTGCTTGTAGATGTAGGTGAGGACGGGGGGGCCGAAGAGCTGTGATTTGGCCATGAAGCGGATCTTCCGGCGCAGGTAGACGCCGACGAAGAAGTGGTCCATCTGGCTGAAGTGGTTGGGGGCGAGGACGAGGGGGCCGTGCTTGGGGACGTTTCCGAGGCCGATCGCGCGGACGCGCCAGAGCAGGATCGTCGGCAGGGTGAGGACGATGCGGGCGAGGGTGTAGGTCCAGCCGACGCCCTTGCGGGCCGATTCGTGGAACTGCTGGAAGTACTCGGCGGGTCGCGGGTCCTTGTAGACCTGCGGCTTCATCTCGCCCATTCGCGAGAGCGCTCCAATGCTCGTTGCCAGTCGGCCAGCAGCTCCTGCCGCTGCGCCGCCTCCATCCGCGGCTCGTAGCGGTCGGCCTCGCGCCACATCTCGCCCACCCGCTCCACCGTCCAGACCCCGGTCGCGATCCCGGCCAGGTAGGCGGCGCCGAGGGCGGTCGTCTCCGCGATCTCCGGCACGGACACAGGTACACCGAGAACGTCGGCTTGGAACTGCATCAGCCAGCGGTTGACGGTGGCGCCGCCGTCGGCGCGCAGCAGCTCCAGGCGCTCGCCGGAGGCCGCCTCCTGCGCCCGCACCGCGTCGACCGTCTCGTAGGCGATCGCCTCCAGCGCCGCCCGCGCCAGGTGGGCGCGGCCGCTGCCGCGGGTGAGGCCGACGATCGTCCCCCGCGCGTAGGGGTCCCAGTGCGGTGAGCCGAGACCGGTCAGGGCGGGGACGAAGTAGACGCCGTCGTTGCCCTCCAGGGAGCCGGCAAGCGCCTCCGTCTCTCCCGCCTCGGCGATGACCCCGAGCCCGTCGCGCAGCCACTGCACGGCGGCGCCGGTGACGAAGATCGAGGCCTCCAGCGCGTAGGTGACCTCGTCGCCGAGCCCCCAAGCAACCGTCGCCAGCAGGCCGTCCGGGATCGGCGGCGGCTCCGGGCCGCTGTTGAGGAGGACGAAGCTGCCGGTCCCGTAAGTGTTCTTCGCCATCCCCGGGTGGTGGCAGGCCTGACCGAAGAGGGCCGCCTGCTGGTCCCCCGCAACCCCCGCCACCGGCACCTCGCCGCCGAACTCGGTGGTGGTGCCGAAGACGCAGGAGGAGGGGCGGGGTTGCGGCAGTCGCGCGGGGTCGAGCTTGACCAGGTCGCAGATCTCCTCGTCCCATTCCAGCTTGCGGATGTCGAAGAGGAGCGTCCGCGAGGCGTTCGTGTAGTCGGTCAGGTGCTGGCCGGTGAGTTTGAAGAGGAGCCAGGAGTCGACGGTGCCGAAGACCGCCCGCTCCGCCCCCTCGGCGTTCCGCAGCAGCCACTCGATCTTGGTCCCGGAGAAGTAGGGGTCGATGGTAAGGCCGGTGCGCTCGCGGACCAGCGGCTCGTGTCCCGCCGCGCGCAGCTCGTCGCAGCGGCCGGCGGTGCGGCGGTCCTGCCAGACGAGGGCGCGGTGGATCGGCTCCCCCGTGTCGGGATCCCAGGCGACGACGGTCTCGCGCTGGTTGGTGATCCCGATCGCGTCCAGCTCGGCCCCCTCGATCCCCGCGTCGGCGATCGCCTCGGCCGCGACCCGCCGCGTCACCTCCCAGATCTCGTTCGCGTCGTGCTCGACCCAGCCCGGCTGCGGGAAGAACTGCTGGAACTCGGAGTAGGCGCGCCCGACGACCGCTCCCTCGGAGTCGAAGACGAGGCAGGTGGTGCCGGTCGTCCCCTGGTCGATCGCGAGGATCACCCGCGCGGTTCCTTCACGTTGCAGCTGCGGATCAGGGTCGAGGCGAGCTTGCGGCCGTCGGCGAAGGCCATCGAGACGCGGGCGAAGGCGAAGACGCCGAGGCGGGTGCCGCTGGGGGCGGAGCATTTGGCGCCGAGGTAGCTGTGGCGTTGGCCGCGGTAGACGTAGGAGCGGTGGAGGACGAGCTTGATTTCCTTCAGGTAGCCGCTGCGGTTAAGCGAGGGGGGCAGGTCGCCGACCAGGACCGTGCCGAAGGTGCCCTTGCTGTGGCGGATGCGGAAGGTGATGATCCGCGTGGCGGGGAAAGGCTTGGTGCCGAAGGCGTGGGCGAGGATCGCCCGCTTGCCGTCGACGACGGCGTTGAAGGCGAGGATGCGCCCGCGCAGCGGGAACGAGTTCTGTTCGGGGAAGGCGAAGGCGCCTTCGTAGCGGCCCTGGCCGACGAGGGCATCGCCACAGACGCGCAGCGCCTGCTCGCTCGACCTCGCCTCCAGCTGCCCGCGGCGGCAGACCGGGAGGCCTTCGGTATCGAGGCTGCCGCCGCGGTTGACCGCGATCACGATCTGGCGCAGCGCTGGTGGCCGCTCGCCCGACAGGGTCCTGATGATCCCTTCCACCCGCACCGCGACCGGGCCGCGATCGTGGCGGGGCAGCGACTGCGGGGCGATGCCCCCGTCGAACTTGACAAAGAGGTTGCCGCGCTCGGTCAGCTCGGCGTGGGCGATAGCGACGAGGGAGACGAAGATCGCCGCGAGCGATCCCAACAGCGCGATCCTCTTCGGTCCCGGAGCCATCCGGCTGCCCAGGCTACCGCCGCCGCCGCGCCAGGAAGACGCGCAGGAAGCCGCGCAGCTGCAGGGCCCGGTGGGCGAAGCCGCGAATGTTTTTCCCGGTCGCCCGGTGCTCGAGGTCGAGCCCGTACTCGCGCAGGCGGTAGCCGGAGCGGACGGCGTCGACCGTCATCCCGATCTCCATGCCGTAGCCGGCGGCGAAAGGAAGCGTCGCCCGCAGCACCTCGGTGCGCATCGCCCGCTGGCCGGAGATAGGCGCTTCCGTCTTCAGTCCGCAGAGGCGGCGGATCGCCCAGCCGGCGAAGCCGAGGGCGAGGCCGAAGCCGCCGCCGACCCGGCGGCTGAAGGAGGCGACGGCGAGGTCGCACTCGCCCTCGCGGACCGCCTCGATCAGCGGCGCCAGGCGCGCGGCCGAGGCCCCGAGGTCACCGTCGCAGAGGAGGACGAGCCGGGGCGGATCGGCGACGCTGAGCGCCGCCTCGGCTGCGGCCGAGACGTTGGCGCCCTTGCCGTGCGGGCGGCCGCGGCTGACCACCTCGGCCCCCGCCGCCATTGCCGCCTCCGCGGTCCCGTCCTCGGAGGCGTCGTCGGCGACCCAGACCCGCGCCCCCGGGAAGGCCTCGCGCAGCGCTTGCACCGTCTCGGCGATCCGATCGGCCTCGTTGCGAGCGGCGACGATCGCCGCCAGCCCTTCGTCCCCTGCTGCCCGCTCGGGTCCCATCGTCGGGCTATTGTCCCCGCCCATGGCAGACATCGAGGCTCACATCACCGGCAACGTCTGGAAAATCGAGGTCGCGGTCGGCGACGAGGTCTCCGACGGCGACACCGTCGTCATCCTCGAGTCGATGAAGATGGAGATCCCGGTCGAGTCCGAAGACGACGGCGTCGTCAAGGAGATTCGCTGCGAGGAGGGCCAGAGCGTCAGCGAAGGCGACGTCCTCGTGGTGCTGGAGTAGCGGTGGACGAGCGGCTCGCGGGCGGCAAGCTCCTCCTCGACCGGCCGGCGGACGCGGTCGCGCGGCTGGTGAGCGGCGGGACCGCGACCGCGGGGATGATCGCGAAGCTGCGAGCCTGCGAGCACGCGCTCACGCATGGCGTGGACGACGTGGTGATCGTGGATGGACGGGATCGCGCGGCGCTGGTTGACGCCGCGGGTGAGGG
>Ga0157284_10000047_pt1 | contig 16506 bp, 20 predicted proteins | sample NitcycUS059202B1_FD_108392 | JGI IMG/M metagenome (GOLD analysis project Ga0157284, IMG submission 108392) | Soil microbial communities from Arlington Agricultural Research Station in Wisconsin, USA - Nitrogen cycling UWRJ-S059-202B-1 | ecosystem: Environmental > Terrestrial > Soil >... | reverse complement strand
GTCTTCATCGTCGCCGCGATCGTCTTCGGCACCGGCGGCGAGGATTCCGGCAGCAGCGAGACGCAGGCGCCCACCCCAGCCCCGACCGAGAGCAAGCCTGCGGAAAGCGCACCGGACCAGACCGCCGAAGCGCTCGGATACCCAGGCTTCGCGACCAACAACACGACCCGGATCGGCGGCTCCGACCCGACCGCCAACGCCGCCGGCGCCGCCCTCGCCGCCTTCCCTTCGACGACCCCGGAGCAGCGGCCCGCCGCCGTCACCATCGTCGGCGAAGAAGACTGGGCCGGGGCGATCGCCGCCGCGGTCCTGATGGCCGCGCCGGTGCGGGCGCCGATCCTCTTCTCCGGGCCCGAGGAGATGCCGGAGGTGAGCGAAGAAGCGCTGGAGGCGCTCGACCCGCAGGGGAGCGCCGATACCGGCGAGGCCTCGCTGTTCGCGGTTGGCACCGTCGCCTATCCCGGCGAGGCGGCGCCGGTCGACTCCGGCGACCCCGCCGCCACCGCGGCGCAGGTCTTCAACCTGCGGGAACGCCTCGCCGGCGTTCCTCCGCAGCACATCGTCGTCGCCTCCGGCACCAGCCCCGACTTCGCGATGCCCGCCGCAGCCTGGGCGGCGCGCTCGGGCGATCCGATCCTCTACGCCGAGGGGGAGAAGCTGCCGCAGCCAACCGCGGCGGCGCTGAAAGCGCACCCGAAGGTGCCGGTCTATGTGCTCGGCCCCTCCTCGGCGATCTCCTCCGACGTGGTCCGCGAAATCGCCAAGATCTCCAAGCGCGTGAAGCGGGTCTCGGGCGAGGACCCGATCGCCAACGCCCTCGCCTTCGCCCGCTACCGCGACGGCAGCTTCGGCTGGAACATCAACGATCCCGGCCACGGCTTCGTCCTCACCCGCAGCGACTCGCCCGCCGACGCCGCCGCCGCGGCGCCGCTCTCGGCCTCCGGCACCTGGGGGCCGCTGCTGCTCACCGACGACGCCGCGGCGCTGCCGCAGGAGGTCCGCAGCTACCTCCTCGACGTCAAGCCCGGCTACACGACCGACCCCACCCGCGCCTTCTACAACCACGTCTGGGTGATCGGCGACACCGACGCGATCGGGCTCGAGCAGCAGGCGGAAGTGAACGAACTGGCCGAACTTGCGAAGATCGGCGGCGGAGAATGAGCGAGTCGGAGAACCCCCAGCTGCTCGGCGGCGCCAAGGAGATCACGGTCGAGGACATCCGCGCCCTCGCCGGCCCGGTCACGCCCCACTTCGCGCTCCAGGTCCGCAACCGCATCCGCCGCCTGATCGAGCCGCTGCCGGCCGACCACCCAGCGCGGGTGGAAGGCGAGCGGCAGATCGCCCGGCTGGAGAGCCTCGCCCAGCACAGCGGCGAGCCGCGCGAGGGGCTCGGGATCTCGCATTGAAGTACCTCGCGCCCGGCGTCTGGCGGCTGAAGGAGATTCCCGCCCCGACGATCAACTGCTACCTGGCCGAGGACGTCCTCGTCGACGCCGGCCGCACTTGGGACCGGCGGCGGATCTTCGCCGAGCTCGAGGGGCGAGAGATCTCGATGCTGGCGCTGACCCACGTCCACCCCGACCACCAAGGCGCGGCGAAGGCGGTCTGCGAGGCGCGCGGCATCCCGCTCGCCTGCCACGCCGAGGACGTCGACGCGATGGAGGGACGGCGGCCGGTGCAGGAGGCCTCCGCCGACAACCCCGTCAACCGCCTGATCGCCTCGATCTGGCAGGGCCCGCCGTACAAAGTCGAGCGGGTGCTGCAGGAGAGCGACGAGGTCGCCGGCTTCCGCGTCGTCCACACGCCGGGGCACTCGCGCGGCCACGTCCTCTTCTTCCGCGAGAGCGACCGGGTCGTCATCTGCGGCGACGTGATCCGCAACATGAGCTACGCGACCGGGCTGCCGGGGATCAAGGAGCCGCCGCCGCTCTTCACCTACGACATGGAGGAGAACCGGCGCTCGATCCGCAAGCTGGCCGAGCTCAACCCGTCGCTGATCCTCCCCGGCCACGGCCCCGCCGTGACCGACATGGCCGCCTTCGAGCGCTTCGTCTCGCAGCTTCCCGGGTAACCCCACCGCACCGACTCGCCTTGCGGCGGGTTACTTGGTTTCGGGTACTCGGCCACGACTGGAAGGGAGTCCAAGATGAGAACGCTTACGAAGAGGCGCCCGTCGCCGGCGATGGTCGTCGCGGTGATCGCGCTGATCGTCGCCCTCGCGGGCACCGCCTACGCGGCGCAGACGATCAACGGCGGCGCGATCAAGAAGCAGACGATCGGCGGCGGCAAGCTGAAGAAGAAGACGCTGACGGGCTTCCAGATCAACACCGACAAGCTCGGCACGGTCCCGTTCGCGAAGGTCTCGACCCACACCTTCTGGGCGGTCGTCGACAACCCGGCGAGCCCGGGCAACGCGGCACTGTCCCGCGCCAGCGGCCCCAACATCACCGCGACCGAGGGCGGGGGCGCGGTCACCGTCACCTTCCCCTTCAACGTCTCCGGCTGCGCCAACGTCGCCGGCCGCAACAACGCCGGCACCTCGGTGCCGAACTCGGGCTACGCCCAGACCAACAGCTCGGCTGCCAACCCGAACGCGATCGAGGTCCGGACCCGCGGCAAAGACGGCAACAACGAGGACGCCGACTTCCACCTGATCGTCATCTGCCCCTAGCCCAACTCGCGAGTCCGTGAAAAACCGTGCTCTACAAGGTTTTTCACGGACTCGCCGCTCACGCCGCAGGGCCGAAGGCGTCGATGATGCGGTTTTGGAACTCGCTCAGCTCCTCGGGGGAGATGAAGTAGGTGGGCGGAGTGAGGAAGAGGCCGTCGGCGCGCTCGGCGGTGGCCTCGACGCGGGCGCGGACCTTGTCGAGCGGGCCGGCGGCGCAGTAGGCCTCGACCATCTCGTCGCTGATCGCGGCGGGGACGGCGGCGAGGTCGCCGCGGCGGAAGGCCTCGCCGGCGGCGACGGCGTTGTCGGCGAAGCCGTGCAGCTCCCAGAGCGGCATGTAGGTCTTGACCGTCGCGTAGAAGGAGATCGTTCGGCGGGCCATCTCGATGGCGCGCCCCTCGTCGTCGTCGATCGCGCAACAGACGGTGGGCAGGTAGTCGAAGTCGGCGCGCTCGCGGCCGGAGCGGCGCAGGCCCTCCTCGAAGGCGGGGACGATCACCTCGTCGATCCAGCGCAGGCTCTGGATCGGGTGGCCGATCAGGCCGTCGGCGACGTCGCCGGCCATCCGCCCCATCCCCGCCTGCACCGCGGCGGTGTAGATCGGCACCGCCTCGCGCGGCGCCGGGTGCGGCCGCACCCAACCCTTGATGTCGATGTCGTAGTACTCGCCCTCGTAGCGGATCGGCTCGCCGGCGCTCGCCTGGCGCATGATCAGCCGCGTCGCCTCGATCGCCTCGCGCAGGTGCGGGGCCGGCCGGCCGTAGTCGGCGTTGTGCCAGGTCTCGTTGAGGCGCTTGACCCCCGCCCCCATCCCGAGCCGGAAGCGGCCGCCGGACATCTCGTCGACGTCGAGCGCCGAGATCGCGTGGATGAAGGGGCTGCGGGTGAAGGCCCAGACGATGCCGGTGGCGACGTCGATCCGCTCGGTCTTCGCGGCCAGGTAGGCGGCCTGGGTGACGGCACTGCGGAACAGCTCCGGGGCCCAGACGCACTCGACCCCGGCGGCCTCGGCCCGCAGCGTCTCCGCCTCGAGGTCGGCGACCGAGGTCCCGATCGCGGCGACGGAGATGCGATCGAGGGCATCCATGCGAAGCGCTTTTAGGAGCTGGCGGGGGCGGTCTCGCCGGCGAGCACGGCGTCGGCGACGCGTTCGCGGTGCCACTTGGCGTCGCCTAGCGAGGCGGCGTTGGCGCGACCGCGCTTGAGGAAGAAGTGGAGGTCGTGCTCCCAGGTGAAGCCGATCCCGCCGTGGACCTGGATCGCCGCGTCCGGGACCCGCCAGCCGGCGTCGGAGGCGTAGGCCTTCGCCATCGCGGCGGCCAGCGGCAGCGACTCCGGCTCGGCGTCGGCGGCCCAGGCGGCACCGTAGACGGCCGAGCGCGAGTTCTCGGTCTCCAGCAGCATCTGCGCGCAGCGGTGGGAGACCGCCTGGTAGGCCCCGATCGGGCGGCCGAACTGCTGGCGATCTTTGGCATAGGCGACCGACATCTCCAGCGCCCGCTGGGCCAGGCCCGTCGACTCGGCCGCCAGCGCGACGCAGGCGCGGAGGAAGACAGGGATGTAGTCCTCCCCGGCGCCCGGGAGCGTCGCCTCCGGCCGCACGCCCTCGAAGCGGACGGAGGAGAGGCGGCGGGTCGGGTCGATCGACTCCTCGGGGACGACGGTCACCCCGCTTGCGCCGCTCTCGACGATATGGCGGTGGCCGTCGGAGGTGGCGACGAGGAAGAAGTCGGCGCTCGCGGCGTCCATCACCAGCGTCTTTTCGCCGTTGAGGACGACGCCGTCGCCGTCGCTCTCAGCCGCCATCGCGAATTTGCCGATCTCGACCGGCATCCCCGCGTCGAAGAGGGCGGGAGTCCCGCGCCTCTCGCCAGCGGCGAGAGGCGCCAGCCAGCGCCCCTTCTGCTCGTCGGAGCCCCCCGCGGCGATCGCCAGGCCGACGATCGTGTTGGAGAGCAGCGGCGAAGGGGCGCAGACGTAGCCCATCTCCTCGAAGAGCACCGCAAGGTCGACGATGCCGAGCCCCTGCCCGCCCCACTCCTCCGGCAGCGCCAGGCCGGCCCAGCCGAGCCCGGCCATCTCCTTCCAACCGCTCTCGTCGAAGCCGCTCTCGCTGGCCGCGATCTCGCGCAGCCGCTCCGATTTGAAGCGCGAGGCGAGGAAGTCGTGGGCGGTCGACTTGATCGCCTGCTGCTCGTCGGTGAGGTCGAAGTACAAGGGGGATCCGTTCCCTAGCGCAGCCGCGGCAGGCCCAGCACCCGCTCGGCGATGATGTTTTTCAAGATGTCGGTGGTCCCGCCCTCGATCGAGTTGGCGCGGGAGCGGAGGAAGCTGTACTGCCAGGCGCCGCCGGCGACCGCGTGATCGGAGCCGCGGGCCAGCACCGAGTAGGCGCCCTCGATCTCCAGCGCCAGCTCGGTCAGGTCCTGGTTGATGTCGGCCCACTGCCACTTGCCGAGCGAGCCCTCCGGCCCGGGGATGCCCGACTGCATCGTCTTGGTCAGGCCGCGGTAGGCGTTCAGGCGCATCGTCTCCACCTCGATGTAGAGCTGGGCGATGCGCTGGCGGAAGTAGGGGTCGTCCGCCGCGGTACCGCCGTCGGCGGGCGTTTCCTTCGCCAGCTTCGAGAGCCGGCCGAGGCTGTTCTGGATCTGCGAGATCGCCCCGAAGGCGAGCCCGGCGCGCTCGTTCATCAGCGTCGTGATCGCCACCGCCCAGCCGTTGCCGACGCCGCCGACGACGTTGGCGTCGGGCACCCGCGCCTCTTCGAAGAAGACCTCGTTGAACTCGCCCTCGCCGGTGATCTGGACCAGCGGTCGCGTCTGCACGCCCTCCTGCTCCATGTCCATCAGGAAGTAGGTGAGCCCCTGGTGCTTGGGGGCGTCGGGGTCGGTGCGGGCGACGAGCATGCACCACTTCGCGTACTGGGCGAAGGTGGTCCAAACCTTCTGGCCGGTGACGACCCATTCGTCGCCGTCCTTGACCGCGCGCGTCTTCAGCGAGGCGAGGTCGGAGCCCGACTCGGGCTCGGAGAAGCCCTGGCACCAGATCTCCTCGCCGGTCAGGATCGGCTCCAGGTAGCGGGCCTTCTGCTCGTCGTTGCCGTGAGCGATGACGACCGGCCCGCCCATCGCCAGCCCGAGCACGTTGGCCGGGCTCGGCGCTTCCTGCCGCGTCGCCTCGGCGGCAAAGATCGCCTGCTCGATCATCGTCGCGCCGCGGCCGCCGTACTCCTTCGGCCAAGAGATCCCGGCCCAGCCGGCCGCGTGCAGCTGGCCCTGCCACTCGCGCCGGAAGGCCATCACCTCGTCGAGGCCGGCCTCGGGCTCAGGCCCCGGATGGTTCTCCTGCAGCCAGGTGCGAACCTCTTCGCGGAACTCCTCCTCCGATGGCGACAGCGTTAAGTCCATCGGAGGAGGAGCATATAGAGATCGCCTGGCCGGCTGGCCAGGCGATCGGTGCTCTCACGGAGCTTCGCAGCTCAGACCGAGGGCCCGGGATTCCTTGTTGAAGTCTTCGACCGGTTTCGAACCTTTCAGAGCCACGACCCCTTTCGTTTCGAACTCCTCTATGGCGGCAGCGTAGGTTTCCAGCATCTTTTCCACATCCGCCTTGATTGCCGGCGGTGGCTCGAGCCCTTCCAGTTCCTCCAGCCCGCTCTGCATCGACGGGATGAGCAGCGCCGTCACCTTTTTCCCCAAGTAGGGGAGGCTTTCCGTCTTTTCTTCGTTGGGGTCGAATTTTTCGTCGAATTTTCGCCTCGCCGCGAGCCGCTTTTCGAACATGTCTTCGCAGATTCCACTTGCCTGCTTGGTGAACTGGGCTTTGGTGAGCTGGACCGAAGCCTCGCTCTCGTCTCCGCCACCACAGCCGACGCCCAGCGCTGCAACCAGCGCAATCCCCACTGCTATCCCACTGATCCACCTGTACAAGACTCTGCCCGCCTCCCAAATTGTTTGACTAATCGAGAGGGGTATAAGCCAGGGCACCTAGCTGAGTCAATAGCGCGCAAAAATGCGCAAAGTTCTCCGTGCGGCTATGCCTGACCGCAGAGATAAGAGCCGATCTCCGCCGCCAGTGCCCGCGCTGACATGTACGGTTCGTAGTCCTTACTCGGCTCTGCAAGCAAGCGCGGCGTTTTTTCGGAGATCTCCGTGGCGCGTTCCAGAGCTCTCAGGAAAGCTTTCAGGTTCTTCTCCTCGCTCTTCGGAGGCCGCAGCTCTTCCAGTTCCGAGATCGTCTCGTGGACGATCGGGAGGATGACCTGAACGATGATCTTTTCCTGAACCGGAAGCGGTGGGATCGCCGCCGAAATGTCGTGCGCCCGTTTGTACGCTTCGACCTTCTCGGCCTGGTCCTGGCTGTTGGCGAAGCAGATGTCATTCATCTTCTTCACGAACTGCGGCTTCGTCAGCGGTGGTGGCGAAGGCGCAGCGGAACCCTCGTTGGAGTCGCTTCCGCCGCACCCGAAGACAAAGAGGGCAAGCGAAAGGAGCAGGCTCGTTAGTCGAGCGCGCATCGCTCCAGCCCGTAGTCGATCTCCAGGTTGTAAGCCCTCCAAAAGGCGTAGCGCGGGCCGGAAGCGCGCAGCGAAGCGGCGTCTTCTTCGCCCTTCTTTACACCTTCTTCGATTGCATCGAAGATCTTCTCGACCCGCTCCTCTTCGCCCGACGGCGCACCCAAAGCACGAAGTCGTTTCACCACCTTGGCCCGGACCGGCGGCACGACTTCCTGCGCTACCTGGTTCATCTTCGCTTCTCCCGGGGGTGCGTCTGCATATTTTCCATAGACGGCATTGATTTCTTCGTTGCCTTGCGCGCAGATCGCATTTCCCTTCTTCAGGAATTCTGCCTTCGTCAGCGAGCCGGTCGTGGGCTTTGGAGTGCCGTTGCTGCCTCCACAGCCGAGGATCAGCAGCAAAAAGAAGGGCGCCCGCAGGCGCCCTTTCGCAAGCGTTCAGAAGCTGTGATTTATTCTTCGCCGCAGACCTTGAAGCCGTAGTCTTCGGCCAGTTTGCTGGGCTTTTTGAGGACTTCGCCCTGGAAGACGATGCCGGGGTCGTCTTCGATTTCGCCGCTCGCATCTTCCAGCGAGACGATGATCTCTTCGACCTGATCCTCGTCGCCCTCCGGAGCACCGAGCGCGTCGAGTTCTTCCGCCTGCCGTTCCAGGTTCGGGACCAGGACCTCGCTCACGGCTTCTTCCAGCTGCTCTTTGCTGGCTTTTTCGAGCTCGAAGTCGTTTTCTTCGGCGAATTCTTCGGCTTCTTTTTCGCTTCCGTCGTTGCCCTTCTTGCAGATCGCGTCGCCCTGCTTGATGAACTCCGTCTTCGTTAGGGTCACGGTCTCATCGGTGGTGTCGTCGCCACCGCCGCAGCCCGCGACGACGGCCGCCAGCGCGACCAAAGCGGCGAGCGCCGCCAGAAATGCCTTGTTCAAGTTGTCTCCTCTGCCTTGGGATGGACGAGGGGGAGAACCTACCCCCTGGTCCGGTCCCTACGCACGCGCGCGGATCGCTACACCCGCTGGATCAGGGTGCCGGTGCCGAGGCCGCCGCCGCAGCACATCGTCACCAGGCCCATCTCCTTGTCGGAGCGCTCCATCTCGTGCAGGAGCGTGGTGATCAGGCGGGCGCCGGTCGAGCCGAGTGGGTGGCCGAGGGCGATCGCGCCGCCGTTGACGTTGACCCGGTCCATGTCGGGGTCGAGCTCGCGCCGCCAGGCGGCGACCACCGAGGCGAAGGCCTCGTTGATCTCGACCAGGTCGATGTCGTCCATCGCCATCCCGTTGCGCTCGAGCAGCTTCCGGGTCGCCGGGATCGGGCCGGTGAGCATGATCACCGGGTCGACGCCGACGGTCGTCTGGTCGAAGATCCGCGCTCGCGGCTTCAGCCCCAGCTCGTCGGCCTTTTCCCGCGTCATCAGCAGCACCGCAGCGGCGCCGTCGGAGACCTGGGAGGAGTTGCCGGCGGTGATCTTGCCGTCCTCCTTGAAGGCCGGCTTCAGCGCCGAGAGCCCCTCGATCGTCGTCTCGCGCAGGCCCTGGTCGGTGGCGTAGGTGTCGCCGTTGACCTGCATCGGCACGATCTCGCGCTCGAAGCGGCCCTCCTCGGTCGCCTTGGCGGCGAGCTGCTGCGAGCGGACGCCGAGTTCATCGAGCTCGGAGCGGGGAATCTCCCACTGGTCGGCGATCATCTCCGCCGAGAGGCCCTGCGGGATCAGGTCGTAGCGCTCCATCAGCTCGGGCGAGAACGCCATCCCGTGCTCCTGCATGACCGAGAACGAGTCGGCGAAGGAGATGTGGCCCATGTGCTCGACACCGCCGCCGATCGCGACGTCGTGGACGCCGGAGGCGACCAGCGCGGCGGCGAAGTTGACCGCCTGCTGGGCGGAGCCGCACTGGCGGTCGACCGTGGTCGCCGGCACCTCCTGCGGCAGCCCGGCCTCGAGCCAGGCGTTGCGGCCGATGTTGAGCCCCTGCTCGCCGAACTGTTGGACGCAGCCGGCGATCACGTCGCCGACCTCGTTCGGGTCGATGCCCGCCCGGTCGATCAGCTCCTTGTAGGTGCGGGCGAGGAGGTTCGAGGGATGAAGGTCCTTGTAGTAGCCCTTCTCGGGATGACCGCGGCCGATCGGGGTCCGCACCGCCTCGACGATGACGACCTCGCGCCCGCCGAACCTGCCGTTGCCGTTGTCCATCGCCAGCCTCCGTTCTTCTCAAGATCTCCGGCGCGCACCGCGCGCCTCTCCTTCAGGGTAGCCGACTGACTGGTCAATCAGCCAGGATTCGGGGGTTCCCGAACCCACGCGTCATCCCACCGTTGATGCGTGATAGAAGCCCGGCCAATGAGCGCTAACCAGGGGTACACGAGTCCGGGGATCGCGGGCAGCGGGGCGATAGCCACCGGCCTTGCCGCGGTCTCGACCACCACCGCAGACACGATTCTGCTCGCCCGCAGCGAGGCCTCGGCCTGGCGCGCGGAGGAGAAAGTGGTCGCCGCCTGCGCCAAGATCGAGGGCGGCGATCCCTCGCGGCTGCGGGTCACCACCGACCCCGCCGACCTCTCCGACTGCGACGTCATCGTCGAGGCGATCGTCGAGGAGGTGGAGCCGAAGGGCGAGCTGCTGCGGACGATCGCCGAGGCCTGCCCGAACGCCGACCTCGCGACCACGACCTCCTCGCTCAGCATCGCCGCGATCGCCGAGGCGGCCGGGACCCCGAAGCTGTTCGGCTTCCACGTCTTCAACCCGGTGCCGCGGATGAAGCTGGTCGAGGTCTGCATCCCCGAGGGCGCCGCCGACTCGCGCGAGAAGGCGCTCGCCTGGTGCGCCGCGCTCGGCAAGACCGCGGTCGAGGTTCCCGACGAAGCCGGCTTCGTCGTCAACCGCCTCCTCTTCCCCTACCTCTTCGACGCCGCCCGGATGGTCGAACGGACCGGGATGGAGCCGGGTGCCGTCGACACCTGCATGAAGCTCGGCGCCGGCCACCCGATGGGCCCGCTGGCCCTGCTCGACTTCGTCGGCATGGACGTCTCGAAGGCGATCGGCGACGCCCTCTACGCCGAATCGAACGAGCCGACCCACGACCCGCCCCCGATCATCGTGAAGATGGTCGAGGAGGGGAAGCTGGGCCGCAAGTCGGGGGCGGGCTTCTACAGCTACGACTGAGTGACTAGGCGGCTTTGCTCTTGCCGCTGATGTCCCAAATGACATCGGCCTCTGAGATGCCCTGACGGCGGGCGACGGTCTCGATCTCTTCCCAGGGCAGTTCAGCCTCGGGGAGATCGTCCCAACGGGCGAGGTCGAGGGCCTCGATCGAGCCCTTCAGCGCCGGGCCGAGGTGTTCCTCGGAGCGCAGCAACGCCCTCAGGACCTCGAGCTGCTTGTCGGTCAGGCGTACAACCCACATCGGGTACCTCCAAGATTCGAGCGGGGAAAGCGGGTTGCCCGATGAAGTTAGGCGGGGGTGCGGACGGAATCGCCGTTGCCGCCGCTGATCCGGACCGCCTCGATCCGGTTCTCCCGCACCGCCTCGACCCGAATCGTGTACCCGTTGGTGACGATCGAGTCGCCGCGCTTCGGCAGCCGGCCCAGCTCGCCGAAGACGTAGCCGCCGACCGAGTTGTAGGCGTCGGTGTCGACCGGCAGCTCGATCCCGGCGTCGGCGAGGTCGCCGAGCGAGACGTGGCCGCGGACGAACCAGTCGCCGTTGGTGAGTTTGCGCACGGCGGCGGCGCGGGGGTCGGTCTCGTCCTCGATCTCCCCCACCACCTCCTCGAGGATGTCCTCGACGGTGACGATCCCGACCGTGCGCCCGTACTCGTCGACGACGACCGAAAGCGAGGTGCGCTGGACCTGGAGGTCGTGGAGGAGGTCGTCGAGGGGACGGGTCTCGGGCACGATCAGCGCGTCGCGGGTGACGGTGTCCAGCGAGGCCTCGGGGCCCTCGCTCATGTAGAGCCGGGCGAGGCTGTTGTTGTGGACGACGCCTTTGACCCGGTCGGGGTTGTCGTCTTCGATCACGACCAAGCGCGTGTGGCCGGAGGTGACGCAGCGCCGCAGCGCCGCCTCGACCGTCTCCGAGGCGTCGACGGTGACCACCGCCGGGATCGGCGTCATCACCTCGCGCGCCTCCTGCTCGTGCAGGTGGAAGACGCCGCCGAGCATGCCGGCCTCGCCGGGGTCGAGCGTCCCCCCCATCCGCGAGCTGTCGATGATCTGCTTCAGGTCCTCGGAGGTGTGGTGCTCCTCCAGATTTTTGGCGTCGACGCCGAAGAGGCGGACGACGCCGTTGGAGACCCAGCTCAGCGCCTTGGTGATCGGCGCCGTGCCCGCGGCGAACCAGCCGAGCGGGCGCGACACCCGCCGCGCCGTCCGGTCGGGCCGGGCGATCGCCAGCATCTTCGGCACCTGCTCGCCGATCGAGATGTGCAGGGCGGTGACGAAGGCGAAGGAGATCGCCAGGGCGATGCCGGCGGCGGCGGCGTGGGAGAGGTTGCCCAGGGCCGGCTCGATCAGCTTCGCCAGCGAGGGCTCGCCGAGGAAACCGATCCCGATCGAGGCCATCGTGATCCCGATCTGGCAGGCGGAGAGGGATTCGTCGATGCGGTCGAGTTGCTCGACCACCGCCTCCGCCCCGGCCTCGCCCTCCTCCACAGCCTGTTCGATTTTGCCGCGGCGGGTACGGACCAGGGCGAACTCGGCCGCGACGAAGAAGCCGTTGATCGCGATCAGCAGCGCTAGAAGGACGAGCAGCAGGACGCTCATCGGCTATGCGGCCCGGTACTTCGGGCTGGGACGTCCTCGGCCATTCGGCACCGGGAATATAGCTACCCGCTGCGGCGGTTCGGCACTACGCCGCTCGTTAAGTGGGATATTGGTCGAGCAATGCGAATCGCCACGCTCAGCGAGATGCTCGAAGAGGTCGTACGGCTGGGCGAGGCGACGGGGATGGAAGACCACGCCCACGAGCTGCGGGGTGAGCTGGAGGGGCGGCTGGCGACGATCCGGGCGGCGGTGGCCGGGGTTGGCTCGCCGCGGGTGATCGCCCTGCAGCGGCTGGACCCGCCGCGGGTCGGCGGCTTCTGGATCCCGGAGATGATCTCGATCGCCGGCGGCGAGGACGTCGCCGGCGACCCCGGGCTGAATCCGCCGGCGGTCGGCTGGGGAGAGCTGGAGAGCCTCAATGCCGATGTCGTCGTGGTGATGCCGGAAGTCTCGGTGGAGAACGCGCAGGCGCAGGCCATGGAGCACTGGGAGAGCATCGCCGCCCTCGGCGCGACCCGCCTCTACGCGATCGACGGAACCCTCTTCGCCGAGCCGGGCCCGCGGCTGGTCGACGGCGTCGAGCTGCTCGGCCACGTCCTCCATCCCGACCTCGTCGACCCGCCCGGGAACATCGGCTTCGTGGCGCTGCGGGCGCCGGCGCGCCGGCCGCTCTAGGCGACGGAGATCGCCCCGACCGCCGAGACTGCGGCGACGAGGATCATCGCCCCGAGCTCGAGCGGCAGGCGGTTGCGCCCGAGCATCCCTTTCTCGCCGGCGACGATGGCGAGGGCGCAGAGAACGCCGCCGACCAGACCGCCGACGTGGCCGCCGACGCTGATGTGCGGGACGACGAAGCTCCAGACCAGGTTGAAGACGATTAGGAATCCGATCTCTCCCGCCAGCGCGTCCATCCCGCGACCGCGAGCGATGATGAAGACGGCGCCGGCGAGGCCGAAGACCGCACCCGAGGCGCCGACCGTGACCGCGTTCGGCTCGACCACCAGCGCCCCGAGCGAGCCCGCCAGCAACGAAGCGAAGTAGAGGACGAGGAAGCGCGGCGTCCCCAGCGCCGGCTCCAGCAACCGTCCCAGGACCAGCAGCAGGAACATGTTGAAGCCGATGTGGAGGAGGCCGATGTGGAGGAAGCCGCTGGTGACGAGGCGGTACCACTCCCCGTCGGCAACCGAGGGGCCGAAGAGGGCGAAGTCGGCGGTGAACTGGCTGATCTGGTTCGAGAAGAGGCCGCCTGAGCCGCTGGCGATCTGGGCGAGAAAGGCGACGACGTTGATCGCAATCAGCGCGTAGGTGGCCGGCGTGGCGCTGGCGCCGGGCGTCCCGGTCGGGTTCCTCACCACTTTGGTCCGCTGGCTGGCGCACTCCGGGCAGCGCATCCCAACCGGGGTCGGGGTCATGCAGTCGGGACAGATCGGGCGCCCGCAGGAAGAGCAGGAAACGCGGGTCTCGCGATCGGGGTGGCGGTAACAGGTCTCGGCCATCGAGCCAGGCAGCCTACAATCGCCGCCGATGGAGGCCCCCAGCCCCGCCCGTCTTTACGCCGCCGCGGTCGGCGCCCTGCTCGTCGTCCTCGGCGTCGTCGGCTTCTTCTACTACGCCTCTTTCGGGGCGCTCGACGACTACGAGGAAGCGCTTGGGGCGCTGCAGGTGAACGGCTGGCTCAACCTCTTCTACGTCGCCACCGGCGCGCTGGGAGTGCTCGTCGCCGGCGCTTCCTCGCGCGGCTACGCGCTGGCGATGGGAGCTGTCTACCTCGCGCTGGCGATCGTCGGCTGGGGCAGCGAGGTACTGAACCTCGTCGTCGGCGTGCTCGGCCTTGCCGCCGCAGCGGGAACCCCGAAGCTAAAGCCGCGAGCGAAGCCCGCTCGTCAGCGCTCTTAGGCGCCCCTGGCTCTGCTGCCGACCGCGGCGGCGCAGCTCCAGCAGGACCAGCGCCCCGGTGGCGGCGCCGCCAGCGCCGACCGCGACCACCGGCCGCACCCAGTTGCGCGGGTCGCGCAGCGCCCGCAGCTCGCTCTCGGAGAGCTCCTCGGCCCAGTCGGAAAGCTCCTCGGCGGCGGCTTGGGTGACGGCCGCCATCGTGTCCTCGAAGCGGGCGGAGAGGCGCTCCGGCGGCTCGATCGGCCGCAGCGCGTCGGTCAGCAGCTGCTCGACGTCCCAGGTCGAGCCGCTGAGGGTCTCGCGCGAATCAGTCATCGCTCATCTCCTCCTGCAGCTGCTTGATCGCGCGGTGGATCAGCACCTTCGTCGCCCCGTCGGAGCGGCCCAGTGCCCGCGCGATCTCGCGGTTGTCCATGCCGAGGGCGAAGCGCATGATCAGGGCGTCGCGCCGATCCTCGGGCAGGTGCTCCAAGTGCGCCATCACCTGCCGCAGCTCCTCCCGGCCCTCGGCGATCGCCTCGGTGTCGTGGCGGGCGGCGATCGGGTCGGCGTTTTCCAGCGGCGTCTGCGGCCGCCGCGAGCGGTCGCGGTAGTAGTTGGAGGCGAGGTTGTGGGCGATCCGGATCACCCACGGCCGCAGCGGCCGCCCGTCGGACTCGCGCCGGGCGCGGTCGAAGTGGCGGTAGGCCTGGAGGAAGGCCTGCTCGGTCAGGTCCTCGGCGTCGTGATGGTTCCCCACCCGGTAGTAGGCGTAGGAGTAGACGTCGCGCAGGTGGGCGCGGTAGAAGTCCGAGAAGGCACGGTCGAGCTCCGCCTTCGCCGCCGGGGCCAGCTCCGCCGGCTCGACGTTCTGCTCGGGGCCGCTCACCGGGCAAGCCTACCCGCGCGCTTGCGGCTCCGCCGCGCATCTAGGCCGCCCGCCGCTCGCGCTCGACCTGCCGCAAAGTGGCCATCCATGCCTCCACGTCACAGTCGCCGCGGATCAGCGCCGCGAGGGCGGCCAGCGCGTCGGCCTCGACCCCGGAGGCCGTGACCGCTTCGGCGAGCAGGGGGACCGTGTCGAGGCCCTCGGAGGCCTGGCCGATCTTGCCGGGGATGTCCTTGGCAGGGGTGCCGGTGCCGAGCAGCTCGCCGGCGCGCCGGTTGCGCCCCGAGGGCGCCATCATCGTGGCGGTCAGGTCGCCCACTCCTGCCAAGCCGGCGAAGGTTTCCGGGTCGGCGCCGCGGGCGACGGCGTGGTCGATGCACTCGCGCCAGATCGCGGCGACGGCGATCCCGGCGGCGTTGAGCCCGTGCGGCTCGGCCGCGGCGGCGGCGAGCGCGGCGGCGTTCTTGGCCGCCCCCGCCATCTCGACCCCGGTGACGTCGCGGGAGCGCTCGCAGACGAGCCCGGCCTTGTCGAAGACCTCGCCGATCTGGACCCGCAGCTCCTCGTCGGCGGAGCCGAGGACGAGCGCGGCGGAGCCGGAGACCGCCTCGCGCGCGTGGGCGGGGCCACCGAGGCAGGCGATCGCCCGCGCCCGCACCCGTTCGCCGACGTATTCGGAGGGAAGCTGCCCCTGCGGGCTGGTCAGGCCCTTGGTCAGCATCAACACGGCGCTGCGTGAGCTGACCCGGTCGGCGATCGCGCCCACCGCCTGCGGCAGCTGCGCCGAGGGGATCGCGAGGCAGATCAGGTCGAGGCCGGCGAGCTCGATCGCCGAGGCCGGCCGGACGTCGATCGACTCCGGCAGCGGCACGCCGGGCAGGTAGCGGCGGTTCTCGCCGTCCTCGATCAGCTCCTCGACGCGCTCCGCCGTCCGCGCCCCCAACTGGACCTCGAGGCCGCCGCGGGCGAGGAGGACGGCGACCGCGGTCCCCCAGCTGCCGGCGCCGATCACGGCGGCGCGGCGCATCGGCGGCAGGCCGCCGAGGTCTTCCCACTGCAGGAGAACGTTGGGCCAGATCCGCGCCGTCACCGTTTCCGCCAGCGCCGGCGAGGGCTCCTCGGCGCGGGGGAAGGTCATCGGCGGGCCAAGGCGGACCTTGCACTTGCGCGGCCGGATCCGCCAGCCGCGGCGCACGTGTTCGGTCCCGATAACCGCGGTCGGGATCACGACCGCGCCGGTCTGCAGCGCCAGCCTCCCGACGCCGCGCTTCGGGTTGGCGAGCGTCCCGCGCCGGATCCTCGTGCCCTCGGGGAAGACGCAGACGGCGCCGCCGCGTTCGGCGATCATCCGCGCGGTCAGCATCGATTCCTCGTCCGACTCCCCGCGCCGGACCGGGAAGGCCCCGAGCCGCGACAGCATCCATCCCTGCCAGCGCCGCTCGAAAAGCTCGACCTTGGCCATGTAGTTCATCGGCCGCCGCCAGGGCAGGCAGGCACCGACCACGAAGGGATCGAGGAAGCTGCGGTGGTTGGCAGCGACGATCACCCCGCCCTTGGCCTTCCCATACTCCCGCCCCCGCCGATCCAGCCGGAAGTAGACGAGGAAGAACGGCAGCAGAATCGCCCGCGCGACGCAGTACATCGGCCAGTTGACGCTGTGCTTACGCGTATACGCGTGGTAGGAGGCGAGCCGCTCCGGGCTCAAACGTTCGGGATCCACGCGTAGCGCTACACGCAGGAAGAGACACGGTTACGCGCGCAACGTCCATCCTCACGAGTCCGCGAAAAGGCGCATAGAGCCCGATT
>Ga0157284_10000046_pt1 | contig 16513 bp, 17 predicted proteins | sample NitcycUS059202B1_FD_108392 | JGI IMG/M metagenome (GOLD analysis project Ga0157284, IMG submission 108392) | Soil microbial communities from Arlington Agricultural Research Station in Wisconsin, USA - Nitrogen cycling UWRJ-S059-202B-1 | ecosystem: Environmental > Terrestrial > Soil >... | reverse complement strand
CTCGGCCCGCGGGTCCTGTCACGGCAGGGGACCCCCCATCTCCTCCGGTAGCTAAAGCTTCCTCAGAGATGGTCCCCCCTACCGTGCCAGCCACGGGAGAAGCGTCAGAAGCTGACGACGAGGGACCGGCCGAAGTGGCTGCCGACGGGGACGGGGAGAGGGTCAAAGCTTCGCCGTTGGCTCGCCGGCTAGCTGAGGACACGGGTTTGGACCTCAAGGCACTCCACGGCTCTGGGCCGGGCGGGCGGATCATCAAACACGATGTAGAGGAAGCGGCTTCTCCGACGGGTGACGCTGTAGGGGGAACCGCCCCTGAGGAAGCTTTAGCTACCGGAAGGGGTGGTGGGTCCCCTGCTGCGGCAGGACCCGTCGGCCAGCAGCCTTCGTCTGGAACGGCAAAGGGCGACGTCGAGGTGCAGGAGCCGAACAAGCTGCAGCAGACGATCGCGCGGCGGATGGCGGAGTCGAAGGCGACGGCGCCGCACTTCTACCTGACGATCGAGATCGACATGGGGAAGGCGGTGGAAGCACGGGCGGCGATCAAAGCCGCCTCGAAGGAGGGCGACGTCGTTCCCTCCTTCAACGACATGATCGTCAAGGCTTGCGCGATTGCCCTGCGGGAGTTCCCGAAAGCTAACGGCGCCTACCGGGACGGCCGCTTCGAGCTCTACTCGCGGGTCAACGTCGGCGTCGCCGTCGCCGCCGAGGAGGCGCTGGTCGTGCCGACGATCTTCGATGCTGACCGCAAGGGCTTGCGCCAGATCGCCGCCGACACCCGCGCCGTTGCCGCCAAAGTCCGCGACGGCTCAGTGACCCCGCCGGAGCTCTCCGGCGGCACCTTCACCGTCTCCAACCTCGGGATGTTCGAGATCGACGAGTTCGGCGCCGTCATCAACATGGGCCAGGCGGCGATCCTCGCCGTCGGCGCGATCCGCGAGGTCCCCGCCGTCCGCGACGGAGAGATCGTCCCGGCGCGGCTGATGAAGGCGACTCTCTCCTGCGACCACCGTATTCTCTACGGCGCCGAGGGCGCCGAGTTCCTCGCCCGCGTGAAGCAGCTGCTCGAGGAGCCCGTCTCGCTCGCCCTCTAATCCTCGTCGGGGTAGTCCGCCTGCCCGCCGCCGAGCTCCGGCGGCAGCGCCTTCGGCCCTTCGGGATACATGTGCTCGAGCTGCTCCTCGCTCATCTCCAGCGTGCTGGTGATCTCTTCCCGCGGGGCGCCGACCACGAGCCAGAGCTGGTCGGCGTCGGTGTCGTTGAAGAGTTGCCGGTCGGTGTCGGCCTCGACCAACAGCGAGTCCAGCGGCGCCAGCGTCAGCACCTCATCCCCGATCCGCACCCGCCCCTCGCCCTCGAGCAGCACGTAGAGCTCCTCCTGCGTGAAGTGCCGGTGCTTGGTCGAAGCTTTCCCCGGCTCCAACCGCCATATTCGCGCCCCCAGCTGCGTCGCCCCGAGCTGCCCACCGAGGTCCGTATTCGGCGTCTTCATCTGATTCGACCGCCGCCAGAAGGCGTCCGCCGACTTGAGGACGCGGTAGCCCACTAGACCTCGAGCCAGGTGCCTTTGGGGCCGAGGTTGCGGACCGGGGTGTCGCCGATCGTGCTTTCGCAGCCCCAGGACTCGTGGATGTGGCCGCAGACGGCGAGGCGGGGGCGCTTCTCTTCGATCGCCCGCAGCAGGGCGGGGCTGCCGAAGTTGCCGCCACCGCCGGCGGAGTCGCAGTGGTCCTTGGGCGGGGAGTGGAGGACGAGGATTGCGCCCTCGGGGCAGGGGGCGAGCAACTCGGTTGCCGCCTCGTCGTCGAGGTCGAAGCTCCAGTCCCAGGGGGTGACCGGGATCCCGGCGCCGAGGCCGTAGAACTCGGTCCCGTCGATCGTCGTCCCCTCCCCGTGGAGGACGGTGGCGGCGCTCCAGCCGGCGGTCGCCTCGCGCAGCGCGTCGACGGTCTCGTTGTTGCCGGGGACGAGGACGGTCGGCGTCTCGATCGACGAGAGCGCCCCGATCGTCTCCTCCAGCCCCTCGTGGACCGAGGCGAAGTCGCCGGCCCCGATCACGACGTCGGCCTCGGCCGACATCTCGACCAGCCGCGCGCCCTGCTCGAGGTCGCGGTGGAGGTCTGAGAAGGCGAGGATCTTCACGGGCATCAACTTAGCGATTCGACTGCTCGCCTGAGGCTGCTCGGGTCGACTGCCGGGAAGCGGTACAGCTCCGGCTCGACACCCTCGAACAGCTCCAACAGCCGAGCGGGCTCGACCAGTCCCGACTCGACCATCGCGTCCACGTCCTTGAGGTCGAGCTCGAAACCGCGCTCCAGCTTGGAGAGGGCCTGCGAATAAGGATCGAAGTCGAAGACCTCGAGGTTGCCCTCGCGGAAACGGAAGCGGCAGCGATCCTGCCAGCCGGCGAGCGGGGGAAGGAAGTCGAGCGGAGAAGCGAGCTCGACATTCACCGAGAGCTTCTCCTTCAAGTTCGCGAGCTGCCGCAGGGCGGCGTCGGAGTCCGGCTCGAATCGCACGTCGACGTCGACGGTCGACTGACGCCAGCCTTCCAATACTGCCGTGGCTCCGCCGGTCAAGTACATGCGCGTGCCAGCCGGCACCGATCGCCCCAGCTCCTGCGCGAGTCGGCGGATCCGCTCGGCGTCAGCTGCGTCGCGCAAGTTCCGCGGCTCCGGCGAAGCTGGCGACGCGAGCCAGGATCGCGTTGTAGCGGGAGTGGGCCGCGTCTCCGTACTCGGCGCGCAACTGCCCGTAGAGATCGTGAGCGGCGGGAATGTCGCCCTCGGCGCTCGGCGCCTTGAGGCCAGCTCGCCGCAACCGTGGCGCCGCGCACCGCACGGCGCTCGCGTTGATGCTCCTGCGCCCGGCCTCGATGTCGGCGATCCCGGCGAGCACGATCTCGGCTCCGGGCAACCTTTCGTATGCCTCGTCTGCCATCGCCGTGAAGCGTAGTGGTCGGTGCCTACGCCGTTGAGCCCCGGGCGGCGATTCCTCCCCGCCTTCGGGTATTCTCGCCGCCGCAATGCCCGACGTCTTCTGGCTTGGATTCGGAATCGCCGCCGCCTTCGTCTTGATCGGCGCCATCTCGGGCGCCCGCTCGCGCACGGCCAGCCTCGGCACCGGCGCCGCGATGGGCGCCTACCTGGGCGTCATGAGCGCATTTCCGCTGCTCGCCATCGGCCTGGCCACCGCCTAGCCTGACCCGGCGCATTTCGGCGTCCTCGGTCGCTCGCGTGCAGAGCACGCCACGCTCCCTGCGTCCTTGATCTGCTTGGTCAGTCAAGCCGGTGGGTACCGAATCTGCATGACGAACGCGACTGAGGTTCCACTGGTGACTTTGCACGACGGCGTCGAGATGCCCCAGCTCGGGTTCGGCGTCTTCCAGATCCCGCCGGAGGAGACGCAGGAGAAGGTCGAGGAAGCGCTGGGGGTCGGCTACCGCCACGTCGACACCGCCGCCGCCTACCGCAACGAGGCCGGGGTGGGGGCGGCGATCGCGGCGACGGGGGTGCGGCGCGAGGACGTCTTCGTCACCACCAAGCTGTGGAACTCCGAGCAGGGATACGACTCGACCCTGCGTGCCTTCGAGAAGAGCATCGAGCGGCTCGGGACCGGTCACGTCGACCTCTACCTGATCCACTGGCCGCTGGCCGCGCGCGACCTCTTCCTCGATACCTGGCGCGCCTTCGAACGGATCCAGGAGGAAGGCGGCGCGCGCTCGATCGGCGTTTCCAACTTCCCGGTCGAGGACATCGCACGGATCGAAAGCGAGGCCGAGCGGCGGCCGACCGTGAACCAGATCGAGCTGCACCCGCGCCTGCAGCAGCCGGAGCTGCGCGCCTGGCTCACCGAGCACGAGATCGTCACCGAGGCCTGGAGCCCGCTCGCCCAGGGCGACCTGCTCGAAGACGGGACGATCGGAACCGTCGCCGCCCACCACGACCGCACCCCGGCCCAGGTGATCCTCCGCTGGCACCTGCAGATCGGCAACGTCGTGATCCCGAAATCCTCGAACTCCGAGCGGATCCGCGAGAACTTCGAAGTCTTCGACTTCGAGCTGAGCGAGGACGACATGGCGGCGCTGGAGCGGCTTGACGCCGGTGAGCGCACCGGCCCCGATCCAGGCACCTTCAACGTTGGCTGACCAGCCAAGTTGAAAGGATGCCGGCCGTGGCCGGCGATGGAAAGACGGAGGCGCCGCGGACTGAGAAAGTGCTGCCGGGGATCTGGCGGCTGCGGCTGCCGTTGCCTTGGCCCGGGGTTCCGCATGGGAATGCTTGGGCGGTCGCGCATGACGGGGGGATCGTCATGTTCGACACCGGGATGGGGGGCAAGGGGCGGTTGCGACAGCTCGACCTGGCGCTGGCGCAGGCCGGGTTCGGGGTCGAGGACGTGCGGTTGGTGGTCTGCACCCATTCGCACACGGACCATTACGGGCTGGCGGGGTCGATTTGCGAGCGGGCGGGGTGCGAGCTCTGGATGCACCCGCGCTGGGAGCATGTGCGGCTGTTGGCCGACGACCCGCAGGCGGCGCTGGAGGCGCGGATCGAGACGGCGCGTCAGAGCGGCGTGCCGCTGGCGGCGCTGGAGCGTTACCGCGAGGCGCGCAGCGACGAGGAATCCGGCATCGACGTGCTGAAGGAGCCCGACTGCGAGCTCGTGCCAGGTGCCGAGATCGAGACCGACCTCGGCACCTGGCAGGTGCACGAGACGCCGGGCCACGCGCCCTCCCACGTCGTTCTCCACCAGCCCGAGCGCAAGCTGCTGATCTCCGGCGACCACCTGCTGGGACGCACGGTCCTCTTCTTCGACTACGGCCACAGCCCCGACCCGGTTGGGGAATTCCTCGGCGGCCTCGGGGAGGTCGAGAGGCTCGACGTCGACCTCGTCCTCCCCGGCCACGGCCGCACTTTCCGCGACCCCGAGGCGAAGATCGCCGAGTCTCGGCGCCAGGTCGACGAGCTGCTCGCCAAGGTGCGGGCGGCGCTCGCGGGCGGCGAGGAGCGCACCGCCTTCGAGATCGTCGCCGAGATCATCGGCGCCGACAACACCAACTCCCCGGCCAGCGCCTGGGTCCTGCAGATCGTCCGCTCCTGCCTCGACCACCTGGCGCTCGCCGGCGAGGTCGAGGCCGTCGACGGCTCGGACCCGCAACGCTGGCGGCTCACGTAGCCTGTCGGCGATGGCGAGCTTCACTTACGTCCGCCAGGTGGCCGCCCCGCCCGAGGTCGTCTTCGACGTCCTCACCGACCACCGCCGCTACCCGGAGATCACGCCGCTGCGCAAGGCCGAGCTGGAGCGCGAGGGCGAGCCGGCGCCGAACGGCCTCGGCGCGATCCGCGTCCTCACCGTCGCCGGGCCGCCGATGCGCGAGGAAGTGATCGCCTACGAGCGCCCCTCCCGCTTCGCCTACAAGATCCTCTCCGGCCTGCCGGTCCGCGACCACGTCGGCACGGTGGAAATGCAGCCGGCCGACGGCGGCACCGAGATCGTCTACGCGGTGAAGACGACGCCGACGATCCCGCTCGCCGGGCCCGTCTTCATGGCGGTCCTGAAGAAAGCGATCAGGGACCTGATCGGCGGGGTCGCGAAAGAGTCGGAGCGCCGCGCCGCCGATGCGCGCTAGGCGCTTCCTCGGGCACCACCTCCAGCATCGCTCGAACCAGATGCTGGCCGTGGCGCTGCTCGCGCTGGCGATCCTGGCCAGCGGCGCGATCGTCGCCTACGAGCTGCTGAAGCGCCCGGCCGACGTCCACAACGAGGACGCGATTCGCAACTTCAAACCGCAGAAGCCGCCGCCGCCGAAGGAGCCGAAAACCGTCAACTGGCCGGTCTACGGACTCAACCCGGCCCGCACCCGCTACCTGCCGGTGAAGGGGGTCAAGCCGCCCTTCGACAAACTCTGGCGCTTCACCGACCGGCCGCTGCTGGAGTTCCCGCCGATCTACGTCGGCGGCAAGCTCTACTTCGTCAACAACAGCGGCTACGCCTACGCGCTCGACGCCGACACCGGGAAAGAGCTCTGGAAACGGCGGATCGGCCGCCTCAACGCCTCCTCGCCGGCCTACTACAAACACCGGCTCTACATCGTCAACCTCGTCCCCGGCCACATCGTCAAGCTCGACGCGAAGACGGGGAAGCTGATCTGGAAACGGGACCTGCCGGGACGGGCCGAGTCCTCGCCGGTGATCATCGACCGCACCGTCTACTTCGGCTGCGAGAACGGCGAACTGTTCGCGATGAGCACCGGCAAAGGGCAGGTGCGCTGGTCGACCCCGCTCGGCGGCGCGATCAAGTCCGCCCCCGCCTACAAAGACGGCAAGCTCTTCGTCGGCGACTACGGCGGCTACATGAACGCGGTCGACGCCAAGACCGGGGAGCTGGTCTGGCAGAGCGGCTCGCTCGGCCCCGGCTTCGGCGGCTCCGGCGCCTTCTACTCGACTCCCGCCGTCGCCTACGGCCGCGTCTACGCCGGCAACAACGACGCCCGCGTCTACAGCTACGACACCTCCGACGGGGAGCTCGCCTGGTCCTACTCGACCGGCGGCTACGCCTACTCCGGCCCGACCGTCGCCAACACCAGGCACAGCCCGCCGACCGTCTTCATCGGCTCCTTCGACGGCAACGTCTACGCGCTCGACGCCAAGGACGGCAGCGTCCGCTGGAGCCGCTCGGCCGGCGGCCAGGTAGTCGGCTCGCTCTCGGCGATCGGGGACATCGTCTACGTCGCCGAGTTCACCCACAAAACGACGAGCGGGTTCATGATGAGGAGCGGCAAGCGCGTCTTCCGCTACCCGAAGGGGACCTACACGCCGGTGATCTCCGACGGCCGCCGCATCTACCTCACCGGCTACTCGTCGATCACGGCGCTCCAACCCCACCGGGGGGTGGCGGCGGTAGGTGAGGCGCACCCCGCGCGTAAGCCGGGAAAAGCCCGGAGTGGAGGCGGGCGCGCAAAACGTTGAGGCTGGCGCCGTAGTTCTGGATCCGGTAGCTGTTGCTGTCGCCGAAATCCTGGTAGTAGACGAGCATCCTCGTCCGGCGGTGGCTTTTGGTCCAGCCGAAGAGCTTGTTGACGAAGGAGGGGTCCTCTCCTTCGACCGCCCACTCGGTGAGTACGAACGGCTTGCCGGAGAAGCGGCGGTAGAGCCCGGTCAGCGCCTTCCATTCCGGGTAGCCGGAGTAGAAGTCGGTGCCGACCCAGTCAACCCAGCGGGAGCCGGGGAAGAAGTGGCGCGGCCGGTTGTGGGGGACGGTCGGCGAGCCGGCGGGGAGCGGGCTCCAGACGACCGCCACCGGCGCCTTCGGCATCGCCCGCAGCCTCACGGTCAGCGGCGGCAGCCCGGCTTCGGCGAGGCGGCGGTTGAGGAGGCGGGCCTTGCCGCCGCCGTGGACGATCACGTAGATGCGGCGGAAGGCGCGTTTGTAGGAGCGCGGGCTGTGCTCGGGCCCGCGTGAGGCGCCGGCGCAGTCGTAGGCGGCGTAGACGTTGAGGCAGCGGTTGGGCTCGCCGAGCGGCCGCACGTAGGCGCGCATCCCCTTTTCGTAGAAGAGCTTGTTGAGGCGGACGAGGTAGCGGTCGCCGGCGCCGGCAGCGATCTGCGCCGGGGTCAGCAGCTCGTGGCCGTCGTTATTGTCGGCGGTGGTGATGTGGATCATCGGCCGCGCCCGGGCGATCTGCCAGCGGCGGATCACCTCGTCGAAGTCGGTGCCCCAGGTGCGGAAGGACTGGATCACCGCGGGGTGCTTGTTCAGGGCGTCGGCGAACTGGCCGAAGTCGGCCGGGTCGCCGGTGTCGGAGACGCCCCAGTAGACCTTCTTGCCGGGCGGCTTCAGCGGGCTGAAGCCGGCGGCGGGGGCAGCGAGCAGCAGCAGCGCGAGCCCGCTGGCAAGGGCAACCGCGAGTGCGGCGCGGAGATTTGGCGAGCCGGCCACCGGAGGTCGTATGCTCGCAAGCGGTGAGTTTGGGGTTGAACTTGCGCTTGGTGACTGCAACCGCGGTTGCGCTGGCGGCCCTTGTCTGGGCGGCGCCGGCCGCCGGCTCGGCGACGGCGCCCTTCGGCCACGCCTGCACGGCCGAGAACGGCGTCCGCTTCTGCCCGACCCCGGACCTCGCCTCCCGCGTCCCCTCCTTCGACGGGGTGCCGCTCGACGTCGACGTCACCCTGCCGGAAGCGGGGGAGGCGCCCTACCCGACGATCGTGATGCTGCACGGCTTCGGCGGCAGCAAGACCGACTTCGAGACGACGACCCCGGCCGGCCCGGCGCCCGAAGAGGCCGGCAACGGCTCGACGATCTACCGCTACAACAACAACTTCTACGCCCGCCGCGGCTACGCGGTCGTCAACTACACCGCGCGCGGCTTCGGCAACTCCTGTGGTGGCGGTACCGCGGGCGACCACTCCGGCCCCTGCGCGACGGGCTACCTCCGCCTCGGCGACAGCCGCTACGAGGCGCGCGACACCCAGTACCTGCTGGGTCTGCTCGCCGACGAGGGCGTAATCCGGCCGCGGGCGATCGGCGTCACCGGCATCTCCTACGGCGGCGGCCAGAGCATGGAGCTCGCCTTCCTCCGCGACAAGGTGCGGCGACCGGACGGCAAGCTCGTCCCCTGGCGCAGCCCCGGCGGGAAGAAGATGCGGATCGCCGCCGCCTACCCGCGCTGGCCGTGGTCGGACCTGGCCTCGGCGCTGATCCCGAACGGGCGCTTCCTCGACACCGCGGTGGCCGGGCCGGAACAGAGCCTGCGCCCCTACGGGGTGCCGATCGCGAGCTTCCTCAACGGCCTCTACCTGACCGGCGTCGCCCGCGGCTACTACTGCGGCGGCGCCCCGGAGTCGTTCCCCTGCGCCGACCCCGAAGCCGACATCACCCAGGACAAGGCCTATATCGACGCCGGCCCGCCGCTGGCGCCGGCGGCGGTCGCGGCGTTGAAGGGGATCTACGCCAACCACGGCGGCTACCCGCTGCGCTTCCTCGCGGGGGCCTCGCAGCCGGCGCCGCTGCTGATCCAGAGCGGCTTCACCGACGAACTCTTCCCGATCGAGCAGGCGCTGCGCGTCTACACCTACCTGCGCAAGCGCTACCGCAAAGCGCCGGTGGCGCTGCAGCTCGGCGACCTCGGCCACAGCCGCGGCTCCAACAAGCCGGCGCTCAACCACTTCTTCAACGACCAGGCGGCGCGCTTCTTCGCCGCCCGCCTGCTGGGGGCGAGGAAGGGTGCTCCGGCGCCCGGCCAGGTCACCGCCACCCTCACCACCTGCCCCAGTGACCAACCCGACATCGGCCCCTTCAAGGCGATCGGCTGGAAGAAGATCCACCCCGGCGGCTTCCGCTTCGGCCGCGACCCGGTCCAGGAATTCACCTCGGCCGGCGGCAACGCGACCGTCGCCCGCGAATTCGACCCCGTCTTCGGGACGAGTGAAGCCTGCAAGACGATCGCCGAAAACACCGAGCCGAACGTGGCGATGTACGGGCGCCGGGTCGTCGACGGCTTCACGATGCTGGGCCGGCCGACGATCAAGGCCGAGATCGCCAGCACCGGCCAGCACGGCCAGATCGACGCCCGCCTCTGGGACGTCTCCGACGAAGGCACCCAACTCCTGGTCGACCGCGGCGTCTACGCGCTGACCGACGGCCAGAGCGGCCGGATCGTCTTCCAGCTCCACGGCAACGGCTATCGCTTCGCCAAAGGCCACCGCGTTTGGCTCCAGCTCCTCGGCCGCGACGCCCCCTACTACCAGGTCAGCAACACCCCCTTCACCGTCAAAGTGAAGAACCTGCGGGTGACGCTGCCGACCTTGAAGCCGAACCCGCGCTAACGCCGACGGGCCTAAAACGTCCCTTATAGGGCCGAAATCGTCCCGTCGGCGGAGTGGTCCGCGACGAGCGCTAGCACTTCCGGCGCGTACTTCTCGATGAAGGCGGGGCCGACGCCGCTGATCGCGATCAGGGCGTCCTCGTCCCCCGGCCGCGCGGCGGCGATCGCGGTGAGGGTTTTGTTGGCGGCGACGGTGTAGGCGGGCTTGCCGGCGGCGGCGGTGAGGCGCCAGGTTTTCAACGCCTCGAACAGCGGCGCGTCGGCGGGGGAGAGGTCGGGCGCGGGGGCCGGCGCGGCCTTGGTGCGGCCGGTCTTGCGGACGGCGATCGTGTCCGGGTCGGGCAGCCACTCGAGCAGGTCGCAGACGTCGCAGCAGCGCTCCAGCGGCGCACCCGCGGTGCGGTCGGAGAAGTGGTCGAGGAGGGCGCGGCGCCGGCACTCGGTGCCGTAGATGAAGGCCTTGATCGCGTGGTAGGCGCGCCAGCCGCGCTCGCGGGCGACGGCCAGCTCGGGGTCGCCGGCGCGCTGCTCGTTGAAGCGGACGAGGCGGCCGAGGTCGGCTTTCAGCGCCAGCATCACCGCCCGGGAGGGAAGCCCGTCGCGCCCGGCGCGGCCGGCCTCCTGGTAGTAGGCCTCGACGCTGGTCGGGATCGTCACGTGCCAGACCGAGCGCACGTCGGGCTTGTCGACGCCCATCCCGAAAGCGTTGGTGGCGCAGATGACGCCGCTGTCGGTCGCCATGAAGCGCTCCTGGATCGCCGTCCGGTGCTCGGGTTCGAGGCCGGCGTGGTAGGCGACCGCCGCGATGTCGGCGTCGCGCAGTTCCTCGGCCACTTCTTCGGTTTGGCGGCGGGTGCCGCAGTAGACGATCGCCGGCAGGTTGGCGGCGTCGCGCAGCCCGGCCTCCAGCAGCGCCTGCCGCCGCGCCGTGCAGCCCTTGCCCTCGAGCGCGACGACGTCAAAGGAGAGGTTCGGCCGGTCGAAGCCGGAGCGGACCTGGAGTGGGTCCCGCATCCCGAACCGGGAGGCGATCTCGCGCGCGACGGGCACCGTCGCGGTCGCCGTGCAGGCCATCACCGTCGGCCGCCCCAGCCGCTCGACCACCTCGGGCAGGCGCAGGTAGTCGGGCCGGAAGTCGTGCCCCCACTCCGAGACGCAGTGCGCCTCGTCGACCGCGACCAGGTCGACCTTGCGGCAGGCGAGTGCTTCGAGGAAGACGGGGGAAGCGAAGCGCTCGGGAGCGCAGTAGACGATCCGCGCCTCCCCCCGCACCATCGCCAGCGCCTCGGAGACCTCCCACTCCTCCATCCCCGAAGTGATCATCGCCACCTGCTTCCCTTGCGCCCTCAGCTTCCCCCACTGATCCCGCATCAACGCGATCAACGGGCTTACGACGATCGTCAGCTCCTCCGAGGCCAGGCCGGGCAACTGGTAGCAGAGGCTCTTGCCGCCGCCGGTCGGCATCACGATCAAGCTGTCGCGTCCTTCGAGGGCAGCGACAACCGCCTCCCTCTGACCCGGTCGCCAGCTCTCGTATCCGAGCTCCCGCAGCAGCTCGTCAGCCGTTTTCCCCGCCTCGCTCATCAGGTGAGCCACCATAGGGATTCAGTCGGCAGGCAGCCACGGCTTCGCCCACTGGCCCGTCCCATGGACCAGCTTCTCGGCCTCTTGCGGCCCCCAAGTTCCCTGCTCGTACGCGTGCACCGGGCCCGGTTCGTCGAGCAGCGGCTGCACCACCCGCCAGGTCTCTTCGATCGAGCTCTGGCGGGTGAATAGCTGGTGCTCGCCGGCGAGCGCGTCGCCGAGCAGGCGCTCGTAGGGCTCGGGGTCTTCGCCCGGAGCTTTCTCGAAGAGGACCTCCATGTCGGCGGCCTGAAAGGCCTCCTCGCCGGCCTGCTTCGCGAAGAGGCGGATCCGCGCCCCCGGCTTCGGCTCGATCCGGATCGTCAACTGGTTCGGTTCCGGCGTCTTGCCCTTGCCGACCCCCAGCCGCGGCGGTCGCTTGAAGAAGACCGTCACCTCGGTCGCCTTCACCGGCAGGCACTTGCCGGCGCGGACGAAGAACGGCACCCCGGCCCAGCGCCAGTTGTCGACCTCGAGCTCGACCGCGGCGAAGGTCTCGGTCTGCGAGCCCGCCGCCACGTCCTCGACGTCGAGGAAGCCCTCGTACTGGCCGCGCACGTAGTGCTTCGGGTCGGCCGCGCACATCGCCTTGAAGAACTCGAGCTTCTTGTCGCGGACGCTGTCGGGGTGGTTGCCGGTCGGCGGCTCCATGCCGACGATCCCCAGCACCTGCAGGGCGTGGTTCTGGATCACGTCGCGCATCGCCCCGACCGCGTCGTAGAAGCGGCCGCGGTCCTCGACCCCGAAGTTCTCGGCGATCGTCATCTGCACGTGGGAGACGTGCTCGCGGTTCCAGACCGGCTCCAGCAGCGCGTTGGCAAAGCGCAGGTAGGTGATGTCCATCACCGGCTCCTTGCCGAGGTAGTGGTCGATGCGGAGGATCTGCTCCTCGCGCAGGACCTTGCAGAGTTCGGCGTTGAGCTCGCGGGCGGACTCGAGGTCGTGGCCGAACGGCTTCTCGATCACCACGTGCGCGTTCTCGGTCAAGCCGGCTTTGCCCAGCCCCTGGACGACGGTCGCGAACAGCGCCGGCGGGATCTCCAGGTAGAAGACCGGCTGCTTGGCATCGCCGATCGCGTCGGCGACGCGCTTGAAGGTCTCGGGATCCTCGTAGTCCCCCTGCACGTAGGTGAGCCGCGCGGCGAGGCGGCTGAAGACGTCCTCGTCGGGGTCGCCGACGGTGGCGCCGATCGCGTCGCGGGCGTGCTGGCGCAGCTGCTCGTCGTCCCACTCGTCGATCGCGACGCCGACGATCGGGAGGTCGAGCTTGCCGCGCTCCTCCAGCCGGTAGAGCGCCCGGAAGGTCATTTTCTTCGCCAGGTCGCCGCTGATCCCGAAGATCGCCAGGACGTCGGCCGCGTTGCCCATCGGCGCAGGCTATCGTCCGGCTACCCCAGCCACCGCAGCGCTCACCCCGGAGGTTTTATGGAACTCGGAATCGTCGGTCTCGGCAGGATGGGGGCCAACATGGCCCGGCGCCTGATGCGCGACGGGCACAAGGTCGTCGCCTACGACGTCAATCCTGACGCGGTCTCGCAGCTGGCCGGCGAGGGGGCGGAGGGGGCTTCGTCGCTGGAGGAGATGGCTTCGAAGCTGAGCGCGCCGCGCTCGGTCTGGATCATGGTCCCGGCCGGCGAGATCACCGAGAAGACCGTCGAGGGCGTGGCGGCGGTGCTGGAGTCCGGAGACGCGATCGTCGACGGCGGCAACTCCTACTACCGCGACGACATCCGCCGCGCCGAAAGAGTCGGCGAGCAGGGGATCGACTACGTCGACTGCGGCACCAGCGGCGGCGTCTTCGGCCTCGATCGCGGCTACTGCTTGATGATCGGCGGGCCGGACCGTGCCGTCGAGCGGCTGGATCCGATCTTCGCCAGCCTGGCGCCTGGGGTCGAGGCAGCGGGCCGAACGCCGGGCCGCGACGGCGACCCCTCACCCTCGGAGAACGGCTACCTCCACTGCGGGCCGAACGGGGCCGGCCACTTCGTAAAGATGGTCCACAACGGGATCGAGTACGGGGTGATGGCCGCCTACGCCGAGGGCCTGAACATCCTCAAGAACGCCAACGCCGGCAAGGTCACCCGCGAGGCTGACGCCGAGACGGCGCCGCTCGACCACCCCGAGTACTACCAGTACGACCTCGACCTGCCGGAGGTGGCCGAGGTCTGGCGCCGGGGCAGCGTGATCGGCTCCTGGCTGCTCGACCTGACCGCGGCGGCGCTACAGGAATCGGGCGACCTGGAGGAGTTCACCGGCCGCGTCTCCGACTCGGGCGAGGGTCGCTGGACGGCGATCGCGGCGATCGACGAGGGGGTGCCGACGCCGGTCCTCACCACCGCCCTGCACGAGCGCTTCTACTCGCGCGGGCTCGGCGACTTCGGCGACAAGGTCCTCTCGGCGATGCGCAAACAGTTCGGCGGCCACGACGAGAAGGCGAGCTGACGTGCCGATCGAGCTCGAGGTCGCCGGCGACGAAAAGGCGGCCTCGCGCCGCGCCGCCGAGCTGATCGCCGAGGCCGGCGCCGAGGCGGTCGCCGAGCGCGGCACATTCGCGATGGCGATGAGCGGCGGCCGCTCCCCCTGGGCGATGCTGGCGATCCTCGGCGAACTGGAGCAGATGCCCTGGGACAAAACGGAGCTCTTCCAGGTCGACGAGCGCGTCGCCGCCCCCGGCGACGAGGCGCGCAACCTCACCCACATGGTCCTCGGCCTCTCGATGGACCACCAGGCGACTCTGCGCCCGATGCCGGTCACCCAGCGCGACCTGAACAGCGCCGCCCGCGACTACGAAGCCACCCTGCCCGACCGCTTCGACCTCATCCACCTCGGTCTCGGCCCCGACGGCCACACCGCCTCCCTCGTCCCCGACGACCCCGTCCTCGACATCACCGACCGGCGCGTCGCAATCACCGGCGAGCCCTACCAAGACCACCTCCGCATGACCCTCACCTACCCCGCCCTCAACGACGCCCACCGCATCGTCTGGCTAGTCACCGGCCCCGACAAGCGCGAGCCCCTCCAGAAGCTCCTGGCAGGCGACGACTCGATCCCGGCCGGCCGGGTGCGGAACGAGCACATGCTGGTCGTGGCCGACGAGGCTGCCGCTGGAACTCGTTAGCGAATCCGCTAACATATTTCTGTGTCTGCGAGAGCGTTGATCGCGGATGTTCTTGAGCAGAGTGGGCTCAGTCAGGCTGAGCTCGCCCGCCGTGCCGGGCTGCCACGCTCTGTCCTCAATGCCTATCTGAAGGGACACCGGGAGCCTGGAGCAGATGCGCTCCTGCGGATCGCCTCAGCGGGTGGGGTGAAGATTGGCGCCGAGAAACGCAAGCCCCCAGTCGATCCAAAGCGGGCTGGCAGGATCCTCAATCAGGTGCTCGGACTGGCTGAGGCGCTTCCCTACCGTCCACGAGCGGAGATGGCCTATCCGCCCCTGAAGGACCGCTTGGGCAAAGCCGGCTCGGCATGAATGCCGAGCTTGTCGAAAAGCTCCTGAAGATTCATGCGGCGCTGAAGGCACACTCCTTGCCTCACGCCTTCGGCGGGGCGATCGCCCTTGCCTATTGCGTTCAGGAGCCGCGGGGCACTCGTGACCTTGACGTGAACGTTTTCGTAGATGCCGAGAAAGCGGCGGTGGTTTTGGCCGCTTTGCCCGATGGAGTCCGGGTGGAGAAGAGCGATGTCGAGAAGACGGTCCGTGACGGGCAGATCCGACTTTTCTGGGACGGCGTCCCCGTCGACCTCTTCCTCAACAACCTGCCTCTGCACGACGAGGTTGCAAATGGAGTTGTCTGGGTCGATCTCCAAGGCACCCAGATCCCAGTCCTCGACTGCGCCTCGCTGGTCATCTTCAAGTCGTTCTTCGCCCGCACCAGAGATTGGGGCGACATCGAGGAGGTAGCCCTCGCCACGCCCGAGGACGTGGATGCGGCGGTGAAAGCAGTCGTCGGCCTGGTGGGGGAGGACGATCCCTCCTACCAGCGACTCGCGGAGATCTCCGCCGCGAATCCCCCCTGATCCTGGGTCAGGTCGCCGGATCCAGCGAGACCGCGTGGTTGCCGAAGATGCGGCCGTCGGGGTCCCACTGGCGCTTTACGTCGGCGAGGCGGGAGCAGACGTCGGGGGGGAGGATCGCGTCGGTGTCGCAGGGGCGGTCGGAGAAGTTGAAGTAGCCGCCGTCGGCTGCCCAGGGCTCCATCGCCTCGTGCATGCGGTCGAGGCCGGCGCTGACGGCCTCGCCCATCTCCGGGCTCATCACCATCCCGATCCCGTACATCACCCAGCCGGCGTCGAGGTGGGTGAGGGCGCCGCCGTTGGGGTCGGGGCGGCCGAGGGCGCCGCCGAGGTGGCGGAGCTCGGAGAGCAGCAGCGGCGTGCCGGAGCCCGGGCCGACGGTCGCGACCCAGGTGTCGATCGCCTCGTCGGAGAGCTCACGCAGGGTTCGGTGGTGGCCGAACCCGGGGACCGGCTGCTCGGGGTCCATGTGGATTTTGCAGATGCCGGGGGTGGGGATCTGGCCGAAGGTGTCGAGGATCGGCTCGCCGATCTCCCGCAGCGGGGCGATCGCGGCTTCGCCCGCCGCCTGGTCGCCGATGCAGGTGGCGTCGATCACCAGTAGCTCTTTGCCGCGCAGGAACTCGGGCACGTCGGGGATATCCGGCGGCCGCAGGAAACGGATGATCGAGGTGACGTCCTCGGAGACGCCCTCCGTCCAGTCGCGGTAGGCGCGAACGCCCGCCGCCCCGACCTCGGCCGGGAAGATCAGCGCCCCGGCGTAGACGTCGGCGAGCTGGACCAGGCCGACCCGCAGCGCCGTGACCACGCCGTAGTCGCCACCGCCGCCGCGCAGCGCCCAGAAAAGATTGGGCTCGTGCTCGGCGTCGACGGTCCGCAGCTCGCCATCGGCGGTGACTAGCTCGACCGCCTGCAGCCGGTTGCAGGCGAACCCGTACTTGCGCCCGAGCCAGCTCAGCCCGCCGCCGAGCGTGTAGCCGGTGACGCAGACGTCGGGGGAGGATCCGGGCAGCGAGCAGAGGCCGTGCGTCGCCGCCGCCTCGACCAGCTCCAGCG